>Ga0210033_1002421_pt1 | contig 15895 bp, 7 predicted proteins | sample CryGeymeta201501_FD_185465 | JGI IMG/M metagenome (GOLD analysis project Ga0210033, IMG submission 185465) | Groundwater microbial communities from Crystal Geyser aquifers in Utah, USA - Crystal Geyser metaG 2015-01 (SPAdes) (version 2) | ecosystem: Environmental > Aquatic > Deep subsurface >... | reverse complement strand
ACCGAAGCTATTGCACAAGTTCGACGCCTCTGCGTGCACAGCAGTGTGTTGGGTGCTCACCACACGCCCCCGGGTGAAGTTCTGCGAACTTCCACTTCGGTGTATTCCTAACCTTCGCGAGTATAACAGTAACGGTCCACGCGGCATCGGCGCCTTCCGCAGACCTGATGGAGATACAGCGCTCACCGGTCCGGCCCGGTGCCTCGACAGTCCACCGAGCCTCCTCTTCCCCGCCCCAGGCCCGCGACATCCATCCCTCGACGCCGTCTGCCGTCTTCTTCTCGAACGAGCAGTTCTGTAGAAGGTTGCCTTCAGGCACTCGCCTTTCCTCCTCGGCGGCGACGCCGGCCGTCAGCATGACCGACATCGCCAGAACGCCTGCTGCGGTTCTCGCCATTGTCCTTGCCCCACACCTGCCGCGTGCTGTTTGCGAAGCAATCACGGTCTTCCTTTTGGCGTATCAGGTTCTCCATCCGCCCAGCCGATACCTGGCACGCTGACTTCATCGCCTGGGTACTCCTTCTCCAGCGCCATCCGTTCGGCGCGCGCGGCGGAGTGGAATCCCTTGCAGAGCGGGCCGTCCTTCGTGCCACCTTCCGTCCCTGCACGTCCTCGTACTCCCAGCCGCGCTCGAAAAGGTGGACAATGGGGGCACGTGACCGCAAGGCATCGCCGGCGAGCAGTACTGGAGAAGCACCGCAATGATCCGAACAACAGCGACACTGGCAGCTCTGGCTGCCGCGACCTCCGTCCTGGCTGACCCCGCCACCCCGCTGCCTCGCGTCTTCGCCACCTACTCGTCCTGGCTGCAGGGGAGCTATCGTTTCCGCGACGTTCAGGTGCCGTTGTACGCCGAGCTGGGCTGGCCGTACGACCGTCGGGAGAACGTGCAGGTGGCAGACCTGATGGCGGATCTGGATCGGTATGACCTGTTCCTCCCGCCCTCGCTGTACAACTACGACCACGCCCAGCCCTTCGAGCAGTACACCGACCGGTGGCGCGGGTTCCTGGAGCGAGGTGGGGTGATTGTCGCCCTTGACGCCAACTATGGTCAGATGATCGGTTGGGTGACCAGGCTGGGGGAGGGGTTGGAGCTGCAGTCGACGCAATGTCCTGAGGGCATGAAGGGGCACCCTCCCCTCAAGCTCGTGGCGCCGGGTGATCCGGCTGCGCCGCCGCCCACTGCCAAGACACCGTGGGCGCATTTCGCCTCGTATGGCAAGGGCTGGAAAGTGCTGGCGACTTGCCCGGAGGGCAATGCGGTTTGCTTGCGGGCCGACATCGGCAAAGGCATTCTGGTTGCAACGAACCTCTACGACGACGCGGACTTTCCCACCGCGGAGTACGTGAACAAGCTCTGGCAGGCGCAGTGGCCGCGGCTCATGGATCACGACTTGAGCGTGGCGCTGACGCAGGGGCCCGAAGGGGTGGGTCGGAAGGCGTATCGTCTCAGCCTCACCCCGCCCACGGCAGCGACGCTGGTGTGCGAGCGACGCCGTGGTGAGGGCGCAACCTGGGAAGCAAACACCGTGCCGCTGCCGGCAGACGGTCAGCCGGTGGAGGTCCCGCTGCTGACGCGAGGCGGGCGAAACGAGGTGCGGCTGGAGGTCCGCGTCGATGGTGTGAGGCGCTGGTGGACAAGCTGGGCCGAGACGCCGCCGGACGTGCTGAGGGAGGCAGCCGCTCTGCGCGCCCGGTTGGAGGGCGACCAGGTCCTGCTGACCAAACTGCCTGCCGACCATCCGCTGCGGCAGCAGGCCGACGAGCTGAGCAAGGCCGAGGCAGCGGTCAGCCGCGAGGCGGGGCAACTCGTGGCGGGAGACGCCGGCCCGGCGATTGCGCAACGCTGGCAGGGCCTGGCGGAGCAGTTGACCGGGCTCGGTCAGCAACTGCGCACAGTTACCGCGCGGGCAACGGTGGCGGCCCGCGCCGACGGCGACCGTGCCTTCGCGGTCGTGCGGTCGGCGCCGCTGGAGAAGGTGTTCCGCGATGAAGCCCCGGCAGGTCCCACGGCCGGCGAGGTCCAGCTCACCGCCGCCCGGAACGAGGGGGAGAGTGCGCAGGTGGTCCTCGTTCCGCTCCGGGGTGATTTGGTGGAGGTGCGGGTGCACCTGGAACCGTTCGTCGGCGCCAACGGGAAACGCCTCGAGATGGACGCCGCGCTGCACCGCGTCTGCTACGTGCACACCGACGCGCCCAGCGCGGGCGCGCCGGCCGGGCGCGATTGGTGGCCCGACCCATTGCTCCCGGCCGACAAGCCCTTTGCGGTGAAGCACGTCTGCCAGCCGCTGTGGGTGGACCTGTGGACTCCGCCCGAGGCCGGTGCCGGCGACTACACTGGTTCGTTGGTAATCGAGGCGGCCGGTCAGACGGAGCGCGTCCCGCTTCGTCTGCACCTCTTGGACTTCGCCCTTCCCCACGAGCACAGCTTGCGGCAAGTCTTTGCCTTCCGCGCCTCCCAGATCACCCAGCGCTACAACGGTCAAGCCGACTACAAGACCGCGACGCCGATCGAGACCTACCTGCGCATGATGGACGTGTGCCTGAAGCGCCGCGTCGGCGTGCAGACATTCGGTTGGGAGGGCAGCCCGGACCCGGTCTCGGCGATGGCCTACATGGGCGAGACGATGACGCCGACCGGCTGGGAGTTCGACTTCACCCAAGCCGACCGCCTCTGGCAACACCAATTCGACAGCGGCCTGCGCACGCTCTTCGTGGGGTTCACGCCCGGGTGCGGCAGCGCTTCGCCCCTGGTGCAGACAGAGGAGTACTGGACCTTCCTTGAGGCGTACCTGAAGGCACTGGTGCCACACCTGAAGGCGAAGGGGTGGTTCGACAGCGCCGTCTGGTACATGGTGGACGAGTGCTGGCAGGAAGACGCCGTGCAGGCCAACTTGCGCCTGGCGAAGCTGATGGACGAGTTGGCTCCGGGGCTCAAGCGCCTGATGACCGCGCCTCGCGATCCGCGGCTCCACGGCAAGTCGCAGATCTGGGTGCCTGGCGGCTTGCCGGAAGCTGACCCGGAGAACGCCGACAACAAGCGCCTCCTCGAAGGCTGGGCGCCCTTCGCTCCCGAACGCTGGTGGTACATTTGCTGCGGACCGACGCACCCGTACCCCAACTTCTTCGCGGACTACTCGACCCTCGACCCGCGCATGGTCTTCTGGCTGACCTGGAAATATCACAAGAGCGGATTCCTGTACTGGGGCGTCGAGTACCACGGCGACCCGAAGGAGATGACCGCCGACGGCCCGACCGACAAGTACACCCTCGGCCCGGCCAACATGGGCAATGGCGATGGGACGCTGTGTTACTGGGGACCCAACCAGGAGTTCTACCCCTCGATCCGCTTGAACGCCATCCGCGACGGCATCGAGGACTACGAGTACTTCGCCCTAGCGCGGGCACTCGCCGACGAACTGGAGAAGAAGGGGCAGACGCCCGAACTGATGAGCCGCGCCCGCAAGTTGCTAGCGGTTGACGAGCGCGTCCTGAAGACCACGGCGGGAGTGCCGAACTTCAAGTACAGCCTCGACCCCCAAACACTGCTTTCGGCGCGCGACGACCTCGCCAAGCTGATCTTGGACCTGTCTCGATTTGGGCGCTGAGCGCGGGAGCATCCCGCGATTACGGGGGCGGGATGCTCCCCCCGGTCCACCTCGTAGCGTAGCCCCTCGTGGGCGTCACCCCGCGCACCGGTGACGCCCACGAGGGCTACGCTACTGAGAACCCGTGATCGGGGGATGCACGCTTGAGCGCGGGGCTGAAAGGCCACCAGGTCGCTGACGGCAGGACTGGATAGGAGATGGCAACAACAGGCAGCTCATTGCTGGCGACTCGCTGTCGTGAGCATGGTGGACCTCCCCGATTCGCGCCCTCCGCCATAGCTCTGATGGGGTTGTGGGCAGCGGCGACAGCCGCCGATCAGCCGAACCGAACCTACGCCAGTCAGCCGTACGACCTCGTGAAGGCCAACTGGATGGCCGCCAACTACCTCCAGGCGCTCACCAGTCCACGCTGGGAGGCGACGGCCTTCGCTCACGACCGCTTCGGCGACGAAGAGGGACGCGGCGGGCTTTACTTCGTGGACGACCAGGGCCGGGTCATCGCCTGCTTCGCGGCGGAGGCGGCCCTGGCGCGAATCGTCCGCGCGCACATGACCCATGAAGACGAAGCCCGGGCCCTCCTGCGCGAGCTCTTCCGCGCCGACGCCGGACCTGGAACCCGACCCCACCGCACACACCCTAACCGTACGAGTCCACTCCTTCGCCACTCCCCGCTCCAACCGTACCATCCACCACTTGCTCGACTGCCTCAACGAGACCGAGTTCACCTACCCCGGCACCACCCTGCAACTCCGCTACACACTCGCCGCCTCGAACCCGAAATGAAGAATCGGTCCCAAAATGCTTCCGACCCGGATCAGGAGGTCTGAGCTTGGCGGCGCAGCCCCCCGCCACAGTCTCTGCGGAATGCCGCGCTCGGCGCCCGCAGGTAGTTTGGGAAACTCGCCAAGAGCCGGTCGCGCCCGGCGCGGCAACCGAGTAGACTGGCGTTGTCGGCCCTGAACGGCTCTGGGGTGACGCCGCAACTTGGGGGCCTGCCGATCTGCTGGAAGGAAGTTAGGACGGTTGCCATGCACCTCTCCGCCATTCTCTGCTGTCTCCCGGCGTCCGTCGGCGTCGCCTTGAGCGCACAGCCGGCGTTGCGCGAAGCCCCGGACAAGCTCGTCTTCGGCAATGACCGGATCGAACTGACGTTTGACAGGGCCACCGGCGCCTGGACCGGGCTGGTCGACAAAGCTGTTGGCGACAACCTGATGGGGTACTGCCCGCTGCGGACGCCCGTTGACTTCCAGGTGAACGGGGCGCTGGTTTGCTCGGCTGCCGCCCCGCCGCCGCCGAGTGACGACGCCCGGGACCTCTCGGGTGACTGGACCTTCCGCACCGATCCCGGCGCGGTGGGTGTGAAGGAGGGGTGGGCGAAGGGGCTGCCAGAGGCGGGCGCTCGTCGCCTGCGCGTTCCGGGCTACTGGGAGACGCAGGGCGTTACAGATGTCTTCCCCGACTCGCCGGAGCCGAGTTGGACGCCGTACAACGGCGACGCCTGGTACCAGCGCGAGGTGGACATCCCTGCCGGCTGGGCGGGCGGCGACCTCCAGCTCGCCCTTGGCAGTGTCGATGACTTCGACTGGGCGTACGTGAACGGCGAATTGGTCGGGCACACCGGCGAGGAGACTGCCACCTGGTGGGCGGCGCGGCGGCTGTACACGGTCGCCGCGAAGCTGGTGAAGTTTGGCGCGACAAACCAGATTGTCATTCGAGTCCACGACCGCGGTGGCGACGGTGGCATCGCCGGTCATGTGCTTCTCGGCAGAGCGGGCAAGCTGCCGGAGCTTGGCGCGTGGTCGCCTTGCGGGCTGCACCGGGAGAGCCATGCGGTGGTCGGCAACGCGCTCCGGCTTACGTGCCGGGCAGGAGATTGGCGCGTCACAGCCGGCTACGAGCTGCTGCCCGACTCGCCGGTCGTGCGACGGAGCCTGCACCTCAAGTACGCGGGCTCGACGCCGGCGCGCCTTGGCCAGGTGCTCCATCTGGTGCCCGGCGTGCGCATTGGCGAAGTAGGCGACTGCGAGCTGCGCGGGCCGCAGTTCGACGACCCCGTCCGGCCGTTCGGGGAGCTGACCCCGGGCGCCCGGCGCGAGGCGAGCATGGCCGGCGACGGTGCCTGGTCGGCGGTGTACAACCGCAAGCAGAAACGGGCCGTCGTGTGCAGCTTCCTCGCCCGCACCGAAGGCTTCGCCGGCTGGGCGCGGGAGGGGGAGCAGGAGGTCAGTCTCGGGTCGACGCTCTGGGTGGCGGATGAGGCGCAGCCCGGCCAGGAGTACGACTTCGGCACCCAGTACGTGTCGGTCCGCCACGGCGACTGGTTCGCCTGTCTGACCGCCGTCCGCGACATGTACACGCTGGACGGATTCGTCGCCCGGCCGAACGCGCCCGAGTGGGCGCAACGGGCGATTCTCTACACGATGTACCCCGGTGGCACCATGGAGAGCGGCCTGAACGACACCGGCGGGTTCCGCAACGTCGTCGAGTACACCCTCCCCCGCCTGAAGCAGTTGGGCATCAACACGCTGTGGTTCCTGCCTCTCACGCCGGGGCTCTACGGACCGAAGGACTACTACGCCATCGAGCCGCGAATCGGCACCGAAGAGGATCTTCACACCTGCGTAGCGGCAGCGAAGACGGCGGGAGTCCGAACGCTGCTGGACTTGGTGCCGCACGGGCCTCAGACCTCCAGCCCGATAGGGACCGAGCACCCCGACTGGATCGCCAAAGACGAAGCGGGTCAGCCGGCCCTGTGGTGGGGATGCCAGTATTGCGACTACGCGAACCCCGGGTGGCAGCAGTACATGGCCGACTTGGCGCGGGACTTCGTGGCAGAGCACGGAGTGAAAGGCTGGCGCGTCGACTGCGCGGCCGGCGGACCCGCGAACTGGGATCCCGCTCGGAAGGTGCGGGCCAGCATGAGCGGGCTGTACGGCGGGCTGGAAGTGCTGAAGGCGGCGAAGCAGAGCATGCGGCAGGTCGACCCGGAGACCGTCCTGCTGCCGGAGGCGCTGGGGCCGATGATGCTGGAGAACAGCGAACTGGTCTACGACTACCCGCTGTACTTCGGCGTGCTGAAGAAGTTCGCCTCGGACGCCTCACCGGAGGCCTGGTGCGCGAAGACCTCCCTGTGGCTGGAGCAGCAACGGCTTTCCTGGCCCCCGAGCGCGTGCTTCGGGCTGATGCGGTTCCTGGAGAACCACGACAATGTGCGCTTCTGGCGACAGGCCGGCGTCGGCCCGGCGCGGGCACTGATGACGATGTGCGCGTGGATCCAAGGAGTGCCGTTGTACCATCACCTGCAGGAGGTCGGCTCCAGCGAGCAGTTCGAGCAGGTCAATGCCCTGCGGACGGCGGTGGACGAGCTGAACGTCGGGACGGCGCGCTATCTGGCCGCGCGCCCGGACAAGCCCGGCATCTTCACCTGCCTGCGGGAAGCCGGAGACAAGAAGGCGCTGGTGGCGATCAACCTGACCGCGCAGACGGTGGCAACGACGATCTCCCTGCCGGCCGACGCGTTACCCAAGGGCGCCACGCTGATCGCCTACGACGCGTGGCGCGGCGCGTACGTCAACGCTGGCGGGCCGAAAGGCAGCAAGCGCGCCGCGTTGGCCAAGGTGACCGTTCGCCTGCCTGCCTACGAACCGGCGCTGGTGCTGCTCCGGCCTACGGGCGCGCCGCTCGGGCTGCCGCCGGAACCGAAGCCGGCGCGGCCGATGCCGCAGGCACCGGCCTTGCCTGTCCTGGTCAACGCGGCGAAGACGCCCACCGGCGCCTGGATTGCCGCCGGCGGCGTGTCCCTGGCAATCGACGGGGCCCGCGGCGGTTTGCCCTCCGCGGTGAAGATCGGCGGCACGAACGTGCTGCACGGCCTCGATCTGGGAGAGGGGCGGGCGAAGCCCTTCGGCCCCGGCCGGCCATTCGCCCTGGCAACTGCGGGACAGGCTGCCGTCACCGTAAGCGACCGAACCCAGGGCGTGCCGACGGTCACGGTCGAGGGCAGCACGCTCCGCGGGAACCTGGGTGGCGCCGAAGTGCGGTTGCCGTACCGGCTCACCTACCGCGCTGTCGGCGTCGGCGACGTGCGCGTCGGGGTGGCTTTCCAGGCACCGCAGACACTGCGCCGGACCTCGGGAACGCTGACCCTCGAACTGGCCTTCCAGGATGTCGGACGCTGGGCGATTGACACCGTGGAGGGCCGGTTGGCGGACAGGTCGCAGCGGTTCCATCCCGTGCCGGGCGACTACCGCAGCGGCTGGCTGCAACACGTTGTCGGGGACCGGCTCTGGGAGAACGCGACGCTGCCGCTGGACCCACGCATCCCTTACGTGTGGGTGTCGCCGACCGACGGCGCCGGGTCTCTCGGCATCGGCAACTTCCAGGCCAGCGCGGCGTTGCCCGTCGACAACATCTACCTCCGGGAGACGCGAGGCGCCGACCGCAAGGAACTGGGCCCGACGCTGGTGGTTGCGTGGATGGATGACCGGGGCCCGCGCGACCTCGATGCCGGGACCTGGTACGAGCTCACCTTCGACCTCGTGTTGTTCCTGCCGCCGGCGCGCCTCCCGCGACCGGCGCCTGCCGCCAAGGCAGTCAGCCTGCGTGCCGAAGGCGGGAACTACGCGCTCGAGAACAAGCACTACCGGCTGGTCGTCGGGAAGAGCGGTGGCGGGGTGATCCGCTCCTTTGGGAGCAAGGCGACCGGCTGGCAGGCGATCACGGGCTCCGACACCTACACCGATGCCGGTTTCTACGAAAAGAAGAACGACGAAGGCGGCAACTTCGGCAGCGCAGCCGACTGGCCCGACCTCGATCCGGAGGTCCGCATCACGCGGGCGGGCAGAACGCTGACGCTGGAGGTCGCAGGGAAGCTGCATGGCTCGAACTGGAACTGGGCCTTCGCCGCCTCGCCGGCCATCGAGTACCGAAAGACGTTTGTCTGCGACGAGTCAGACACCGTCCGGTGCGAGGTTGCGGTCCGCCCGTTCGCGCGGCAGCAGGCGAAGGCGTTCTTGGCGCACCGGCTGATCGTGCCGCCGATGGCAGCCTGGTGCGCGACCGGCGAACAGAAGCTCCTGAGCGGAAAGCCCGGCGGCCCCAACACTCGGACGTGGCAGTCCCGAGCTGCGCCCCTGCGGGCGAAGGACGCCGTCCTGGCCCTGACCGGCGCCGGTGACGAGAGCCTGGTGCTCTCCCACGTCAACCTGTCGCCCGCGCCGCAGAACGTCTTCCTCCACCAGTCCGGTGATGCGCCGAACCTGTTCTTCGCCTGGTACGACTTCGATCCGGTGGACGCGCAGCGGGAATGGCACGTCCTGCGCTATGACCTGCGGATCGTGCCGGGAGGAGAGTCGGCGCTGAAACGGATCGTCGGGCGGCAGCAGGAGGCTCTGCCCTACGTCCGGGTGTCAGCCGGCCGCCGCCCCAACGAAAGCAGACTCGCGCAGTTCGCGACGCGCGAACAAAGAGTGCCTCGGAGACTCCCATGACAACCACCGCTCTGCTTCTCGCCGCTCACCTCGCCGTCCTTGCCGCGTTCGGTGAGCCGCCAACCGTGAAGCGCGAGGCGGGCAGCCTCGTGGTGACGAACGGCGCCTACGCGGCAACCGTCTCAGCCGCCACGGGTGCGCTGACTCGGCTGACAACGGCCGCGTTCGGCGAGAAGACGTTCGTCGCCGGCAGCATGACCTATTCCGACATCGGTCTGCTGGCGGCAGGATCGCACGGGTACTTCGGCACCAACGCGGTGACGGACGCCACTGTGGAGGTCGCAGCCGAGTCGGCCAGAGTCGTCATCTCCGCCGAGGGTCCCCTGGCCCTGCAGGACGGCAAGCAGCCTCCCGGCGCCAAGTGGCGGTGCCGCTTCCGGTACACCTTCGACCAGACGCCGCTCATTCACGTGCTGGCGGGTGTGCAGACCGACACCGCTCGCCCGGCCGCGCCCGGCTTCTTCGCCACTACCCTCAACGTGGTTGGCGTCAACGAGTGGTTCGCCGACACCGAGGACGGAATGCGCTGGGTGGACCTCGGCCCGGAGAACGGTCGCTGCTTCGCGGCGCACAACACGCCCTTGCGCGGCGACCGTCGGCGGCTGGGCCTGCTCAACCACGACACCGGCGCAGTCGTGCTCATCGACCACCTTGAGCCGCAGCCAGCGGGAACGCTGGAAGATGTCCTGTTCCACAGCAGCGGGACCGGCGCCGTGACCCTCTTCCTCAACTGGGTGCAGGGCGCTAGTCAGACTGCCTTCGCGCCGAGTCAGTGGTACGACCTCAGCTTCGACCTGTCACTCTCCGGTGAGGTTCCGAAGTAAGAGGGGGCACGGCACCTCAACGGCGGCTGTTCCTCTTGCGCGTGGCGAGTTCAAGAGGTCTGCGCCTGCATTGCCGTCATGTCCACGCGTCGCATCTGTCGGCATCATTGGGTATGCTCAACCCATGGAGGTGGTCATCCAACCGAAGTGTCGCCACCCCAATGTCGCACGCAGAACGGAGCCGAGAGCATGTGCAACCGACGCAAGTTCCTGGGTACTACCGGTGCTGCCCTGGCGGGCCTTGCCACCAGTGAGGCTGATGCCGCCGAGGGGCGCAAACGGCCGAACCTCCTGTTCCTGATGGCTGACCAGCACCGGGCCGACTGCGTGGGCGCCGAGGGCAACGCGGCCCTCCACACGCCCAACCTGGACCGGGTCGCCGCGGAGGGAGTCCGGTTCTCTTGCGCCTACACCTCCACGCCCTCGTGCACGCCGGCGCGCGCGGGTATCCTCTCGGGCCTGTCCCCGTGGCACCACGGCATGTTGGGGTACGGGCGCGTTGCGGCCAGGTACCCTCATGAGATGCCGCAGGCGCTGCGGGAGGCCGGCTACCACACCACGGGCATCGGGAAGATGCACTGGTCCCCCCAGCGAAGCCTCCATGGGTTCCATCAGACGATCCTCGATGAGTCGGGTCGGGTCGAAACCAAGGGCTTCCTCAGCGACTATCGACAGTGGTTCCGCGAGTATGCACCCGACCGGGACCCCGACGCCACCGGCATCGGCTGGAACGACTACCGCGCCAAGCCCTACGCGCTGCCGGAGGAGCTGCACCCGACGCGCTGGACCGGCGATGAGGCCGTCCGCTTCCTCAAAGACTACGACCGGCCCGAGCCGTTCTTCCTGAAGGTGTCCTTTGCCCGACCGCACAGCCCGTATGACCCACCCGTCCGATTCATGAATCAGTATGCCCAGGTCGACCTGCCGGAACCGTTCCTCGGTGACTGGGCCGAACGGAACGCGATGCACGGCGCGGAGCTGGACTTCTCACTTGCTCGAGGGGATCTGGGGAAGCAGCAAGCCCGCGCGTCGCGCCAAGGCTACTACGGGAGTGTCTCCTTCCTCGACGAGCAGATCGGCCGGATCCTCACTGTCCTCGACCGGCGCCGCTTGACGGACGACACGCTCATAGTCTTCACGGCCGATCACGGCGACATGTTGGGCGACCACCACCTGTGGCGCAAGACGTATGCCTACGCAGGGTCAGCCCGAATCCCCATGCTGCTGCGTTGGCCTGCGGGCATGACCGACGCCGAGCGCGGCCAGGTCCGCACCGAACCGGTGGAACTCCGGGACCTCCTGCCGACCTTCCTGGACGCGGCCCGAGTGCCAGTCGGCGAAAGCGACTTCGACGGCCGCAGCATGCTGATGCTCATTGGCGGGAAGAACGCACCGTGGCGCGAGACGCTCGACCTGGAGCACAGCACCTGCTACTGGCCGGAGAACCAGTGGACAGCGCTCACCGACGGCCGCCACAAGTACGTCTACTACGCCCCCACGGGGGAACAGCAGCTCTTCGATCTACGCAACGACCCCGCCGAGCAACGCGACCTCGCAAAGCGCGCGAAGCACCGCGCACCCCTCGCCGCCTGGCGGGACCGGATGATCGCCCACCTATCGGAGCGCGGGGAACCGTACGTCGTTGACGGCGACCTCGGAATCCGACCCAAGGCCCAAGTCTACAGCCCGCACTATCCAGGCGCGGCCGCTGCAGGTGCGTGAACGGCGCCCCTCGGGAAGGGCGTCCGCAGGACAGGTGAGCCGCCCCCCCTCCGGACCCAAGCTACCGGTGGTTGTTGGTTGTCCGTTCCCTGGTCGGGTCAGTTGCCTTGGCCCATACGGGTCGCGGTGGCACTCCGTGGCGCGCACCGACTCCGGCCCGGAAGATCCCGTGTAGCACGAGTACCCCGAGCGGCCCCGGCGGGTGAATGCGGTGTTCCTGGGCGCTGGGGTCAACGCCTGACACTCGGCAGGGGGGCGACCTACTCGAACATCTCCGGATTGTCCGTCACCGCTACCAGGTCGATCGACAGCGATTCCCGCGGCACCAGCTTCAGCACGTGCTCGCCGGCCTTCAGGTCGAAGCTCTCCAGGCAGATCAGGGACATGCTGCGGTTGTGCGCCGCCATGCACCAGCTCCAACTCGTGTCCGAGCGCAGTTGGGTCTGCTCCTCCTTCGCGTCGTCGAGCGCGAAGTACAGCGAGTCGTGTGAGGAGACCGGCTCGGGCGATTTGATCCGCAGCAGCAGGTGGTACTTGCCGGCCTTCGGCACGGTGAACCGCAGTTCGGCAGGGGCGTCGTTCGACGAGCCCTCCAGTCCCAGGCACTTGCCGCCCGAGGCCGTCGGGTCGTCGACCACCTGGTACGGCTTGCCACCGGCGGCCGATTCAGCTTCGAGGTACTGCACCCAGACCCCGTCGCGGGTCGGCTTCACCGGCTGGACGTAGTCGTTCTCGGCATAGACCAAGACCGGCCGGGAATAGCCGTCTTCGAGCCGGATGAGGAACACGCCCTTGTGCAGTCGGTGCAGGGTGGGCAGCTTGTCGGACAGGATCTTCACAGTGAAGGTCTGCGTCTCGCCCGACTTCAGGATGCCGCTCGAGGGCGTCACGGTGAACCAGTCGAAGGCGTCGTTCTGAGCAATCCGGTACGGGCTCTCGAAGGCGTTGCCCGCGACCGTGACGGTGACCGTTTTCGTCGCCGCCGCCGCCGTCTCCGGCTGGGACCAGTTCAACTGGTAGCGATCCAGCTCGAGGGGAATCGGCCGCAGGGGCAGGACCACCCCGGAGCCGGAGGGGATCGCACCGAGGTCGATCTTGCCACCGGCCGCCGACGTGAAGCCGGCGGTCTCGGTGCCCTTGCCGATTGCCTGGGAATCGGGCTTCAGCTCGTAGCGTCCGGCCGCCGGATCGACCAGCCCGGCGTCGCCGGAGAGCCCGTGCTCTTCCTCCTCGCCGGGCGCCAGGTTGACCTGCAGGTTGTAGTCGCAGAACGACTGCGGGCTGCCTTGGCGATTGCGAATTGCGCTGCGGCCGGCGAAGAGGTTGTTCTCGGCGACCACCTTGAGGATTTTCAGCAGCCCGAGGTCGCTGCTGTCGCCGTACGTGGTGTTGTTGAAAATGTGCGACACCGCGTGCTCGCCGGCCACGTTCGACGAGGTCTTGATCGTCTGACCCGCCAAGTTCCGCTCGTCGCCCATGTTGACCAACAGGTTGCGGTAGAGGTACGACGGCCCGGACATGCAGCCTTGGATGCTGATCCCGCAGAGGCAGCCCTCGAACTTGTTGTCGTGGACCCGGACGTTGATCTGCCCGCCGTCGATCTCGATTGCGTCGTCGTTGGCGAAGCAGTGGAACTCGCCGTAGATCTCCGCGTCGCGGTTGAACCCACCGTCGCGGTCGAAGTTGCCAGCGCCCTCGATGGCGTCGTTCCACCGGTGGGCGTCGCTGCCGACGAAGTCGTTGTAGCGGATCACCGTCGAGGTCGGCTTGTCCGCCCCGACGGCCTGCGGCCCGGCGGGATGTGAGTAGTACCACGAGTTGGCGCGGCTGACCGGGTCGTGGATCCAGCAGCGCTCGATCAAGGTGGCATGGGTCCGGGACAACCGGATGCCCGTGTCCCAGTTGATCGCGCTGCCGCCGGCGGTGTAGAACTTCCCGTCCTTGTCAAACCGCTGCACCCCGTCGCGGCCCCAGCCGGCGAGATCGCAGTTGAGCACCCGCACGTGATCACATTGCAGGATCGCGATGCCGTCGTTCGAGCCACCCCGCAGCGTCAGACCTTCCAGGAGGACGTACTTCGCGCGGGTGACGTCGAGCAAAGACTTCGAGCGGTCGTTGCGGAGCACGAAGCCGGGCTTGGCGGTGTAGCGGATCCAACCGTCCGGCGTGCCCTGATCGCGAATCACCAAGTGTCCGTCGAAGTTGGTCTCGTCAAGCACGATGGTCTTGGCGATCGGCACAGTGCTCGACCAGGTGCGGAACTCGCCGGCCCGGAGGACCTGCCCTTGCGCGTCGACGAGCTGCAGGTCGTAGGCCGTGTCCTCGCTGAGGTCGACGACGCTGCCGCGATACATGCCGTCCTCCGGCGCCCAGACCGGCGGGTAGCCGGTCCGCCAGGTCTGCCCCGACTGCCGGTACTGCACGGAGAGCGACGGCAGTTCCGGGGTGCGGAAGTAGTAGGAGCAGGTGGTGAATAGGGGCACCAGCTCGAAGGTCTCCGGCGACAGACCCGGGTTGCCCGCCTCGACCCGCTCCTTGATCCGCGCCTGCTCCTCCGCCGTCGCCGCCGCCGCGAACTTGACGAATGAGTAGGTGATCTCAGACTCGTCGCCCGTGGCGTACAGGCAGACCTCGATCTCGCATGGGCCGGACCACTTGAGCTGCTTCAGGTCGACCAGCCACAGGCCGACCTGGTCGATCGAGAGGACTTCGCGCTTGTCGTATGGTGTGCGCCGGATCAATTTCACCTGGCCGTGGTTGTTCAGCTCGACGACGTTGACCAGGAAGTACGGAGTCTGGTCGACATCAACCTTGAAGCTCTTGCTCGCGGTGACCCAACTGGGTTCCTCCGCCGCGTCGACGAGAGTCAGCTTGCCGGCTACGGCGGCCAGCGTGCCGGGCGTCGAGTCGAACAGCTTCCAGTCGTCGCCCGAAAAGTCGTCGGTCCCGTCAGCCCGGCAGACCGCGAGGCTCAGCAGCAGGACCAGAACAGACAGCGGCTTGTTCATGGTGGTGGTCTCCTATTCGCGCGGCAGTTCGCGGTGTGAGGTGGCAACGCCTGTCGGGTGCCGGTGCGGACCCTGCTCAACGGCACCGGGATCGGGCGAGTGAAGTGAGCCGAGATTGTCCGCCGACGACGGGAAGGCTATGGTCTCCATCACCGGTTCCAGCACAGGGCTGTAGCTATCCAGTCGCTCGCGATGCTCGCGCGCGTGGCGCTCCGTGGCGATCTCCCTCTTCCCGAGCCGCTCCCAGGTCTTGGCAATCCGCTCCCGGCAATCGATCCCAGCTTTGCCGTACGCTTCCTCTGCCAACGCAAGGAAGTGCAGACTGCGCAAGTACCCTTGAATGGCCATCGCGCCGGCCGTGGTCCCCGCGAGCCGCGCCCGGGCGAGGTACAGACCGCCCAACGCTTCCCAGTTGCCGGCGGCTGCAGCCACCGGCAGGACGGCATCGATCATGTCTTCGGCAACGTGGTGGCATTTGAGGCGGTTGGGCTCCTCGTCCGTCACCGCCAGCACCGCCCGCAGCCACGCCAAGTCCTTCTCCCGCTTCGGCTTATCGGACAGCTTGGCAGCCGTCTCGAACGCCGCCACCGGCTCCGTATTGAACTGTTCCTTGAGGTGCGCCAGCGGGTCCGCCTCCGCTGCAACGGCAGGGCTGGCTCCTGACAGAGCCAGCCCTGCCACCAAGGCGCCTACCACGAGACTGCGGCGTACGCGCACCATCGAGCGCTCACGCTTCTCTTCCAAGTCTGCCTTCGCGCGCCCAACGGCCGATGCCAACCGGTGGTTTGGTGCTGCCACAGTTCGACGGGAGACTGGGATTCCCTTCCACCGGTAGCCCGTAATGTGATGAACCCGACTTGGCACTTCCGCTCCTCGTCAGCACAAGCAGCACCGACACCGGCGGGACAGATGGCAAGTACTCCGTCCCTGCCGGTCTATCGTCGCCCGCTCCGCTGTCGTTGGCCGCAAAGGCGGCCGGGACGGAGAGCCTGCCCGAGATCGCTGGGGAGTGGGATCTTCGCAGGGATGATCCATGCCCGCCCGTTGGTTGGGCACCACGTCGGATGGGGACGGTGCCACTGGACGCCCGAACTTGCTCGGGAGCTGAGCGCGGGCGGTACCCCAACAAGTTAATACTACAACCGTACTTAGCGCGAATGTGCTCGGCGAGGGTCTCCTGACCCCGCCGCTCCCCGGACCGACAGGTCTCCTCGAATCCCGTGGATTCGCAGCCCTTTGAGACC
>Ga0210033_1002419_pt1 | contig 15903 bp, 11 predicted proteins | sample CryGeymeta201501_FD_185465 | JGI IMG/M metagenome (GOLD analysis project Ga0210033, IMG submission 185465) | Groundwater microbial communities from Crystal Geyser aquifers in Utah, USA - Crystal Geyser metaG 2015-01 (SPAdes) (version 2) | ecosystem: Environmental > Aquatic > Deep subsurface >... | reverse complement strand
GCCCGGCGGCGCCTTGCTCGCGATGCCGACGGCATAGCCGCTTCACCTGCCGCACGCTTAGCCCCAACTGGCGTGCGCCATCACACTGCCGCAAGCGCCGCTCAGCAACTGCCTGTATGACCCCCAGTCGATCCACCTCGCGCTGACTCATGATGATCCTCTTCGTCGCCATCTCCCCTCCAATAAAAAGGGGACACTTTAGCTTTGGACAAAGGGGACATTACGGCTTTGGGCTAACACGTGCGCTTTGGCACATTGACGGGCATGGGCGTCGCTCGGATACTCGGCTGACGCAAGTTCGGTCGATCCGCCGCTGGCGCGCATCCGGCGCGTCAGCCCGGCGCTCGGGCCAAGGTCGGCGCCGGGCCGGTTCTGGAGACTCCCTATGAAGCTGCGGTGCTGCTGCTGGTGGTTGGTGGTGACGCTGCTGTTGGGCGCCTGCGCGTCGCTGCCGACGCTGCCGATCACCGCCGATCTATTCCATGATTCCTGGTTTCAGCCGCCCACTGTGCCGATTGATGCCGGTGAGGTGTTCGCATTGACTGATCGCATGCGCGACTACGTGCATACCGATATTGCCCCGCAACTGCGTCGCGACGGCAATCAGCTCGGCTTGTTCAATGCCTTGAGAGACAGTGGTCAACTCAAACTCGAGTACGACGCCGCCATTACCCGCAACGCCGCCGAAGCGTTCTCGGCGCGCACCGGCAATTGCCTGTCACTGGCGATTCTGACCGCGGCGCTGGCGGATGAGATCGGCCTCGACGTGCAATTCCAGAACGTACTCGGCGAACGCACCATCAGCCGCAACGGGGATCTGCTGTTCTACAACGACCACGTCAATCTGGAGCTGCGCGACACCCGCAACGATGACCGCTCCGTAGCCACTGGCAAAGTGGCCATGGTGATCGATTTTTTGCCAGCGCGTGATCGCCGTGGCCGCGCCGTCCGCAGCGTGTCGAAGCCGACGCTGCTGGCCATGTACATGAACAACCGCGCCGCCGAATCACTGGCGGCGGGCAAGATCGATGACGCCTATTGGTGGGCACGGGCGGCGATCCAGCAAGAGCCGCGCTACACCGCCACTTACAATACGCTGGGAGTGATCTATCGACGTCACGGCCAAACCCAGACCGCCCTGTCGCTGCTGAATTATGCGCTGACGCTGGAGCCGGGCAATATCGCCGCGATGTCCAACATCATCCCGTTGTTGGAGGGCGTCGGCAAAACCAGAGAATCGGCTCAATGGCAGCAGCGATTGCGCCAACTGCAGTCGCTGCCGCCGTTTTACTTCTTCGAGCAGGGTCGGCTTGCCATGCAAGAACAGCAATTCGAGCGCGCGCGCGAGCTGTTCGCCAAGGAAATCGAACGCACCAAGTACTACCACGAATTTCATTTCTGGCTGGGTTTGGCGTATGTCGGCTTGCACCAGCCCGAGCTCGCCCGCAAACACTTCGCCATCGCCGAGGCCAATGCCACGACCCGCGCCGATGCCAAGCGCTACCAAGAAGCGTTGGATGCACTCGGGCCATCACCACGAAAGCGTGGTGGATTGAAGCCGAACGGTTTGGGTTTGTGGCCCTGAGGCAAGTGGATGGGTGGAGCGCGGCCACTTGCAGGCGCGCTCTACGGCCTCGGTCGGCCCTCACTCGGCCAAATTCGCCTGCAAAAACTTGCCGATCCGGCCGAGCATCTGCACGCGGACATCGGAGTCCACCAGACTGTGTTCGAGGCCTGCAAACTCCAGCAGCTCGCAGTTCTTGCCAGCGGCACGCAGCTTGGCATCAAGCTTCTGCGATTGCTCGATATCGACGTTGAGGTCTTTGCTGCCGTGAAACAGTAAAACCGGTGCCTTGATCTTGTCGACATTTTGCAGCGGCGAGCCCTCGGTGAGGTGCGGACCGGAGCCGACGAGGTCCACGACCAGATCATGACTGGTGTAATCACGGGCTTCACGCTTGAGCAACGCAAAATCGGTCACTGGCGCGATCGCGACGATGGCCTTGAACAACTCGGGGTCGGTCACCCCCGACTGCAGCGCGGCGTAGCCACCATAGGACCAACCAACGATGGCGAGTCTTTTGGGGTCGGCAATGCCCTGCGCCACCAGCCAGTGGGCAGCGCTGGTCACATCGCCAATCGAGGTCCGCCAGCCGCGGTAACCATTTTCTTTGAACCAGGCGTCACCGTAACCCGCAGAACCACGATAGTTGGGCTGGATGACGGCGTAGCCGGCGTGCGCCAGATATTGGGCCAGCCAATCGAATCCCCATTCATCGCGAGCTTGCGGGCCGCCGTGCGGCAGCACCACGGCCGGCAGACCATGCGCGTCTTCCTTGCCCGGCGGCAGCGTGAGATAGCCGGGAATGAGGGCGCCATCGCTGGCTGGGTAGCTGATCGGCTTGACGTTCGCCAGCTTGACCGTTTCGAGCGCCGGTCGGTCAAGCATGACTTCGTTGAGCGCGCGCTTGGTTTTGTCGTAAACGAAATAGCGGCCGGGATCGGCATCGCTGTGGGCATAGATCAACAACTTGTTCTGGTCGGCTGTGGCCGCCAGAAATTTCACGATGGGCAAGTTCGGAATCGCCTTGCCCAAGGCCGCAGACAGTTTTTTGTACTCTGGGTCAAAATAGATGACGCTGCGTTTTTCCTCGACAAAGGTGACGCCAATCACGCGCGCACTGCGGCCGATCCGGACCACGTCATCCACGTCGACCCGGTCGTTCTTGTAGACCAATTCGGTACTCATCGAGCCATCGAGTTTGACGCGGTACAGCGCGAGCCGTTTGTCGAGCTTTTTCAGCACATAGGCGGAATCGCTATCCCGATCCACTGCGATCGGCGTCATTTCGTCAGAGTTGGAAAAGGGCCGCCAATCCATGGAATCACGCAGGCGGTAGTTGTATGTGGTTTGTGCTGCAAGCTGCGAGCGCGCGCCGTGCTGCGGTGTGTAAGCTTTCATCCGCACCGTGCCATGGCCGTCGCTGATGAAGTAGTCCACGGCCTTGGCCGCGCTTTCGACCCGGGTAGATTCCAGCGTGGACACATCGATGCGGTCGATACCCAAACCGTCTGCCTTTTGCACAAAGCGCGTGTTCATCTTGCCTGCTTCGGGAACATAGTCGCGCGCCATCAGTACCTGGCCCTCGGCATCGGGCAGCCAATCGATGATGGCGTCGCCAAACTGTTGCAGGCGCGAAGCATATTGGCTGCCTTGCTGATTCAGGGCTTTGACATTCTTGCCATCGGTGTCCAGCGCGAGCAGGCGAGTGAAGCCAGTGGCAACGCCTCTCAGTTCGCTCCAGGCGTAAAGCTTGCAGATCAGGCGCTGGTTGCTGGCAAACCGGCACCCTTGCAACTGCTCGGCGTCGCCTTTCGACGCAATCGCCAATTGCGGTGCGCCACCCGCCAACGCCGCGACATAGACCAACGTGGAGCGCCCCGGTCCTGGCGTCAGATAAACCAGCCGATTGCCATCCGGAGAAATATCCATTTGTTGCACGCTTTCGCGCACCCCAAATAGGGCGGCGCCAGCGTCGGGTGGCGACGGCCGGGTTTCTGCTGCCGACACCGACAGCGCCGTGCTGACCAAGGCTGCGGCAATCATCAATCGCTTGTTCAATGCGTTCTCCTCGAATGGGGGCGGCGGATTATCGCGGATCGGATTCACCATGGCCACGATTTTTTGCAAACAGCGCTTACGACCAAGCCGCAAGCCAGCGGTTTGCCCGATCACGCCCGGAATGGCACCGTGCACTGGCCAATGGTTCTTGCGCTTGCCGGGCTTCAGGGATAAGCGCGCGGCAGGCGCCCCGGCGCGCGCAGGTAACGATCACGCAATTCCGTTTGCCGCGAGCGCATCGGCATCGCCTTGCCGGCCATCCACACTTGCTCGGCACTGCTGGTGAGTTCGAGCGGGTCGCCGGACCACAGCACCAGATCGGCGAGCTGACCGACCACAATGCGACCAAGGCGGTCGCCGACGCCGAGGGCATCGGCAGGTACCGAGGTCAGCGCCGCCAGACCCGCCTCCCAAGGCAAGCCGTTGGCGACGGCGTTGCCGGCCAACTGACGAATCTTGCGGGCGTTGTGCGAAGCGTCGCCACGTTGGCTGAAACCGACGGCGACGCCAGCGGCATGCAGGCGTGCGGCGTTTTCCAGGGTCGCCGCCAGGCTGTCGAAACTGTCGGGCAGGTCTTCCAGGGCGTCGATCAGTACCGGCACCTTGGCCTGTGCCAAGTCGTTGGCGACCAGCCAGCCTTCGGCGGCACCGAGGATCACCAGATGGAGGTGCTCGCGCTGCGCCAGCGCGAGCACGCGGCGGATGTCGGCGGCACGATCCACCTGCACCAGCACCCGACCTTTGCTGACATAGCCGGTCAATACTTCGCGCCCGGCGGGCGTCAACAGTGGATTGGCGCTACCCGCGGCGGGGGCGACGCGCGCTTCGCGCAGTGCCTGATCGAGCAGCAGGTATTGGCCAGCGCGCGAGTTGCCGCTGAGCACGGACAGATTGCCGCCCAGATTGATGAACAAAGCGCGCAGCCCGGCGTAGGGGGCATCAAAGCTGCCATCCAAACGAACCAGGCCGCCTTGGCCGGCAATAATCGAGCCGCCGGGCTCGCTGCCCGCCGCCAATTCAGTAAAGGTGATGCCTTCGATGCGGGCGATCGGCAGCAGCAGCGAACGCGGGTTGTAGGCCAGGGTGACATCAAATTCCGGGCGCATCTGCGCCACCTGCGGTGGGGTGGCGCCAAAGGTGATCGCGGTGTCGTGGGTACTGGGTTCGGCCGAGACCTCATCGATGCCGATACCGGTCACGCCAGCAAACAGACCCGGCGTCAATGGTCGACCGGCGGCATCGATGCTGGGTACGTCGGCCGGTGCCAGCAGGCCACGGCCAATCGCGGCGATGCTGCCGTTGCGCACCCACACATCGGTGTCACGCAAAGTACCGACGGCACTGGCGGTATGCACGGTGGCGTGGCGGATCAACAGGTCTTGCGCAGTGGCGCTGAGGCTGGCGGCGAGCAGCGAGCCGACTAATACGAAGCGAGTTCCGCGCGAGAGCGTGCGGACCGTAGCAGCGAGGCGAATCATGGCGACACCCCCTGGCCCAGCATGAAGTCCGACACTGGTTGTCGCGCCCGATCATGGCGGTCATACAACAGCGCGCCATCGACGAAGACCTGTTCGGCTTTGCTATAGACGCTGAACGGGTTGCCGCTCCAAATCACGACATCGGCCATTTTGCCGGCCTCCAGGGTGCCGGTCTTGGCGGCCACGCCGAGCGCCTTGGCGGGATTTTCGGTGAGCCAGCGCAGCGCGCGTTCCGGGGCAATATCGATGCCGACCCGCGCCGCCTTGCCGATCACTTTGGCGGCCTCCTGATTGAGCCGTTGGATGCCTTCGGCGGAATCCGAGTGGACAATGGCGCAGCTCGCGGCGGGGCGATCGACCAGGGCGAGGTTTTCCTGGATGCCGTCGTAGGCTTCCATTTTGAAGCCCCACCAATCGGCCCAAAGCGCGCCACAAATGTGTTCCTTGGCCAGTGCGTCGGCCAGTTTGTAGGCCTCGACGCCGTGATGAAAGGCGGCGATGTGAAATCCAAACTCGTGGGAAAGGTCGATCATGTTGGCCATTTCATCGGCGCGATAACAATGAATATGCACTTGAATTTCGCCCTTGAGCACGCCCACCAGGGTGTCCAATCGCAGGTCGCGCTTGGGTGGCTTCGGCGGTTCGGCTTTCTTGTTCTTGCCGACTTTGGTCAGCGCCTGTTGGTAGTCCTGCCATTGCGTCAGGTATTCGCGGGCTTCGATGAACTGGGCGCGATAACCCGCCATGTTGCCCATTCGCGTCATCGGCGTTTGCATGCGCTCGCCGTATACGCGCTTGGGGTTTTCGCCGCAGGCCATCTTCAAGCCATAGGGTGCGCCCGGAAACTTCATCGCCTGCACGCTGGTGGCGGCAACATTTTTCAGGGTGACGCCACGGCCGCCGATCAGGTTGGCGGAGCCTGGCAGCACCTGCAGCGTGGTGACGCCACCGGCGAGCGCGGCGGCAAAGCCGGGATCCTGCGGCCAGACACTATGCTCGGCCCAAACCTGCGCGGTCACCGGTGCGGTCACCTCATTGCCGTCGCTGGTGGCGCGCACGCCGGGGCTGGCGTACACCCCCAAATGCGAGTGCACGTCGATCAAACCGGGGGTGACCCACTTGCCGGTGGCGTCCACCGTGCGCGCATCGGCCGGCGCGTCGAGCGCCTTGCCTACGGCCTCTACTACCCCATTACGCAGCAGCACATCGGCGTCTTCCAGGCGCTGACCATTACCAATCAACACGGTGCCATGGCGGATCACCGTCACGCCATCGGCGATCGGCTGATAGGTGCTGGGATATGGATCGCCATCGGCCCGCGCGCTGGCAGTGTGGGGGAGCAGCAGGGCCGCCAGCAAGGCGGTGTAAGCCGGAATACGCATGAACGGTTCCCCTCGGAAAGGCGTCGATAGTAGCGATGCCGCCGGACCCCGCCAAGTGACAGTGACCCGCGAGTCCAGGGATGGCCGACGAGCCCAGGGATGGGCGAGGTAGGCCGCGTCGGGAACTGGCGGCCGAGATAGGCCGCGTCGGGAACGGGCGGCCGGGAACTTGAGCCCCATCAGTAATGCCCCCCTTGCACCCCGGCGCGAACGCGCTAAGTTGGCGGGCGTCACCCGGTTGCTCGGCGCCGGTTCGGTGTTGGGCTTTTGCATTACGTCGCCTAAGGAGTTGCCATGTTCGGTCGATTGATGAATGTGTTTCGTGGATTCTTTGCGCTGTTCGTGAAGGATTTGGAGAAGAAAAATCCGGAAGGCTTGTTGGAACTGGAACAAGAGAATCTGCGCAAGCAGATCGGTGCTTATAATCAGGGTTTGGCGCAGCACGCGGGTCTGGCCGAGCGGCTGATGGGGCAGGTGCGCAAGCTCGAAGCCGAAGAGACCGAGGTCCGCGCCCGCACCACCGCGCATCTGCGGGCCGGCAACCAGGCAGCGGCGGCACAACACGCGCTGCGCCTGCAAACGGTGAGCCGTGAACTGGTCGAAAACCGCAAGCAGATGGAGGGCGCCGAAGCGATGTACCAGAATCTGGTGAAGGCGCGCGATGTCTCGGTGGCGGCGGCGCGCGCCAAGATCGAAGGCCTCAAAGGCGCCATCAACGACATGCGGATGAAGACCGCGATGGCCGAGATGAACGAGATGGCGGCCGGCATGATCGGTCAGATCGGTGGTTCCGGCGATACCTTGAACCGCCTGCACGAAATGGTCGAAGAAGAGCGCAACAAGGCTGCCGGTCGCGCCCGCGTCGCCAGCGATGCGTTGGACATGGGCGACATCAAACTCAAGGAAGCCGAGATGACCGCGCTGGCCGATCAGGCGCTGGCCGATTTTGCCGCGGCCGAGGGCATCAGCCTCGACGGCAAGGCGTTGCCGACAACGCCCGCGCGCAGCATGGGCAGCGCCAGCGAAGCGACGGCGCAATAGCCGATGGCGCTGTCGGCCGATGCCCCGGCGTGGGCAGGCGAACTGGCGCTGGCCTATGAGAGCGGCGCCCACGGGCAGTTTGTGCTGTACGGCAATGTCGGTGATCGGTTCCCGCATCAAGGCCGCTTGATCGGCTTGAGCGCCTTGCTCGATGCCGAACTGTTGTCGGCGTTTGCGCTGGTGTTGCGGTATGACCCGGGCAATGGGTTGTCGGTGCAACGCGCCAGTGCCGCCTTCCAGCAATGGCCGGGCGCGAGTGCCGTCGCCAGCGCCCGCGAACCGCGCGCGGCGGTGGAATTGATCAGCCGCTATTTGCGTTATCGCGCCAATCTCAGTGCGCTCGGTCGCGGCGAAGTGGAAGCCGTGGCGGTGATCGTGCGCAGCGCCGATCAGCTGATGCCGGCCAATCGTCAAGGCGATTTCGACACCGCGAGTCTGGTCAGTCTGGTGCGCGATTGGGCCGCGGAACCGCCGTTCACCGAATTGCCGTTCGCCAGTTTTTTGATTGCCGACAATTTGAACGACCTGCATCCGCAGATCGCCCAGCATCCGCGGGTGGCGCGGGTGCGGGTACCGTTGCCGGACGCCGGTGTGATCAAACTGGCGCTGGCGCAATTGCAGCTCGATCATCCGACCGCGTTTGCCGCTGCCGACCATGACCAGACCGCGCAATTATTGACTGGCGTCAGCATCAGCGCGCTCAACAGTCTGGTCCGCCGGCGCAGCTTTCAGCTCAGGCACCAGCCCGATCTGCGGCCGTTGGCCAATGCGGACTGGATTGCCGCCAAAAAACAGATGGTCGAGACCGATGCCATGGGCCTGGTCGAGTTCATCGATTCAACCAAAACCCTGGAACACTACTACGCCCAGGAGGCACTCAAGGCTTTCTTGCGGACCGACATCAAGCTCTGGCACGAAGCCGACCTGCGCGCTTTGCCGATGGGCTATATTTTTTGCGGCCCGGTGGGCACCGGCAAAACCTATCTGGTGGAATGCCTGGCCGGCGAGGCCGGGGTACCGGTGGTGAAGTTGAAAAACTTCCGTGATCGCTGGGTCGGCTCCAGCGAAGGCAATCTGGAAAAAATCTTTCGCTTGATCCACGCCCTCGGCCGCTGCATCGTGTTCATCGACGAGGCCGACCAAACCCTGGGCAAGCGCGCCAGTGGCGATGGCGATAGCGGCCTGTCGGGACGCCTGTATTCGATGATCGCGCAGGAGATGAGCGACACCAGCAATCGCGGCCGCCTGTTGTGGATTCTGGCGTCGTCGCGCCCCGATCTGATCGAAGTGGACTTGAAGCGACCGGGCCGCATCGACGTCAAGATTCCGCTGCTGCCCACCACTACCCAGGCCGAGAGTGCGGCGCTGTTGAATGCCCTGCTCAAGCGCCTGGACATTGCACCTGGCGTCGCCGCCATGCAGGAGCTGACCTTGCCGCTGCTGCTGACGCCGGGCGCTGCCGAGGCGTTGGCGGTGAAGGTATATCGAACTGTCGCCAGCACGCAGGCGACGCCGCTGGCCGCACTCAAACAAAGTTTGCTTGGCTATCAGCCGCCGGTGTCGCCGGCCGCGCTGGCGTTTCAGATGCGCATCGCCATCCGCGAAACCACCGACATCGCCTTTGTGCCGGAATCCTTGCGTGGTCTGGCCAATGATGAAGGCGGCGGCCAGTGACGGCGCCAGGGTATTGGCGGGCGGCGTTCAACGCCCGGCCGCTGGGCATGCCGATTCCGCCCAACTGGTTTGCGTTGGCGGCATTCGGTTTGCTGGGATTTTTTCTCAGCCCCGGCTTCTGGCTGCTCGGCGCCGGGCTGGAAATCGGCTACCTGGGTTGGTTGTCGAGCCAGCCGCGGTTTCGTCAGAGCGTGGATGCCCAAGCGCAGCAGGCCGCTGCCGGTGCCGATCCGGCTGAGGTGCGCTACCTCGGCTTGCACCAGCAGTTGGCAGCAGAGGATCGACAACGCCAGCAGCAGATCGAAGCGCGGGCGCGCGAAATTGTCGTGTCGCTGGATCAATCGCCGTTGCTCGCCAGTCACGCCGATAGCCTGGAACAACTGGTCTGGCTGCACTTGCGACTATTGGCGGCGCGCCAAGCGATGCTGCGTGTGGTCGCCACCGCGCACCGCGAAAGCGACCAACTCAGCGCACAGGAACAACACATCGCCCGGCGCCTCGGCGCCGACAACATCGACAGCGAATTGCGCCGTAGCCTGGAACAACAACAGGCGGTGATCGATCAGCGCCAGGCCGCGCATGCCGATGCCGGGCGCCGTCTGGAACATGTCGATGCCGAGCTTGCCCGCATCGATCAACAAATTGCCCTGATCCGCGAACAAGCCCTGCTGGCCACCGATGAAGGCGGCATCGGGCAATCGCTGGATGCATTGACCGCCTCGTTCAACGAAGCCAATCGCTGGCTCGACGGCCAGCGTGATTTGCTCGGCGTATTCGAAAATACCGCCGCCCATCCCCTGCCAGCGCGCGTGTTGCGCGCTGCTGGCGCAACCAAAGACCTCGCCCAAGGAGAATCCGCATGAACCCGATGCAGCGTCAACGTGGCAATGCCATTGGCAAGTTGCTGACCTTTTTGCTGGTGGCCGGACTGCTCGGCATGGGCGCCTGGTTGAGTCTGCGCGATCTGCGCCAGACCGCAGCACCGGCGTCGGCCAACCGAGCGAGCGCTGAGGCGACCAGCGCTGTGGTCGATAGCGCCGCCCCGGCACCAATCGAGCCCGACCTGGCGACGCCGCAACTGGATCAGGCAGCGGCTTACACGCCGAGCAACAACGTCATCGACGTGGATATCAGCGAATACGCCGGCTACGGCGGATTGATCGTCGCCAATGGCGGGCTGGCGCCGAATCCGGATTCCTTCTTTGCCAAGCATTACGGCTTCCAGGTGCGCTTGTCGCTGAGCGAGGAAGAGGGCTGGTCGAAACTCAACAACGGCAAGCTCGCCGCCTCGGTCACCACCGCCGATGTGCTGGCCGTGCTCGGTCGTCAGTTCGAGATCGTGGTGCCAGCGCAGATCGGGTTTTCGCGCGGCGCCGATATGGTCGTGGTCGATGCCGGCATCAGCAGCATCAACCAGCTCAAAGGGCGCACGCTGGCGGCGTCGCAATTCAACGAAAGCGAATTTTTTATCCGCTATCTGGCTTCCGAGGCTGGCGTACCGGTGGTGGTGTTGCGGGATCTCTCTGCCCACCCGGCGGCCGGCGAACTCGGCCTGGTGTTCTATGAAGACGCCTTCGTCGCCTGCGATGCCTATGCCCATGAACTCGCTAGTGGCAACGCCCGCCTCAACGGCTGCGTCGGCTGGTCGCCGCGCACCGAAGAAGTGATCGCGGCGTCTGCGGGCAAAGCCAAGGCGCTGGTCTCCAACCGCAACCTGCTGATCATTGCCGACCTGCTGATCGTCAACAAAGGCTTTGCCAGCGCGCACCCGGATTGGGTCAAGGGTCTGGTCCATGGTCTGCTCGACGGCAACCGCCGCCTGCGCGATCAGCCCGAACCAAATCAGGCCGTCGTCGCCAGCGCTTTCAAGTGGACAGCGGAAGACACCCGCGATGAATTGGCCAAGGTGCATCTTTCCAATTTGCCGGAGAACCGCGCCTTTTTCGAGGGCACCATCGATGCCGCCGGATCGTTCCAGGGGATCTTTCAATCGTCGCTTCTGGCCTACGGCAAGATCATCAAGAATCCGGCCGATTCGGCGCGCTTTGTCGACATGAGCGCCCTGCAAGCGCTGAAAGACCAAGCCGAATTCGCCAAGCAAACGGTCGCCATCGCACCGATCAAAACCCGTGGCAATGTTGCGCTCGAAGGCGATGCCCTGCTCAGCAAAGACATCCGTTTTTTCTTCGAACCCAATTCCTCGGTACTCGATCAAGCCGCCGCCCAAAATCAGGGCTATCTCGACACCATCAAGGGCTTCTTGCAGGTCAGTCCGGGATCGGTGGTGTTGCTGCGTGGCCATGTCGATAACGCCCGCGTGCCCGAGTTCGAACAGCAGGGCGGCCAAGCGTTGGTCCGCAGCATGGCGCTCAACGCCATGGCCTTGTCACGCCAGCGCGCCGAGGCCGTCCGCGATGCGCTGCTGAAAAAATTCCCCGGCCTCGCCAAAGACCGCATCGAACTGGTCGGTCGCGGCTGGGAAGAACCCGCTGGCACCGACAGCGACCAGAACCGCCGCGTCGAAGTGCAGTGGTTCACCCTGGAATAGGGCACGGTGGGGGCGCAACTGCAATGGCGATGCGCGACTTCAGCGGTAGCGCCGCTTCCGAATGGCCGTAGCCCGAATTGCGCCTACGACGGCTTGGGCTTCAAGCTCCAGCCGTTGTCCGCTACTGCGGGCTCAAGCCTTGTGATGCAGTGCGCGAATCATCGCCGCACGCAGGATGGCGTTGATCTTGGTCTGGTATCCCTTGCCTTGGCTCTTGAGCCACGCCAGCACATCTGAATCCACGCGCACCGTGGTAGAGGTCTTGGTGGACTTGTAGAACGGATTGCACACGGCGTTTTTCCAGAACGCATCATCCAGCGGCGGAATGTCGCTGTAGTCGATTTCGTTGTCCGGTTTGTTGGACAGCACCTTGAGTTCGGCCTGCTGCTCATCGGTCAGCGGCGGCAGCTTGTTCAAGTCAACCTCATAGTGAACCATTTTGCTCATAGCGTTTCCTTTCTTTCGGTTCGGCGCGACGTGCCGAAATGATGCGGATAATCTCGCTGCCGTCCTGGTCGTCGCGGACGGTGTGGGCCACCAGCAGCAACAGGTAACCACTCACGCTGCCCAAGGTTTGCCAGCGGTGCTCCGCGTTCTCGATACGGTCTTGCTCCACCACCGCGAACGGGTCCGCAAAAACGCGGGTGGCGGTCTCGAAGCTCACGCAGTGTTTTTTGAGATTGTTTGCGGCCTTGGTCGGATCCCATTCAAATCTGGTTTGCATACTTTAACGTTACTACAATCGTGTTGATTTACCTAGCGACTCATGCCGACTGCGTGGTGGCGCTCGATCTCCCAGGCGTCGTTGCGCGCCTCGGCCTGCGGTCGCTCGCGGCCTTCCAGCGGCGGCCACCGCTACCGGTACTTCACCGGTGCGGCTTGCCGGTCGTCGGTGCCGCCGCCGCCTTGCGTGTTAGCAATCGCTAAAGCGCAAGGTGCGGCGCGAACCGCTGGACCCAGGCGTCGCGTGGACAGACGATGCGCGTCTCCCCGGAACGCTGCCAGCTGAGAATTCTTTTGTCTCCGGTGACGAACCATTTGGCCCCTGCGGCGACGGCGGCGGCGACCAGGCGGGCATCATTGTCATCGGTTGGTACTGGCACCTCTTCAACACAGAGGGCGGATTGCCACAGGATTCTGGCGGAGCCGAGCGTGCTGTCGGCTGCACGCAGTTTGCGGGTTAACACTGCCGCCAATTCGGTCCAGACCAGTTCACTGGTCAAAGCCATGCCCTCCGCGCAGGTCTTGGCCAGCAACTCTTCGCATAAGCCCGCGGTCAGCAAGGCGCTGGCCCAGACGTTTGTATCCAGGAATAATTTCATCGGACATCGCGAAATAGGTCGTTCTCGGTCAACCAGCCAATTTCCCGCGCTTTGGGCCTGAGCTCGTCTTGCAGGACTTTCAACCGCTCGCGAAACAGGCGGTCGCGCAACGATCCCCGTACCACTTCACTGCGGCTCTTGCCGGTCAACTCGCACACCGCCTGCAAATCTGCGGCCTCTTTGCCGGAAAGGCGAACCGTCAACGTGCTTTGCATGATGGCCTCCTAAGTTGTACTACATCGTGTTACACGAGCTTAGCATAAGCGTTCTGGTTGATCGAAACGGTGCGGGCGCGGGTCCGAGCGACCGCTGATCGCCCGCCATGCGCGGGTGGGGACCGGCCGCCAGCGGCGTCTGCGCTACCCTCCGCCTCCCCGAATTGCCTGCCGTCCTGCATGAGTGACGAACCGCGTTTCCCGATCGAGCCGTTGCTGCCTGCGCTGATGGCGCAGTTGGCGGAGCATCCGCGCTTGGTGTTGGAAGCGCCGCCGGGCGCGGGCAAAACGACGCAGGTGCCGCTGGCTTTGTTGTCGGCGAATTGGTGCACGGGCAAGGTGTTGATGCTGGAACCCCGGCGGATCGCGGCGCGGGCGGCGGCCACTTTCATGTCGGCGCAATTGGGCTCGGCGCTCGGCGCGACCGTTGGCTACCGCATTCGTTTCGAGAATCGGCTGTCGGCAGGCACCCGCATCGAAGTCGTCACCGAGGGCATTCTGACCCGCCTGTTGCAGGATGATCCGCTGCTGGACGGCGTTTCGGCGTTGATCTTCGATGAGTTCCACGAACGCCACTTGGCCAGCGATCTGGGGCTCGCTCTGGCGCTGGATGTGCAGCAAAGCGTGCGTCCGGATCTGCGCATTCTGGTGATGAGCGCCACGCTGGATGGCGAAAAACTGGCGCGCTATCTGGACGCCCCGCGCTTGACGGCGGTGGGGCGCAGTTTTCCGGTGACCCTGCAAAGTTTGCCAGCACGCCCGCAGGAGCCGTTTTCGCGGCAATTGCTGCGCGCTGTGCAACTGGCGCTGGCCGAAACCGCCGGCGACGTGTTGTGCTTTCTGCCGGGCAAGCGCGAGATCGATCAAGCGGCGCGGCTGCTGGCCGACGTGGCTGCGGAAATCGCGGTCTTGCATGGTGAACTCGGTGTCGATGAGCAGGCGCGCCTCCTCAACAGCGGCCGGCGGCGGCGGGTGGTGCTGTCGACCAATGTGGCCGAGTCCAGTCTGACCCTGCCCGGGGTTACCGCCGTGGTCGATAGCGGCCTCGCCCGCGAGCCGCGCTTTGATGTCGGCAGCGGCATGAGTCGCCTGGAAACCGTGCGCATTGCCCAATCCTCGGCGGCGCAACGTGCCGGTCGTGCCGGTCGTGTGGCGGCCGGTCGTTGCTATCGATTATGGCCGGAGAGCGAACGCCTGGAGCCGGGATCGCGACCGGAAATGAGCCGCGTCGAGCTGGCCCAGTTCGCACTGGAAACCAAAGCCTGGGGCGCCGACTCGCTGCGCTTTCTGGATCCACCGCCGCCGGGCGCGCTGGCGCAGGCGTTGGATTTGCTACAGGCACTCGGCGCGCTCGATGCCGACCGACGCATCACCGCGCATGGCCGCAGTTTGCTCGCGCTGGGCGTGCATCCGCGACTGGCCAACGCCATGCAGCGGGCGGCGCCCGACCAGAAAGGACTGGCCTGCGACCTGGCCGCGCTGCTCGAAGCCCGCGATCCGCTGCGCGGCGAAGCCAAACTCAGCGACGATCTCGGCACCCGCATCGCCGCGCTGGCAGCGTTTCGCGTTGGCCGGAGCGATGCGGCCAGCGTGGATCTGGGCGCGCTGGCCGCCATCGATCAAGCCGCCGGGCAGTGGCGACGGCGGCTGCACATCGCCCCGGCGCGGCGCCCGACGCAGGTGTTCAGCGCCCACGATATTGGTGAGGTGCTGAGCTTCGCCTATCCTGATCGGATCGCCCGCATGGACACCGGCAATCCGCGCCGCTATCAACTGGCCAATGGTCGCGGTGCTGAATTGCGCCACGATTCGGCGTTGTCCGGCGCGCCCTGGCTGGTGATCGCCGAACTGCGCTTCGATGAGAAGAACAGCCTGATCCAACGCGCCGCACCAGTCGACTTCCAATTTTTGGAGCGAGCGTTTGCCGATCAATTCAGCAGCCAGCGACAGCTTGCCTTCCAGCGCGACAGCCAGTCGGTGGTGGCGATCCAGGAGCGCCGCTTTGCCGATCTGCTGCTGGACGCGCGGCCGGTGCCCACCGCTCGCGATGCGGCCACCGCCGCGATCCTGCTCGGTGGCATCGGGCAACTCGGTCTGCAAAGTTTGCCGTGGAGTGAAAGTCTCCAGCAATGGTTGGCGCGGGTGCAGAATCTGCGCGCCTGGTGCCCGGAATTGGGCTTGCCCGATGTCAGTGAAACTGCGCTCACCGCCGACCTGTCGGGCTGGCTGTTGCCGCTGCTGCAAGGCAAAGCCAAACTCGGCGAAGTCAGCGCTGAAGCACTGGCTGCCGCGCTGCATCAGCGGCTCGACTACGCGCAACAAAAAGCGCTCGACGAACTCGCCCCGAAAGCCTTGCTGGTGCCCAGCGGCATGAATCGGCAACTGCTCTACGCCAGCGGCCAGGCGCCGGTATTGGCGGTCAAATTGCAAGAGTTGTTCGGTCTCGCCGACACCCCACGCATTGCCAAGGGCCGGGTGCCGGTGGTGCTGCATCTGCTGTCGCCCAAGCAAACCCCGATCCAGGTCACCAGCGACTTGAAAGGCTTCTGGCAGCGCACCTACCCCGAAGTCAAAAAAGAACTGAAGGGCCGTTACCCCAAACATCCCTGGCCCGATGACCC
>Ga0210033_1002414_pt1 | contig 15935 bp, 10 predicted proteins | sample CryGeymeta201501_FD_185465 | JGI IMG/M metagenome (GOLD analysis project Ga0210033, IMG submission 185465) | Groundwater microbial communities from Crystal Geyser aquifers in Utah, USA - Crystal Geyser metaG 2015-01 (SPAdes) (version 2) | ecosystem: Environmental > Aquatic > Deep subsurface >... | reverse complement strand
AATCAATCAATTGTTCGAACAACAATTAGAAATTTTTAACCAAGAAATTTACACCTACACTTTACCTTCAACTGGTGAAGATACCATTCCAGAGAATTTTGAATCGGTACTAATAACCTACAATCGTTTAAAACCTTTATTAGATAAGTTTAAGTTTTTAGGAGAAGCAGGAGAAGTAGGAGTACCAGAAATAGAAGAAGAAGAAGTGTTAGATGATGAAGAAGTTTATACTGTTGTAGACGTTATCCCTGAATTTAAAGGTGGAGTAGAAAAAATGATGGAGTATTTAAGAGATAATCTAAAATATCCAATAAAGGCAAAAGAGTATAATATTAAGGGTCAAGTTGTAGTAAATTTTACCGTTGGTACAAAAGGCGAAATCAAGAATGTTAATGTTATTGAACACGTACATTATTTATTAGACAAAGAAGCCGTAAGAGTGGTTAAAGCAATGCCTGATTGGACTATTGGTTTACAGGATGGTGTAGCGGTTTCTGTTTTATATAACATACCCATCAACTTTATTTTGGAATATTAAATCTACTGTTGCACTTAGTAGTTGAATTTATCATTAAAATTAATCTGCCAAACTTTAAAAATTTGAAAAAATAAATTGCTTATATTTAACATCAAATCTATTTTTTAATGAACACCATCGAACACCATAAACTTAAAAAACTTATTAAAAAATACAACCCTGTTTTACGAGAAAGTATTGAAAATGCCTTAACCGAAGATTTGTTTAACCTCATTATTGTGAATGGTGATGATAAAGATTTTGAATTAAAAAATATGTTGTTGGAAAAAGAAAAATTAAAAACTTTGGTGATGAAGGAGTTTATGCACTTAAATAACCAACCCATCACTAAAGAACTTAAAAACATGGACGAAATTAAACTTCAGTTGGTTAAAATTAAACAATGCAAGTTGAAGTTCTAAGAAAAAAAAGCTCCTTTCATTTTTGAAAGGAGCTTCTCACTAAAACAACGAATTATTATTTAAACTTCAATATTTTTACTTAAAAAATCTTTCACAGTAAGTTCACCTTTATCAATTTTAGCTAACAATTCTTTTTGAGCGATATAATCTGTATTTACTACTCCTGCTCTAGATTGTAACATTCTCCATGCTTTTCTTCGTTCTACACAAAAAATTACCATTTGTGTGGAAAGTGCTTGATATTGAGGGCTACCATCTGTTTTAAAAGCAATCGTATAAACACCAAAATCAGGAATAAATGCTCGATGGTTTATGTCTAGGTATTTTCTATTCACGATGTCGTTCATGGTAATTAATTGAAGTATATCTTCTAAACGAATCATGCCTTTTGTTTCCTCTTCTTTCACAATTTTATGATGCTGTCTAAATCGGGCTTCGGTAAATGCCCAATGAGCAACAGTAAATGTATAAGGTTTTTTAGTAATGGGTGCAGCTTTCTTCATCCAATCGGTAGTTGAACTAGGATTGGCATTAATATTTAAAGCATCAGCAAAAGATTCGCCTAAACCAGAGTTGAAAACAAATTCAGCCATTCCCCTACTGTCTCTAACGTTTAAAGCTTGTTCGGCTGAAGAATAATCAGCAATACCATGTTCTGGAGGACAAGAGGTAAAGGCTTGGAAAAAGGCAGTTCCTCGGTAGGTTAAACCATCTATTATTGCTTTAAAATAATTAGCAGGATTAGCCATCGAAACTTGAGCAACAAATGGAGAACCATGTCCATTCATAAAACTTTCAGCAACCGATTTCCGTTCTGTTAATTTTCCTTGTGTGGCAGCTCCAGTTTGGTTCATGTCAAAACCACCTGCCAAAACAGAAGAATCAGAATTTTGACCTCCAGTATTAGAATAAACCTGAGTATCTAATAGTAACATATTCATATTTGGTCTGTTCTGTAAGATTACTTTCGATAAATTTTGAAATCCGATATCACCCATACCACCATCTCCACCAATCGCCCATATTTTTGGTAATTCTGCAATTTCTCGGTCAGTCATGTAAGTATCAGAAAAATGGGTGAATCTAAAATATTCATCTTCACCAAATGTATTTTCAAAATCATTTACCACAAAATCGGCTAATCGTTCTGGAATAACTGATCTGTTAGAATGGTCAACAATAAAACTTTCACTCATTAACCAACCAATTGTTGCTCCATCTTGGAAAAGCGAATTCATCCAAGGGTAAGAGTGAGGATTGTTGGGTGGAGTAGAACCATAAACAGAATTACAACCTGTGTGTGCAGCCATTGCCATTACAGACATTCCATTGGCGTGTTTGCCTTCAATAGCTTGTAATTGTTTGTGATTTTCCGATTCCTGCTCCAATACAATTGCAATGGTGTTGATAATATCGTTATCATTCCCTTTAAATTCTGTTGCAATTCTACTTTCGGTAACTTTAGATGTTTCGCTTCCGTAGCCCATTAAAATGTGTAAAACAGATTTCCTAAATGTGTTATAAGCTTCAATATCTTTAGTTTTTAAGGTTGCTAATGCTTTCACTCCTTTATTTCGGAGTACTTCTGCTTTAGCCTTCAATCGGTCTGCTTTGGTATGGTAAAGTGGTCGCATTAATGTTTCGGTTAATGTGGCTACATATTTTAAAACTGTTTTTTCTCCACATCCAGCACACGCACCATCACCAGCCAAAAAAGAATAGTAATTGGATTGTATCATAGAATGGTATTGTAACGCAGCAGCTTTAGAAGATTGAACATGGTTTTGGTCAAATATTCCTAAATATTTTGATGGAGTTTTAGGTAATAAGTTAATAAATTCCATGCTAGATAAGTTGTCAGCAACCAATTGTTCGCTTTCTGGAGACATATAAATGGCTGATTTTTCACAAATTTCAACACAAGCACCACAACCTTTACAGGTATCTCTTAATCCGATTAAAAATAAACCTCCTTCACCTGCTTCTTTCTTTTCTTTACCGCTAAAAATACCTTTGGTATTGGCGTAAGCAAAAGGTGTAATTTTTAATATAGTTTCTAAGTCGGCGATGGAGGCATCTGAAACAGTTAACCCTTCGATTGATTTTAAGGTGTTCACAACAATCTCAGTAAAAGGAGTTTTTGTTTCTTTTTCTTTATCGTTTACATTGGCTAACATTTCTGCTCTAATAGCAGCATCAATTGTAGTGATATGAGAGATAATCGCTTTTTTATCAGTTTCGTTGTTCACATAATTATTTACTGCTGTGGCAATAACCGTACTAATATCTTGAGCAGTATTGGGTAAAGCTGAATCTGGACAAACACTGATACAATCCATGCATTGCGTGCAATTTTCAGCTAACCAAATCGGAACTTCTCTACGAGCAACATATTTTGAGGCTGTTTCGCCGGTTGCGGCAGCAACAATTCCAACAGAAGATAAAACGCTAGCAGGTTGGTCGTATCCTAAACCAGCTCTAAATTCGCTATCAAAATAAGACATTTTAAATAAAGGTGCTTTGTGTTCGGCACTCACTCTATCAACTGAACATCCTCCCCCTTCAGGTGTATGACAAGGTTTGGATAATAAACCAATAAATGAAGAATAATCTGGAGCATTTACATCTCCGTAGGGAACTTCAATTACATTGTCAAAACCAGCTTGCATTACCGTCATGTTATCAGAAACCACTTTTTCACCAAATCGACCAAATTTCTTATGGTATTGTTTGTTTACTGTCTCTAAAAATTCTGCAGCTGGTATGTTCCAAATTTTTAAGAATGGAGATACTTTAAAAAAAGCTCCTAAAAATGAATTTCCTTGCATTCTGGTTTGTAAATCTACCCGGTTGGTTGCTTTTTTAGCGATGTCAAAACCATTCAAAATATAAACCCTAATCTTTTTATCGATAATTGTTTGTCGGTGTATTTTAGGAATTCGCTGCCAAGCTTTTTCACCTGAGGTTTCATTTGATTCCCAAACAAATGAGCCATTTTCAGCTATTCCTTCTAAAGGATTAGTGTGTAAAAATATTTTTGGATCACAGCATAATACCGTATCAACGTGATGCAAATCACAATTGACACGAACTCTTTCGGGAGCAGCAACCATAAAATAGTTGGTTGGAGCACCTTTCTTTTCTGAACCATATTTTGGGTTAGCACTAATATTTATGACCTCTTTTACATCGCCATTATCTTCCACCAGTTTATCTCTTTGGGCAATGTAACTAGAAAATTCTCCTAAAATTTCTCCTAAATTTTTACCAGTAGTTATCATTCCCCAACCACCAATAGAGTGCATTCTTACCGCAATGGAATTTTTTGGAAGTAGAGAAGGTGTTTCTTTAGCAATTACCGCATAAGGATGATCTATTCCTAAAAAGAAAAAATTGGTGCCTTCTCCATATTTCTTACCGTCTTGTCGAGCTATTTTCCCAAGAGCAAAATCATAAGCTCCTAAAATTCCTTCTGGTCTAAAATCTCTTGAACCTAACCCATAAACTCCTGATAGAATTTCTGGTTTATCCGTTGGATTTAAAGGAGTAATTCCTTCATAAGTATTTTTAATAAAGTTGGTTGTTGCTTTATCTAAAGCAACTTTAATATCTCTTGTTAACGGATTATCACCAGCCAAAGGCTCTTCTGTTCGTTCTAAAATAATTACTCTTTTTTTGCCTTTTAATGCTTTTACAATTGCCTCTTCTGGAAATGGTCGGAGTACATTTACGTGAATAATTCCAGCATTTTCATTTCTGGTTTCTTTGATGTAATCAACTGCAGCTTCAATGTTTTCTGCAGCACTACCTAAAGCAACAAAAACAGTATCCGCATTTTCGCAATGGTATTGAGAAATTAATCCATAATTTCTGCCAGTTAATTTTCCGTATTCTTCATACGCTTTTTCAAAAAAACCGATAATAAATTCCGAAAAGTTATTTCTTCGAGCAGCTACACCATTCATATAATGTTCTTGGTTTTGAACGGGTCCAATTGCTGCAGGATTTTTTAAATCAATCGCTGCAGGGATTCTTCTTCTAGTTTTTCCAAAAAGTTCTTGTTGAGGTGCGGTAGGACAATCAATACTATCATTGGGGTCGCCTAAAAATTCTCTAATTAAAGCAGCTTCAGGTTTTAAGAATGTTCTTTCTAAATGGGTGGTTAAAAATCCGTCTTGAGCATTTAATCCTGGGTTGAGTGATAATTCAGTGACTTTTCTTAAAATGATAGCTTGGTCGGCTGCTTGTTGAGCATCTTTTGCAAAGGTTACTATCCAACCTGTGTCTAATGTTGCATACACATCATCGTGTCCGCAATGTACATTTAAAGCATGTCTTGTTAAAGCTCTAGCACCAACTTCTAGCACCATCGTACTCAACTTTCCAGGAGCATGAAAATATTGTTCTAAACCGTATAAAACTCCTTGTCCGGAGGTGAAATTTACTGTTCTTTTACCAGTAACTGAAATTGCAATTGCCCCACCTTGTGCAGCGTGTTCTCCTTCTGTTTCTATTGCCAACAACGATTTTCCAAAAGCATTTAATTCTCCTTTTGCATAAGCCAATTGGTATGTTTCTCCCATTTCTGTGGATGGGGTAATTGGATAGAATACTCCTGCTTCTGAAATTAATGCTTCTGTTTGAGCTACCAACTGATTACCATTGGTGGTTACTCTTTTTCCGGGATACTTAACTTTTTTATTTTTTTCCATTTTTCTACAACCTAAATTAATACATATACAACCTAGTAGAACAACAAATATCGTCAACACATTTTGTTTTAAATATGTTCAAAATCAGTTTTCGGATAGTCAAATTCTATTTTTACTCTTTTAAAAATAAATTTGTTTTCCTCCTTGTTTACACTTTTTAGTATAAACCTTTTTATGGACAAGACACTTTTTCTGCCAGTTGATAATTTTTTCCTTGCCAAAGATTTTTTTTAATCAGCATTTTATCAATCCGATCAACTATTTCAAAGTTTTTTAAACCGCTCCATTGTGGTGCTAAAAGTAGGTGAGGAGGCGATTCACTAATAAATCGTTCAATAATAATATCTGGTCGAAGCAAGGCAATAAATTCAGTTATCAAATCGATGTATTCTTCGGCAGAAAATAAGTTAAAAAATTCTGGATTGCTTTCCAATTGGATTGCCATCATGGTATGCTTTACAATTTGCAAATGATGTATTTTTACTGTTTCAATGGGTAACTTAGAAAGTTCTCTGGCATGGTTCAATAAATCTTCTCTACTTTCTCCAGGCAAACCAATTATTAGGTGAGCACCTAAGTGCAACCCTTTGTTTTTGCATAATTCGTAAGCAGCAATAGTTTCTTCGTAAGTATGGCAACGGTTTACTAAAGCCAAAGTTCTGTTTAACGTACTTTCAACGCCAAATTCTAAAGCGATATAATTTTTCTTCGCCAAATCGGATAAAAAATCAACGAGTTCTTCGTTGATACAATCTGGTCGAGTTCCAATAACCAAACCTATTACTAGCGGATGACTGATGGCTTCGAGGTACAATTCTTTCACTAATCTGATATCCGCATAAGTATTGGTGTACGCCTGAAAATAAGCAAGGTATTGCTGGGTTTTGTATTTGGAAGAAAAAAACACAATGCCTTCCTCAAGCTGTTGGGTAATACTTTTGCTTGGTTTACAGTAACTAGGGTTAAACGTGTTGTTGTTACAATAAGTGCAACCTCCAACTCCTTTTGTCCCATCTCTATTTGGACAAGTAAAACCAGTATCTAATGAAACTTTTTGAACACGCTCAGAAAACTTATTTTTGATATAGGAAGTGTAATCGTTGTATCGTTTTTTGTTGCTCATTAATTTTATTGTTGATGTTGCGTATTTTTGAGTTTTCAAAATTAAGAATTACAATTGTAACATTGGTAAATGCCGAAAGAGTTACTGTTTAGTCTACATCTTTTTTTAAGATTTGGACTAATACAGAAACCAAATCGGTATTGTTTATCTTCTATTTCTAAAAATTAAATGAATATTTTCTATTTCAAAGATTTGTTTATATTTACAATTAATTGATAATTAGATGTCTAAAATAAAAGTGAATAAAACGCAGTTATTATATGATGCTATTAAAAGAGGAGATAATACAAAAAGTGTGACTCCTAAAAATTTTATAGAAGTTATTCATTATTTAGAAAAAAAGATTTCAAACCTAGAGCAAGAAAATTTGCAATTAGCACAAACTGTTGAACAATGTAAAGAAAATGAATTAAAATATCAATCATTATTTGAGATGTCGGATGATGCTATTTTAATTATTGAGAACAATATGTTTGTAGATTGTAACCAAGCGGTGGTGAAGATGTTAGGGTACAGAAATAAAGCAGAATTGTTAAATACACATCCTTCCGAACTATCACCAGAAAAACAGACTGACGGACGTTTTTCGTACGAAAAAGCTCAAGAAATGATGGCGATTGCTCTTGAAAATGGAAGTAATCATTTTGAATGGACACACACTCGAGCCAATGGTGAAAATTTTCCTGTTGAAGTTTGGCTATCTAAAGTAGTATTCGATAATAGGATTTTAATTAATACCATTTGGAGAGATTTAACCGATAAGAAAATTGCAGAGCAAACCATCAAAAAAAACATTCAAGAAAAAGAAATTTTACTCAAGGAGATTCATCATAGAGTAAAAAATAACCTGCAAATCATTACCAGTTTGTTAAATCTCCAGTCCAACCTTGCCGAAAATGAGAGTGTTAAAACAATTCTTTTTCAAAGTAAAACCCGAATAGAGTCAATGTGTAAAGTGCATGAAATGCTTTACAGTTCTAAGGATTTATCAAGCATTAATTATGGCGATTATTTACAAGATTTATTGAGTAAGTTAATACTAAATGCAAAAGGAGAATCAAATTCAATAGTGTTAAAATTGGATGTTGGAAATTTAATAATAAACATTACCACTGCCATACCTTTAGGATTATTGATTAACGAATTAGTTACCAATTCGTTAAAATATGCTTTTTCAACTAGTGATGAAGGAACAATTTCTATTGCTATTCATCTAATTGACGATAAAAGACTAGAATTACAGTATAGCGATGATGGAGTTGGTTACCCTGCAACTGTTACTTTTGAAAATACTCAAAGTTTAGGATTTCAATTAATTGCGAGTATAGTTGAACAATTAAATGGAACAATAAAAAGAAATACAACTAAAAAAGGCACTCAATATACACTGCTTTTTGAGAAAATATAAAAGAACAAATTTCCAATTTCCAATCTTCAATTCCCAAACTATTTTCCATATTCCATTAATTCTAATTTTTCTCCATCAAAAACTGCATAAGAGTTATGTTTAATCCATTCGCCTAAATTGATATATCGAGTGTTTTCTCCAATTTTTATGTCGAGTGGTAAATGTCGGTGTCCGAAAATAAAGTAGTTGATAGCGGGATTTTTTATGAGATACGCTTTACAATAAATAACTAATAATTCGTTGTCTTCTCCATGAAATTTTTCATCATAACTAAGGTTGGTTCTTCTACTTTTTTTACTCCAGGCATTTGCAATTCCTATTCCTAAATTTGGATGAATTCTGGCAAAAGCCCATTGACAAATTTTACTTGAAAAAACTTTTTTTAATCGTTTGTATTGTTCGTCACCAGGTCCTAAGCCATCACCATGACCAATTAAGAATTTTTTGCCATTGTATTCACGCAAAATTGGCTCACGATAGAGGTTAATTCCTAACTCTTTTGGGAGATAATCAAAAATCCACATGTCGTGGTTGCCTGTAAAAACATGGATAGGAATTCCACTATCTGTCAGCTCTGCAATTTTTCCTTGTAACCTTACAAACCCTTTTGGAATAGCATGTTTGTACTCAAACCAAAAATCAAAGATGTCTCCTACTAAATAAATTTCTTGGGCATCAACTTTTATTTGGTCTAACCAAGCAACTAATTTTTTTTCTCTTTTTAGACTTTCCTCAGCATTTGGAGCACCTAAATGAAAATCGGAAGCGAAGTATATTTTATGTTGAGGTGATAAAGTCATTCTACAAATCAAATTTTCTAAGCATCTTAAACGGGCTTAACTGATTAATATTTAATGTAAATCTAATCTTTTCTCCATAATTTAATTGATTGAGGTCGCTTGATAGATAAATAGGAAAATAAATTTCACAAATATTTGGGATAATATTTAAAGATAAACCAAAATCGTAGGTTGCCTCCGAAACACCATCAACCTCATTTCCTTTATAGTCATGTTCTAAGAATCCTACTATACCAAAATCGGCATAAACACTGATATATTTTGTAAATAAGTTACTTTTTAAATTTACTGCATTTAACCATTGATTTCCAGATGGTGTAGTAGTTAAGTTTTTAAAACCACCATCTGTTACAGCAAATTGTTGGTTTAAAATACCCTCTGTTGTATTTCTTCCTAAGTAGATTTGTTCGTATAAATAATCAGAATTTCCACTCAAGTTATAAGAGAATCTATTATCGGAATAGTTGTTAGTTAAAAATCGACCAATAAAAATTCTGACATCAAAACCTGTTTTTGGTTTTTTATATGCAAAATGATAGTTGGCTGTTAAATCTAATTTCACAAAATCATCTGCTTGTTGCAAAGCAGCAGTAACGTAAAAAGGGTTTATTGGATGGGCATTATTGATGCCAAAAGTAAATTTATTTACATAATAGTTTTCTATTCCTATCTCATAAACACCCAAATTCCAATTGGTTTTTTCTTCAAAAATAGTTACGTTTTCAATTGAAAGGAATAAAGAACTATATTGTCTTGGATTTCTTTTCTTAAAATCAAAAGTAATGGATGGGGCAATTTTATAATATTCTAGAATTTCTCTACCTGTACTGTTTTGTTCGGTGCTAAATCGCAAATAAGAAAAAGAAGCAGCATTTGCTCCAGTGGCTATGTTCTGAAAAATAGAATTGGGCATGATGTGATAAAAGATACTGGCATAACCGTTGATGTTTTCTGAGTTAAAAGCATACATTGGTGCTAACACATATTCAAACTTTTTTGATGGAATTAATGAATTGTAAAATGCCATACCTAACATTCCTTTATCATTCATATTCCAACCTGCAATGGGTGTAAAAAAGAGTTGAGTTTTATCAGGGTTTTCGATACTTCCCAACCATTGCAAACGTAAAGGTTCGGTGGTTTTAAGTAATCCATTAGTTTGCAAAGTATTGTTTTTTCGTTTTATTTCTGGAATATTTAATTCAGCATCTATTCTGTAATTGTCAAAATCCCCTTTTTTGAATGGGACAAAGGTTGTTTTTCCAATAGGTTCGTACCATTGAGTTGTAATAATTTTACCATCCTTCACGCCAGAAATAGAAAAAGGTCCATTAATTTTTCCTTTGTTTCTAATTTTTAATAAGATGTTTTGGGTGTTGGAAGTATCTTTTTTAGAGCCAGCAATTTTGAAGTCAATTTTATGAGTTGTTTTAATTAAATCCTCAAAAAACCAATTCAATTCTTTGCCTGCTTCTTCTTCAAAAATTTTACGTAAATCTTCAGGTTGAGGATGTTTAAATTTCCATTCATTATAATAGCGTTGCATACACTTATCATATAGCTCTTCTCCCAAATAAGCCATTAAATAATCAAAAACAATGGCAGTTTTGGAATAAACTATTCCTCCGTAATTTAAAGAGGTGTAAGCTGCCGAAGTTTCTTCGATAGGTTGGTCTAAATTTCTTCTAGCATTTACTAAATAAGCTAATTCGTATTGTGTTTTATGAGAGTATTTAAAAATATCGAATCGTTTGAGTATGTTTTTTTGTGTTGAAACATCTCCTCCAAAAAGTTTTCTATCGGGATATTTTGTCTCAATATACCTATTTTCATTCATCGAGTTGATTCCTTCATCCATCCATCCGTGGTCACGTTCGTTGGAACCTAAAATACCATAAAACCAGTTGTGACCAACTTCGTGCATAATTACAGTCTCAAGTCCAAAAAAATCACCAGATTCGCCAATAACGGTAATGTTTGGATATTCCATCCCACCTCCTGCACTTAATGCTCCATCAACAGCAGTTACATGGTTGTAGGGGTAATCTCCATTCCAAAACGAATAATAATAGGTGGCATCGTTAATGTATTGAATACTATTTTTCCATAAATAAGCTTCATTGTTAGTAAACATAGACCAGCTGGTAACTTTTCGTTTTGAATGAGGCAATTCTACCTCTCCTTTTAACACGTGGTATCTTTTATCTGCAAACCAAGCAAAATCATGCACATTTTCTTGATGGTAATGTAGCGTTTTTGTGGTGTCACTCGAAGGAGGAAAACTCATGTCTTGATAATCAAAGGAATCGATGGTTGCTGTTTTTTGGGCATTAGCAGTTAGCCAATCGAGTTCTTTTTCTCCATTTTCTAAATCTCCTGTTGCACCAACAACATAGTTTTTGGGTAAAGTAATAAAAACGTCAAAAGTTCCAAATTCAGAATAAAATTCTCCTTGATCTAAATAGGACATTTGGTGCCAACCATCGTTATCATAAACAGCAGGTTTTGGATACCATTGTGTAATTTGATAGGATTCTCCGATATGTCCCATTCTCGAAAAAATACCTTTAGGAATTTTAACGTGGAATGGAGTTGTGATTTCAATACTTTCTCCGGATTTAAGAGGGCCTAGTAAATGAAGAATACAGATGTCTTCATTGTATGGAGCATATTCCCACTGTAATTTTTCGTCACCAACTTTAAATTCCAAACCATCAATAAAACCAAGAATGCTATCAGGAGCATAATAGAGCTTCGTGTTGTGGTCTTCTAATTGTTGTTTTCCTAATGCCGAATTGTATTTTTTGTAGGCATTGGGCCATAAATGAAAATACAAGAAAGTTAATGATTTTGAAGAATTATTGGTGTAAGTTATCTTTTCAAAAGCTGTTAATTCATGATTTTTGTCATCCAATTTTACTACGATGTTGTAGTTGACTTGTTGTTGAAAGTAAGCTTTTTCATTTTGTGAAAAAAGGAGAGAAGTACAAGAAAAAAATAAGATAATTAGTAATAATCTCATGATTTAATTTCCAATTTTTTCTTTTATCATAGAGACTAGAACGTCAATGGCAACCTTGTTTTCACCACCAACTGGAACAATCATGTCGGCATATTTCATGGTAGGTTCAATAAATTGATTGTGCATTGGTTTTAGGGTTTTTTCGTAACGATTTAAAACTTCTGCAACATCTCGACCTCTTTCTGTGATATCACGTCTAATTCTTCTTATCAAGCGGTCATCAGCATCGGTATGTACAAATATTTTTATATCACAAAGATTTCTTAATAACTCATTGGTAAATACTAAAATTCCTTCAACAATTAATATTTCTTTAGCGTGTACCACTTTATAATCATCAGAGCGAGAATGAGTGATGTAGGAATAAATTGGTTGTTCAATTGATTTTCCCTTTTTTAAATGGTGTATGTGACTTAATAACAAATCAAAATCAATAGAATTGGGGTGGTCGTAATTAATTTTGGTTCGTTCGTCAAAAGAAAGTTCTGAATTATTTCGGTAATAAGCATCTTGAGGTAAAATAGTAATATTTTCTTGTGGTAAACTTTTTGCAATTTTTGTTACAACTGTAGTTTTACCAGAGCCTGTTCCACCTGCAATTCCTATTATTACCATAATAAAGTTATAAAATTTCAGCTAATTTATTTTCTAAAACTTCTCCTCTGAGGTTTGTTCCAACAATATTACCTTCTTTATCAATCAAAACAGTAAATGGAATTCCTTCAACACCATAGAGAGGAACAACTTCAGAACTCCATCCTTTTAAATCGCTCACATGATTTTTCCAGATCAAACCATCTTTTGCAATAGCTGTTAACCAATCTTGTTTTGCATTTTGTTGTTGCGGCATGCCATCTAAAGAAACACTCAAAACATCAAAGCCTTTTTTATTGTATTTGTTGTAAGCTTTTACCACATTGGGATTTTCTGCACGGCAAGGTCTGCACCAAGATGCCCAAAAATCGATTAACACCACTTTTCCTTTTAATGAAGAAAGAGAAATAGGTTTTCCATCGGCATTATTTAAAGTGAAATCTGGTGCTTTAGCACCCTCTTTTAAGTTCATCATTTTTGCTACTCTATTATGAAAATCGATAAACCAAGGTTCGTTATTTATTGTTTTTACCAATGCCTCATCTACTTTTTTAAATAATTCACTATATTGTTGAGGGTCGAGTTGCTGAATAGCAGCCAAGCTAACTAATGAAGCTGGGTTTTCGTTAATTAAATTGATAAAAATAGTATTCATTTTGTCGATTGAAGTAAATTTTGCTTTTTGTAAATCGACAAATAAATTTTGGTCATTAGGATTTGCCTGATAAACCCGACCAAGCGAATCTTGAATCAATGCATTATTTTTATAAGCTATATTAAATGCTCTTAATCTACTCGATTCTGGTGAACCTTCTACAGAGTAGGTATCCATTAAATTATTTCCATCACCATTAATGATGGGTTTTTCTCCTACAGTTAAAACGAGATTGATAAAATTTTGATTGTTTATTCTCAACCGATAATAGCCTAAATTGTCGATTGGATAAGTAAAACTATAATTACCATCTTCATCAACTTTTGCTGAATCTTTGGTGATAATTTGCTGAGGAGTTAAGTAATCTAGATAAATGGAACTTCCATCGAATAAGTTTGTAATTTTCCCAGAAATAGAAACATTTCCTGTCGGTTGTTTTTCTCCACAAGAAAATATTAAAAAGGAAAAGGTGATGAATAAAATAAAATTTCTCATAATTAATTCGCTAGGTTATTATTTTAAGATAGATTCTGTAGTGTAGATTTGGGCCAACAATTCTTTGATAATTAAAGTCATTTTGGGTTCAGCAGCTTTAGCAACTTTTTGAACTTCCTCATGGCTAATTTCAACAATTTTACCATCAACTCCTAAATCTGTAATAATTGACATTGCCATACATGGAATATTCATGTGACGAGCAACAATAACTTCTGGAACTGTACTCATGCCAACGGTATCAGCACCAATAATTTTCATGTATCTGTATTCAGCAGGAGTTTCAAAGGTTGGTCCAGATAAAATAGCGTAAACACCTTGTTGAAGTTGAATGTTATTTTGGTTGGCAATATTGATAACTAAATCATTTAACTCTTTGCTGTAAGGTTCACTCATATCAGGAAATCGTGGTCCTAATTCATTTATATTTTTTCCTCTTAAAGGATTGTCTGGTAATAAATTAATATGATCAGTAATTAACATGATGTCACCAATATTAAAATTACTATTTACACCTCCACTGGCATTACTTAAAAATAAATTAGCAATACCCAATGCTTTCATCACCCTTATTGGAAAAGTACATTCTTTTAGTGAATAGCCTTCGTAATAATGAAACCTTCCTTGCATCGCAACTATTGGCACATCATTGATAGTCCCAAAAATTAATTGACCATGATGTCCCTCAACAGTAGAAACTGGAAAATGTGGAATATCTTCATAAGGAATAGCTGTTTCTATTTTTATTTCAGACGATAGATTTCCTAACCCTGTACCTAAAACGATACCTGCAAAAGGATGGATTTTTGTTTTACTTTCTAGGAAAGTTTTAGTTTCTTGAATTTGCTTTAACATACTTTAATATTTGCTCATCGAACTCCACTTTATCATTTCCATGAAAACAGATTTCTATCGGAATATAAAAAATGGGAATATCTTGAATTAAGTCTTTTATTTTTGGCAAAGATAATCGCATTATATCTTTTTCGGTAGTAATTATTATTTTATTATTTCCAAATAAATTTTTAAATCGTTCTTTAATAATTATAACATCTGATTCAGTATAATTGTGATGATCAGCAAATTTAAAATGTTCTACGATATTAAATTCATGGTAGAGTTTGTAAAATAAAAGACCAGCTTTTGCAATACCTGTTAACAACAAAATTGAAAAATTATTACCAATTGTATCTGTTAAATTTTTAGCAGCTTCGGTAAAAGGTGTTATTTCGCCATATTTTAGGTAAGAAAAATAAATTTTTTGATAATCTTCTGGATTTAAACTTTCTTTAATTCTTCTTTTATCAATTGGAGATAAAACAGCACTTGTTTTAGAAACAATAATGATGTCAGCTCTTTTGCTTCCAAAAGCCCATTCTCTTAGTCTTCCAGAAGGAACTATGGTATCATTAATATATAGGTTGCTAAAATCGGTAACCAAAATATTAATACCTGGAGTGACGGATCTATGCTGGTAAGCATCATCCAAAAGAATCACATTAATTTCTGGATGTAGTTCTTTTAATTTATTAATTCCACTCACTCTTTTTTCATCAACAGCTACAATAAGGTTCTCAAATTTATTTTTAAACTGCAAAGGCTCATCTCCTAAATCAATTGAAGTTGAATGATTATCAGCCAAATAAAAACCAGAAGTTGTTCTTTTGTATCCTCTACTCAGCGTAGCAACTCTAAAATCATTTTTTAATAAATTGATTAAATACTCTACATGAGGAGTTTTCCCTACACCACCCATTGCTAAATTTCCAACAGATATTACTGGAAAGTTAAACTCTTTAGCGGTTAAGATGTTCCAATCATATAATTTATTTCTAAAATATACGATAGATCCATAGAAAAGGGAGAAAGGGAATAAAAGAATGTTAAGAATTTTTTTCATATATCTTCGTAAAGATAAATAAGAAATAAAAAATAAGTTAATATTTGGTGCAATTAAACAATAAATCTGCTTATTTTACGATTTTTTAGTAAAAAAATTATTTTATTTAGATTTTTTTAATACATTTGTGGGTAATGTTTGTTGCATTTAAAAAATATAACTCAGTTTTCTTAGCAGTATTTTTCCTACTACTTGTTGCTTCTTGTCATAAAGGAGAAGAGCCCATTCCTTGTTCTCTAAATAATAATTGCTCTTCAATAAATAATACTACTACTACTACTACTAAT
>Ga0210033_1002413_pt1 | contig 15940 bp, 4 predicted proteins | sample CryGeymeta201501_FD_185465 | JGI IMG/M metagenome (GOLD analysis project Ga0210033, IMG submission 185465) | Groundwater microbial communities from Crystal Geyser aquifers in Utah, USA - Crystal Geyser metaG 2015-01 (SPAdes) (version 2) | ecosystem: Environmental > Aquatic > Deep subsurface >... | reverse complement strand
AAGACCTCGCGGTTGAACTCGTCGACCAGCTTCTTGCTGTCGGTGCGGCGAATCTGGGCGTGAGCCGCCGTGCCCAAGCCATTCGCCGCAGCAACGGCGTACTCGATGCGATAGAGGTCGAGCGCCCCCTGCGCGCCCCCCGCATGCTCGCGCTCGCTCACCGGATGCAGGCCATGATCGACGCCGGCGAAGTCGAGGACCGCGCAAGCCTCGCCCGCCGCCTGGGCTTCAGCCGCGCCCGCATCACCCAGCTCCTCGACCTCCTCCTCCTGGCCCCCGACATCCAGGAGGAGCTGCTCTTCACCGAGGTCCCGCCCAGCCGCGACCCGGTGACCGAACACGACCTCCACCAGGTCGTCCGGGCGCCGCTCTGGGCGGACCCGGGGGAGATCTGGGGCCAGCCTCTGGGCGACCTGAGCACGCGCTCGACCCGAACTCCCACCCCACTACAGGCACGACCCGAACCGCGTCGAGGCGATCCTCGTCGAGGCTGTTCGAGGCCTTTTGATTGTGATAGCTTCGGTGCCTGAAGCTGGACGTGGTGCACCCAAAGGGGGCGTGTCCCGCGCAGGGAGCCCGCCGATGCCGGAACAAGAGCCCTGGGTGTCCGTCGACGTGGTCGCCAAGCACCTGGGCATCGCCCGTGACACCGTCTACCGCTGGATCGACGCTAAAGGCCTGCCCGCCCACCGTATCGGCCGCTTGTGGAAGTTCAAGCTCACGCAGATCGACATGTGGGTCGAGGCGGGCGGCGCGAACGAGGGACCGGCTGCCGACGCGACACGAGGGGGAGGCGAGGAATGAGCACCTTGCTTCCTGGCACCCAGGTCGAGGCCCGCGGCCTCCCGTGGGAGGTCGTTCACAGCGAGCCGGCTGGCGAGCAGCATCGGTTCCGCCTCCGCTGCCTCCAGGGCGATCTCCAGGGGATGGAGGTCGACATCCTCCATCCCTTCGAGCCGCTCCGCCCCATCGCCAGCGACTTCGACCCACGCCGCGCCGGCCGCCTGCGTCAGTGGCGCCTGTACCACGACGCATTCCTGCTCGAGCAGGCCCTTGGCCCGTCCGCGCTGCTGGCCGTTCAACCGGGTCGCCTCGACATCGCGCCGTACCAGCTCGTGCCCGTGATGCGGGCGCTGCGCATGAGCCGCCCGCGCCTGCTGCTCGCCGACGGCGTCGGCCTCGGCAAGACCATCGAGGCCGGCCTCATCATGGCCGAGCTCATCGCCCGCCGCCGCGCCCACCGCATCCTCATTGTCTCGCCCGCCGGCCCGCTCCTCGAGCAGTGGCACCGCGAGATGCGCGAGCGTTTCGGCCTGCGCTTCGACGCCATCCGCAGCGCGGGCGAGCTCCAGGAGGTGCGCCGCTCGTTGGTCCTGGGCGCCAACCCCTTCGATCACGTCTCCTACTGCCTCACCTCGGTCGACTTCGCGAAGCAGGAGAAGGTGCTCCAGGAGCTGGAGCGCACGGTCTGGGACCTCGTCGTCATCGACGAGGCGCACCACTGCGTGCGCCTCGGCTCGGCCGGCGACTGGGAGGACTCGCGCCGCCGTCGCCTGGCCGAGGTGCTCGCCCGGCAGACCGACGGCCTGCTGCTGCTCACGGCGACGCCGCACGACGGCTACGACGCCCACTTCGCCTCGGTGGTGGAGCTGCTCGACCCGAGCCTGGTCGATGGCCGCGGTGCCCTCCGCGGCGACCGTTACCGGCAGCACGTCGTGCGACGTCTCAAGGGCCACATCAAGGATCCGGCAACCGGCGAGCCCCTGTTCAAGACCCGCCAGGTGACGCCCTGCGCCGTGCCCTTCGACCAGGGTGACGACCCGGCGTTCTCCGCGTTCCAGCAGGCGTTGCTCGCCGCTGTGGCACCTCGGCTGCGCCAGGCGGTCCGCCAGCGGCGCTTCGGCGAGGTGCTCGCCTTCGTGGCGCTGCTCAAGCGATCAGTGTCCACCGTCTCGGCATGCCGGAACACGCTGCGGGTCGTCCGGGATCGCTACCGCGAGCTCGTCGCGACCCGCGAGACCGAGACCGAGACGCGCCGGCAGCGGCTCCGCACCCTGCGCGAATACCAGCGGCGCCTCGAACGCTACGGCGCGCTGTCCTTCGAGGAGGAGCAGGACTGGGCCGCCCTGGAGGCCGAGGACATGGCCGCCGAGCTGGCGGCGACCGGCCTCGAGGCCATCGCGGACCGCATCGACGAGCTGCGCCGCGCCCAGCGCCGCGAGGGCGATCGGGGCAAGCGCGTCGCCTCCACCGGGGACGCGCTCGACGCCCTGGTCGAGATGGCCGAGGCCGCGCTGCCCGAGGATCCGAAGCTGCGGGCGGCCTTGGCCGAGATCACCGCGGTCCGGGCCGTCGAGCCGAACGCCAACGTCCTCGTCTACACCGAGTACACCGACAGCCAGGATGTCCTCGTGGACTTCCTGCGCGCAGCGCTCGACCGCGGCGACCTGGACGGCGAGGTCCTCGCCGTGAGCGGCCGGCCCGAGCACGCCTCGGAGCGCAGCACCATCACCGAGCGCTTCGCCTCCGAGGACGGCCTGGTGCTGGTCAGCACGGACGCGACGGCCGAAGGCCTCAACCTGCACGACCGCTGCCATCACCTCATCCACCTGGAGCTGCCCTACAACCCCAACCGCCTGGAGCAGCGCAACGGGCGCATCGACCGCTACGGCCAGCGCGAGACGCCCCAGGTGCGCTACCTCTACCTGACCGGCACCTTCGAGGAGCGCCTGCTCCTGCGCCTGGTCGCCAAGTACGAGCGCCAGCGGGCGCGCCTCACGTTCGTGCCGAACACGCTCGGCGGCATCACCACTGACGACGCCCAGACGGTGCGCCTGCTCGAAGGCCTCGCGGACGAGGAGCAGACGCTCTTTGCGAGGCCGCCGCACGAGATCCGTCAGATCGAGGCCGAGGGCGACGAGGACGTGGGCACCCCGGCCTACCAGGAGCTGCTCGCAGAGGTCGAGCGCGCCATGGCCGGCTACGAGAAGGCGGCCAAGACGAGCGCCTGGCTTGGCGAGGTGGGGTTGAACGCTGAGGCGCACCTGGTCGCCGAGGCCACCAGAGCGCGCGACGAGGGAGAGCGGCTGGGCGCTGTCGAGTTGATGGACTTCGTGTGCGGCGCGCTAGAGGCAGACGGCGGCGCCGCGGCCGCCGTCCGGCGCCCACCCACCGCCGACGGGGACGTGGAGCTCCGCCTGCCCCCCGTATGGACCCACGGGCTGCGCGACATCCCGGGCTTCGACGCCGAGGAGCGGACGCTGCGCCTGACCGCGGACCGGCGCCGGATGCGCGACGAGGTCGGCCGGCGGCTGGGCTACCTGGGCCGCGCTCACCCCATCGTGCGGCGCGCCCTCGACCGCGTGCGCAACCTGCGCTTCGGCGAGGCGGACGCCTGGCTGGACCGCCGCGTCAGTGCGATCGAGGTCGACGCCGACGAGCCGGCCATCCTCTGCACCTTCCTCGCCGTCGTCGACAGCGACCGCGGGCACGAGCTGGAGCGCGTCCTCGCGGTCCGCGTCGATGAGTCCGGGGCTTCCGAGGTCTTCAGCGAGCCCGATGCTTGGATTGCGCTCGTCGACGCCGGCCGCCCCGCGGCGACCCGCGACCTGTGGGCGGAGCGCTTCGCGTCCTGGGCGCCCGCCGCCCGTGGTGCCGCGCTCGACACCGCACGCACGGCGTTCACGGGCCTGGCCGAATCCGCGCTCGCCGCGCACCGCGGCCTCATCAGCGCCGAGCAGCGCGAGCTCGACGCCTGGCTGCGTGCCCGCGCCGAGGCCCTGTGCGGCAAGCTCGTGCAGGTCCAGACCGACCTCTTCGGTAACGCGCCCCGGCACCCGCGGTGGCAGACCCTGGACGAACCCGCCGCGCGGCTCGCGGCCTTCGCCACCGACGGCGCCAACACCCCGGCGTCGCGCCGCGAGGCCGACGGCGTGCTGCGCCTCTACGAGAAGCGCAACAAGGACCTCGCGGCCCGTGCCGATGCGCGCGTGCTCGACCCGCTCCCGCTGGGCCTGCTGATGCTGGTCCCGAGTGGCGGGGCAGGAGGGGCGCGCTGATGGCCCTCGACCTGCGAGACTGCGCCTTCTTCGGGCCGGCGCTGCCGGAGCCCTTCGTCAAGTTCCAGCTCGAGACCGAGCTGAACAAGCGCAAGCTGCTGCCCAAGACCACCGGCGACGAGGGCCGCGCGCTCCAGGACCGCTGGGAGGTCTACCGCCGCAAGCTGCGGGTGTTGGGCGAGCAGGGCGGCGACCGCCGCGTGGCGAGCCACGTGCTCGAGCCCCTGACCGAGCGCCTGGGCTACGAGCGCTTCGAGCCCCAGGCCGAGGTCATCACCCGCGAAGGCCCCGAGGACGGCGGCTGGCTCTTCACCGCCGCGGATGGGCAGAAGCTGCGCGCGTGGTCCGTGGGCCTGGGCACCGACCTCGACGCCCCGAGTCGGCGCGGGCGGGCCTACCGCTTCAGCCCGAGCCGCGTGGCCCAGCGCGTGCTGCTCGCCAGTGGCGAGCGCGTGGGTCTCTTGACCGACGGCGAGGAGCTGCGCCTGCTGGTCTGCGACCCGGCCCGACCCGACAGCCACATCGCCGTCCGCCTCGACCGCTCTGGGGGCTGGCGGGCGGCGCGGAGCGTGCCGGACTCATACCGGCTGCTGCTGGCGCTGGCCTCGCCGGACGGCGTCGCGGCGGTGCCCGACCTGGCCGAGGCCGCTCGTCTCGCGCAGAGCAGCGTCACCAAGAAGCTGCGGCTGCAGGCCCGCCGCGCCATCGAAGGTTTCCTGCAGGAGGTGCTGGACCACCCCGACAACGTCGCTATCCGCGCCGAGTGGCCCGACTCGGCCGCGCTCGCCAAGGCGCTCTGGCGCGAGGGGTTGATCCTCGTCTACCGGCTGCTCTTCGTCTTCAAGCTGGAGTCGTCCGCCGATCCGGCCCGGGCCTTCAGCTTTGCCGCCACGAGCCTGTGGCGGAACACCTACTCGCCCAACACCGCGCTGGCCCGCATGGTGCGGCGCGTGCTCGACCAGGGCGCCGACAGCGGAGGCTTCCTCGAGTCCGGCCTGCGCGCGCTGTGGCGCATGTTCGCCGAGGGGATGAGCTCGAGCGAGCTGGAGATCAAGCCGCTGGGCGGCATGCTCTTCGGCGAGGGCGCCACGCCGCTGCTCGATCGCCTGAGCTGGGGCGAGCGGGGCGTCGCGAAGCTGCTCGACGCGCTCTTGTGGACGCCCGGCGACGGCAAGACCGAGCGCGAGCGCGTTCACTACGGGGCCCTCGACGTCGAGGACCTGGGCCGGGTCTACGAGGCCCTGCTGGAGCTCGAGCCGGGCATCACCACCGAGCCCATGTGCCGCCTGCGCCGCGCGAAGCTCGAGGTGGTCGTGCCGGTGGCGCAGGGGGCGCCGTACCGGACCGACGTCGCGCCGAGCGAGCTGGAGGGCGACGAAGACACCGACACGGACGATTCGGACGACGACGGCGGGGACGAGGACGAGGCGCCCAAGCGCCGCGCCAAGGCCGCCGCGGGCAGTAAGACCAAGGTCCAGTTCATCGAGGAGATCCCGGCGCAGCGCTTCTTCCTCCGCGTGGGTCTGGGTCGCAAGGCCAGCGGCAGCTACTACACGCCACACCCCTTCGTGCGCTTCCTGGTGCAAGAGACGCTCGGACCGCAGCTCGACGAGCGCAGCCCGAAGGAGGACCCGCAGCCCGGTCGCATCCTGGACCTCAAGGTGCTCGATCCCGCCATGGGCAGCGGCCACTTCCTCGTCGAGGCCTGCCGCTACCTGGGCGAGGCGCTCTACGAGGCCTGCCGCCTGTGCGACGAGCTGGCCGTGCAGGCCGAGGAGCAGGCCGAGAAGGCCGCGGAGGCCGAACGCGAGGCGCTGCTCGCCCGCGCCGCCAAACTGCGAAAGCGGGTCGACGACCTGCCCGACCCCGACGACGAGCTGGTCGCCTACCTGCCGAGCCGCGCCGCAGAGGGCGAGGAGAGCGGGCTTTCACAGAGGAAAGCAGAGGCGATGTGCCGTCGCCTGGTGGCGGTGCACTGCCTCTACGGCGTGGACAAGAACCCGCTGGCCGTCGAGCTGGCCAAGCTCTCGCTCTGGCTCGAGAGCTACGCCGAGGGCCTGCCGCTCACCTTCATGGACCACCGGCTCATCCAGGGCGACTCACTCACCGGACCCTTCTTTGAGCACCTGCTGACCTACCCCAAGAGCGGCCAGAAGCTCGACGACCTCTTCGCCCAGGGGCTGACCGAGCGGCTGCAGGCCACGCTCGCGGCGGCGCTCGTCCACGTGCGCGACCTGGAGGCCAGCGTCGGCAAGGACGTGGCCGACCTCGAGCACAAGCGGGCGGCCAAGGAGAAGCTCGACGCGGCGCTGGCGCCGTTTAAGACGCTCGCGGCCGCGTGGAGCGGCGGCGTGATGCTCGGGGATGGGTGCGACGACGCCGGGTATCAGGCGCTCGCGCAGGCGGTGGCGGAGGGCGAGGACATCGATGGCGCGCTGGCGGCGCGGCCGAGGGTGCGCGAGATGGCCGCTACGGGTGGCGACTCGGTCGCGTTCCAGCTCGCGTTTCCGGAGGTGTTCGCAGGGGGCGCCGGAGCGCCTGGCGACGGGTTCGACGCGGTGCTGGGAAACCCACCGTGGGACGCCATTCAGTTCAAGTCCAAGGAGTTCCTCGCCGCCTTCGACCTCGAGATCCTGGACGCGCCCACCAAGCGCGAGCGAACGGCGGTCGAGACGCGCCTGCTCGCGGACGGCGCCGTGTCTTCACTGTTCGCGGAGCATCAAGAGGGCTTCGAGCGGACCAAGCGCGCCAACGACCGCCTGTTCGATTACCAGAAGGTGATCATCGACGGTGATCTCGCCGGCCGGCAGCTCGACGCGTTCCGGGTCTTCATGGAGCGCAACGCCCAGCTTGTGCGCCGCGGCGGCTTCACTGGCGTGGTCGTGCCCTCGGCCTTCCACGCCAACGCGGGCGCGACCGGCGTGCGGCAGCTCTACCTGGAGAAGATGGCGCTTCGATGCTGCTTCTCCTTCGAGAACCGGAAGAAGCTGTTCGACATCGACTCGCGCTTCAAGTTCGCGGCGGTCGTGGCGCAGAACGACCCGGCCGGCACCGACGAGTTCGAGTGCGGGTTCTACTGGCATGACTTGGAGAGGCTGTTCGCCAAAGACGGCCGATTGGCCTACCAACTCGATTTCGTGAAGAGGACCGGCGGGCCACACCTCGTCGTAGTTGAACTGCGTTCCCGGCGTACGGTTGAGATCGCGCGAATCGCCTTCGCTGGCAGCGACTCCCTCGGTCTGGAATTGGCACGTCGCGAGCTAAGGCTCCAAGGACCACCTGCGGTCCTACACATGTCACATGAGGCGTCTCGTTTCCGACCGTCAGAATCACTGGTGCATCCGAACTCTGGAGATCCGCGGCTCGATGCGGACCGGTTGGCGACGCACCGCGGGCTCCTCGTTCTCCGAGAGGGAAAGAGCTTCTTCCACTTCAATGACACATGGGCCGGGGTGCCGCGCTACCTGGTTCCTGTGGACGCCATGTCGGACAAGGCCGGGCTCCTTGCGAGGGCTCGGGGATACCAGCTGGCGGTGCGGGCGGTCGCGGCATCAACGAACGAGCGGACTGTAGTCCCCGTCGTGGTGCCACCAGGCGGCGTGTTCGGCCACAGTGCGTTTGTCGACGTAGGGGAAAGCGCCAACGCTTTTCGGCTCAGGCTCCTTGGTCTTCTCTCTACCTTCCCGCTCGACTGGTGCCTTCGGCAGTTTGTCGGATCGAACGTGAGCCTCTTCTATCTCAAGAATGCTCCGACGCCGCGACGACTACCGTGGCCATGTGTCGCCCACGCCGCCCTCCGCCTCACCTGCAACCACGCCGGCTACGCCCCGCTCTGGAGCGAGCAGCTCGGCGACGCCTGGCGCGAGGCCACGCCGAACCACACATGGCCGGTGCTCGACGGCGACGACGCCCGCTGGGCCGTCCGCGCTGGCATCGACGCGGTCGTGGCCGACGCCTACGGCCTCGACCGGGCGCAGTACGCGCACGTGCTCTCGACCTTCAGTCACAGGAGCTACCCGAAGGCCCCCGAGCTGTGTCTGGCCGCCTTCGGCGAGCTGAAGGCCATCGGCCTCGAAGCCTTCACGAAGAAGCACGACCCCTACTGGGACATCCCGCTCAACGAGAGCCTGCCGAAGCCGGTCATCGACCTTCCCATCCCGGGCCAGAAGGTGCCGGCCCAGCCCAGCCTCGGCCCGCTCTTCGACGGCCTCGATCCCGCCCCCGCTGCCCCGAAGCCCGCGGCGCCCGCGCCAGCGCCGCGCACCGCGCCACCCTCGGCGCCTCCGTTGCACGACGGCGCTTACGACACCATCGCCCGCCTGCTCGACGACCGCGGCCTCATCACCTCGGGCGACGCTCAGGAGGCCACCGGCCTCGACGCCGCGGGCGTGCGCCCGCACCTCAAGCGCCTCGTGGACGAGGGCCGCGCCGTCACCGAGGGCCAGCGCCGCGGCATGAAGTACCGGAGGGCCGATGGCTGAGCGGCCGAACCAGCGCGCAGAAGGCGAGGGCCAGCACCTCGACCGCAAGTCCCTGCGGACGGTCACGGGCAGGACCGCCGACTTCGCCGAGCTGGCGAAGGACTGCGTGTGCTTCGCCAACGGCTCGGGCGGGCAGCTCCTGATCGGCATCGAGGACAACGCGACGGAGCCGCCCGCCGGCCAGCGCGTGCCGGCGGACCTGCTCGACCGCATCCGTAAGCGGGTCGGCGAGCTTACCGTCAACGTGGATCTGGCGGCCGAGGTGCACACGAGCGCCAACGGTGGCGAGTACGTCGTGCTCACCATTCCGCGGGCGGTCGGCGTCGCGTCCACCAGCGACGGTCGCTATTTCCTGCGCATCGGCGACGACTGCCGGCCCGTCGTGGGCGACGACGTCCTGCGGCTGGTCACCGAACGCCCCGCGGTCCCGTGGGAGACGATGACCTCCCTCGCCGTCCCCCGCGGGCGCTGCGACGCCGCCAAACGCGCGGCCCTGTGCGCCGCGGTTCGCGCGTCCGACCGCGTCAAGGCCTCGGTGCGCGAGAAAACCGACGACGAGCTGCTGGACCACTACGGCCTCGCCAGCGGTGAGGTGCTGACCAACCTCGGCGTGCTGCTGCTGGGCGCCGCCTCCGACCGGGCGCGGCTGGGCACGGCGCCCGTGATCCAGGCCCTCAAGTACGACGAGCGGGGCGTCAAGGTCGCCAAGCACGTCTGGGACGACCACACCCTCTCGCCGGTCGAGCTGATCGACGCGGTGTGGCAGGGCATCCCCGACTTCCGCGAGTCCTACGAGCTGCCCGACGGCCTGCTGCGGACGCGCGTGCCCGCCTACGAGGAGGCGGTCGTCCGAGAGCTGCTGGTCAACGCGCTGGTCCACCGCCCCTACACCCAACGCGGCGACGTCTTCCTGAACCTGCACCCCGACCGCCTCGAGGTCGTCAACGCCGGCCGCCTGCCGCTGGGCGTCACGCCCCGAAACATCCTACACGCCAGCCGCCGGCGGAACGACGGCCTCGCCCGCGTCTTCCACGACCTGAAGCTCATGGAGCGCGAGGGCAGCGGCTTCGACCTGATGTACGACCGCCTGCTCACCAGCGGGCGGGCCGCGCCGACCGTCACCGAGGGCACGGACTCGGTGCACGTGACGGTCCCGCGGCGTGTGGTGCACCCGGGCGTCATCCGACTCATCGCCGAGGCCGACCAGCGCCACCAGCTCAGCCAGCGCGAGCGCATCGCGCTGGGCCTGCTCGGCCAGTCCGAGGGCCTGTCCGCCGCCGAGATGGCGGGCGCGCTCGAGCTCGCGGAGCCCGCCGCGTTGCGGCCATGGACCGCGCGGCTCGTGGAGTTGGGGCTCGTATGCACGACCGGCCGCACGCGGGCGACGCGGTACTTCGTCGAGCCGGCGCTGCTCCGCGAAGCGGGGCTCGACGTGCAGACGACCTTGGCTCGGATCCAGCCACATCGACTTCGGACGTTGATCCTGGAGGATCTCGAACGCTTCCCCGACTCGGGGCGCGCCGACATCCACCGGCGGATCGGCCCGGAGATCAACGCCAAGGCGATCACCCGCGCGCTGAACGACCTGATCGACGAGGGGGCGGTCACGGCGCAAGGGGTCAGGCGCTGGAGGACCTATCGGCTGTCCCCGCCTCGAGGACAGGGCGCATGACGAGGCCGACCGCGATGCCTGATGCCTGGCGTAAGTGCGCGTCTTCACGGGTGATTCGTCAAGGACACCGCGGCGCCGTTGTCCTTGAGTGTCCTTTATCGGAGCAAACATGACCCTGAACCCCATCACCGTGGTCGATCAGGTCATCGGCGAGTACAAGAACTACCTCTCGACCGAGTTCCAGGCCCGCGATCCGCAGCTTCGGGCTGCCCTGGAGGCGGCGCTGACCGAGGCCGGCTTCCTGGCGCAGGAGCCCTTCTTCCAGGCTCACCGCCCCTTCAAGAGCGGCCGGCGCTGGCGCGACCTGGGCCTCGACGCGGCGCTGGCGCGGGTGATGGAGCAGCGCAGCGACTCGGAGACCTCGTACCTGCACCAGAGCGACGCCATCGCTCACCTGCTCGGTCCCGATGCAGGGCCGCTCGTCGTGACCACGGGCACCGGCTCCGGCAAGACCGAGTGCTTCCTGCTGCCCGTCATCCAGAACGCCATCGAGGACTCGGTGCGCTTCCGCCACGCCGGCCTGACCGCGCTGCTCGTCTACCCGATGAACGCGCTCGCCAATGACCAGGAGGAGCGCATCCGGCAGTACCTGCAGGCGTCGGGGCACACCCACGTCAAGGTGGCCCGGTACGACCGCTCGACCAAGGAGGACGAGCGCCGCCAGCTCCGCGAGCACCCGCCGCACATCCTGCTCACGAACTACATGATGCTCGAGTACCTGCTCGTGCGGCCGGCGGATCGGGACGCGCTGTTCGCGAACCACCGGTGCCGCTTCGTGGTGCTCGACGAGGTCCACACCTACCGCGGTAGTCTGGGCGCCAACATCGCCCTGCTGTTCCGCCGCCTCGGCGCCCACCTGCGGCACGCCCGCCAGGACTGGCGCGCCGACGATCGCGCCGACGCGCGACGCTTCCCCGAGACGCTGCCGGTGGCGACCTCGGCCACGATCAAGAGCATCGATGAGACGGGCCGGCCCCCCGCCGAGGTGAGGGCGCTGCGCGACGAGGCGGTGCGCGAGTTCCTGGCGAAGCTGACGGGCGTGCGGGAGGCACGGTTCACGGTGCTCGGTGAGGAGCTGCGCCACCTCGAGGTGCCCACCGAGGCACGGTGGCCGGCGGATCCGGTCGCCGCAGACGCCCCGGCGCTCGACGACGCGGAGGGGCTGCGATCAGTGCTGGCCGCGATGGCGGGTGCGTCCCCTGAGGAGCCCGTCGAGCAGCTCGCCCGGCGAGCCGGCGTGCTCTGGACGCTCAACGACCTCCTCGCACGGCGGCCGATGTCGGTCTCGCAGATCGTCGACCAGATCAGACAGCAGGTTCCGGCGCGCACCGATGTGGAGGTCGAGCTCGTGCGGCGGGAAGTGGAGGTGGCGCTGGTCGTGGGGTCGGCGCTCCCGGACGGCATGCCGGGCTCGCTCCGGTTGCGGGCGCACCGGTTCATTCGCGGCGGCTGGCGCTTCACCCGCTGCGTGGCGCCCGGCTGCGGGCGCCTGTACCCCATGGGCGAGGAGCAGTGCGAGTGCGGCGCGACCGCAGCGCCGCTCTACCTCTGCCGATCGTGCGGCGCCGACACGCTGCGCTTCCGCGAGGGAGAGGCTGGCCCCGAGGACGAGGCGCTGCGCCCAAACGCCTCGCGCGCCAACGAAGGCGAGTGGCTGCTCTACGACCGCAGCCGCTTCGAGACCGGCGACGACGAGGGGCTCGTGGGCGTCGAGCAGCAGATGCGCAAGCGCCCGGTGCTCGAGGGCAGCTTCGACCCGGCGACGTGCTCGTTCTCGACCGATGAGGGCCTCTACCCGATGCGCGTCGTCATCGCGCCGGCCCGCAACCGCTGCCTCGTCTGCGGGGGGACCGCGGGCGCCCACGACGTGCTCACGCCGGTATCCCTCGGCACGTCGGCGGCGGTGCGCGTGCTGGCCGAGGGGCTCTGCGAAGGCCTGGCGGTGCAGAACGCGACGCGCCCCGACCACGACGGCAAGGAGCGGCTGCTCATCTTCTCGGACAGCCGGCAGGACGCCGCCCACCAGGCGCGCTTCATCACTTACGCCGGACGCTACGACCGGATGCGGCGCCGGCTGATCCGCGTCCTCGAGCAGGCGCCCGGGCGGCGCGCGACCATCGACGAAGCCCTGACGCGCCTCGTCGCGATGGGCGTCGAGCGCGGCGACAACCCGCACTGCAAGGGCTTCGACGACGCCGACTTCCTGCCGCGCCACGTGCAGGACCGCGCGAGGGCCTGGGAGGAGGCGCCGCTGCTCGATGACCTGGCGGTCAGCGCGGGCTATCGCGCGTCGCTCCTGAACCTGGGCTTGGTGGGCGTCCGCTACGAGCACCTCGACGCGCACATGGAAAAGAACGGAGGCAGCGTAGCGGCCACGCTCGGCGTGACCACCGGACAGCTCGCCTACGTGTGCCGCTGCCTGCTCGACGAGATGCGGCGTCGCACGGCGCTCTCGCGGCCCATGCTCAGCTATCACCCGGGCAGCCCGAGCTGCCCCGAGGAGTTCCGCGGCCCCGCGGATTGGGAACGGCGCATCAAGAACCCGGCCGGCTACGCTTGCGACAGCCAGGGCCACCCGCTGGGATGGTTGGACGACTCCGAGGTTCCGGCCGGGATCACGAAGCTCAATGCGTGGCGACGACCCAAGGCAGGCGGGCGAAGCCCCAGCTTGGAGGGGCGCCTGCGGCATCTGCTGAAGCGCATGGGCGGGGCGGAGCCGGACGATGAGCGCATGGTCGAGCTGCTCGAGCTCCTGACCGGTGGCCCGCGGCTGCTGAGCGCCCAGCCCCTGCACGGGCACCGCAAGGAGCGCCGCCTGCTCCAGGTATCGGCCGACGTGGTCAGCCTCGAGCTCGTCGAGCCCGCGGACCGGCGCCGCTGCACGATCTGCAACGTGCGGATGCCGTGGGAGGTAGACGGCAGCCCGTGCCCGAGCTGCCACGGCGTGCTGCAGCCCTGGCCCGAGGAGGAGGTCGACCGCAACCGGTACGTCCAGCGCATCCAGAAACTGGACCTGATGCCACTGTCGGCCGGAGAGCATACGGCCCAGATCACGGGGGACGAACGCATCGAGCTGGAGGAGGACTTCAAGGCTCCGCCGCCCGGTTTCCGGCCGCCTGCTGGATGGTCCGGCACGAGCCGGCGCGCGACGACGAACGTGCTGGCGTGCTCGCCGACCCTCGAGATGGGGATCGACGTGGGCGGCCTCGACGCGGTCGTGATGCGCAACATCCCGCCTCGCCCCGACAACTACGCTCAGCGAGGCGGTCGCGCGGGCCGTCGCTCACGGGTCGGGATCGTGCTCGGCTACGCACGCAGCACACCGCACGACGGCTACTTCTTCGACAAGCCCACCGAGATGATAGCGGGTGAGGTGCCGGCGCCCGGTGTCGGCCTCGGCAACCGCGACGTGGTCCTGCGTCACCTGCACGCGCTGGCGTTCGGCGCGGCCGAGCCCGGCCTCGCGGGGCGCATGGCGGAGTACATCAACATCCGCGGGGAGATCGACCAGGAGAAGGTCGACGAGCTCATCGAAGCGGTCGTCGGGCAGTTCCCCCACGCCGTGCACATGGCCCAGGACGCCTGGGGCCCAGACGTGTTGGAGCCCGCGGGGCTCGCCAGGCCTGAGGCGATTGCCGAGGTGCTCGGCCTCCTGCCGGCGCGGATCCGCGACCTGTTCGACCGGGTGCGGCTGCAGATCCTCAAGCTGCAGGAGACCATCGATCGCTGGAATGAGTTGGGCAAGGGTGACCGGTCCGCCATCCACGCCCAGGACCTCAAGCGCAAGATCCTGGGGATCCGCGACGACCGGTACGACAGCGACGCCGACGACCGAGGCAGCGGGCACCCCATGCGGCGCTTCGCCGAGTTCGGGATCCTGCCGGGCTACGAGTTCCCGTCGGCGCCGTGCACGCTGCGGCTGTGGGGCGACGAGCATGAAGAAGACCCGATCACCGTCGCACGCCGCTTTGGCATTGCGCAGTACCAGCCCGACGCGCCCGTCCACGCGCGCGGTCATCGGTGGCGGGTGTTCGGCCTCGACCTGTCCTCGCCGTGGAACCCGAAGTCGACCGATCCAGACTGGGTGTACGTTCGGTGCAAGGTCTGCGACCTGCGGTACGACGCTCAGACGCCGGCGTGCCCTCGGTGCGGCTCCGATGACACCGCGGGGGGAGGTCACGGCTACCCCGGCCACGAATACGGCGGCTTCCTCGCGCTGCGCAACGACACGCCCGTGCTCCAGGAAGAGGACCGGTTCTCGATCGCCTCGCTGGTCACCTGCCACCCGCAGCGCGACGGCCGCGTCACGTCCCGACGTCGGCTGGCCACCGGTTGGCGCGCAGAGCTGCGGGCCGAGGAGACGGTGCGGTGGGTCAACGAGTGGAAGCCGCCGACCGAGGCCGACCTCCGCAGCGGCAAGCCGATGCTCCACGACAAGGGACGCGGCTTCTACCTGTGTCCCAACTGCGGACGCTCCCTCACGGTCCCCGACGACGACACGGGCAGGAAGGGTCGGAAGAAGCCCAAGAAGTCGAGCGGCCCGGACGCCTTCGGCCACGCGTCGGGCTGCCAACGGAGCGGTCAGCCGCCGGTGCCTGCGGCGATCACCACGTCGACGCCCGCGACGACCTTGAGGCTTACCGTGGTGTTGCCGCGGGACTTCGAAGAAGCCGAGTACAAGCGCTGGGGCTACTCCCTCGGTTACGCGCTGCGCACGGGGCTGCGGCAGCTCTACATGCTCGACGGTCCGGAGCTCGAGTTCGAGCTCGAGCCCATCTGGGAGGAACGGCGCCCTGACGGAATCCGAAAGCTGGGCGCGCTGACCCTCATCGACGCAGCAGTGGGCGGCAGCGGCTTCCTCGACCGATGCATTGACGAGCTGCACCTGGTGGCGCGCCGGGCCATCGAGCACCTCGACCACCCGAAGTGCGAGACGGCGTGCTACCGGTGCCTGAAGTCCTACGCCAACCAGCGGCACCACGAGCACCTCTCTTGGCCACACATCATGCCCGACCTCGAGGGGCTCGCGGCGGCGCCTCCGGAGGCGCTCCCCTCGGAGCTGGGCGACGGCGACGACCCGCGCCCATGGCTCGAGGCCTACGACGCAGGCGTCGGCTCGCCGCTCGAGCTGAGGTTCCTGCGTCTCTTCGAGCAGCACGGCATCGAGGTCGAGAAGCAGGTGCCGGTTGGCCCCGAGCTCGACGGCCCCGCCATCAGCCAGGCCGACTTCCGCGTGGCCGGCACCCCCGTGCTCATCTACGTGGACGGCGCCGCATTCCACACCGGCAGCCGATTGCGGAGGGATCGGGCCATCCGCAAGGCGCTGCGCGCGGGCGGCGCTGCGTGGCGCGTGGTCGAATTGACTGCGCGGGATCTGCGGACGCCAGAGCGGACCGTCGAGTGGGTTCAACGCGGCGGCGGGCCGCTGGACGAGGTGAAGCGCCAGACCGGCAACGAAAAAGCCGTCGCCATCGCGCGGCATCTCCTCGACCGCCTCGATGCCTCCGAGGGTCAGCCGCTGACGTTGGGTGACGCCATCGCGGCGGCGGGTCAGTTCGGCGCCGACGAGGGAGATGCGCTCCTCGCCATCGAGCGGCTGGCTCAGACCGGCACCATCCAGCGGGTGTTCCTCGACCTGACCCGGAATCCGCCTGCCCCCATGTCCTGGGAGCAGGCCGTCGACCGCCTCGGGGGCGCCGACGGCCTTGCCTGTGAAGGCTGGCGCGAGG
>Ga0210033_1002410_pt1 | contig 15947 bp, 6 predicted proteins | sample CryGeymeta201501_FD_185465 | JGI IMG/M metagenome (GOLD analysis project Ga0210033, IMG submission 185465) | Groundwater microbial communities from Crystal Geyser aquifers in Utah, USA - Crystal Geyser metaG 2015-01 (SPAdes) (version 2) | ecosystem: Environmental > Aquatic > Deep subsurface >... | reverse complement strand
TCCATGGAGCCATCCATGGAGCTGTCCCTCGGTCCGCTATCCGAGGGAGGCGGCGGCGGCGGAGCCTTCTTGCCACTGCAAGCGGCCAGCACAAACGAGGAGAGGACGGCGACGACCAGGAGGCGGGACGAAGTCATGACGCTAGGATAGCGGCAGCCCGGCGGGTTTGCACCTTTGCCGTGACAGCGGACTTCACCAGGCCGTCGCAGCCCCATGCGGCGCGGACGCGCGCTTGACGCGTCTCCACGCGCGCCGGAGGCTTGTCCGATGTCCGCCCTGTCACGCGCGCTGGCTGAGATCGATCGCGTGCGCGCGGGCGCCGTGGTCACGGACGCGGACGTGCTCCAGGCCTACGCCTCGGACGAGAGCGAGGTGCCGCCTCGCGCGCCGGACGCGGTGGTGCGTGCGCAATCCACGGCGGAGGTGGCGGCGACGTTGAAGGCAGCGAGCGAGCACGGCGTGTTCGTCACCCCACGCGGCGGAGGCACCAGTCGCGTCGGCGGCGCCGTAGCGGTCCAGGGCGGCATCGTGCTGAGCCTGGAGAACATGAACAGCATCCGTGGCATCGAGGACGCCGACATGTTGGCGGTGGTCGAGCCGGGGGTGATCACGGGCGCGCTTCACGCCCAGGTGGAAGCGCGAGGGCTCTTCTATCCCCCCGATCCCAACTCGCTCGCCAGCTGCACGCTCGGAGGCAACATCGGCACCGGCGCGGGTGGACCGCGCGCGTTCAAGTACGGCGTGACGCGCGACCACGTGCTCGGCCTCGAGTTCGTCACGGCCGACGGAACCGTCTTGAAGCTCGGCAAGCGCACACCCAAAGGGGTGACTGGTTACGATCTCACCGCGCTCGTGGTCGGCTCCGAAGGGACGCTCGGCGTGGTGACGGAAGCGACCTTGCGGCTGCGCCCAAACCCACCGGAGGTTGCGACGCTGCTCGTGTTCTTGCGGAACGCTGAAGAGATCCAGGCCGCCATCACGCTCGCCACCCAGGCACGCGTGACGCCACGCTGCGTGGAGATGGTCGACGCCATCGCGCTCGCGTTGATGCGCAAGGACGCGGGTCTGGCGATTTCCGACGGCGCGCGGGCAATGCTGCTGGTGGAGCTCGATGGCCAGGGCGCGAGCCTCGAGGCGGATGTCGAGCGCTTGGGGGGCGCGTTGCTCGACGCGGGTGCGCTGGAGGTCTTGGTGGCGCAGAAGGCCGGAGAGCGCGAGCGACTCTGGGCCGCGCGGCGCGAGCTGAGCCATACGCTGCGCCAGAGCGCGAACTTCAAGCTGAGCGAGGATGTCGTCGTGCCACGGTCGCGCATGGCGGCGCTGCTCGCGCTCTGCGCCGAGTTGGCCGACGCGCGCGGTATTCAGATGCCGACCTACGGACACGCGGGCGACGGCAACCTGCACGTGAACCTGCTCTGGAACGACGAGTCGCAGCGGCCCGCCGTCGACTCGGCCATCCGCGCCCTGTTCGAGGCGGTCGTCGAGATGGGCGGCACGCTCAGCGGAGAGCACGGCATCGGCGCGTTGAAGGCGCCCTACCTGGGGCTCGAGCAGAGCGAGGCGTTGATCGCCCTGCAACGCCGCGTGAAGGACGTCTTCGATCCGAGGGGCGTGCTGAATCCCGGGAAGATCTTCGCGCCCCAGCGCGGCCACGGCGCCTGCTGACTCGTGTCTCGCGCGCCCCGATGAGTCCAATCGGCGAGCGCGCCCGAAGGCGCAGCCCGAAGGCGTACGAACGTACGTCGAGGGCTGGGGCGAGGACGAAAGCGTCCGAAGCGAAATAAACTGATCGCCTTCCTGCGTCGAGGCGCCCCGCTCGCAAGGCGCGAGGAGCGAGCATACCGGGGGTATGTGAGCGACGAGCAACGCAGCGAGCGGGGATGGATCGGCGCAGGAAGGCCAGTTTATTTCGCGCCGGACGCTAAGCCGGCGAGTGGGCTCATCCGGGCGCGCGAAGTCAGATCAGCATGTTCGTCGGCGACTCCAGCAGGCGCTTGAGCGCCGCGCAGAAGCGCGCGCCGACGGCGCCGTCGATGACGCGATGATCGCAGCTCAGGGTCATGCGCATGCGCTTGCCGGGCACGACGGCGCCACCCTGGACCACCGGCTCTTCACGCAAGGTGCCGACCGCGAGGATCGCGCCTTCGGGCGGGTTGATCACGGCGGTGAAAGACTCGATGCCGAACATGCCGAGGCTTGAGATGGAGAAGGTGCCGTTCGTCATCTCCTCGAGCGAGAGGCGCTTGTCGCGCGCGCGACCGGCGAGCTCGCGCACCTGCTGGCTCAGCTCCAGCACGCCGAGCTTGTCGGCGTCGCGCACGACGGGCGTGACGAGTCCGTCGGGGATGGCCACGGCGACCGAGATGTCCACGACCTGATGGGCGTGGATGTCTCCGTCGACCCACGAGACGTTGACCTCGGGCACGCGTCGCAGGGCGACGGCGCACGCCTTCACGATCAGATCGTTGAGGGAGATCTTCTCGCCCTCGTCCGCAAGCTCGGCGTTGATCTGACGACGCGCGTCGACCAGGGGCGCCGCGTCGACGTCGATGGTGAGGTAGTAGTGCGGGATGCTCTGCGTCGACTCGGTGAGGCGGCGCGCGATGGTGCGACGCGTGGCGCTGGCGCGTTCGACGCGTGCGGGCATGCGACCGGCGCGGGCGACGGACGGTGTCGCGGCGGGGCGCTGCTCGAGGTCGCGCTTGATGATGCGCCCGCGCGGTCCGGTGCCGCGCAAGGCCGTGAGCTCGACGCCCTGTTCGCGCGCCAGGCGGCGCACCAGCGGCGACGAGAGGATGCGACCCGTGGGCGCCTCGGCCGGCCCGCTGGAGGCTGCGGGCGCCGCGATGGGTTCGGGAGAAGGCAGCGCCACGGCGGTCTGGCGATCGGGCGACGCGGGCTGAGCGCTGGTGGGCGAGACGCTGGGTGCAGCGAGCTGAGCGAGCAGGTCCGAGATGTCCTCGCCGGCGTCCCCCATGATCGCGACGGGCGCGTCGGGCGCCAGGGTGTCGCCCTCGGACACGAGGATCTTCAAGAGCACGCCGCGGTCGAAGGAGCGGAACTCCATCGTCGCCTTGTCGGTCTCGACCTCCGCGAGCAGCTCGTCCACCTCGACGGCGTCGCCCTCCTTCTTGGTCCAGCGCACGAGCACGCCCTCTTCCATCGTGGGCGAGAGCTTGGGCAATCCGATGATCTTGGCCATGGGCTCAGGCTCCGAGGTAGCTGACGCGACGCACGGCTTCGACGACGCGATCGACGGTGGGGAGGACGAGGTCCTCGAGGTTCGAGGCGTAGGGCATGGGGACATCCAAGCCCGCCACGCGCAGCACGGGCGCGTCGAGGTAATCGAAGGCCTCGCGCTGGATGACATCGACGATCTGAGCGCCCGGTCCGCCGTAGGGCCAGTGCTCGTGCACGACGACGCAGCGGTTGGTCTTGCGCACGCTGGCGAGCATCAGCTCCTCGTCGAGCGGCCGGAGCGTGCGTGGATCGATCACGTCGAGCTCGATGCCGTCGGCAGCCAAGCGCTCGGCCGCCTCCATCACGGTGTAGTAGGGCCGGCCCCAGGTGATGACGGTGCAGCCGTCGCCTTCGCGCGCGACGCGTCCCTTGCCGATCGGCACGACTTCGTCGACGCCCTCGTCGGCGACCTCGCCCTTCACGCCGTAGAGGGTCTCGCCCTCGAGGAAGATGACGGGGTTTTCGTCCCGAATCGAAGCCTTGAGCAGACCCTTGGCATCGCGCGGAGTCGATGGCGCCACCACGTAGAGCCCGGGGAAGTGCGTGTAGAGCGCCTCGACCGTGTGGCTATGCTGCGCCGCGACCTGCTTGGCCGCGCCGTTGGGACCACGGAACACGATCGGGCAGCGGATGGCGCCACCGCTCATGGAGTGGATCTTCGCGGCGTTGCTGACGATCTGATCGAAGGCCACGAAGGAGAAGTTCCAGGTCATGAACTCGATGATGGGGCGCAGGCCGACCATCGCGGCTCCGACACCCACGCCCGCGAATCCCGCCTCGGCGATCGGGGTGTCGATCACGCGTCGCTCGCCAAAGCGCTCGAGCAGACCCTCGCTGACCTTGTAGGCGCCCTGGTAGTGGCCGACCTCCTCGCCCATCAAGAAGACGTCGGCGTCGCGCTCCATCTCCTCCACCATGGCCTCTCGCAGGGCCTCCCGATATCGGATGATGCGCATCAGCTCTGTCCCTTCACGAGCACGGTGTCGAGCATGGTCTGTTCGAGTGCGGGTGGGCTGTCGTGGGCGAACTCCACGGCCGCCGCCACCTCGCGCTCGACCGCCTCTTCGATCTCGTCGAAGCGCGCGACTTCGGCTCCCGCCGCCTCGAGCTGTGCGCGGGTGACCGCCAGCGGGTCGTCCTTCTTGCGCTCCTCGAGCTCCTCGCGCGAGCGGTACTTCGCCGGATCACTCATGGAGTGGCCGCGGAAACGGTAGGTCTGGATCTCGATGAAGGTCGGTCCCTCGCCGTCCCGGGCGCGCTTCACGGCCGTCGCCACGCGTTCCTTCACGACGCTGACGTCGGAGCCCACGAAGCCGTCGGCGGCCATGCCGTAGCCCTGCGCCTTCAAGGTCAGGTCGGTCAGGGGCGACGTGCGCGAGAGGGGTGTGCCCATGGCGTAGCGGTTGTTCTCGCAGATGAAGACCACGGGCAGCTTCCACAGGCCGGCGAGGCTGAAGGCCTCGTGGAAGCCGCCGATGTTGGTCGCGCCTTCGCCGAAGAAGCAGATGGTCACCGCGCCGTCGCCGCGATAGCGGCTCTTGAAGGCGGTTCCCGCAGCCAAGGCGAGGTGCCCGCCCACGATGCCCCAGCCGCCGTAGAAGCCGTGCTCGACGTCGAAGAAGTGCATCGAGCCGCCCATGCCTCGGGAGCAGCCCGTGTCCTTGCCGAAGAGCTCGGCCATGGCCGCACCGGGAGCCATCCCTCGCGCCAGGGCGATGCCGTGGTCACGATAGGTCTGGAAGACGTAGTCGCTCTCCGCCATGGCCGCGGACGCGCCGACGGCGATGGCCTCCTGCCCGATGTAGAGGTGAAGGAAGCCGCCCGCGTGCGACTGAGCGTACGCTCGCGCGGCCTCCTCCTCGAAACGCCGGATGAGCAACATCCGTCGGTAGAGGTTGAAGAGCTCTTCGCTGTCCAGGGTCATGCTTGCTTCCTCCGCGCCGAGGGCCGGCAAGGGTACTCATGGGGCCGGGCGCCGCAACGTCTATGACCGCATGAGCAAGAAGTGACGCCTCTCGGCGACCACGGCGCCCCCAACGACAACGGCCCAGACTCGAGGAGCCTGGGCCGTCGTTCGTTCATCTATCGGAATCAGAAGAAGGTGTTCGAGATTCCGTACGCGGACTGGAGGTCGATCAGGTACTCGAGGAAGGACTCCTGCTGCTCGAGGTCGGCCTGCCGGCGGGTGCGCTCTGGACCCACGGGAAGGCCCTCGACCTCTGTACGCAGGTCGTAGAGCTGAGCCAGAAGCTGGAAGCCCAGCTGCTCCTCTTCGAGGTTGAAGGTGGTGCGCGAGTACACCTTGCCGGCCACATAGGGGGTGTGGAAGCGAGGCGACTCGTAGACCACGTAGTTCGCGTCCTGCTCGGTGGTGCAGCCGGGGTCGCCGTCGCTCACGAGCAGGTCACCCGCGTTGATGCGGAAGTCGCCGTAGGCGCAGGTGGTGCTGCCATCGACCTGGGTGGCCGGGATGTTGAACCCGGCGCCGCTGCCGAGCTTGTAGATCAGCAGCCGCTGCTCGAAGGCGGTGTCGTAGTAGACCGGGAACTGGGCCAAGGCCAGGATGGTCGCCCACGAGCGGAGCACGGTGTTGCTGGTGCCGCCGAGAGCCGGCTGCGGGTACTCCACCGGCTGGGAGCCGAGGCAGGGAACCCGACGAGCGGGCGGACCGCAGGTGCCACGGTATGCGGTCATGTTGATGACCCTGGGATCAGCTCCGGAGGTGTCGACGCGAGGAGCGAACCAACTCGGATCGTTCAGGGCGAGGCCGCCGAAGAACTCCGTCATCTCTACCGGGAAGAGGTCGTAGAAGTTGATGTAGAAGCGCTCGTCGAGGTTGTACGACAGGTTCCAGTCACGAATCGCCAAGGCGTAGATCCCGAAGAACTTGTCGAAGAACACACCGGCTCGCTCCGGGCGGAAGAAGCCGAAGTAGCCGTCCTGGTACTTCGTCCACATGCCGAAGCCCTGGCCTGGCGCGAAGCTGAAGTCCGAGCCAGCCATGCCCGTGTCGTCACCCATGTGATCGTACGTGTTGGTGGCCGCGTTGAACTGATAGGAGCCCTCGTCGGGAAGGTTCGCAAGCTCGGTGAACCAGTTCATGGCGTCGATCGAGGCCATGTACTGATCGGTGAAGCCCAGTGGACCGTTCTGGTAGGTGAAGCCCGGCTCGTAAAAGTAGCGGAAGAAGAGGTGCTGGTAGATCTTGGCCGCGTCGATCACGGAGCCGACGGACGACCCACCTCGTGCGCCACCACGACGGAACCGGCGGTAGTAGGCCGAGGCGTAGCTCTCTTCCCAACGACGACGGTAGTGGTCGATCTGCTCCTGGAACGACTCGCCCGAGTCGGAGCGGTTGCACCACGAGATGTCGGTGGTGCGGTCGTCCGAGCAGAACAGGTAGTTGACCGGGAAGTGATCGACGCCGGGGACTCCGTCCACGTCGTTGTTGTAGGGCGCTGCGTCGACGACGTAGTCCTTGAAGTCCTCGTCGAAGGTCGAGCAGATGCAGTTGCGTCCACCAGCACAGGGCTTGGGCAGGCGCTCGTCACGCGGGTTGCGGATGCAGCGCTGGAACACGCCCTGACCCGCCGGAAGCGAGGCCGAGCCCTGCGCGAACGGGCACTGCTCGTCGTCGGTGCAGCTGTCGCCACCACGGTAGTCGCGCATCAGCGTGCGGCTCACGAGGTTGGGCTGCTCCACGTCGGCGAGGCTGCCAAGCGAGCGATAGCGCGGATCGCCGTTGTAGGCCTCCTTGAGGTTGAAGTAGCTCCAGATGATGGCGGCGCGGTCGTAGCGACCGAGGCCGCTCGCATCGGCCGTGTCCCCGTTGTAGTCCATCGTGGAACCGGTCATGTAGTTGGACACACCGCGCACGACGCGCTGGTTACGCACGCGCCGAAGCTCGGCGCGGTAGTTGTCCTGCTCAGGACCGTTGGTTTCGCCGTCGCCGTTGCCGCCCATGGAGGGCAGGTCGTAGTCGCCGATGTCCGGCAGCGCGACATCATCGCTGGGGTCGGCCGGGTCGCCGAGCACCGCGTTGAAGTAGCCATCGCCGTAGTTGTTGCGGTCGAAGGAACCGGCGAAGTTGTGGCGAAGGCCGACGCTGTGGCCCATCTCGTGGTGCATGACCATGCGCAGGTAGAGCTGCTGCATGCGGATGGAGGCCTCGGCGGGCGCCTTGCCGCGCATGGCCTCGGCCCAGTACTCCCAGTAACGGGAGCGGAAGAGCGCCTGCGAGTCGGCCGTGGGGTACATGTTCATGCGCGCCAGGGCTTCTTCGCGATCGACGGACGTACGGGCGACGCCGAGCAGACCGTTGCCACGGAAGGGCGAGACCTGGTCGAGGACGGCCTGGTTGTGCAGGTCCACATCGGCGGCCGAGGCGGTGGTGATGCCGTTCTGCGGCTGGTAGGCCGTCTGGAGCATCTCGCGACCCTGGGTGCCCATGGACTCGAGCAGGTCCGTCTCGAAGTGCGTGCCCGCGAGGCGACGCATGCGATCCGTCATGATGTTCGTGCGTCCGTCGCTTCCACGCAGGGCGCTGACGCGAGGCATGGCCTCACGCATGCGCTCCATGAAGGCGCCGTGCAGATCGACCGGAATGGCCGGACGGGAGGGGTCGTCGGTCGTGTAGCCGTCGCGACCCGAGGGGGCCAGAGCGACGGCGTGCTCCGTGTTGCCGAGCCTGGAGAAGTAGCCTTGGATGTTGTCACCCGTGAGGTACTGCTCCTGCGCGTTCTCGTCGCCGGGCGCGCAGCCGAGCGTCTCGTTGGCGCAGCGGAGCACGGGGAAGAAGTCCAGCGCCCAGGTGCCGACGGTCTCGACCGAGCCCGCGCCCGCGTTGATGTTCGCCGTGATGAGTTCGCCGTTGGTGACGTCGGAGAGGGGATAGGCCACGCCGCCGAAGGGCGTCTCGCTCTGGTTGATGTAGTTGAAGAACTGGTAGCGGATGTCGCCCAGCTGCTCGTAGTTCGCCTCGAGCACTTCGCCGTCGGCGATGTTGCCGTCGCCGTTGGCGTCGAAGGGCACGTCCTCACAGGCCATGCTGGCGTCGGTGCGCAGCGTGTCGCAGGTGTTCGACTGGAGGACGAACATGCACTCCGAGCCCTGGAACGTGTAGTGGTAGGCGGCCGGGATCGTGTAGTCGGCCCAGGAGGTCGGATGATCCGGCTCCGAGAAGTCGTTGTTCACGATCTGGCAGTCGTAGGGATCCGTGACGCCCATGGCGGTGTAGTCCGCGGGCGAGACGAAGGGATCGTACTGAGCCTGGCAGCTACCCGGCGTCGTGGGATTCTCATCCGCCGATCCGCAATAGCAGAAGCGGGTGGGGTCCACGTTCTGGCAGGCCATCGATGCCGAGGCGTAGTCCGGCACGTCACGACCCGCGGTCGCGCGCCAGCCGTGCATGAAGACCTCGTTCCAATTGCCGACGACCTCGAAGGCCGGCTTGACCAGATGGACCGGGAAGCCTTCGTTGAGGTGGTAGACGACCGGGCGGATCTCACGAGCAGCCTCGGGGATGGTGCAGCGGCGTGCCGCGGGGTCGCACACGGATCCAGCGCCGGGGCTGGAGGCGCGGTCACCGTGGCGGTTGTCACACTCCCAGTCCTGACGACAGCTGACGTCGGTCAGGGACTTCACGAAGAAGTTGTGGCGAGGACGGTAGAAGGCCAGGAAGTCGGTCTCGCCGTAGTCGTCGGTGAGTCCACCGGCGCAGACGTTGCGTTCCATGTCGCAGTAGCCCGCACCGGAACCACAGTCGGCGTCAGCCGTGCAGTGATTGCGCAGCGTGTCGGTGTTCGCTCCACCGCGCACGTAGGTGCTCTGGTAGGTGCGGAAGAGACCGAAGCGGTCGTACTCCTCGTGAGTCTCGGTGGCCGCGGCGTAGGTGTGATTGGGCGGGATACGCAGGAAGGCCGTGCGCATCGGGACCTGGTAGGTCTGACAGCGTCCACCCTGGGTCAGGCAGGTCTCGCCGGGCGAGAACATGTAGACCGAGACGAAGCTCATGTAGTGGACCGGATCGCCCTCGACGCCGGCCCACTCGTCCGCGAGGCGGTAGTTCGGATCCTCGCTGACGTGCACGAACTGGGGCGCCCAGGCGCGGGGGTACTGCGGCACGGAGTGCGCGGTGTCGATGTAGTTCGAGGCCTCGATGGTCCAGCCGCCAAGCTCCTGCATGTTGGCCGCGAGGGTGAAGGACGAGATGAGGTTCTGGGACCAGTCCACGCGCATGAACTTGCGCTCGTACCAGCGCCGGTCGCTGCTGTTCTCGACCGTCACGTTGCTGCTCTCGCCCGTGACCGGGTTGTAGTCGCGGCGAACGTCCACGTGGTCGGTGATGGCGTAGGCGGCCAGAGGCTGGCCACGGTAGCCGGGGCTGCGGCCGTCGTCGTTGCCACCGTCGATGAGCTCGTAGGCCCGGTAGGCGAACAGGTAGTTCTCGTCGATCACCCAGCGAATCTTCGCCAACGTGGTCGAGGCGCCGCGGTCGACACCGAGATCGGCCCAGCCGCTGTCGCCGTCCCAGGTGGCCCCGGTGGCTGCAGCGTCCGCCTTGACGGTGGACTGCAGAATCCACCATTCGCCTTGGAAGATGTCCTTGTCGACCAGGTTCGTCTGCACCCGGTCGATGGCGGGCCCAGGCTTGTTGCAGGCCGCCATCGCCAGCAGCGCGCCGAGCAGGAGCGCGAGTTGGCCGGGTCGAGCGAAGCTGCGCCGGGAGCGTCCAGCGAAGCTGCGCCGGGAGCGTCCAGCGAAGCTCTGCCGGGAGCGTCCAGCGAAGCTCTGCCGGGAGCGTCCAGCGAAGCTCTGCCGGAGCCGTCGAGCGAAGCTCTGCCGGAGACTCAGCGTGTTGAAGTGGTTCATGGCCATTTCCTTATGCATGTCGTGCTTCTGATTCATGGTTTCGGTCTGCTTCATCAGAAGCCCCGGTAGCTGGCGACCCCGAGCTGCTGCTCAAGCTGGATGATCTGGAACAGGAAGGACTCGAGGTTCTGACGACGGCCGTCGAGACGATCGATCTCGAGGTCGACGCGGCTGGTCGAGCTGGGAATGACGTAGCCAAGCGCTGCCACATGGGCGGTCTCGGCGGCCGTCAGGTTGGCGGCGTCGTAGAGCCCGCCGCCAAAGTCTCCGCGGTACTTCTGCAGGACCTGGTAGAGGAAGTCGTCATCGCCGGCTTCCTTCACCATCGCGAAGCCCAGCGACGTCTGGTTGGCGATGGCCTCGGTTGGCTCGACCTGCCAGGCGATGAAGGTCTTCCCGTAGTGGGTCGAGGCGTAGCGCACGTAGTCCGTGCCCTCGACGGCGTCCGGTCCCGGCTCGTAGCAGGTGCCGTTGCCTTCGACGCAGACATAGAGCTGGTTCGCGAAGGTCGTGTCGAAGAAGGTCGGGAAGTCGGAGAGCGCGTAGATCACGGCCAGGAACTGGAGCGTGATGGCGCTTCCGCCGTTCAGCACGGGCATGCTCGCGTAGGTGTCAGCGACCGGATCGGGGCGGCAGGTCTCCAGATGGGCCGGGTCGCTGCAGTCCCCGCGGTAGAGGTCCATGTAGACCAGGCGGGGATCCACGCAGTTCGGGAACACGCCGCTGCCGCACTCGACGCGCGGTGAGATGACCTCGGGCTCGTCCTGAATCATGCCCTGGAAGACCTGCTGCATCTCGACCGGGAAGAGGTCGAAGTAGTTAGTCCAGAAGGGAATGTCGCGGGTGTACTCCTGCGTGTAGCCACGCTGGGTGAGCATCTGCATCGTGATCCACTTGTCGTAGAAGGAACCGACGCGCTCGACACGGAAGATGCCACTCAGGCCGCGCTGGTACTCGGAGCTGAAGTAGCGACCGGGACCGATGGGCATGCGCAGCTCGGCGCCGGTCGCGTTCGGATCGGATCCGACGCGCTCATAGCGCTTCCAGCCTGGGTCGTACTGGTAGATGCCGACGTCGGGCTGGGCGAGGATGCGGTTGTAGAAGTTCAGGATGTCCGCGGTCGCGAGGAACTCGTCGTAGAAGCCGAGGTCGCCCGTGTTGCTGCGGAAGGCGGGATCCGACTGGTACTGCCAGAGGAGGTTCTGGAAGATCGTCTGGAGGATGTTGAACTGCCGGTCGATGACGCGGCCCAGGTAGCTTCCGATGCCGAAGCTGGCGCGGTAGCGGCGGAAGTTCGTGAAGATGTACTGACGGTCGTACTGCGCGGCCACGTTCTTCACGATCTCGCGGTAGTTCTCGCCTTCGTCGAAGCGGTGACACCAGCCGAGGGTGCCGACGCGATCGTCGGAGCAGAAGCGGTAGTCGACCGGCGCCCAACGGGGGGCGGGGCCTGTGGCCTGCGTGTGGACGTCCGTGTCGAAGTCGGAGCAGACGCGGCCATGGGTGGCCTCGCCGTTGGGACTGGGCACGCAGGTCTGGGTCAGACCGGCGCTCGTGTTGGTGGCGTTGAGTTCGCCCGAGCGGCTGCCGGTCGCGCTGTAGGGACAGTCTGCGTCCGTGGAGCAGGCCTCTCCACCGAAGTAGTACTTGGCCCAGAGGCGCGGCGTGTTCGCGGGCGTGAGGTCCGCCAGGTCCTTACCGGCGCTGTTGTCGTAGACCTCGACGAGGTCACCGTAGCCGTCCGCGATGGCGGCGTTGTCGTAGCGGCCCGCCTGCGTGACGGTGCGCTCGTACCACTGCGCCGTGTACTCCATGATCGAGGAGTTCATCCACTGTTCGATGCCCGCGAGCTCGCGGTTCTGCTTGGCGCTGGCGTAGGCGTCTTCGTAGGCCTGCTGCTCCGTGGTGCTGAAGCCCAGGGTGCCGTCGGTGTCGAAGGCGGCAGGGTCCGGCAGCGGCAGGCGGTCGTTGATCTCGTAGTAGTTGTCGAAGTAGTTGTGGCTGTCGACGCTGCCGCCGAAGTCGTGGCGCAGGCCCATGCAGTGGCCGTACTCGTGCAACTCGGTGTCGAAGAAGAGCAGGCGGTTCACGGTGAACTGCAGCCGGTTCCGATCCCAGTCGGCGTGACGGTGGACGAAGTTCGTGATCGACGCGTCCACGTACTCGTTGGGCATCAACATGTTGGCGTTGGAGTACGCCGTGTGCCGCTGCGCCGAGTGGTCGAGTTGTTCGTTGATGTTGGTGCGGAAGGGCGAGGTCTGGTCGAGGATGGTGTCGGTGATGTCGTGGGGACCCATGCCCGCGGGCACGTGATCGACGCCGGCCATGGCCAACGTCTCCCAGTTCTCCATCAGCCTGCGCTCCGTGTCCGTGCCTGCCAGGTCGTTGCGACGACCCATGAAGGTGTTGGCGCGGCCCGCGGGACCTGCCAGGCGCTGAGCGCGATCGACGAAGCGAGCCATCTGGTTGTCGATGGGCCGGGGATCGGCGAGCTGCGTCTCCCCGCGGCGCAGGGCTTCGAGGAAGCGCACGCGCGGAAGGTTCGGCTCCTGAACCACGTTCAGGCTCTCGAGGTAGCCGCGGACGTCCTCACCGAGCACGAGGTCGCGGTCGGTGAGCGTGCCGTTGATGAGGTCGTAGTTCTGCATCGCGAAGGTGCGGTAGCCGTCGAGGGCGGGGCCGCCCACGTTGGCATCGCCCGCCATGATCTCACCGCTGACGGGATCGCCGCGCATGGTGGCGATCCCGAGGAAGGCGGTGCCGGGCTGATCGACGTAGCTCACGAACTTGTAGCGCATGTCACCGCGCTCCTGGCAGTCCAGGCCAGCCTGCGTGCCACCGTTGGCGGCGATCGAGGCGCGGTTACAGGTGTTCATGCGCAGGACGTTGACGCACTCGCTGCCCACGAAGCGGGCGTCGTACCAGCCGTAGAAGTTGGTGTCGGCGAGGCCGGGGGTCGTCATGTCGGGCTCGGCACCGGCGGGGACCTCCACGTGACAGTCGTAGGGGTTCGTGATGCCGCGAGCCTCGGCCTCGGCCGTGGTCTCGTACAGGTCGTAGCGGCCCGCGCACGTGCTGTTGAGAATCTCGCCCGTGGCCGGGTTCGCTTCACAGAAGCAGTAGGCGTCTGGGTTCGTGGTCTGACAATCCTGACGCGGGTACACGGGCAGGGGCTGACCGCGAAGGTCACGCACCGTGTTCATGAAGACCGTGTTCCACTCGCCGACGAGGTCCATGGCGGGCTGCACGAGATGGGCCGGCAGCTCCGGCGTCGCGTAGAAGACGATCGGACGGACGCGACGGTCCGTGTAGGGGATGGACGTGCGGTTGCCGCTGCTGTCCTGGGTGTACCACTCGCGCCAGATGTTGTGGCGGTTGATGGTGTAGTTGAGGAAGTCCGTGTAGCCGTAGGCGGGATCGTCGGCGCTGCTCATGCGGTCGACCGTGTCCCGCTCGTTGCGGAAGTAGCCGTGGCGCGCGAAGCGGCTGTCGTTCCAGTTCTGCGCCTCGTACTGACGGGTGTCGCTGACCTTCATGAAGGAGTTGCGCACGAAGATGGCGACGGTGGAGCAGATCGGGATGCCCGAGTAGGGCGAGAGACAGTAGTTGACGGGCTGACCGGTGAAGGGGTCGGGCACGATGCCGGGCGAGAGCAGCTCCTGGGTGACGAAGCTGATGTGGTAGAGATCGCCCTGGGCGTAGTCTTCGGCGTAGTCGCGCTCACCCTCGGGACAGTTCGTGTCGTCCACGCCGGTGCAGGTCATGAAGTCGAAGTGCGGCTGCCAGGAGTCGGGGAAATCGCTCTGCTGTTGGATGTAGAGGTCGGCGGGCTCGTGGCTGTACACGCCGAGCACCTCGTACAGGTTGGCGATCTGACCGTAGTAGCCGGGCAGCAGGTTCTTCGACCAGTCGACGCGCATGTAGTCGCGCTCGTACCAACGACGATCGCTGCTGTCCTCGATGATCGTGTTGACCTCTTCGTGAGTGGCCGGGTTGTACGCGCGGTGGATGTCGAACTGGCTGTCGATGGCGAAGGCCGCCACCGGGTGACCCAGAAACTCACCGGGAGTGACATTGCCTGGGTTCGCGCCCTCGAGCAGCTCGTAGTCGCGGTAGGCGTAGAGGGTGTCCTCGTCGATCACCCAACGAATGCGCGGGAAGGTGGTGTAGCCACCGCCCGCGAAGTCGGTCGCGCTGTCGCCCGGGTACGTGCCGAAGCCGGCGGCCTCGTAGTCCACGTCGATGACGGTCCGCGAGTAGTACCAAGAGCCTGTGAAGAGGCTCTTGTCCACGACGTTGACGCCGACTTGGTTGACCGCGGCCTGCTGCTTCGAACAGCCGATGGCCGTGAGAGCGAGCAGGGTCGTGAGGAGGACGAGCTTGAAAAAGTGCCGGTGCATACTGGAGGCCTCTACGCAGGAGAAGAAGGACCGAAAGGGATGAGGAGCGCCGTAGGACGCTCCGTTCGGGGTCTCGTGATCAAATGAATTCATGTGCTTCACCACCAGGCCTGGCCGTTGGCGGCTTGGGCGGTGCTGCCGTCGGCGCTGTCGGCCTGGGCGGTCGGGGTGTTGTCGTCGCCGACAGCGGTCGCGGCGGGAGTCTCGTTGGCGGCGGTGGTCGGCGCCTGGTGAACCTGGCTGTAGAGCGCGTCGAGACGCAGCGTCGCGGTCAGCGACACGCTGCTCTTCTCGTTCCAGAGGGGGTTCTCGAAGCGTGCGCCGTTCTCGTTCACGTTGAGCGCGAGGGTCGAGTAGCTGGCCTCGAGGCTCAGATAGCTCGCGAGGTCGTAACCGACGCCGAGGCTGAACACGGAGGCGTTGCGCCAGTGGGTCTGGTTGTCGCCGAGTGTCGTGTCCATGCTGGGCGCCGTGATCACTCCGGTGTCGGAGATGGCGACCTCGCCGAGGTTGTTACCGCGGGTCCAGACCCAGGTGATGCTCGTGCTGATGCTGAAGTCCTCGATGGGAACGACCACCAGAGCCAGGGTCGCGTTCAGGTAATCGCGGCCAGTCGTGGAGCCGCTGTTGCAGCCGCCGGTCGTCGGAGCGCCAGAGCCAGCGACCACCTCGCAGGGGTATGGGCTGCCGTTGGACGGGGTATTCAGGATGACAGGAATGTCGCGAACCGGATCGCGCTCGCCGAGCGCGGCGGTGTTGGAGGTCGCGAGCCAGTGCTTGTAGCCGAAGGTGCCGGCGAGCTGGATGCCTTCGAGCGCGTGGAAGGTGTGCACTGCGCTCAGGCCCAAGCCGGGAGCCACGATGCGCTTGGCCGCACGGCTGGCGAGGGACCAGGGCAGCTGCAGGCTGACCTTGGCGCCGAGGTGGACCAGGTCCGAGTGGAGAAGCGTGTAGCCGGCGTCGAGGATGCCGTCGGACCACAGCAGCTGGTGTTGGGTCGTCGAGCTGTCCGACTGGGTCATCTCGATTTCGAGATCCTGGCGGTAGCCCACGGAGATACCCGTGCTGCCGGCACCTACGCCGGCCTGCTGTGCGGCAGTGCTGGTGTCGCGCTCGCCGCCACCAAAGGTCCAGCGCGGACGCAGGGAGAAGCTCCACGTGTAGGTCGGGTTGTAGGTGAGGCGACGGCTACGCGAGAAAGTGTCGACGCTCATGCTCTGGTCCCAGAGGAAGAGCGCGCTCCAGGGCAGGCTCGACTCCTCGGCCTCATCGGCTGCGGTGTCGCTGTCCCCGTCATTGGTCTCGTCGGTCGTCGCCTCTTCGGCGTGACCCAAGCCCTCGGCGTCGGACGCTGCGAGGTCGTCCTGCATCTGCCCGAGACCCGCGGCGGTCTCGACCGCGGAGACCTCAGGCTCAGGCTCGACCGCAGGCGCGGGC
>Ga0210033_1002409_pt1 | contig 15955 bp, 10 predicted proteins | sample CryGeymeta201501_FD_185465 | JGI IMG/M metagenome (GOLD analysis project Ga0210033, IMG submission 185465) | Groundwater microbial communities from Crystal Geyser aquifers in Utah, USA - Crystal Geyser metaG 2015-01 (SPAdes) (version 2) | ecosystem: Environmental > Aquatic > Deep subsurface >... | reverse complement strand
CCCGACTCACTGGCCATCACTGCGCGGCCATCCTTCAAGGGCAACACCGTGGGGCGCAGGTCGTGCGCAAAGGGCAGGCGCAGGCGCTCGCGGCCGGTGTCGGCATCGAGCACATGCAGCATCTGGTTCATATCCAGGCAATAAACCTGGTTCTCAAACGTCACAATTTCGGCCATCATCGGCCCCCAGTTGGCGGCGTTGTTGCCATACTTGGTGGTCTGGTGCTTCCAGCGCACCGCGCCGGTGTCCACATCGATCGCGTAAACCCAGCCAGTGGGTGACCACAGGTAAGCGGTGTCGCCCGAGACATGGTGCGAGTTGATGAAGTTACCCGCCTTGAACGTCCACTTGACCTTGCCAGTGTCGACATTGATGCCGTAGAGCAGCTCGGTATAAGTCCCCGCCACCAGCATGTTGCCGCTGACGTACATCTGGCGGATGTATTGCCACTTGGTCTTTTCGTCCAGCTGCCATTTGAGTTGGCCATCCGCCTCGTTCAAGGCATACAGCAGCCCATTGCCAGGACCAAAAAACACCGTGCCGTTGGCCACCGTAGGCGCATAAGAAGCGGTGTAATCCGTGCCGTCGGAAAAACGCCAGTCAATCGCGCCCGAATCGTTGTCGAGCGCCAGCAGTTCATGCCCGTCGCCCACATAGGTGCGCTGCGGGGTCACAAACGGTGTTCCCACTTGCAGTATGGCTTTATGCAGCCAGCGTGGCTTGCCATCTGCCGTCTGCCAGGCACCCAGCTCGCGCTGGCCACCGCTGATGACAGATTGCCCTGCAGCTCGGGGTCGGTAAACCGCGTTGCTGCTCAGACGGTGTGGCACGTTCCAGGTCAGTTCAGCGCGATCGGGGTCGATGCGCCCCAGTGTTTTGTCACCGTTAAAGAACACATGTTCATCTACCAATGCCAAGGGTGCCAACGTGGCGTTGCCACTGGTCCAGCGACGCAGTATCTGCGGTGTTTTTGTCGCTGCAGAAACAACAAAGGTGGGCAAAAGCCCACCTGCTGCGAGTGCCGCCACAACCTGGCGGCGGTTCAGTTTTTCTGAAACCATCAATCGCACTTGGCTCCTTGCTTGATCCAGGTAGCCAAAATCGTGGTGTTCGGGTGGTCACGCGGTTCAGACGGCGCAATGCCGGGAGGCATACGGTCTTCAGACAAGTGTTGCCAGACAAAGCTGAGCGACGAATTGCCAGGAATAATCACCTTGGTGGCTTTATCCACACCCTTGGCTATGGAGTCCGCACCCAGCAAGATGCCAGCATGAGTGGAGAGGTTCAACTCGTGGAAACTTGGAGGTTCCTGGTTGGACATGTGGCAAGCCGTGCATGCCGGGGACTCAGGGCCAAACGCATTGGCGGTTTTGAACAAAGGCAACACATTTTTTTGGAAGTTGTCATCGTTTTTGGCACCGCTATCAATCCAGTTTTTCACCAGAATATGGTTGGCTGTGTAGGTCGGGTTGTCAAAGCTCATGCCCAGTGGCATGCGGTTGTTGCGCAGGCGACGAACCAATGGATCACGCTTGGGATTGGTTCCGGGTGTAAACACCACATGTTTTGGTTTCTCAGTCGCGCCTTCAATCATGCCCTTGCAGGTGGACAAGTCCAAGCCACGGTAGCTTTTGCTCGGGTCATTGGAGTTGTGGCACACGGTACATGCCACGCCGGGGCCAAAGGCATTGGGCGTGTTCATCAGGGTGTTGATGTATTTATAAGTGATAGGAATGTTGCGCTTGATGATCAGCTCTTGCACCACATGGTCTTCTGCTCCGGGGGGGGCAATCTTGCCGTCTTTCATGTCCTGGATCATTTGATCTGCCAGGGACATGTATTTTTTCTCTTGCGCTTGAGCGCTAATGGCAAAGCCAACACTCAGGGCTGCAACGACACAGCTTGCTTTGGCGATCTGGGAAAGCCGGAGTTTGGTGGAAAGTGAAAAAGGCATCAAAGTCTCCTTATTAGTTGAATGCATACCGATATTAAAAGACTTAATATTTATCAAGCCTAAGGGTTTTCGCTAACAAAAGTTACCAAACGACACATTTTTGTCCACAACTGACAAAGGACTTACTAAAAAACGCCATCGCTTCGCCAGGCATCCCATGGGGTATGCGCACGAACGTAGTTAAACCGAGATTAATCCACTAGGGCAAGAATGCATGGCAAGGTGAGTTGCGAGGCAGTTTGACTGGCCGAGAGGAGTGCATAGCCGTCGCTCACAAGAAACAAGGAAATTGTTTCTTGTGAGTCGCCAGCAGATTTGTAAAAATTGCTGAACACATTTCACTTTTTCCGTTACCGTCGCACCCATGTGTACAAGCATGCGGCTCCCTGGATGGCGTATCACCACCGACAAAAATTGGGTTGAGCGTGACATGCGTGGCTCGGTGGTCGGGCGCAAGAATTTCTATGGCTCAGGCAGCAAGGACTCGGGCGAGTTGGCCACAGACGTACAGTCTGATGGCCACCCTTAGACTTTGGGGCATCAATGCACGCACTTGGCTGGGTGCTAAGGGCTTGTTCACTCATAACATGCACATTTGACTCGCTAACTTTGGGCGCACTGCGTCGTTGCATCCCAAATCCGGTGGCCAAATGTACAGCTTATTCATGAACAAGCCCTAATTTGCAAGCCTGCGCCGACAACGCAGATCATTCGCTCAGCGACCTGATGCCGTTTCTTCCTTGGACGATGAATGCCAAGCGGCTCGCTGCCATGCGCTGCTGCCCCATCACCGAGGGTTTCGAGGGCTTGAACAGCACATGAGTGTTTACTGTGGACGTTATTTCAGCCCTGAAGAAATCCAGACGATCTGCGATCTGATGCGAGCCAAGCTCAAGCTCAAGCGTTCGCCGCTGACGCGCAAATTGTGTGAACCGTGGCACTGAACCCAGCCCAACAGGGAGCTCAAGGACATGACGTGCCGGGTGGCTCTTGCGCGTATGCAGGCTGACAGATTGATCAGGTTGGCGCACTCGCAAATCCAACGCACGCCGACGACCTGACTTCCCGCCCACGACCGCAAGCGATGCACAAGCACCAATCGCTCAACCGATGCATGAATTGGCCAATTTGACGCTGCGTCTGGTCAGTGGGAATGCGGCCTCACATCTTTGTAATGAGTTCATTGCGCGCTATCACTATCTGGGCTACCCGCTACGAAAAAACTTCACCAACATACTTTGCCAGTAATTTTGGCTATGAATTCACCGAATAGTTACGACCAAAAACAAAAAAATCCTTGTAACTCATTGAATTACAAGGATTTTATATCTACCAAATTTGGTAGGCGCGATTGGACTCGAACCAACGACCCCCACCATGTCAAGGTGGTGCTCTAACCAGCTGAGCTACGCGCCTAAGGGTATCCGAGAGGCGAGAGTATAGCGGCAATCCACAGTACAACCGAAAACGACCGCAATAAATATCCAGTTATATCGATACGCCATAATTGACGTTTACGTTAACGTCAATCAATTCTGGAGAAGAGTCCATGGACATCGCAGGCAAAGTATTTATCGTCACCGGTGGCGCGTCTGGCTTGGGCGAGGGCACCGCCCGCATGCTCAGCAGCAAAGGGGGCAAAGTGGTGATTGCAGACATGCAAGCCGACAAGGGCGAAGCCATCGCCAAAGAGATAGGGGGTGTTTTTGTCCAATGTGATGTCAGCAATGAGGCAGACGGCCAGGCCGTCGTCAGCCGAGCCTGCAGCCTGGGCAAACTGATGGGCCTGGTCAATTGCGCCGGCATTGCACCAGCCGAAAAAACGGTAGGCAAATCCGGCCCGCACGCATTGGCTCTGTTTGGCAAATGCATCACCGTCAACCTGATTGGCAGCTTCAACATGATCCGCCTATGTGCCGATGCCATGTCCAAGAATGAGCCGGAAGCCACAGGTGAGCGCGGGGTGCTGATTTCTACCGCCTCTGTCGCGGCCTACGACGGCCAGATTGGCCAAGCCGCCTACAGCGCCTCCAAGGGGGGCATTGTGGGCATGACGCTGCCCATTGCGCGTGACCTGGCACGCAACGGCATCCGCAACATGACCATTGCCCCCGGCATTTTTGGCACTCCCATGCTGTTCAGCTTCCCGAAAGAAGTGCAAGACGCACTGGCGGCCAATGTGCCCTTCCCCTCGCGTCTGGGCACGCCCCAGGACTACGCCAAACTGGCGCTGCATATTTTTGAGAACGACATGCTCAATGGCGAAGTCATCCGGCTTGATGGAGCCATCCGCCTGGCACCGCGATAAGTCCAGTCCGGCGCAAACGGTCGGGCGCTGGTTTCTACAATCCAGCCATGTCCATCCCCCAGACCTTTGTTCAGGAATTGCTTGCGCGCGCCGACGTGGTGGAAATTGTCGGACGCTATGTGCCGCTCAAAAAAGGCGGCGCCAACTTCATGGGTCTGTGCCCCTTCCACAGCGAAAAATCACCGTCTTTTTCGGTCAGCCCGACCAAGCAGTTCTACCACTGCTTTGGCTGCGGTAAAACCGGCAACGCCATCGGCTTCCTGATGGAACATGCGGGCATGAGCTTTGTTGAAGCGGTGCAAGACTTGGCACAGCAATTTGGCATGAAAGTGCCTGAAGACGATGCCAGCCCGCAAGACCGGGCGCGCGCCGCCCAACAGCGCGAAAAACAATCCACCTTGAATGAAGTGCTTGAAAAAGCCAGTAAAGCCTACCAAAAACAACTCAAGGGTTCCGAGCGCGCCGTGGCTTATTTCAAGGGACGCGGGCTCTCGGGTCAAGTGGCCAAGAAATTTGGTCTGGGTTACGCACCCGAAGGCTGGCACAGCCTGGCCAGCGTCTTCCCAAATTACGACGACCCCCTGTTGGTGGAAAGTGGTTTGGTCATTCTGAATGAAGAGGAAGGGCAGGAGGCCAAACGTTACGACCGGTTCCGTGATCGGGTCATGTTCCCAATTCGCAATATCAAAGGTGAATACATTGGTTTTGGCGGCAGGGTGCTGGGTGACGACAAGCCCAAATACCTGAATTCCCCGGAAACCCCGGTGTTCAGCAAGGGCCGCGAACTCTATGGCTTGTTTGAAGCCCGCGCCGCGCTGCGCGAACACGGTTATGCCCTGGTCACAGAAGGCTACATGGACGTGGTGGCCTTGGCCCAACTGGGTTTCCCCAATGCCGTCGCCACCCTGGGAACTGCCTGCACAGCCGAACATGTGCAAAAGCTGTTGCGCTTTACCGACGCGGTGGTGTTCAGTTTTGATGGCGACAGTGCCGGCCGGCGTGCCGCCAGAAAAGCGCTCGACGCTGCCCTTCCCCTGGCCACTGATGTACGCAGCGTCAAGTTCCTGTTTTTGCCACCCGAGCACGACCCCGACAGCTTCATCCGCGAACACGGCAAAGAAGCCTTCAATCGCTACGTCAGTGAAGCTGTACCCCTGAGCCGCTTTTTGATTGACGCCGCCCGCGACGGCTGCGACCTGCACAGTGCCGAGGGGCGAGCGCACCTGGCCAGTAACGCCAAACCCCTGTGGGATCTGCTGCCCGACGGTGCCCTGAAACAACAGCTGCTCACCGAGTTTGCCGACCTGGTGCAATTGTCCAACCGTGAACTGATGAACGTTTGGTATCCCAGCTCCAACCAGAACACCTGGGAACGCACTGAAAAATATAAAAAGAATAGTGACTCACCCTTTGAATACAAGGGCTACAAGGGTAAAACGTTTAAAAATCAGGCATCTTCATCCAACCTTCGAGGCAGCCGCCTGCCCGCCAGTCGTACCGACCACGCGGCACGCCTGCTGCTCGACAACATGGCCACACTGGAATCGCTTTCTGCCGAAGACCACAGCCTGCTTTGCAACTTGCCCACGCCTCACGGCGCGCTGTTTTCGTGGCTAGAGCGTCAGCTGCATGAGCACGGCCCGCAACCCTGGGTGGCTCTGCGCGAAGGCCTCAAAGGCGAGGCGATTGAAGATTACGCGCTGAATCTGATGGCGGGCTTCGAGCTGGGATCTGACACCGATACCGCAGAGGCCCAAATCGAGTTGCGTCACCTAATCAACCGCATGCTCATTGAGCAGCTGAAAGTTGAAGAAGATTTGGCCATTGTTGCAGCCAAGACAGACCCCAGCGCACTGAAGCGTTACCGCGAACTGTTCAACCGCCGCAAGGTATTGACATCGGCCACCAACCCCAGTACAGCGCAAGACACCAGCATTAAACCCAAATAATCCATTAGGCGGCACTTCGTGCCTGCATGCTGCCTGACAGTTGATTTGCGGCCATTTTGCCCGTCCGTTCGTCGTCCATAGCTACGGCTATGAACGCCTCTCGGCCAGCCAAACTGGCTCGCAACTCACCTCGCCATGCATGCATGCCCTAATGGATTGTTTGGGTTAAATAGGTATAATCCTATCTTTCTCGATCAGACAAGAGCGACAGCAGCACCTCCGGACCCGGCCAAAAGATGACATCTTTTTCATCTAGCCAACCTACCGCAAGGACTGCATTCCAAATGTTCGCCCATCCACCTTGTCAGACCAGGCCCTGTTCCTCGTCCTGCCAAACGCTGGCATGCAAAGCGTCAAGTTCATTCTTTTGTCACTGTTTTTGAGGTGTATCCATGCCCGCTACCAAGCCGAAGAAAGTTGCTGCGTCCAAAACAAGCGCCAGCGTCCGGCCAAAATCTGCAAGCCAACCCATTGAACCGAAAGTCAAGCCAGTGACCAAAGCCAAAGCCCCCGCCGAAGACAAGAAAAAAATGACAGCCGCCGCCCCGGTTGCCGAAAAGAAAAAAACCCCCAAAGCGGCAAAAAGTACTGACAAACCCGCCACCGGTGCGAAACGTGGACCCAAGGCCAAAGCAGGCAAGAAGGCCGAGGTTGATGACCTGGACATGTCTGACATTGAAGACGATCTGGTCGGTGAACCAGTAGTCGTGGAGGTCACGGCTGAAAAAGTCAAACCCCTGCGCATGAAAATCAGCAAGGCCAAGGAACGCGCCTTGATGAAAGAGTTTGGACTAGACGAGACAGTACTGTCAGAAGAAGACTTGAACAAACGTCGCCTGAGTCTCAAAGCGCTGATCAAACTCGGTAAAACACGCGGCTACCTGACACACGGTGAAATTTCCGACCACTTGCCGGACAAATTGGTCGATGCAGAAACCATGGAAGTGGTGGTTTCCATGCTCAACGACATGGGTGTGGCGGTTTACGAGCACACGCCTGATGCCGAAACCCTGCTGCTCAACCAGAACGGCCCGACCGCTGCCACCGAAGAAGAGGCCGAAGAAGAAGCCGAGGCGGCTCTAAGCACAGTAGACAGTGAATTTGGCCGCACCACCGACCCGGTGCGCATGTACATGCGTGAAATGGGCACAGTGGAGTTGCTCACGCGTGAAGGCGAAATTGAGATCGCCAAACGCATTGAAGGCGGCCTGATGGCCATGATGGAAGCCATCTCCGCTTCTCCCGCCACGATTGCCGAAGTGTTGCAACTGGGTGAAGACATTCGTAGCGACAAGGTGGTCATCACCACCATCGTCGACGGCTTCACCAACCCCAATGAGGCAGACGATTACGTGGCCGAAGAAGACTTCGATGAATTTGATGCCGAAGACGACGACGACGGCAAGGGCGGCTCCAAAGCGCTGACGAAAAAGCTCGAAGAACTGAAAAAAGAAGCCATGAGCCGCTTCGACCTCATGCGCGAATACTTCGAAAAAATCCACAAGATTTATGACCGTGAAGGTTACGGCACACCCGCTTACATCAAAACCCAGCGTTTGTTGTCAGATGAATTGATGTCAATCCGTTTCACCGCCAAGACCATTGAAAAATTGTGCGATATGGTGCGTCACCAGGTGGATGATGTGCGCAAACGGGAACGTGAACTGCGGCGCATCATTGTGGACAAATGTGGCTACCCGCAAGCCCAGTTCATCGCCGACTTCAGTGGCCGCGACAAGCACCACAACAAGGTCGCCAGCCATTTGCTGGATCTGAAATGGATTGAAAAACAGGCGGCGGCAGGCAAACCCTGGAGCGCCACCATGGGCCGCCACATACCGCCGGTGCAAGAGTTGCAACAGCGCCTCATCGACCTGCAATCCAAGGTGGTCGTACCTCTGGATCAGCTCAAAGACATCAATAAGCGCATGAACGAAGGCGAATACGCCTCTCGTGCGGCCAAGAAAGAAATGATCGAGGCCAACCTGCGCCTGGTGATCTCAATTGCCAAAAAGTACACCAACCGTGGTCTGCAGTTCCTCGATCTGATTCAAGAGGGCAACATCGGCCTGATGAAAGCTGTGGACAAGTTTGAATACCGTCGCGGCTACAAATTCAGTACCTACGCCACCTGGTGGATTCGCCAGGCCATCACCCGCAGCATTGCCGACCAGGCTCGCACCATCCGCATTCCGGTGCACATGATCGAAACCATCAACAAGATGAACCGCATCAGCCGCCAACACTTGCAGGAGTTTGGCTACGAGCCCGATGCCTCGGTGCTGGCCGAGCGCATGGAAATCCCTGAAGACAAAATCCGCAAGATCATGAAAATCGCCAAGGAACCCATTTCGATGGAAACCCCGATTGGCGACGATGACGACAGCCATCTGGGTGACTTCATTGAAGACGGTGCTAACACCGCCCCGATGGAAGCCGCCATGCAGGCCGGTCTGCGTGATGTAGTCAAAGACATCCTGGACAGCCTGACCCCGCGCGAAGCCAAGGTGCTGCGCATGCGTTTTGGTATCGAGATGACCAACGACCACACGCTCGAAGAAGTGGGCAAGCAGTTTGACGTGACGCGTGAGCGCATCCGCCAGATCGAAGCCAAGGCCTTGCGCAAGCTCAAGCACCCCAGCCGTTCTGACAAACTGCGCAGCTTTACCGACAATCTGTAAAGCCCACAAGTTTTAAACAAAAAGCGCCTCTAGCCCTTATAGATTAAGGGTGAGGCGCTATTTTTTTGATAACTTTTCCGGAGCCACCACCGGATGAATAAAAGAACCTCATCAAGCACAATGTGCGCATTCTTGATAAGTCAAGCTGGCCAACGATGGTTTGCAAAGAGCTTGCACTGCGGAACGCTTGCCAAGCATTCAGGCACGGATTGTCAATCAGGTAAAAACACTACAGTTAGCGCCATACACCACTATTGCCACTACCTATAGTGTTTTTTTATTTATTTTGTTGTCCATTTTTGTGCCAAATCAATGAAAATACAGATTCTGCGACCTACGATCGCACCTCGTTTTTCAGAAAGCACACATGTCACAACAAACCCTTCTCCCCACGTCCGCAGCGCTTGCCCCGCAACCCATCAGCGAAGAAGTCCTGATTGAAAAGTACAGCAAAGGCACTGAGAAAACCATTGCTGACGTGAACCACCGCGTGGCTCGCGCCCTGGCCAAAGTGGAAGCGCCTGAGCAACAAGCCCAGTGGGAAGCCAAATTTTTGACCGCCCTGGAAGCCGGTTTTTTACCCGCCGGACGCATCCAGTCCGCTGCCGGCACCGACCTGGCCGCCACCCTCATCAACTGTTTTGTGCAACCTGTGGGCGACTCCATTGCCCATATGGAAGACGGCCACCCCGGCATTTACACCGCACTGACCGAAGCCGCTGAAACCATGCGCCGGGGAGGTGGTGTAGGTTATGACTTTTCCCGCATCCGCCCACGCGGTGGCTGGGTAGGCAGTACACAAAGCAGTGCCTCTGGCCCGGTCAGCTACATGCGGGTGTTTGACCGGTCTTGTGAAACCGTCGAATCCGCCGGAGCGCGCCGTGGTGCACAAATGGGCGTGCTGCGCTGTGACCACCCCGACATTGAAGAATTCATCCACGCCAAAGACAAGGGAGATCTGAAAAACTTCAACATCTCGGTGGGCGTTTCGGACGAATTCATGAATGCCGTCCAGGCCGACACCGACTTCTGCCTGATCCACAAAGCCGAGCCCGGTGCAGCCCAAAAAGCGTCCGGCTCTTACCTGGATCAAGACCGTGGCGTGTGGGTCTACCGCAAACTCAAAGCCCGTACGCTGTGGGATCAGATCATGCGCTCCACCTACGACCATGCCGAACCGGGCGTGCTGTTTCTAGACCAGATGAACCGCGACAACAACCTGTCGTATTGCGAAACCATTGCCAGCACCAATCCCTGTGCCGAACAGCCCCTGCCACCCTACGGCTGCTGCTGCCTGGGCTCCATCGACCTGACGCGTTTTATCAAAGAACCCTTTTCCGAAGCCGCCAGTTTTGACCGCAAAGCCTTTGCCGACGTGGCCAAAGTCGCCATCCGCATGCTCGACAATGTGCTCGACGCCACCGTCTGGCCCTTGCCCCAACAGCATGCCGAAGCCGCCTCCAAACGCCGCGTCGGGTTAGGCTATACCGGCTTGGGCGATGCCCTGATCATGCTCGGCCTGCGCTATGACACCCAGCCTGCACGCGATATGGCACGGCAAATCTCAGAGCTGCTGCGCGACACCTCTTATGACGCATCCAGTGACCTGGCCAAAGAACGTGGCGCATTCCCGCTGTTCAACGCCGACCTGTACTTCAGCGGTCAAAATTTTGCCTCGCGCCTGCCCACCAAACTTCGTACCAAAATCCGCCAGCAAGGCCTGCGCAACTCCCACCTGTTGTCCATTGCACCCACCGGCACTATCAGCTTGGCCTTTGCCGACAACGCCAGCAACGGCATCGAGCCCGCTTTCAGCTGGACCTACAACCGCAAAAAACGCATGCCCGACGGCAGCTTCAAGGAATATGCGGTGGAAGACCACGCCTGGCGTCTGTACCATCACCTCAGGGGTGTTGACGCGCCTTTGACCGATGCCTTTGTGACCGCGCTGGAAATGAGCGCCCAGGCGCACGCCGAAATGGTCGCGGCGGTAGCGCCATTTGTGGATACAGCCATCTCCAAAACCGTCAATGTGCCCGCCGACTACCCTTATGAAGACTTTCAGGGCTTGTACACCCAGGCTTGGCAAGCCGGCCTCAAGGGTTTGGCCACTTACCGCCCCAATTCGGTGCTGGGCTCGGTGCTCAGCGTCACACCCACCACCACCCCCGCCAAGCCGCTGGAAATTGAAGGCACCAACCACCGCCTCAAGCTCGACCGCTTGCCCACCGCCGTGCTCTCCAGCCTGCGCTGGCCGGGTCGCCCCGCCCTGCCCGGTGGCAACACCGCCTGGACTTTCATGGTGCACCATCCGTTTGGCGACTTTGCGCTATTTATTGGAGAGCTACCAGCCCAAGACGGATGCGGGCTACAGCCCTTTGAGGTTTGGGTCAATGGAGCCGAACAACCGCGTGGCCTGGGAGCTTTGGCCAAAACCTTGTCGATGGACTTGCGCGCCAACGACCCCGCCTGGCTGGCCCTCAAACTCGATGCCTTGAGCACCGTCACCGAAGAACACCCGTTTGAGATGCCGTTCCCGCCGCATGGCGAAAAACGCCCCTTCCCGGGGGTGGTAGCAGCCACTGCGGCCGTGATCCGCTGGCGCTGCGACCAGATCGCCGCGCAGGCCGGCAAGAAGGCAACCGATGCCGCAGGCGTGGCCACCCCAGTGCTGGATGCCATGTTCAGCCGCAATGAGCCCCTGACCGGCCCGTCCGGCACCCTGGCCTGGGCCGTGGATGTGGCCAACCCAGCCACCGGCGAAGAATTCACCGTCACCCTCAAAGAAGTCAACCTGCCCGGACCTGACGGCAACATGGTCACACGCCCCTGCGCCGTCGGTTTCAGTGGCAATTACCCCAAGGCCATGGACGGTCTGGCGCGGTTGTTGAGCCTGGACATGCGCGTGATAGACCCGGCCTGGATTGGCATGAAGCTGCGCAAACTGCTGAATTACGCCGAGCCGCTGGGCCACTTCATGGCCTTTGTGCCAGGTTTGCCCAATGGTGAAAAGCGTCAACAAACCTGGCCCTCCACCGTGGCCTACATTGCGCGCCTGATCATTCACCGCTATGCCATGCTCGGCATCCTGAACGAAGCTGGTTTTCCACTGCGCGACATGGGTGTACTTGACACCCCCGAGGCCAAAGAAGCCAGCAAAACCATGGCGGGCAAAACCTGCCCCGAATGTGGCAACCCTGCCGTGATCCACAAAGACGGTTGTGACTTCTGCACCGCCTGCGGCTACGTTGGGCAGTGCGGCTAACGTCCATGTTCAATAAGGGCACCCCAAAGCATGAAACATGCGTGCCCTGCGTAGGGCGGGTTTCAACCCGTCATGGCCGACTGAAGTCGGCCCTACGACACGCCATTCTTGTCGGCTGTGGGCGTTGTTTCACGTTAACCTGAAGTTCCTACGCCACCAACCCGCGGCGTAGCTCCTTCACCTTCATGCGACAAGGCAAAAAGGCTTGTCGCAGTGTGGGCAAGCCGTTGCGCGGGTCACAGGCGGCACACATGAACACGTCAATGGCGGCAAAGCGGCGCTCGGGCCAGGTGTGAATGCTGATGTGCGACTCTGCCAGCAGCAACACCCCGGTGATACCGCCGTGCGGCGTGAACACATGAAAGTGACCATGCAGCACAGTAGCGCGGGCGGCTTGGGCTGTGGCGCGCAGCGCGGCTTCTATGTGGGGCAGGTCGTCGAGTCGGTCTGCATCCCACAAATCCACCAACAAATGCAGCCCAGCGCTTCTGATGCCGTCGTGTGAGCTAAAGTATTTTTCGTGGTCTGGCATGCAAGCTCAGTCACGCACCACCAGCACCGGCAGCTTGGTGTGTGACAGCACCGCCTGAGCCACACTGCCCAGCATCAGTTTTTCAAGGCCGCTGCGCCCGTGTGAGCCCATCACAATCAAATCGGCCTGCAGCGACACCCCGGCTTCTACCACGCCACGCCAGATGGTGTGAGCCTCAATGACCGACGTATCCACGGTCACCGTGGCACTGGCAAACGCATCTTTGGCCGTTTTAACAGCCGCATTGGCTTCTGCGGTGGCAGCACTCAGGTACTCTGCCTGACCATAGGCAAAATCGGTACCGACCCCAGTGAACGGATAGGGATCAATCACATAAATCACCGTCACCCGGCTGCCAAAAGCCTTGGCCAAACCAATCGCCTTGCCCACAGCCAACTGCGCAGTGCCTGAACCATCAACCGGAACCAAAATATGCTTGAACATGGTGAACTCCTAAGAATCAGAATATGTCCAGATTGTGACCCAATCAAATATCTTCAGGCACCATCTTGATCGAGCCGCAAGGACATTCCGACACGCAAATGCCGCAGCCCTTGCAATAGTCGTAGTTGAACTCAAAGCCTTTGCCGGGGCCGAGCTTGATCACCGCGTTGTCCGGGCACACGCCGTAGCAGTTGTCGCATTCAAAGCAGTTGCCGCAAGACAAACAGCGCCGTGCCTCAAACAAGGCGTTGGTTTCGTCCAGGCCACCCTGCACTTCTTCAAACGTGCTCTGGCGGCGAATGATGTCGAGTACCGGGCGCACCGTCTTGGGCGCGTCGCTGTAATACCAGGTGTTGAGTTTGTCAAAGCCCGCCAATTCGCTCTGCGGTGGTGGTGTGTAAGCACCCCCGCGCAACCAGGCGTCGATATTGCGTGCGGCTTTTTTGCCGTGACCAATACCGACGGTGATGTTGCGCTCGGCGGGCACCATGTCGCCGCCGGCAAAAATGCCGGCGTGGCCGGTCATCATCTGCGCATTGACCTGCACCACACCGTCTTGCACCGTCAAGCCGGGTACGCCTTCAATCAGCGACAAGTCCACGTCTTGCCCCAAGGCCAGCACCACCGAGTCGGCTTCCAGCGTTTCAAATTCACCGGTCGGTTGCGGGAAACCTTTGTCATCCAAAGCCATTTTTTCAACGGTGATCGACGACTCGCCCGCCTGTTTGATGGTCGAGAGCCACTTCACCAGCACGCCTTCTTGCAGCGCTTCTTCAAGCTCAAAGTCGTGCGCCGGCATTTTTTCGCGGTTGCGCCGGTAGACGATGATCGACTCGGTCGCGCCCAGCCGTTTGGCGGTGCGCGCCACGTCAATCGCCGTGTTGCCGCCGCCGTAAACCACCACCTTGCGCCCCAGCAGCGGTTTGTCTGCGCCTTCCATCGAGCGCAGCACCGACACCGCGTCAAGCACGTGTGCCGAGTCGGCGGCCGGGATGTAAGCGCGCTTGGCAATGTGCGCGCCCACCGCCAGAAACACCGCGTCAAAACCACCTTGCTGCTTGGTCTCCAGGATGTTGCTGACCTTGGTGTTGTAGACAATTTCCACGCCCAGTTCGGCGATGCGCTGCACCTCGGCGTCGATCACGTTGCGCGGCAGCCGATACTGCGGAATGCCAAAGCGCATCATGCCGCCTGGCAAGGGGCCAGCCTCAAAAATGGTCACACTGTGTCCCAGCATGGCCAGGTGATAAGCCGCCGACAAGCCCGAGGGGCCAGCACCCACCACCAGCACTTTTTTGCCGGTGACAACTGTAGGCTTGGTGAACTTCCAGCCCTTGGCAATGGCCTCATCGCCCAAAAAGTGCTCGACCGAATTGATACCCACCGCAGAATCGAGCTGCCCGCGGTTGCAAGCGCCCTCACAGGTGTGGTAGCAAGCGCGGCCCATGATGGCGGGAAACGGGTTTTCTTCGACCAGCTTGCGCCAGGCACCTTCGTAGTTGCCCGATTCGGCCAGAAACAGCCAGGCCTGAATGTTCTCTCCGGCCGGGCATTGGTGGTTGCACGGCGGCTTACGGCTCAGGTAAACCGGTCGGTTGGTCCGCCAGGAACCGGTGTGGTTGGCCAGCGAGGTGCCAACATCGAGCGTGATAGCAAAAGGTTTTTCCATTTTTATCTCCTTGTGGGACAGACCGCAGCTACACACAGTGAGCCAGCTCTGTCCTCAACTGATTAACCAAGCAAACCGAAGCGGCGGATATTGCGATCGGCACGCGCTTGCAGCAAGGCAATGGTGGCCACGTCCGGGTGTTTACCAAACAAGTGGGCAAAGCGTCTTTGTGGACGCAAATAGTCTTCAATCGGAATCTGGTGACGGATTTTGCGCACCCCCGTCACCTCACCACGCTCGGCCTCAAACACCGGGAAGACACCGCTTTCTACCGCCATCCGGGACAACTTGATGGTGTCCTGGGAAGCGGCGCCCCAGCCCAGTGGGCAGGGCACAAAGATGTGGATGTAGCGCGCGCCGTGCATCGACATCGCCTTGGTCACCTTGTATTCCAGGTCACGCAAATCAGCCACCGTAGCGGTTGCCACGTAAGGAATTTCATGCGCCATGGCGATCAGCGGCACATTCTTGCCCTGACCAAAGTCGTTGCCCGGATGCGGCCCCACCGGCATGGTGGTCGCGGTGCGTGCTGCTGGTGGTGTGGCGCTGGAGCGCTGTACGCCGGTGTTCATGTAAGCCTCGTTGTCGTAGCAGATGTAGAGCACATCGTCATTGCGCTCAAACATGCCCGACAAGCAGCCAAAGCCGATGTCGGTGGTGCCCCCGTCACCGCCCTGCGCCACTACGCGCACCTCGCTGCGGCCCTTGGCTTTCATGGCAGCGGCAATGCCGGTAGCCACTGCCGCGGCATTGCCAAACAGCGAGTGCAACCAGGGCATTTGCCACGAGGTCTCAGGATAAGGTGTGGAGAACACTTCCAGACAGCCGGTGGCGTTGGCGGCGATCAGCTGGCCGTTGGTGGCGGCCATGGCTGCATCAATGGCGTAGCGTGCGCCGAGCGCTTCGCCACAGCCCTGACAGGCGCGGTGGCCGGAGTTGAGTGAGTTGCGACGCTGGTCACCGGCCTGCACGCTGCGCTGCTCGGGTGCCAGCAAGCGGTTGCCGACGGTGAAGGTGCCGGTCTGGTAAAACTTGACGGTTGATTGTTCCATTTTGTCTCCTAATCAGTTGAGGACAGAGCACGCCCACTGCGTGGGCTTTGGTCTGTCCCGCAAGGATTTAAGTTGTTGAGGACAGAGCAAGCTCACTGTGT
>Ga0210033_1002401_pt1 | contig 16001 bp, 17 predicted proteins | sample CryGeymeta201501_FD_185465 | JGI IMG/M metagenome (GOLD analysis project Ga0210033, IMG submission 185465) | Groundwater microbial communities from Crystal Geyser aquifers in Utah, USA - Crystal Geyser metaG 2015-01 (SPAdes) (version 2) | ecosystem: Environmental > Aquatic > Deep subsurface >... | reverse complement strand
CTTTCTGCCCAGGCTTTCAAACATGGGACGTGATCAACGCTGATGCCCAGGACCTGGACATTCGATTCCGTGAACCGGGCGTATTCTGCCTGGTAGGACGGAATCTGGCTTGTTCAGACCGGCGTCCAGGCCAGTGGGAAGAAAGCCAGGACGGTGGTCGCGCCGCGCAGGTCGCTGAGCGCCACCTCTTTATCCAGATGGCTGCGCAGCTTGAAATCAGGCGCTTTGTCTCCAATTTTTAGCTTCATAAACTATTCCTTTCGTTTGGGTGTTGTTAGTAGATTTTACTCGATTTGTTCGCTGCATCTCGTAACGCGGAATTCATTCCGCAACCAAAGGCGACATAAATGTCGCGCTACAAAATTATCGCGTTGCGGGCGTAATCCAGACCCTAAAGGTTTTCTCGGCTGACTCTCATCCCGTTATGCCAGATTGTCCTGCCAAATGTGACGACAGTTAACGGAAGAAACCTTTAGGGTCTATTTTCCACAATCCCAATCTCTTCCTCCGTCAGCCCATACAGACCGTACACCAGCCGATCAATCTCGGCTTCGAGGGCGTGGGTATCCGCCTGCTGCAGGTCCCGCTGCCCTTCGCGGAGCGGACGTGTGCCTGTCAGGGCATTGGCGCGCTTCCCTGCACCGAACGCAGGGCGGTGTGCCGCCATGATGCGGTCTGGCTATCCCATTTCCTTCAAGGTGCGCTCAAGCAGATCTGTAACCTTAAGTTCATTGGCCCATTTTCGCAAGTAATCAAGATCAAGTTCACCCGCCCTTGTTTTCAGCACACCGAGGATGTCGCGCCACTGGCGGTCGGAGACTTCGCCACCCATGCGATACCATTCCAGTTTGGATAGGATTGTATCTTCGGGGCTGGCAAATTTTGCGCTAACCTCCGTTTCAAACGTAAAGGTTTGCTTTTGGGCGCGGGCAAGTTGGGATTGAAGGAAGGGACGCGGGCGCGGGATGAAAACGTCCACTTTGAACATGGTCTCGCGGTGGATGATGTTGAAACTGGAGTTGCGCCGGATGGATTCGGCGATCATCTCACCGTCAATGTAGAATTCATCCTGCAACGCCGCGACAAACGGCTGGAGGTGTTCGAGCCGCATTTCGGCAACGATATCTGAATCCTGCGTTGTGCGTACCATGCCGTAGAGCGTACTGGCAAGCGAGCCTCCGATAAGATAGGAGACGGAAAGCTTTTCCAAAACGCGCGTCACTTTGAATGTTACTTCGACAGGTTCATTTTGCATGACTGATTCCTCTATAAACTTTGAGCGCCAGTTCCTCCCCAAGCAGCAAGCCAGCCAGTTTGAAGCGTAATTCGGCTTCGTTTGCGTCTGGGAATCTTGAACGCAAGCCCGCCATTGCCAGCAGGCGCGCGGATGCGTTGAGCTGCGCCAGCATGTTCATTTTGCGTGTGGGACTCGCCTGCCGCCACAACTGAATTTGCAGGGCTTCCATTTTGGGGTGGGTATCGGAGGATAAAGCGCTCATAATAGAATTATATCCCTCACTTTCCCTCCACAATCTTTATCTCCTCCTCCGTCAGCCCATATAGACCATACACTAGCCGGTCAATCTCGGCTTCCAAATTACTCGTATCTGCCGCAAAGTTGGCGCACTTTGCGGCGAGAACGGAATTGTATATTTCTTCGATTGTGCCTATCTCATTCGCCTTTGGAATGGGAATTTGCTTCATGTAATCGGTGAAGGCGCGCAGATCGCCGAGGGCCACCTCTTTTTCCAAATGGCTGCGCAGCTTGAAATCAGGCGCTTTGTCTCCAATTTTTAGCTTCATTAGCAATTCCTTGTTAATTAAACTTTGCGGCCTCACCTGCCCCTCTTTTTGGGGTCGCATCTTCGCGTGAATCTCTTTAGTTGCGGCTGGAGACCACGCTATGACTTTTTCTCGATATATCTTACCCCCTCGATATCTTTGAAGTGTACGTCCTGTGTCCAGAGTGTGGCATCGTGTGCGCGGGCGGTGGCAAGGATGATGCTGTCTGCCATGGCCAGTTTCATTTCGATTGAAATTTGCGCGGCGTCAATGGCAATTTTGCGATTCAATTCCACCTCGCGTCCGTATGACATGATTCCGGCCGCCTGCAAAGCATTCTCCTCGCCCATATCCAGATGGAGGCGTTTGAAAACTTCGTAAAAGCAAATGGCAGGAACCAGCAAATTTTCCACATCCTGAATCGGCGAGATGAAAGATTTGGCATTTGTTCCTTTTGTAAAATATTCCACCCATCCTGAAGAATCAACGACGTTCATGGACGCTCCTCGTCTTCTTCTTCTCGCAGGTTGTCAGTGTTCATCCCCTTGAACATTCCAAGCGCATCCTTGATGGGAGGCACAATGACAAGGCGAATGCTCTTTTGATAAGGGATGAACATGATTTTTTGCCCTGGCTTTAACCCAAACTGTTTCCGCACTTCCCGCGGGATGACCAGCTGATATTTGGAAGAAATCGTCGTTGCATACATACTCACATCTCCCTTTCGATAAGAAATCGTAAGACAATTCGATTATACCGCCTCTCGATTGGGAAATGCAAGCAACGCTTCCCCGTTTTCGCGGTATGAGAAAGCCTTCCATTGTTGATCAAAGGGTTACCATCCGCTCCGGCCTGCCCGAGACTGAGATTGATCACAGAAATTCCCAATGAACCAAAACCCTTCACATCCGCGTTGATCCGCGTTTTTTCGCGTCCAATTCCCTGGCGCCGAGAATGTCCATTGACAACCAGTTCGCCAGAAAGCGATTCTTCCCTTATAATTTGATGGCATTGAACATTATCCGCAATAAGATTTCTGCATCGAATTACCCGAATTGAACGGAAAATTCGAGCAATTCGCCTGCACTGGCCCCAGGCCAGGGTGGAAATTCGATGCAAAAAACAAAAGGAGTCATTCCATGAGCGCAGATCTATTCCAAAAAATGGCCCAATCCATCATTGACGGCGACTCGGACGTTTCGGTTGCATTGGCTACGCAAGCCATCCAGGCCGGTCTCGACCCGCTGGAGGCGATCACCCAGGGCTTCGTGGTCGGCGTCAACACGGTCGGCGAGGCCTTCGCCAAGGGCGATGCCTTCCTGCCCGAGCTGGTGATGGCCGGAGAGGCCATGAAGGCGGCTGTCGCCACGCTGGAGCCGGAGATGCAGAAACGCGGCATGACGCGCACCATGCTCGGCAAGGTCGTACTGGCGACCGTCGAAGGCGACATCCACGAGATCGGCAAGTCCCTGGTCGGGACGATGCTCTCGGCCTCCGGCTTCCAGGTCTACGACATGGGCGTGGACGTGCCGACGGCGAAGATCATCGCCAAGGCGAAAGAAGTGGACGCCGATATCGTCGGCCTGAGCGCCCTGTTGACGACCACCATGGTCAAGCAGAGGGAAGTGATCGAAGAGATGGACAAGCTGGGGATGCGCAATAAGATGAAGGTGATGGTGGGCGGCGCGCCCGTGACCCGTGACTGGGTGCAAAAAATCGAGGCCGACGGCTACTCCGAGGATGCCATCGGCGCGGTGGCGATAGCGAAACAGCTTGTCGGAGCAGCCTGATTTCTTACGTTTTACGTGTTACGTTTTACTTCCTCGTAATGCGTGAAACGTGAAACGTAAAGCGTAACCTCCAGCGGAGCGACTATGCCAAAGACAATCAAGTCCATCACCAACCCCAAGCTGCACCTGGAAATCCTGACGCCGCAGGAAGTCAAGCGCATCCACGACGCGACCCTGCATATCATCGAGAACGTGGGTGTGCGCTTTCCCTCGAAGCAAGCTTTGGAGATATGGGCATCTCACGGCGCGAGCGTTGACCGCGACAAGATGGTCGTCAAGGCCAAACCGTCCCTGATCGAAGAAGCGCTCAAAACCTGCCCATCGGTCTATCCGCTGGCGGCGCGCGACCCCGCCCAGGATCTGCCGCTGGATGGCAACCATGTCTACCTGGGCACGGACGGCTGCGGCGTGGAAGTGCTGGACATCCACAACGGCCAGCGGCGCACTTCCTGCCTGCAAGACGTGGCCGACATCGCCCGCCTCGCCGACGCGACCGGGGAGGTGGCTTTCCATTGGGTGCCGGTCTCGGCGCAGGATATGCCGCCGGAAACGCGCGGCCTGCACGAGATCAAGGCCATTTGGGAGAACTCCACCAAGCACGTCCAGACCGAGAGCATCTACAACGCCCGCGAAGCTGAGGCTGCTATCGAAATGGCAATTGCCATCGCGGGCAGCAAAGAGGCTTTGCGCCAGCGCCCGCTGCTCTCGCTGATGCAGTGCAGCGCGCCGCCGCTCGGCCACGATGGCGGCAGCTTGGAGGCGGCCCTGCTGGCGGCTGAGTACGGTATCCCGACCGGCTTCATGACCATGGCGGCCTGCCTGACCACCGGCCCGGCGACCCTGGCGGGAACGCTGGCGGTCGGCAATGCGGAAGTCATCGCTGCTACCGCGCTGCTGCAACTGGCCTTTCCCGGCGCGCCGGTCTTCTACGCTGCTGCGCAGACCGCTTCCGATCTGCGCAGCGGCGCGTATACCGGCGGCGGCCCGGAGGATTTCCTGTTCGGCGCGGCCACCAACGTGCTCTCCGATTTTTATGACATCCCCCTTTCGATGGGGTCGTTTGCCACAGGCGCCAAAGAACCCAACTGGCAGGCCGGCCTCGAGAACAGCCTTTCGACCTTCATGGCGAGCGTGGTCATGTCCGATATGCTGCTGGGCGTCGGTCTTCTGCATGGCAGCCGCATCTGGTCTTACGCGCAGATGATGATGGACTGCGAGATCTTCTCCATCATCCACAAAATGATGCAGGGCATCGTGGTGGATGACGAAAGCCTGGCGCTGGATACCATCGCGGCGGTCGGCCCGGGCGGGAATTTCCTGGCGCAGAAGCATACCCTCAAGCACATGCGCGACGTGTTCCTGCCGCAGTTCATGGATCGCCGCCCATACAACGAGTGGGAAGAGAGGAAAGACAACGCCCGCGATTGGGCGCTGGACAAAGCACGTAAAATCCTGGCGGCGCACCAGCCTGACCCGCTCGACCCGAAGTTGAGCGCGGAGATGGAAAAGATAATCGAGCAGGTAGACAGGTAGACAAGTAGGCAAGTAGACAAATAAAGTAGACAAGTAGACAAGTAGACAAGTAGACAGGCAGACAGGTAGGCGACCTGGTAGTCTCTGTGTACCTGTGTACCTCCGTACCCGTGTCCCTGCGTACCTGTGTACCTCCGTACCTGTGTCCCTGTGTCCCTGTGTCCCTGTGTACTTGTGTACCTGCGTACTTGTGTACCTGTGTACCTGTGTACTTGTATACTTCGGTACTTACACCATGCAACCCAAACTCGAATTACTTACCCCCGAACTGATCGCCCGCATCCTGGACGAGGCTTTTCAATTGATGCTGAAGCCGGGTATCAAGGTGCAATCAGTTGAGGCGCGGCAGTTGCTGGCCGCGGCCGGCGCGCAGGTGGATGGGGAGGTGGTCAAAATCCCGGAGAAGGCCGTGCGCAAGGCGCTGGAAAGCGCCCCCTCGACCTTCTACCTGTATGACCGCCGCGGCAAGGCGGCCGTGACTTATGGCGGCGACGCGGTCCAGTTCGACCCCGGCTCGTCGGGCGTCCATATCCTCGATCCAGAGACGCTGGAGCACAAACCCTCGTACACGCCGGATCTGGTGCGCGTCGTCAAGGTGGCCGAGATGCTGCCGCAGTACGATGCCCAATCCACCGCGATCGTCTGTAACGAGGTTCCCAAGGCTATCGGCGACCTGTATAGGCTATATATCGTTTTGCTCTATTCGGATAAACCGATCGTCACCGGCTCGTTCTCGCTCAAAACCTTGCCAGCCATGTTCGACATGCTGGCGATTTTCGATGGCGACAAGAAAGGGTTGGCCGAGAAGCCACAGGCGGTCTTCGACGCTTGCCCCTCGCCACCGCTGATCTGGAGCGAGTTCGGCGCGGGCAACCTGATCGAGCTGGCGCGTGCCCGCGTCCCAGCGGAGATCGTCTCCATGCCGCTGGCGGGCGCGGCTGCGCCGGTCACGCTGCTCGGATCGGTCATCCAGCACGCGGCCGAATGCCTGAGCGGGATTGCCATCCATCAAATGGCAAATCCCGGCGCGCCCATCGTGTGGGGCGGCGCGCCGGCCATCTTCGACATGCGCAAGGGCACCACCCCAATGGGTGCAATCGAGACGGCCATGATTGACGCGGCTTACGCCCAGGTCGGCAAGAGCTTGGGCCTGCCCACACACACCTACCTGGGCGCCAGCGACGCCAAGATCGTGGACGCCCAGGCCGGACTGGAGAGCGGCGTCAGTGCATTGATCGGCGCGCTGGCCGGGATCAACATGATCTCCGGCGCGGGGATGCTGGACTTTTTGGCCTGTATCAGCGCGGAGAAGCTGGTGGTGGATGCCGAGGCGATTGGCATGGCCCATCGTCTGCTGGACGGGATGCAGGTCCGGACGGAAACGCTGGCGACGGCGCTCTTCGAGGGGATCAACTTCAAAGGCGATTTTCTCAAACAGAAGGTCACGCGCGAACTGTTCCCCAAAGAACAGTATCTGCCCTCGGCCGTCATTGACCGCGACACGATGCGCGGCTGGCAGGCGGCTGGTAGTTTAGACACATTCGCACGTGCCAAGGCGCGCACGGCGCAATTGGTGAGCGAGTACAGACGTCCGCACAGGGCAATTGAGCAGGAAAGAGAGCTGCGGGCGATGGTCGAGAGCCTTGCCCGCCAGGCTGGCATGGCGCGCCTGCCGGAACTGGGTGAGTGATGGAAGGCTGGTGGACTTTACTTCAATCCAGAAAAAACATATAATAAACTACATGGGAGCACACAGGATTGTGCTCGGAAAGGAGGCGTACACAGAAAACGCGATCTGGGTTGAGGCCTGCATAAAGGGCCTATTTTATCCACATAAAAAGAGAGAGGAGAATGCGATGTTTTCGAAAAAAGCTGTTACGTTGATGATCGTCCTGGCAACGAGCCTGAGTCTGCTTCTGAGCGCCTGCGGGCCGAAAACGCCAGTTTCACTCCCGCCGCCTGCGGCGGGAACCACCGCGCCGGTGGCCACCGAAGCACCGGCACAACCAAAGAAAGTCGTGACATTAATCTTCACGCAGGAACCGGACACCCTCAACCTGCACTACACCAATATGTGGTTCTCGGCGATCCTCCAGCAACTCTGGAACCGCTGGGCCTGGGAATATGACGAGAATAACAATCCATTCCCGGTGCTGGTTACTGAAATGCCCAGCGTGGAGAACGGCGGCCTTTCGGCGGATGGCACTATCCTGACTTTGAGCCTGCGTGACGACATCGTCTGGTCGGATGGCGAACCCATCACGGCGGATGACTTCGTCTTCACCTGGGAAATGGCAAACGCGCCGACCAATACCGTCGCCAGCGCCTATCCCTACAGCGAAGCCGTCAGCGTCGAAGCCCCGGACCCGCAGACTGTTGTTGTGACTTTCGCCGAACCCTTTGCGCCCTGGCTTTACTTCTTCCATGGCATCCTGCCCAAGCACGTCTTGCAGCCCATCTTTGACGCCGAAGGAACGCTGGATAACGCCGATTGGAACACCAACCCCACCGTCGGCGCCGGCCCATTTGACTTCGCCGAATGGGAATCGGGCTCCTACCTGCGCTTCGTCCGCAACGATAACTACTGGGGCGACAAGCCCAAAGTGGACGAGATTTTCATCCGTATCGTGCCGGATGACGCCTCCCAGATTGCTGCCCTGACCGCCGGCGACGGCGACGTCGGCATCTTCATTGCCTACCCCGACATTCCCACCCTCGAAGGCGCCGGCATCAACGTGGTCAAAGTCTTCTCCGGCTACAACGAAGGCTGGTACTTCAACATGGGGCAGAACGGTCATCCCGCTCTTCAGGATGTACTTGTCCGCCAGGCGCTGGCCTACGGCACCGACCGCTTCATCATCAACCAGGACTTGCTGCTCGGCAAGACCGTCCCGGCCGCCACCTTCTGGGATGACTCCCCCTGGGCCGACCCGACTCTTATGGCCTATCCCTACGACCAGCAGATGGCCAACAACCTGCTCGACCAGGCCGGCTGGGTCGACTCGAACAGCGACGGCACGCGTGACAAGGACGGCGTGGAACTTATTTTGCGCTACGGCACGACCACGCGCGAAATCAGGAAGGATACCCAGGCCGTCATCCAGCAGCAACTGGCCGAGATTGGCGTTGGCATCGAACTCTACAACTACGAGTCCGACCTGTTCTTCGATACCTTCGGGAACGGCGGCCCGGTAGCCACCGGAAAATATGACATCGCGGAGTGGTCCGACCTGCCCGGCGGCTTCCCCGACCCGGATACAGCCTACTGGCGCTGCGCCGAAATCCCCAGCGACGACTCTCCACAGGGCGTGAACTGGGAATTCATCTGCGATCAGGAACTGGAAGACCTGTTCGCCCTCCAGTCCACCCAGGTGGACACCGCTGCCCGCATAGAAACCTTCCACCAGATCAGCCGGATCATCTTCGAGAAAGTTTACTGGCTCGGCATCTGGCAGGACCCGGATATCTGGGCGGTCGGCTCCCGCCTGGCAAACGTCAAGCTTTCGGGTGTCACACCGTTCTTCAACGCTGCCGAATGGGACATCAATCCCTAGTCCCCTCTTCGCAAAAAATTGATCTCTGAAGGTGCGTGGGTTTCTGGCGGTTACAGCCGCCAGAAACCCACCTCGTCGTTCTGAAGGCAGACCGCATGACACGTTACATCGTAAGACGCCTCCTGCAAGCCATCCCGCTGATGTTTTTTATCAGCCTGGTCCTGTTTGTTATGATGCGGAACATGGGCGACCCGCTTGCCACCATGGGCGGGCGCACCATGACCCGCTCCGAAGACCGGGCGCGCCTGACCAGGCAACTGGGCCTGGATAAACCCATCATCGTACAATACGTGTACTGGCTGATTGGCAATGACTGGACAAAAATAGATATGGACGGCAACGGCGTGGCCGAAACGCCCGGCACGCGCAAAGGCATCCTGCGCGGCGACTTTGGCCTATCGCTGGTCAATCGCAAATCAGCCATGCAAGTCATCATGGAGCGCCTGCCCAATACGCTCATCTTGATGCTGACCGCAGAAGTGGTCATTATCACCGGGTCTTTATTGATCGGCATTTACGCCGCCCTGCGGCAATATTCCTTCACAGACAACCTCGTAACGACTCTCTCGTTCATCGGGTATTCCATGCCCATCTTTTTTGTCGCCCTGGGGTTGATGTACATTTTCTCGGTCAACTTCAAGGCCTGGGGGCTGCCCTACCTGCCTACCGTCGGCATGTTCGACCCCCAGATCGGAAAGACGTTCTGGCAGACTGTCTGGCACATGATTCTGCCGGTCATCACCATCGCGCTGACCAGTTTTGCCGCCAACAGCCGCTACGTGCGCAGCACCATGCTGGAGGCCCTGAGCCAGGATTACATCCGCACCGCCAGGTCCAAAGGCCTGCCGCGCCGCTCGATTGTCTTCGTCCACGCTCTCAAGAACGCCTCCCTGCCCATCATCACCGTCGTCGGCCTGGACCTGCCTTTCCTGTTGGGCGGCGCGATCGTCACCGAACGCATCTTTGCCTGGCCAGGAATGGGCCGTTTGTTCCTCGACCACGTCTCACGCGGCGACACGCCAGTGGTCATGGGCATTCTGATGCTGATTGCCATATCCGTGATTGCCTTCCAGATCATCACAGACATCGTATACGCCTGGCTCGACCCGCGCATCCGCTACAACTAGGAGACCACAGCATGGCTAAACGCGGCATCCCGGACCCTCAACCGGCCCTGAGCAAAATCGAAGGGCCTGTCTCCGCCCTGGACGAACTGGAGACCCCCATCCTGACCCTCAGCCAACTGGCCTGGCGGCGCTTCCGGCGGCACAAGATGGCCGTCGCGGGCGTAATTATCCTGATTCTGCTGGTTGCCTACTGCATCGGCGGCGCATTCATTTTCTCTGAATCCTATGCCAACCACACCGACACCAGTTTACGCCTCCAGCCGCCTGCCGCCGAACATCCCTTCGGCACCGACACCACCGGGCGCGACATCCTCGCCCGCACCATCTACGGCGGGCAGATTTCACTCCTGATTGGCCTGACCGCCATGATCCTGGAAATCACCGTCGGCGTGCTCATCGGCGCCGTCACCGGTTTCTTCGGCGGCTGGCTGGACAACATCCTGATGCGCTTCACCGAAGCCGTCCTGATCGTCCCGCAGATATTTCTCCTGCTGGTGATGGCGAAATTCTTTGGCGGCAATGTTCCCAACATCGTTTTTTTGGGGCGCGAGTTTAGTGGGAGTGTTATTGTGATTGTGTTCATCATCGGGCTGACTGCCTGGCCGTATACCGCCCGTATCGTACGCGCCCAGTTCCTATCCATCAAGGAAAACGAATTCATCCTGGCCGCCCGCGCCACCGGGACAAGCACCTGGGGCATCATCTTCCGCCACATCCTGCCCAACAGCATCGCCCCCATCGTCGTGGCTGCCACCCTGGGCGTCGCCAATGCCATCACCCTGGAAGCCTATATCAGTTTCCTCGGCCTGGGCGTCCGCCCGCCGACGGCCACCTGGGGCAACATGCTCGAGGGCGCCTACAACTACATTGACCAGGGCGTCTACTGGCTGTGGCTCTTCCCCGGCCTCCTAATCTTGTTCATCGTCTTGAGCATCAACTTCGTCGGCGACGGTCTGCGCGACGCCCTGGATCCCCGCAGCCGGGCGGTATAAGTTATGACTAAAATCCTCGAAGTCAATGACCTGATGACCCGCTTCCACACCACCGAAGGGATGGTCTACGCCGTCAACGGCATCTCCTTCCATCTGGACGAAGGCGAGACGCTGGCAGTGGTGGGCGAATCCGGGTGCGGCAAGTCCGTCACTATGATGTCCATCCTGCGCCTTTTGCCCATGCCGCCCGCCCAGATTGCCGGCGGCACAGCAATCTACCTGGGCCAAGACCTGCTCAAAATCCCCGACCACGAGATGGAGCATAACATTCGCGGCAAGGAGATCGCCATGATCTTCCAGGATCCAATGACTTCCTTGAACCCGGTCCTGACGATCGGCAAGCAAATCACTGAAAGTTTGCGAACACATATGTTCATGGATCAGGCAGCAGCCGAGCGAAGGGCAGTGGAATTGCTGGAGATGGTGGGATTATCGGATGCCAGGCAGCGCTTGAAAGCTTATCCGCACCAGTTTTCCGGGGGGATGCGCCAACGCGTCATGATCGCTATGGCACTGGCCTGCAATCCCAGTATTTTAATTGCAGATGAGCCGACGACCGCTTTGGATGTCACTATCCAGGCTCAAATCGTCGAGCTTGTAATTAGGCTTCGTGAGCAGATTCACATGGCGATCATCTGGATCACACACAATCTGGGCGTAGTCGCCGGTTTAGCCGACCGGGTGAACGTGATGTATGCAGGATACATTGTGGAAGAGGCCAACGTGGAGGATATCTATGAAGATCCCAGTCATCCCTACACCAATGCTTTGTTGGCTGCCCTGCCGCGTGTCGACCGCCGGCGCGACCGGCGCCTGAAATCCATCGCTGGCGCTCCCCCCAGTTTACTGGTCGAGCCGCACGGCTGTCCTTTCGCGCCGCGCTGCGAATACGTTGTCGAGCGTTGTGGAATGGAAACTCCCCGCCTGACTCCGGTGGGGCGCGACCATGCCATTGCGTGTTGGGTTGACATCAAAACAGGAGCGCAGCGATGAGCGTCACGCAACCCTTAGTCGAAGTGCAGAATTTGAAGAAATATTTTCCGGTGACGAGTGGGTTATTTTTACAGCGTAAGGTGGGCATGGTGCGCGCCGTGGATGGCGTCTCGTTTATTATCAATCGTGGCGAGACGCTTGGCCTGGTGGGGGAAAGCGGCTGCGGGAAGACGACCGCCGGGCGTACCCTGTTAGGCCTGTATCCGGCCACGGCTGGGGTCGTCAGAATTGACGGTCATGACATTTGTTCAGCGAAGGGCCGTGAGCTGCTGTCCATCCGCCGCAAAGCGCAGATGATCTTCCAGGACCCGTACGCGTCGCTCAACCCGCGCTGGACGGTCAATGCGATTGTAAGCGAACCGCTTCGCGTGCATAAGTTGATCAAGAATAATAAAGAGCGTTCTGAGCGAGTTAAAGAACTCATGGGTTTGGTCGGCCTTAGTGGCCGTTTGGTCAATCGCTTCCCGCATGAGTTTTCCGGCGGGCAGCGGCAGCGCATCGGCGTCGCGCGTGCTCTGGCTTCAGAGCCGCTGTTCATCGTCTGCGACGAGCCAATCTCAGCCCTGGACGTCTCCATCCAGGCTCAGGTGGTGAACCTGTTGGAAGACCTGCAAGATCAGTTCGGCTTGACTTATTTATTCATTGCTCACGATTTAAGCATGGTACGGCATATCTGTGATCGCGTGGCGGTGATGTACCTGGGGGTCATTGTTGAGTTGGCCGAGCGGAATGAGCTATATGAACATTATCTCCATCCCTACACGAGGGCGTTGCTTTCTGCAGTGCCCATTCCGGATCCCAAGAAAGATCGAGCTCGCCAGCGCATAATACTAACCGGTGACGTACCCAGCCCGATCCACCCTCCTGAGGGCTGTCGTTTTCATCCTCGCTGCCCGCTAGCCGGCGAGGAATGCAGGATCAATGATCCGCAGTGGCGTGAGGCCGCGCCGGGTCACTGGGTAGCCTGTCACAAGGTTTAGGAACGGATGGGGCATGATCAATCTGGAACGGCTTTTGCGCGTCCCGTACGTTGACGACTATCTTGGATTCGACATTTCACCGGATGGCGCAAAGGAGGAATTTTATGCAATTCAACATCCTTTCGCCCGAGGAAGTCGAGGCCATCCATCAAGCCACGCTGCGCATATTGAGCGAAATCGGGGTGACATTAACCCATGTTAAAGCGCGTGAGGTGCTGACCAGCTCTGGCGCGGCCATCCGAGACGAGCGCGTGCTATTGCCGCCCAATCTGGTCGAAGCCTGTATTGCCCGATGCCCGCACCAGGTTACTCTCCGGGGAAGGGGCGGGGCGGTCAAGACCCTCGGCGACGGCTCGCTCAACTTCCACAACCTGGGCGGGGCGCGCGATATCTACAATGGTAGCGCAGTCAGCTACCATGATCCCGGCGCCGACGAGCATCGTTTTGCTACGCTGCAAGACCTGCGCGACGCGACCCGCCTGCTCGATGCCTTGGAGAATTGCACCACCATCACGCCGTTCTTTACGCCGCAGGATGTGCCGGGTGCGTTGATGTCCCTGGCGATGTACCGGCACGCGCTGCCCTGCACGATCAAGCCGCTGCAAGGCCCCGGCGTGCAATATGCTGCCGAGGCGCGCTATGCCGTAAAGATGGCCGAGGTGATAGGGGGGCCTGGCGAGGTGCTCAGTTTGAGCCTTTCTCCGGTCAGCCCGCTGAACCTGCCGGAGCACGAGGCCGAAGCCATCATGGAGATTGCCCGCCTGGGGATTACCTTTGGGCCGCTGCCCTGTCCCACCGCCGGGACGACCGCGCCCTTCTCGATTGCCGGCGCGCTCGCCCAGCAAAACGCCGAGGTGTTGATCGCGCTCGTGCTGGCCGAATTGGTCAATCCGGGCCTGCCGATCATCTATTGCGGTCGGTTGGCGATGATGGAGCCGCGCACCGGCATTTCGGTCTGGGGCGGGGTGGAGTTGGATCTGGCCTCCGCCGGGACGGTGCAGATCGGTCACCGCTACGGGTTGCCGGTCAACGTGTACGGCTTTTCCACCAATTCCCATACGTTGGACCTTCAAAACGGCTTCGAACGGGCGCTCAACGCGGCCATCCCGGCCCTGGCCGGCGCGGACGAACTCTCCGGTATCGGCGAGATGGAAGCGGGTGTGATGGGTTCTTTTGCGCAGATGGTGGCCGATAACGAGCTGGCCGGCAGCATCCGCCGTTTGCGGCGCGGCTTCGTCGCTGACGACGATTCCCTGGCAGTCGAGGTCATCGCGGCTGTCATGAACGGGACGCATAACTTCCTCGGCCAGAAGCACACCAGCCGTTATCTAAGAAGCGGGGAGGTGCTGCTGACCCGTCTGGCCGAGCGCGGCACCTGGGAGATGTGGGATAATGGCGGACGGAAAGGTATGGCCGAGCGCGCCCAGGCCGAGGCCGAGCGGATATTGCGTGAACACGTTGTTCCACCATTGGATGAAGCGCAGGAGAAAGAGTTGGACGCGCTCATGCAAGCAGCAGAGCGCGAACTGGTGAAGTGATTCACCACTAAGGCCACGAAGTAACACAAAGGTTGTCCTTCGTGCTCCTTTGGCCTTTGTGATAAAAAAAGGAGACTTATGCTCGATAAAGCGCGTAGAATGCAGGGACAACTCGTCGAATGGCGGCGCGACTTCCACATGCACCCGGAGCTTGGCTTCCGAGAGACACGCACCTCTACCATCGTGGCCGAGGTGTTGGAAAAGCTTGGCTGCCGCGTGCATCGCAACGTTGGCAAAAGTGGCGTCGTCGCAGACCTCGGCACTGGCAAGCCGATGATCGCCATCCGCGCCGACATGGACGCGCTGCCGATCCGGGAAACCAATGAGGCGCCTTACATCTCCCAGAATCCGGGTGTGATGCACGCCTGCGGCCATGACGCCCATACCGCCATGCTGCTGGGCGCGGCGACCTTACTGGCCGAGGAGAAATTCCCCGGCACGGTGCGCTTCCTTTTCCAGCCTTCCGAGGAGGCCGGTGATAATGAAGGCATCAGCGGCGCGCCGCGCATGATCCAGGATGGGGCGATGGCGGGCGTGGATATGGTCATTGCCCTGCACGTGGACCCGGCCACGCCGGTCGGCGATATCCGCCTCGAATCCGGCCCGGCTTCCGGCGGCGTGGATTCGTGGTTCGGGCGCGTTATCGGCAAGGGCGGGCACGGCGCACATCCGCACGAAACGATTGACCCCATCTTTATCAGCGCCCACGTCATCTTTGCCCTGAATGGGATCGTCTCGCGCCGCTTGCACCCCTTCAGCCCGGCGGTTGTCAGCGTTGGCGCCATCCATGCCGGGCAGGCCGAAAACGTCATCCCGGATCAGGTGGATTTTGCGGGCACGCTGCGTTATACTGAGCGCAAAGTTCAGGAACAGATCCACGCTGAGATCGAGCGCGCCTTTTCGCTGGCCCGTACCCTGGGCGGCGACTACGAATTGCGGTTTGAAATCGGCACGCCTCCGATGCAAAACCACCCGGCGGCCGTCGAACTGATCCGGCTGGCAGCGGCAGACCTTCTCGGAGAGGCGCATATTTTGCCGTTCAAGAAGGAGCTGGGTGCGGAAGATTTCGGCTGTTTTTCGGAAGTAGCCCCGGGCGCGATGTTTGCCTTGGGCACGCGCATCGAAGGCGACCAGCGCTACGGTCACAACCCGCGTTTCGATATTGACGAGCGCGCCCTGCCCATCGGCGCGGCTATTCTTGTCGAGGCCGTGCTGCGATTCCTACGTTTGAAGTGAAGGGTGGTAGGCAGGTAGGCATGTAAACAGGTACACAGGCCTACCTGTCTACCTGTCTACCTGTCTACCTGTCTACCTGTTTACTTGTCTACCTGTTTACTTGTCTACCTGTTTACTTGTGTACTATTGCCCATAATCGAAAGGATGCCCTATGCACACGACTTTGAAGAGCGTCACCAAAGAAGTCACCATCGGCATTGACCGCCCGTTCGTCATCATCGGCGAGAAGATCAACCCCACCGGTCACAAAAAACTGGCTGCCGCGCTGACGGAAGGCAACTTCGACTACGTCCGGCAGCTCGTCGAGCGGCAGATCACCTGGGGCGCGGACGTGCTGGATGTCAACGTTGGCGTGCCGGGATTGGATGAAGTCGCCATGATCCCCAAAGTGGTGGCGCTGGTCGCGTCAGTGACGGATGTCCCCCTGTGCCTGGATTCGGGCAATCCGCAGGTGCTGGCAGCCGGTCTGGCAGCCG
>Ga0210033_1002397_pt1 | contig 16018 bp, 8 predicted proteins | sample CryGeymeta201501_FD_185465 | JGI IMG/M metagenome (GOLD analysis project Ga0210033, IMG submission 185465) | Groundwater microbial communities from Crystal Geyser aquifers in Utah, USA - Crystal Geyser metaG 2015-01 (SPAdes) (version 2) | ecosystem: Environmental > Aquatic > Deep subsurface >... | reverse complement strand
CGACGCGGAGGATGGTCTCGTTGCCCTCGAAGCTGACCTGGATGCCGGTGTCGTCGCCTTCGCGGTGCTTGAGCGCCCAGCGGGCCAGCTGGGTCCAGAAGCGGCTGTAGCCCTCCCAGGTGAGCCAGTCGCCGGCCCAGCGCGGGCCGGCGTCGGTGGCGACGGCGACGACCTGGCCGAGGCCGTATTGCCAGCTCGTGATGATGGGATGGTCCTCGGGGCCGGTCAGCCACACCTCGGCCGTCTGGCGAGGCTCCAGCTCGACGTAGCCGCGGAGCTTGGGCGCCTTGGCCAGATCGATGCCGTCCAGGACGGGGTGGGGGATCTTGACGGTGGGCGTGAAGGGGTCCTCGTGGAGCTTGAGCTGGAGGAGCTGTTGGGTCTCCTCGACGAACAGGGAGATCAGCTTGCGGGCGTTGGCCGAGATGTGGAAGCGGCCGTTGCCGTGGGAGGCGAGGTTGCGCAAGAAGGGGGTGTCGGTGTCGTGGCTGGTGCCGACGCCGATGACCGAGACGGTGATGCCGTCCTTCACCATGGACTCGGCGAGCTGGTAGCTGTTGGGGCCGGGCCCCCAGCCGATCTCGACGCCCCGGACCTGCTCCTCGGCGTCGGCGGCGTCGGAGAAGAGGATGACGTGCTTGAGCGGCGTGTCGACCAGCTTGAGGACGCGCCAGGCCTCGACCAGGGCGGTGTAGCAGAAGATGCCGCCGCCGTCGGCGTAGATGCCGCGGACGGCGCGCTCCATCTCGGGGGTGATGGTGGCCGCCTGGGTCGGGACGCGCCAGTTGACGTACTCGTCGACGGACATCACGCCAATGTTGTCGAACGGGCGCAGCAGCCGCATGGCGGCCACCGCGCCCTGGTTGGTCAGGTCCATCTTGGTGCCGCCGCCCGGCACCCACTCGCCCATCGAGCCCGACCGGTCGAGGATGATGATCATGGTCACGGCCTGGCTGACCTCCGGGTCCTCCGGGTCGAGCTCGACGGGCAGGAAGGTGCGCAGCTCGGTCTTGCCGTAGCCGCCGAGGTCGTAGGCGTGCTCGCCACCGAGCACCACGAGGCCGCCGCCGCCGCTGACGTACTTGCGCAGGCGCGCGATGAAGGCGGGGCTCATGGCGGGTTGGCCCGGCTCGGTGGCCTCGGCCGGGACGTCGGCGAGCACGACGAGGTCCACGCTGTCGAGCTCGGAGGCGGCGAGGTCGAGGCCACCGAGGTCGACGATGCGGGGCGTCATGCCTTCGGCGGTCAGCGCGCGGGCGAGGGGGCTGACCGTGTCGGCGTCCTGCGCCACGAGCAGGACGCGCGGGGTGCCGAGCACGACGAGCGAGGCCTCGCTGCGCAGATACTGGCCGGGGAGCTCGACGGTGACGCGGACGGGCAGGGTGCCTGGCACCGCGTCCGGGTCCAGCGCGTGCTTCAGCGGCACGGTGATCGAGGCGCCGGCCGGGACCGTGACGTCCTGCTCGGCGATGACCGACTCGCCGACCCGCGCGACGAGCTTGCCGGTCATCGCCTCGCGCCCGCCGCTGAGCTCGACGGAACCGGTCAGCGACTCGCCTGGGCGGAGCTGCGAGGGGGACAGCTCGAGGTTCGAGATGACCGCCTCGCGCCGGCCGCCCTCGATCGTGACGGTGGACACGCGGAGGCCGCGGGCGACGAGGTCGCCGGTGGCGCGGTCGAGATCGCCGAGGGTGGCGCGGCCGTCGGTCAGAAGGACGATCTGGCCGGCGGCGCCGGGCTCGATGGCACCTGCGGCCAGGCGAAGCGCCGCGGCGAGGTCGGTGTTGTAGGGGGCGCGGCCGTGGCCGCGGAGGGCGGCGGGGGTGTCCCAGCCGGCGGGCCAGGGCTGGCCAGGCCAGGCGACGACGCGGGCGTCGGCGTCGACGGTGACGAGGCCAGGGCGGTCCTCGGCGCCGAGGTCGTCGCGGAGGGCGTCAACGCGGTGGGTGGCCGTGTGCAGGGCGTCATCGTCGATGCTGGCCGAGACGTCGAGGACGAAGATCACGTCCTGCCGCGGCGCCGAGCGGGAGAACAGCGGTTGGGCGAGGGCGAGGATGAGCGCGCCGAGCATGGCGACGCGGAGCCCCACCGCGCCGAGCTGGCGGCTGCGGCGTCCGGGCCATCGCCGCAGCCCGTCCCAGACGGCCAGGGGCAGGAGCGCGAGGGCGAGCCAGAGGTACTCGGGGGTCTGTAAGTGCATGTCCCACATGGGAATTCTCCTGCGCGATGACGCTCAGCGAGGCGACCGGGCCGGGGACGGCGCGGGGGCAGTTTCGGAGATGGGCCGGCGCAGGGACCGGCGGCGTCCGCGGGCCAGGGGAAGCAGCCACTCCATGCCGAGCAGCGCCAGAGCGAGCAGCACGGGCACCCGCCAGAGCTCGTCGGCCCAGGAGCCGGGCGCGGCGACGGTCGCCGCGGGAGGGATGTCCGCCCGCACGGCGAGGGAGGCTTCATGATCGGACAATCCGTTCGACGTCACCCGGCCGACCTCGCGGCCGCCGTCGTCACGGAGCGTGTATATCCCGGCGGTCGTGATCGGGTCGGTGGCCGCACGGCTGACCGCCCCGTTGGCCGAGGTCAGCGTCCACCCCTGCCGCGCACCGGGCACGCGCCGCCCGACCGCGACGGCGAGCGATCCGGGTTGGCTCCGCTCCGCCCGCGCCTCGTCCACAAAGTTGGCGACGAGGTTCGCGAACGCGATCCGCAGCACGAGGTCGCTGTGCTCGGGCAAGAAACCGAACCGGACCCACCGCTGGCCGTCCTGCTCGCGGAGGCTGACCAGCGCGCCGCCGGGCTCGGACCGCACGAGCACCTTGTCGCCATCGAGCACCACCAGCGGCTGCGCCGCCTCGATCTCGACCCGGTCGAGGTCAACGTACCGGAACAGCGGATGCTCGAAGTCCCACCAGAGCACCTTCGGCCTCGCGACCTCCGCGCCCAGCGTCGCCCCGACCCCCGCCGCCGCTCCGAAGGCGACCACGTGGCGGGCCTTCGGGAGCTGCTCGGCGGTGAGCGCGGCGCCGTCGAGCACCATGAGATCGTACGGGCCGCTGTCGGCCTCGACGTCGGCCGGCGCGACGACGGTGAGCGCCGCTCGCGGGTGCAGCCGCAGCGCGTTGGTGGTGAAGCCGCCCGGCTTGTCCGTGACGAGCAGCACCCGGGTCCGCTCCCCGCGATCGATGAAGGCGAACGCGTGGTCGTCCTGCTCGAGCGCGTTGCCCCCCTCCACCCTGAGACGCGCCTCGATGCGTTCGCCCTCGCCGCGGGTCAGCCGGGTCAGGCGACCGACCCGCCCACCGGGCTCCACCGGGATCGCCACGACCTCGGCGAGCTGGTCGTCCACGAGCAGGTCCACCTGGATGGTGCGTGCCACGTTGCTGGCGTTCTCCACCTCCAGCCAGACCTCCACGAGCCCGAGCGCGTCGACCTCGCGGGCGGTGAACTCCGTGATCGCGGCGTTGCCGGCGTCACGGCCGACGGGGAGCAGCTCCAGCGGACAGGCCAGGGGAGGGGGCTCGGCGCTGGTGTCATCGGTGAGCAGGAGGATGCGGGCCTCGGGCGTGGTCGCGCACAGCGCGTTGGCCAGCCGGAAGGCCGCGCCTGGCTCGGCCGACGCGCCCCGGGCGCTCAAGCCCGTCAGCGCCGCCTTCACCGCCTCGCGGTCTGCGGTGGGGCGCACCAGCACGCGCGCCTCGGCGCCCGCCTCCACCACGGCGACCGTGTCGCGGCCGGACAGCGCGGCGAGCACGTCGTCGACCCGGGCGAGGCCCCGCGCGAGGCGGGTCTGGCTCTCGCCGGGCTCGATGGCTGCCATGGAGGCCGTGGTGTCGACCACCAGCACCGTCGTCGACGGACCGTGCCCCTCGACGACGGGATCTGTGACCGCCACCACGACGGCCGCCATCGCCAGCAGGCACAAGAGCAGGGCCAGCCAGTGCTGCGGCACCGCGAAGCGCCGTCGGCTCGGCCGGTCGCTCTGGAGCTCCCGCAGCAGCAGCGCGCTCGGCACCCTGCGCCGTATCACCTTGCGACGATTGAGGAAAGCGACCACGAGCGGGATCGCCAGCGCGGCCAGGGCGGCCAGCCAGGGGTTCAGGAAGTTCATCGGACCTCTCCCGTGGCGCTCTCGGCCACGCCGGCCTGCCGCATCACGCCCAGCAGCAAGCGATCGACGGCGACGTGGGTGTGCGCAGGCACGTACTGGATGCCCAGGCGCTGGCAACGCTCCTGAAGCTTGTCGAGCCAGCCGCGCAGCCCGCGCTGGTAGGTCTCGGCGGCCCGGTCACCGCCTGCGATCAGCAGCTCCTGACCGGTCTCGGCGTCGGTGATGAGCTGCGCGTCGGACAGGTCCGGGTCAAGCTCCTCTTCCGACAGCACGTGCAGGAGCACGGACCCCGACGAGGCGCTGGCCAGCAGGCGCAGGATGCGCTCGCGGTCGTCGTCCTCGTAGAGCATGTCGCTCAGGAAGAACAGCCGGTCGACGGTCCGGCCGTGGAGCTGCGCCTCCAGCTCGCGCCAGGGCTCGGCGCGCTCGGCCGGCTCCACGCGCTCCAACAGCTTGAGCACGGCCGGAAAGCCGTTCTCGTTCTGGCCGCGCACGACCGCCTTCGGGCCGCGGCCACCGATGCAGCCGAGCGACACGGTGTCCTGGTTGAACATCGCCACCAACGCCAACGCCGCCCCAAGCTGCGCCGCGTGGTCCGCCTTGTTCACCTCGCCGAAGTCCATCGACCCGCTGGCGTCGACCGCGACGTGCACGGCCATGTTGAGGTCTTCGTGAAAGAGCCGCACGAGCACGACCTCGAGGCGCGCGTACACGTTCCAATCCACGAGCCGCAGGTCATCGCCGGGCGAGTAGGGCCGGTAGTCGGCGAACTCGACGCCACGCCCGAGGTTCGGGGAGCGACGGTTGCCTTGACGGGGGCCGCGCGCCAGGTGCGGGGTCGTCAGGCGCAGCGCGGCGACCTTCTTGAACAGGGCGCGGTCGATCTTCATCGCTGCTCCTGCTCGAGCACGGCCTTGACGAGCTGGTCGGCGGTGACCTCCTCGAGGCGGGCCTCGAAGGACAGGATCATGCGGTGTCGCAGGATGTGCGGGGCCACCTTGCGCAGGTCGGCCTCGTTCATCCAGGCGCGGCCGCTGAGCAGCGCCTCGGCGCGGCCAGCGAGCATGAGGGCCTGCATGGCGCGCGGCGAGGCGCCGTAGCGGACGTACCGGCGGACGAGGAGGGGGGATTCGTTCTTGTCGGGGTGCGTGGCCAGGGTGAGGCGCGCGGCGAGGTCGGCGATGTGGGGGGCGACGACGACCTCGCGGACGAGGCGCTGGAGGTGGAGGAGGGTGTCGCGGTTCATCACCGGTGCCACGTCCTCCATGTCGGCCGCTGTGGTCATCACGCCGATGTTGCGCAGCACGTCGAACGAGGGGAACGGCACATCGAGCTTGAACAGGAAGCGGTCGAGCTGGGCCTCGGGCAGCGGGTAGGTGCCCTCCATCTCGATCGGGTTCTGGGTGGCCAGCACGAAGAACGGCTCGTCCAGCTTGCGCCGCTCGCCCGCGACGGTCACCGCGTGCTCCTGCATCGCCTCGAGCAGGGCGCTCTGGGTCTTGGGCGTGGCGCGGTTGATCTCGTCGGCCAGCACGATGTGGGCGAAGATCGGACCGGGCCGGAACACGAGGTCGCTGCGCCCGTCCTCGGCCCGCACGAGCGCCGTGGTGCCGGTGATGTCCGCGGGCATCAGGTCCGGCGTGAACTGGATCCGCGCAAACGACAGGTCGATGGCCTGCGCCAGCACGCGGACGAGCAGCGTCTTGCCCAGGCCCGGCGGCCCTTCGAGCAGGATGTTGCCGCGGGACAGCAGGCCCACCAGCACCGAGCGCACGAGCTCGTCCTGGCCGATGTAGGCGGTGTGAATGGCGGCCTCGAGCCGCTGGAGGTCGTCCACAGCGCGCTGGATGCGGGCATCGTCGATGGACGGACGGGTGGCGTTGGCGGCGATGTTCATGGCGTCGGCCTCGGGAGGGTCGGGGTTGTCGGGCGTCACCGGTCAGGGCTCAGAAGCCGTTCGAAAAATACATGCCTCGTTTCCTCGTATCTTCTGTCCCCAGGCGGGTCTTCTGCTCGGTCATGGGCCTCTGGGCCCACTCCCTCACATCAGACGCCACCCGGAGACAGAATCTACGTCGGATCCATCGGCATCTATTTTCCGAATGGCTTCTCAGCGTGGTCCTGGCTCGGGCGGATGGCTTCGAAGTAGCTCTGGATGTAGTCGCGTCGGGTGAGCGGGATCTCCTCGCGGTCGGTGGCGTTCTCCGCGACGGCGGCGTAGGACTCGTGGAGGTTTCGGTAGTCGACCGAGGAGCGCTCGCCGAAGGCGCCGCGCTCGATGATGCGCACGATGCCCTGGGGCGAGTCGCTCCACTGGCTCTCCAGCCACTCGGCGCCGGTCTCCGGCGCGTCGGGTGAGAGGTGGCCGGCGCCTTCGCCGCCCTTGCCGCCGCCGGGCGCGGTGCTGGGCGAAGCGGGGGAACGGTCACCGCCGGCGCGCGTGATGGCCTTGCCCGCGCCGGGCACCCGGCCACCGGCTTGACCGGCCGCACCCTGGCCCGCCATCTGGCCCATGCTGCGGCCGCCCGGCATCTGCCCCTGGCCCATCCGCATGCCCTCGCCGGGGCGCATCCCGGACTGGCCCATCGGTGCGCCCATGGACATACGGCTCCCGGCGGCTCCGGCGCCGGCGCACATCGGGTCGGCGCTGCCGGCCTCACACCGGCGAAGGCCGAGGTGCTCCTTCATGCGATCGCAGCGGGCGCTGGCCTCTTTGTTCTCCGGGTCCTTGCTCGCGGCCTCGCACGGGTTCTCCGTGCCCTCGCCGCGCATCCCGGACATCTGCTGATAGCGGGCGGCGCTGGTGCGGCCGAGGGTCTCGGCGAGCTGGCGGTCGAAGGCGCTGGAGCGGGGCTCGCGGCGCCGGCCGAGCTGCTTGAGCATTCGCTCGAGCTCGGCCACCGCGGCGTCGCTCTGCCCGGCCTGGAGCTGCTCCAGAGCGCGGTTGAGGCGGGAGCGCAGGCCCTTGGGAGAGTCGTCGTTGTCGTCGTCGAGGGGGCGTGCGAGGCGGGCGAGCGCGCGGTCGCCGGAGCGCGGGGCGTCAGCGCCGGGGGACTTGTCGCCGGCCGGGTCGCGGAGGCCGCGCATGGCCCTGGCCAGGGAGGCCGGGTCGTGCGACGGGTCGGAGATCCGGCGGGCGAGCTCACGGCTCAGCGCGGCCGTGGCGGCCTTGTCGCCTTCGTCGGTGGCCTTCTTGAGCGCCTCGGCCAGCGCGTCGTCGCTCAGGCTCTCCAGCTTCTTGGGGTCGAGGTGCTCTCCGCGCTGGCTCTTGCGCCGCAGGTCGCGCAGCTCGCGCTCGGCGCCGGCCAGGGCGTTGAGCGCCTCGCGGCCGGCCGACTCGGGCCGGGCCGCTGTCTCGAGGCTTGCCTTGGCGCGGGCCAGGGCCCGCGCCGCGTCATCCGAGATGCCGAGGCCGCGGGCGAGCTCATCGAGGGCGGCCGCGTCGCGCGCCAGGGCCTCGCGGACGTCGTCGGGCAGGGGAGCGGCGAGCTCGGCCGCGGGCGCCTGGGGCTCAACGGCGGGCTCCTCGGGGGCGCGGGCCCAGGCGGTGTCGGGGGTGATGAGGTCGCGGGCCATCGGGCCCAGCCAGTCCGCCACACCGAACAGGGTGACGCACGCGGCCGCCACGGCGGTCGAGCGCCACGGCCACCGCACGGGGCCGATCGGGCTGACGTCGATGTGAGCGGCCTCGGCGCGCGCTCGCTCCACGACGAGCTGCGCCAGGTCGGCCGCGCCGCTGGCCTCGCCACGCTCGATGGCGACGGCGGTAGACAGGAGGTCGCCGAGGTTCAGGTGCCGATCCACGCAGCGCGCCATGGCGTCGGCCGACAGCGAGCGACGCCGGGTGCGGACCACGACGGTCACGCCGAGCGCGATCGTGGCGATCAGGGCCAGGGCGACATCGAGCGAAACGGAGCCGAACAGGCGGTGCGCGAACAGGACCGCGGCCCCGCCCACCAGCATCCCACCGAACGCACCGATCAGCTCCTCGGTGAGGCGTCGCCGGTTGAACATTCGGGACCACGTCGCGGCGATGGCCATCATCTTGTCTGCCATGGTGTACCGACCTGCTGTTTGCCCTGTCGACTTGTCTCGCCCATAACCCGCGTCCAAACGCGGGCACCGGGACGATGGGTCTACAACGAGGGTGACTTTTCGGGGGCTGTGAGCCGTCGCGCGCCTGCCTGTCTCCCCAGGAACGTACGAGCCTTGGACACCTGACACCGGCGAAGGTTCCAGGGGCGCGTTGGACGGGACGAGCCCACGACACATCAAGACGTGTGCCAGGCGACGCCGTGGACGACGGAGGTCGACATGGAGGGGCTGAATGGGCTCAAGAAGGCAAAGGGGCAGGGGAGGGGAGGGGAGGGGACGAATTCAAGATTGGGAGACGAGATACAGGATTCGGTGGGGCGGCCAGAAGCTGGCGCCGCGCGCCGTCACAACCCACCGCGCTCCGGCACCCCGTGCAGGAACGCCATCACCGCGCTGCACCACCGGTCCGGGTCCTCCAGCATCGGGTAGTGGCCAAGATCCTCCAGCCAGGTCAGGCGCGCGTCAGGGATCTCCGCCGCCAACTGGCGGGCGACCGCGGGCAGCGCGACCGGGTCCTTGCGACCCCACAGGATGTGCGTTGGGATGTCCAGCCGCGTCAGCGGCGCGATCCAGCGGTGGCGGAACCGGATGCGCTCGTCCAGGTAGCTCGAGATCTGGGCCATCCGCGCGCTGCCGCCCTTGTACATCAGCGCCGCCCACAGAAGGTTCAGCTCCGCCTCGGGCAGCGCGTCGATGTGCCCCAGCGTCTTGCGAAGGCTCGACTTGAACGTCCCGCCGCTCGACAGCCGCGCCATCAACGGCCCCAGCTGCGGATGCTTCAACAGCCGCTGCGCCAACAGCGGCCGGGCCAGGTCCAGGTGCACGCTTCCGTTGCACAACGTCACCGAGCTCAGCGTCGGAGGCAGCGCGCCCCGCTCCCGACGGGCCAGCAGCTCCGTCGCTACCGAGGTTCCGTAGTCATGCGCCAGCAGATGGGCCCGGCGCACGCCGAGCTGCCGCCAGACCTCCATCGCCACCTCCGCCTGCTCGATCAACGAGTAGGCGTTGTCGACCGGCTTGTCCGACAAGCCAAAGCCGAGGTGGTCGTGAAGCACGATCCGGTAGCGGGCCGACAGACGCGCGACCGTCGCGTGGAAGTCGAAGCTCGAGGTCGGGAATCCGTGCAGCAGCACCAGGGTTTCCGAGCTCGGATCTCCAAACGTCCACGCGTGGATGCGGTGCTGGAAGACCTTGAGCGATTGACCCTCGCGTTGCCAGGCGCGAAGACGGGGGGGCAGCGTGGTCGTCATCTCGTCCGAGGGCTGTGGGCGCGCGCGCGCACGTTGGCACGAGGGTGGATTCCTACGCCTCACATCGCCGAGCGTCAAGGGACCCGATGGATCGCTTCAACTCCTTGATCACCCACCTGCGCGGCCTGCTCGCCGAGCCCCCCACAGCCGACCTCTGGGCCGCGATCGTCGCCAGTCTCGACACCTGCCCGCCTGCGCAGATCGACCTCGTGCTCGACTACCTCGAGCCCCACCTGGCGGAGTGGCCCGACGCCCTGCGGGCGGCGCCTGCCAGCTGGACCGAGCGGCTGCTCCGCGAGGGCACGCACGAGCCCCGGTTTCGCGCCGCGCGCGCGCTGACCGCCTCGCCGCTTCGGCTGGGGCCGCGCCTCGTCAAGCTGGTGTGCAGGCGCGACGAGCTGACCCATTTGCGGCACCTCGACCTGTCGGGCAGCCCGATGATGGCGCGCGGCACAGAGTCGCTCGCCCACTGCAAACACCTCGCGGGGCTCGAACAGCTCGCGCTGCGAGGCTGCCGGCTCGGCATGCACGGCGTGGGTCGGCTCAGCCTGGGACATGGGTTCGCCGCGCTGCGCGCCCTCAACCTGTCGGACAACTTCATGGGTGGAAGAGGGTTGGAGTTGCTGCTCGTCGGCGGGCGGCTGGAGTCGCTCACGCTCCAGTCCAACCTGCTCGACCGCGTCGCCATGAGGGCCCTGGCCAACGCGGACCTCGGCCGGCTGCGCTGGCTCGACCTGTCGGCCAACCTCATCGGCGACGACGCCCTTGAGGCGCTGCTCGAGGCCCCCTGGCTGCCCGGCCTCAGGGGGCTCTCGCTGGCCTGGAGCGCTGATCGGTTTGACGGACCGAGGATGAGCGAGCCCCGTGTTCACCGGGGTTCCCGGCCGAGGAGCCTGTGCTGTTAGCACAGGCGACGAGGACGGGGACCTCGGTGGGCACGGGGCGAAGCTCAGCCGACGGGAGTCAAACCAATCAGCGCTCTGGAACACCATCGGGGACGGCGGCGCCCGGCTGATCGCGGCCAGCCCCCGGCTGGGCCGCCTCCAGCACCTCGACCTGAGCCACAACCCGATGTCCGTGGAGGCCCTCGTCGACCGGCCCGGCGCAGGTCACCTGCGGGACGCGCTTCTGTCCGTCAGAGACGGTGTCGAGCCATGGAATCCGGGCGCGATTGGGGGCGGCGAGGAGCGGGCGCTGGAGGTGGTCGAGGGCGCAGGAGACCCTTGATTGTTGAGGCGCGACAGGGGTATCTTTCGGCGGCGTCCAAAGAATGAAGAAGGCTGGGGACACGGCGATTGGGCCCCTCCGGCCGCGATCCGTATCCGAGGGCCTCGGCCCAGCAACCCTCCAAAGCCCGGAAGCACTCGCATGACCTCTCTTGAGCAGTTTGCGCAACAGGCGTCCGAATCTCTCTCCAGCCAGACCCTTGAACCTGAGCAGCTCGCCAGGCTGAGCGCCGAGCTCGGCGGCGCTGGCGCCGCAGTGTCCCTCGGGGAGCTGCTGGCGGCGCACATGAAGCCTGCTCAGACACCGGTCTTTCTGCTCAAGGGACGCAGAGCGTTGCCCAGGGTGCGCGCCTTCAAGGACCTGCTCGGCGAGTGGGAGTCGGACGCCAACCTCCAGGACGACTTCCTCGACCTGGCCAGCGGCCGGCAGCTCCAGGAGGTCAAGGCCTACTACATGCTCGCGCTGCGCAAGCTCGAGGCCGACACCGACGAGCACGACGAGCGCCGAGCCCGCACCTTCACCCGCCTCATCTCCAAGGTCTCCAACGCCCTGATGGCTCACCGCGACAACGCGCGCGGCGAGTGCGACATCTACGGCAGCGTGCGCGCCACGGCGTTCATGCGCTCGGGCAAGATCGCCTCCACCTACGAGGGCCGCGATCTGGAGAGCGACGAGCGCGTCGCGGTGCAGGTCATCAAGCCCGAGCTCCAGGGCAACCAGGTGCTCGTGCACAGCTTCGTGGCGGGCACGCTCGCCCTGCGGGACCTTCGGCACCCGCAGATCGCTGGCGTCCTCGACCCGGCCAGCCGGCCGGAGTCCTACCGGGACAAGGTGTTCGCCGTCACCGAGTGGAAGGGCAGCAAGACCCTGGAGGACCTCATCCTCAGCGGCGGCATGGGCCTGGCCGCCCGGCAGGCCCTCGCGGTCGACATCTGCAAGGGGCTCTCGTACATCCACCGCAAGGGCGGCGTGCACGGCAACCTCAACCCCGACAACATCCTCGTGGCCGACGCCGCGGGCGTCTTCCTGACCGGCTTCCTCGCCCCTGCCGACGACATGATGCCCGGCGCCTGGGGCCAGATCGCCGCCACGCTCGGCTCGCCGTACTACATCGCGCCCGAGCTGACCAGCGGGGGCCTGCCCACCGTCGCCAGCGACCTGTTCGCCCTCGGTCGCGTGCTCTATCGGCTCCTGACCGGCAAGGAGGAGAACCTCTACGAGGTCATGGTGCCGCAGCTCTACACCCAGGCGCTCCAGCAGCATCTGGCGAGCTACCCCGATCTGATGGCCATCCTCGAGCGCATGGGCAACCTGCAGGCCGGGGACCGCCCGGCCAGCGCGGGCGAGATCATGGCCGAGCTCCAGCGCTTTGGTGGTGAGCTCGGGGTCAGCAAGCTCGGCGAGCTGGACGCGCTCCGGGCCGCTGGCTCCTGGGGGGATCTGTTGAGCGAGGCGCAGGCGCTGATCGACGTCGTGGACGCCGGCCAGCAGCGCGCCCTGCTGAGCGACATGGCGTGCATTCAGGAGTACGTGCTCGGTGACTCGGGCGCCGCGCTCACCCTCTGGGCGCGGCTCTACCGCGTCGACGCCGATGGCCGCCGGATGGCCACCGACACCCTCGACCGCCTCCGCCGCGACCTCGGCGACGCCTACTCCGCCCAGGCGGTCGCCGACGCCTTCGCCGACGCCGTCGAGGAAGGCCACGTCGAGGACCCCGCCGAGGCCCTCGAGCTGAGCCTGCGCGCCGCGCGCCTGTACCGCACCGAGGTGGGCAACGCCGACCGCGCGATCACCTGCTTCATGCGGGCCCTTGAGCTCGACCCGGCCAACGACGAGGCGTTCAAGGCCCTCGACGACCTCTTCCAGCAGCAGCTCGACTGGCCGGGCCTCGTCGGCCTGTTGGAGCGTCGGGAGCTGGTGCTCGAAGAGACCGAGGACCAGATCAAGGTCCTCTTCCGCATCGCCACCATCCAGGAGGACTCGCGCTGGGACGCCGAGGCCGCCGCCGAGGCCTACGGCCGCGTGCTGGAGCTGGACGACGCCAACGAGGTCGCCTTCCAGAACTACGACCGGCTGCTGCGCGAGCTCAGCCGGTGGGACGACCTCGTCGTCCTGCTCGAGACCCGGATCGCCGCCTCCACCGATGACCTCGCCCGATGGAGCCTTCAGTACGACCTCGCCGAGATCCACCGGGACAAGCGCGCGAGGCCCGAGCTCGCCATCGAGCTCTACCGCGCCATCCTGGGCGAGCATGCGGACCACGAGGAGACCATCAAGGCCCTCGAAGGGCTGCTCGCCACGGGACATGAGGCGCTCGCCGCCGCCAGGCTCCTCGAGCCCATCTACCGACGTCGAGAGGCCTGGGCCCCGCTCGCCGATGCCCTCGAGGTCCTCCTGACCGACATCCAGCCCGACGACGATCGCTGGAGCGCCACGCTGCGCGAGATCGCCGAGCTGCGAGAGAACCACGAGCTGGACGCGGTCAAGGCGTTCGGCGCCTTCGCCCGCCTCCATCAGGCCCACCCCCGCCTCGACGACGTTCAGGCCCAGCTCGAGCGGCTGGCGCCGCAGTGCGAGCCCGCGCTGTGGGGCCGCGTCGTGGCGCTGTACCGCGCCAGCATCGAGCAGGAGAACGCCGCCGAGGAGCCCGACACCGCCTTCGTCGCGGCGCTGTGGAGCCGGATCGGCGCCATCCAGCGCGAGAAGCTCGCCGATGCCGAGGAGGCCATCACCGCCTACCGCGCCGTCCTCGACGCCGCGCCGGGCCTCCTGCACGCCCTCGAGCAGCTCGAGGCCCTGTACACCGAGACCGGGGCGCACCTCGATCTCACCGGCGTGCTCGAGACCCGCGCCGCCATGGCCCTCGAAGCCGGCGATGTGGCCGGCGCCCGCGCGCTCTACCATCGCATCGCGGGCATCCAGGAGGAGTCCATCGGCGACGCCAGCGAGGCCGTCGAGACCCTCCACACCGCGCTCGACCTCGAAGGCGACGACCCCCACGCGCTCGCCGAGCTGGAGCGGCTCGCGGCGAATCCAGAGCTGCTGCCCGAGGTGGCCGCCATCCTCGACCCGCTCTACACCCGGACCTCCGCCTTCGCGAAGCTGTCCGCGCTCCTGCTCTCCCAGCTCGAACACGACCCGGCGATGGAGCCCACCCCCGTGCGCGCCGCCGTGCGCGCGCGCCTGGCCGACCTCGCCGAGCACCAGTTCGGCGACCTCGCCGCCGCCCTCGGCCACATGATCGAGGCTGTCGCCAGCGACCTCGATCGGGCGGACCTGCGCGAGGAGCTGGCCCGCTTGACCGCCGCCAGCGTCCAGTGGCAGCGCGTCGCCTCCTTCTACGATGGTCTCCTCGCCGCCCGCAGCGACCTCGCCGATGACCTTCGCCTCATGATCCTCACCCGGATCGGCACCTGGTACTGGCGCGAGCTTACGGAGCCCGGCGAGGCGGTGGAGCGGTTCCGGGCGGCCCTGGAGCTCGATCCGGAGCACGAGCCCTCGCTGGTGGCGCTCGACGCTCTGTACACCGAGCTCGATTGGCACAAGGACCTCGTGGCGATCCTGCGTCGGCGGGCCTCGCTGGCCGAGGACCCCGCCGACGAGATCGCGCTGCGGTTCCGCATCGCCGAGCTCGCAGACACGGCCCTCAACCTGCCCGACCAGGCCATCGCTGCCCTCGAGCGGATCTACTCCCTCGACGCGGCCAACCGCGCCGCGCTGGTCGGACTCGCCGCCATCCTGGAGCGCCTCGAGCGGTGGAACGACCTCGTGGGCGTGCTGCACCGCACCGTCGCGGTCGAGGATGAGTCCGAGGCGAAGGTCGCCCTGCTGTGGCGGGTCGGCCGCATCGCCCTCGATGAGCTCCAAGACAACGGCGTCGCCCTCGACGCGCTCCTGGCCGCCGTCGAGCTCGAGCCGGCCTCACCTGCCGACATCCTGCGGGCGATCCTCGACATTCACCTCGCCCACGACGACGTCGCCAACTTCTTCGTGTGGCTGCCTCGCGTGCTCAAGCACAGCAAGGACAAACAGGAGCGGGTCGACCTGAACCTGCGGGCCGCCCGCCTGGCCCAGCGCCCGGACGCACCCGCCTCAGCGAGCCCGATGACCTACTTCGAGCAGGTCCTGCGGCACGAGCCCTACCATGCCGCCGTGCTCGACGCCCTCGAGAAGAGCTACACCGCCCATCAGGAGTGGTCGAAGCTCGAGGACATCTACCGCCGCCAGTTCGTCGGCCTCCACCTCAAGGCCGCCCACCTCGCCCTGCATGGGCTCGAGTCGGCCAACAAGGCGCTGGAGCACCTCCTGCAGGCCCGCGCGCTCGATCCCCATCGGATCGAGGTGGTGGACCGCCTCATCGAGGTCTACCGCGCCACCGACGACCGGGACGCCCTCAACAGCCTGCTCGATCTGCGCCTCGACCTGATGGAGGACGAGCCGGAGCACAAGGCCCAGCTCCTCATCGATCGCGCCGCCGGGCACCTCCTCGATGGCAAGCGCTCAGAGGCCCTGGACACCTACACCCGCGCCCTCCTGCTCGTGCCCCACGTCGCCGACGCCCTCGTCACCTTCACCCGGCTCGCCCTCGAGCTGGACCGTTGGGCCGAGCTCGGCCCCCAGATCGTCGGCGCCATCCGCAAGGACGTGATCGAGCGCGGCACCCAGGGCCTGCTCGCCTCCATGGAGCAGGCCAACCGGTCGGCCGCCGCCTTCCTCGAAGGTCGCCCCGAGGCCGCCACCGACGCGCTGGACACCCTGACCGAGAACGCCGAGGTGGACCCCCAGTTCCTCCTCGACATCCTGCAGGCCGTGTTTGCGCACTTCGGCGCGATGGACGAGCTGGTGGGCTGGTTCCGTGGCGCGGCCGACCGGATCGCCTCGCCCCGCTGGACCGACGCGCTGCTCACCAAGAGCGCCGAGCTGGCCGAGGCCGCCGGCGACCTCGAGCAGGCGCTGTCCGTCTACACCCGCCTCTTTGAGAAGGACCCCGGCCTCACCCGCGCCCGTGGCAACATGCTCCGCCTGGCCACCTCCCTCGGTCGGGTCGAGGAGGCGCTCGCCGCCATTGGCGCCCGCCTGCGCGGCGGCCTGGAGGACAAGGACCTCCTCGTTGAGCTGGCGCTGATGCTGGCCCGCCACTACGACGTCGCCGAGCGCTCCGCCGAGCAGCGGGAGGAGGCCGTCGCCTACTACGAGCAGGTCCTGTCGGTCGCGCCCGCCCACCGCGAGTCCCTCGACGCGCTGACCCGGATCTTCGAGGCGCAGGCCGACGCCCCCCGCCTCGCCCGCGTGCTCGAGCGGACCATCCGCGTTCTGCCCAACCCGGTCGCCCGCGCCGAGC
>Ga0210033_1002378_pt1 | contig 16099 bp, 9 predicted proteins | sample CryGeymeta201501_FD_185465 | JGI IMG/M metagenome (GOLD analysis project Ga0210033, IMG submission 185465) | Groundwater microbial communities from Crystal Geyser aquifers in Utah, USA - Crystal Geyser metaG 2015-01 (SPAdes) (version 2) | ecosystem: Environmental > Aquatic > Deep subsurface >... | reverse complement strand
GCGCGGACCTTCAGGACATAAAGCAGCTCATCGCTGCGACCGGAAAATACAGGCTCGAGGCCGAGAACACCGAGGGCGCGAACGCGTACGCCTTCCGTGCCCATCACCTGCCTCTCGACCAGCCGGTGTTCCTGAAGGTGCTCGATGCCGATCCCAGCGGTGACCTCTTCGCCGAACCACGTCTCCTGGTCGAGGCGACCAAGACCGAGGGCGGCGACAGCAACCTGGTCCGCGTCCACGACGCCCAGCGCCTCGGCGACGAGTATGTGCTCGTCGCCATGGAGTACGTCGACGGGGGCAGCATCCTCTCGCGGCTGAGTGCTGGGCCGCTGCCGATGATGGAAGCTGTCTGCGCTGCGGTCGGCATTCTCCACGGACTGGCGCAGCTTCACCAGGCGCTCCTCGTTCACCGGGACATCAAGCCGGCAAACGTGCTGCTTTCGCACCGCTACGGACGCATCTGTCCGAAGATCACCGACTTCGGATCGGTCGCGCGACTTGCCCACGTGGGTGCGAGCGTGACGGCATCGCGCCACAGCGCGCTCTACGTGCCAGCCGAGGGGTGGGCGACGCCGAGCCGCTACGACGTGCGGTCGGACCTCTACCAGGTGGGCCTGGTGCTCTTCGAGATGGTGCACGGCGCTCTGCCCTACGACGACGACGCCTACCTGGATAGGGAGGCGCGACACGAGCTTCGGGATTTGGCCGCAGCGTCGGGAGGCGGCATCGATCCTTTCGACCGGCACCAAGTGGTGAACCGCACGCTGGCCCGGGCCGCGTCCGGCAAGGGCGTGATCTCCTTCGGCCAGATGCAACCCTACGTGCCCAGGAGCCTGGCTCGCATCATCAACAAGGCGGTCTCGTCCGACCCGGCCGCTCGCTACCAGACGCCGTCCGAGATGATCGGTGACCTCGAGGCGTTGCGCCTTCCCGATTGGCAGCTGTTGCCCTGCGGCGAGCAGTACGCCGCGAGCGGGTGGTCCGGCTGGGACTGGACCATCGAGAAGGACCCGAAGAAGCCTGAGCAGTGGGTCATTCTGCGTTCGCGTCAGGCGGCGGCGAAGTTCCGCCGCTGGGCCGCGGCCGAGGGCCCGCGAGCGGCCTGCCGCCTCGTCACGGAGGCCGCGGCATGAGTCTCCCTGCACGCCCGAGCGACGCGATCGCGCTCTTCGAGCAGCTCGCCCAGTGGGGCGAGGTCTCGGCCTACGAAGCCGAGGCGCTCGGCGCAGGGCCGTGGGTCCCCGTCTTCGAGAACGCGGGCGCCCTCGAGGCGGTTCGCGACGATCACGGTCAGTCGGTGGCGTGGCACCTGACGCCGCCCTTCGTGCACCTCCTCGAATGCGACGCCCAGCAGGTCGGCCGCCGGCTGTGCTTCGCGGTCCCCGAGTATCGCGCCTACCTGCTCAGCATCCTCGTCGAGGGGCTGGTCGACGCCGGGCGCGCGGGCATGACCGTGGAGCTCGAGGAGTGGACGCGAGGCGAGCTCGCGCCGCTGCTGTCAGAGTTGAACGCGTTCCTCGGCCCCCTCGAGAGCGGCAAGCGGCTGGTGGATCTCCCCTCCGCGGAGCTCGAGGCTCGCATGGCCGACCTCCCCGAGCGCTCGCTGCCGTTCGCTGCCTGGGACAGCTTCGCGCTCGGGCAATCCGCGCGCCCGAAGGCGCTCTTCGAGTTTGCCCTCCGGCGCTTTGCCCCGGCCTGCGCGGCGCTTCCCGTCAGCCTCGAGACGGCCGCCGTGCTGCGCCCGCTGCCGCTCAATCGAGAGGACGGCTTCGGCCTCGGGAGCGCCTCCCTTCCCCACCCATGGAACACGCAGCGCTTCGGTGTGCTGTGCGGTGCTGCGGTCGTCGACGCCCACGGCCAGCGCTTGTTCGACGAGGACGCGCCGCTCAAGGACGTGTTGGTTGAGCATCTCCGAGATGCGTTGGTGGAGCACCCGTTCTACGCGGCGGTGGTACATCTGGGCATCTGCGCCTGGCGCTCGCCGGCGTCGACGATGCCCACGGTTGAACTCTACGTGCCCGCGACCGGCGCCTTGCACGACGTCTCGGTGCTCGTCGGCTCCCGAGGCGTAGGCCGCGTCGCCGGGCTTCTCAGCGACCTCGTTCGCGCGCAGGGCTATGCGCCCTTTGGTCTCGTCGGCGGGCGGGTACCCGACGAGCTGATGGGAAACCTGCTCCGGAACCTCCTCGAGCTTCGAATCCTGCGGCTACAGGACGAACTCTTGGTTCTTGACGACGACTACCAGTCCTCGCTGATGGCGGCGCGACTGCGCACCGTGTTCCGGCCGGGCAAGGATCTGCAGAAGCGGATGGTCGAGGAGCTAGCGCTGCGGGCATCCGAAGGAGGTGCCGCATGAGGCCCCGCAAGGTCGACCTGGCGTTCGACTGGATGCGCAACCTGCCGCGTCGCGCCTTCCACTACCGCGACGAGGTGTGGGCGGCGCTGGCCGAACTCCATCCGGACGAGTTCGCAGTGAGCGACGGCCGCAAGACGCCCTGGTTCTCGCTGCATCGCGACATGACGCAGGACGCCCGTTTCCTCCGAGGTGAGAAGGGGATGTTCGAGCTTGTCGACAGCATCGCACTCGATGATTCCCCCCCGGCCGAGGTCGCTATCGTGCCAGATGCGAAGGAACCACGGGTCTGGATCTTCCAGGCCAACCCCAAGTTCTACCGGATTCTCGAGGCGCTCCAGCACCTCGACCAGATGCAGTTTCTGACCAACCGGTACAAGGACCGCATCCAGGTGGGCGACATCGTCCTGCTCTGGATGTCAGGCAATCACGCGGGCATCTACGCCCAAGCTCGCGTCGTGGAGGGCGTCGCGGAGCGGAAGTCCGATGGCGACGATGCGGTGTTCTGGGCGGACCCAAGCAGCGGAGCCATGACCAAGCCGCGGGTCGTCCTCGCGATCGAGAAGCGGTTCCTTGGAAACCCGCTCCTGAAGAGCACCATCGCGGCCACGGAGGGGCTAGGGAACCTGATGATCCTCCGGCAGCCGAACGGCACCAACTTCCCTGTCGACGCCGATGCGTGGGAGCTACTGCGACCGCTCATGCCGACCGAGGAGACGCCCGAGCCAGCCCGGGAGGTTCTGACCTGGGCGATGAAGCGCGCCCGTGGCGGCAAGATTTACGACGGGAGCTGCAACGAGCTGCTCGAGCGCTTCGTCGGAGAGACCTTCGCAGATGGCGAGGAGCACTCCCGGGACGAGATCACGAGCTGGTTCGCAGCGAACTACTCGCTCTTCAAGCCGATCACCGTCCAGTGCCACATCGAGAAGTACACGACCAACTTCCGAAGCCGGGCCCACTACAACGCGACGGCGGAACACGACCTCCTGTTCCGCGTCGGCGACGACTGGGCGCGCCTTCGGCTGTACCGAGCAGGTGATGACCCGCCGCCGATGCACGACCTCGATGGGTCGACTGGAGCGCCAAGGAGCGAGGCTGCACGCAAAGCTTGGGTAACACGCCGAAAGCGGAAGGGGGCTTCGTTTGGTTCCGCCATCGACCGGCATCGGCGACTGCTCGCTCACCTCACCACGTTCGGCGAGCTGACGCTGGGGGATCTCGAAGACCTCGGACTGGATGAGGGGCACCTGGGCGACTGGCTCGACTCGCTGTTGGCGCGACGTCCCGACGCCCACGTAATCACGCCGCTCTTCCTTCACCTGATCGAGGATGATGCAGGCCCTTGCTCCTTCACTACGCGCCTCGCTGCGCGGTTCATGGGCGAACACCTCCGCCGACATACGCCGGACTCCATCCCGGAGCTCGAGGAGCACGTCTGGACTCGGTTCGGGCGCTGGCACCTGACGCAGCCTCACGGCGGCGACCAGAAGGTACACGCCTATCTGAGCGTGCCGATTCGCGAACCCCGCGACGTTGCTGCCTCGGAGCGGCTTGACCTCTTCGCTCAGCTACCGCCGAAGGTGATCGGCGACCTGATTCGCGAGCCCGAGTTCCTCACAGAGCAGCAGTCCTGGAGCGCTGACGCGGCGTCCAAGTCTTCGGAGGGGCCGCTCACCACGCAGCTGCGTCGCAACTGGAAGCGCCCGTTGCTGCTCAGCGTCGTGGAGCTGCTCGTGGCCGACGATGGGCAGGTGCTTGTCGGCGAAATGGAGCGCGCCGACGTGGTGGAGCGCAACTACATCATCGGAGGACTGCCGCTGTGCGGCGCCAGCGACTGGGAGCCTGCCGCCACGCTCGATCGCGAGGCCGCCGCAGAGCGACTCTTCCAGCACCCCGTCGCGGCGGCGCTCCTGCAGTTCGAAGTCCACCGACTGTTCGCCGGCCTGTCGGGCGACGTGGCGGCGCTGATCCACGTCGGTGGGGGTGTGGCGCAGCTCGAGCTCGACGGCGCCGGGCGAGGGCCTCTGTGGCGCCACGTCCGCTCGATGCTCGAGCAGGTCGGCTACTGGCCGGTGGGGGCCAGCACCCAGGATTCGCTCTGGGCAACCGCCGTCCACGTGATGCTGAAGAACCTCGAGTTGCTCGATGTGTTCGGGCGCGAAGGCGACGTTCTCCGACTCGCCGACGCCCACCAATCCAAGATCAAGGCCCATCCGGGACATCCGCAGAACCGGGGCGAGAAGCCGTATCGCGTTCGCCTGTCGCAGTTCCTGGCAGCCCTTCAGGGAGGACAGGCATGACTTCTACCTCGGTGCGCATTGCGCTACCCAAACTCTTCCTATGGAGCGAAGCGGCTCGCATCCAGGAGTACCCGGAGGCGCTCTCCCGGGCCACGGCTGATCGTAGCTATTCGAGGGTCGAGATCGAGCGTGAGCTCCTCGATGTCGCTCCAACCATGACATTCCAGCATGGCTCCCCGAGAGGAAGCCGAACCGATGGGATCGTCAATCTCTACGGTATTGAGCGTTCAGGGGACCGATGGCGTTTGAACGGCCTTGGACTGCTCAAACGAAGCGCGAGCCGAGCGACGGTCACGCCCGAAGGCCTTCATATCGGAGCGCTCTATCGGGACACCCCCCTGGGCAGGGCTTGGGCTACGGAGCTTGCGCGACTCGTCGCTCTCAGAGAGCCCCGCACTCGCCTCGTTATCTGGCTCATGGTCAGGGGAGCGGAACTGAGTGCGGGATTTTCTGACTCCGACAGCAACACGCCACTCGAGCTGAGGAGTGAAGACGGCGAGGTGTTGGCCATTCGTTGGGCAAAGACCGACGCTTTCAACGACCTGCTGCAACAACACGCCACCGAACTGCTCGGTCCGTTCTGGGCCCGGCTCATCAAGCTCGACCCCGAGTGTAGCGTTGTCTGGGAGGGTGTCGTTCGAGGGAATCCCCCTTCAACAAACAGCCTCTCTACCGCGCTGCGGCGGTCGCTTGGGTTGTTCCACTACCTGGGGTTGTTCGAAGGCTCGGAACGGAGTTGGAGCCTCAGCCCAGAGAAGCTTGGTGAAGTGCTGGGAGATGAAGTTCCGCGATCGCTTGGGTTGGATGGCGGCATGCAGGTGCGCCTCAGCGACGACGAGGCTTTCGCCCGAGCACTCCGTGACTGCGTCGACGCTGACGGATTCCTCATCGTCAGCCAGCTCGCCGACCGGTTCGGAGACCTCCTTAGCGTTCCGACCGAAGACCGCGAGGTTGTGCTCGACAGCTACGCACGCACGGCGATGTACCACGACCAGCTTCGCGTCCTCGATCGCCACCCAGGGCAACCGCGCATGGGGCGCGGCCTGTTCGGGGAGCCCGGCGCACGTCGAGTTCGCGTCGAGTTCACACCTATCCACAAGACCACGCCAGTCCAGACCGCGGAGCAGGCCCCCGCGGGATCGTCCAGCGAAAAGCAGGGAGAAGACCGATGAGTATTTCCAAGCCGTGGGCCGCCAAAGGGGTCGCTCTCTATCCGCCGTCGTTCTCCATGGTGGGCCAGAACCAGGTGTTCAACGCCCTCCATCAGTTCCGGCGCTCCTTCTGGGACGGTGCCGCGAACGACATCGCTGGGTTCTTCATCGCGTTCGGCGACTGGGGCCTGGGCAAGACGCGACTCGGCTACGAGCTCATCGGGGAGGCGACGGGGCGTGTCGACCGATGGCTGCTCAACAAGAACGAATACGTCATCCCGCCGTTCCACCAGCCGGACAAGAAGCCGCGTGTCCTCGAACCCGCGCTGCAGGATGGCGTGCTGCCGCTCTACATCCGCTACAGCACCGTCTGCGACGACGATCTCGACGCGGCGACGTGGGTGGCTCGCCTTGCCGTGGAAGCGCTGCGCCACACCCTGCACGCCGATCCGGCGGCTGGTGGACCGCGCGACCTCTACGAAGACCTGATGGCCGCGATGGTGGCCAAGGGCGTCAACCTGAAGGCCCTCTCTCTGGTTCACGACGACACGCGGTCCTTTTCGGACCGCCTCGTGGACGCGAAGAAGATTCTTCGCGACGCCGGACTGAACCACCTCTGGATCATCGTCGACGAGGTCGAGACGCCCGGCGACCTGAGGCGGGGACTGCGGGAAGACACGCAGACCAAGGTCGACGACGAGTACCTGCTGATGGTCTCGGAGGTCATCAAGCACGAGAACTGGCGCAACCAACACCCGGACGTGAACTTCCTGCTGCTGTGCAGCGTGGGCATGCGCGACCAGATCCACATCGGCCCGAACCTGCGCCGCGCAAGTTCTGTCACGATCGAGCCCAACCAGCTGACCGACGTGCAGAGCTACGTCGACCACATCAAGGGCAGCCTGGCGGACCCTCACGCCGTCGAGTACCCGGTCGGCACGCTCGAAGGCGCATTCCTTTCGGCGAACCGCAACTTCGGCTGGCTGAACGTGATCATGGCATCCATCCACGAGACGCACGCACGGCATCTCGACCGAGGTGATGGCGCCGATGCGTGGGAACTGCTGAAGGACTTCGCGAAGACCGATGCTCGCGCGACTCACATCTTCAATGACGGCGCCGTCCTGCCGCTCCTCGGTACGGTCAGCGGGGTGCCCAAGCAGGAGGTGGAGCGGCTGGTCTATGGGCAGCTTCCCGCCCCTGTGGGCGGAGTGGCGACGGCAGCGCTGACCGAAGCAATGGCCGATGCGCTGCTGGCCCACGAGATCGCAGGCCGTGGGCATGCCTTCGCCGAGCTCTTCCAGGTTCACATCGATGAACGGGCATTGGCGAACGAGCTCACGCGACCCGACTTCGGCTTCAAGGCGAAGGAGGGAAAGACGGACACGTACTTCACGCCAAACTGTGAAGTTTCGGTCGTCGGACTGCTGGAGGCACTGCGCGCCTTCTCGGTTGCTGTGGGCGGAGCGCCTGGAGCGGCTGGGGATTTCGTCGTGTACGGCGACCTCGAGCAGTGGGGAGAGCAGCTCGCTGCCCTCTACCCAAGGGAGGGAATCGAGTTCGCGGCGGAATCGCTCCACCGCATCTTCTCGAGGCCTGAGTACCGGGTGGACGGTACGCGCTTCGTCGGCATGTCGTTCCGGCTCTGGCGTGAGTTCAACAAGCTGCTGGTCTCCGCCGCCGAGAGCGTTCGATTCTTCAAGGATGGCACGCACGAGGCGGCCCTCGATCAGTACGTTCGCGGCGTTAGTCAGACGAAGGGCAAGCGGGGCACGGCGATCTGCCTCGGACTTTCGAAGCTCCTCGACGACCATCTGGAGGATGACAGCACCAAGCAGATCTCGGGACTGAAGGACGTTCCGCACAAATCCTTCACCTCCGCGTTCGGCTCACCCTCGCTGGACGGGCTTCGCGTGACGCCGGATGGGCGCTGCACGATCGCATATTGCCTCGACGTCCAGGAGACCCTCGACAAGCTCCGCGCGTACATCGGCCTCGAGCGTGTCCACCCGATTCTGGTTTTGTTTCCGGCGACCGCGGACGTCGCGTCGTTCGAGCAGCAGCTCGAGGCGTCGCCTGCGCTGCGTCGGTGCGTCCTGACTCGTCGTCTCGTATCGCAGGAGGAGGAATTCCTGCTGAAGTACTCTGGCCGGGGCACCGCCTACAGCCCCCTTGAGGCACGGCTGAGCAAGGTCGCGAAGGGGCTCGAGGGCTCGTACCGCGACGAGTGGCAGGCCAAGACACGGGAGTGGGCCAACGGTCTGCGCAAGACGGGCTACCTCCTGGCGCCGATCTGGAGCCGCAAGACCGGCAACAACGCCGCCGACTTCGCGAAGGGCTACCGCTACATGCTTGCGAAGGACTGCTCGCTCGATGCGGCGGTCGACACGGCCGGCGGCCCGCTCAACAACGTCGAGTTCGAGAACTGCCGCCAGGCGGCGAAGAAGAACATTGATGCCCCGGCAGCGTGGAAGTACGGCGACTTGCTCGGCGTGCTGACGACGGATGGCAGCCTGCTTCCGCGAGTGCCGAGGTGCTTCTTCTCACTGCTTCAGGAGCTCAAGACGCAGTCGGCGGTGAGCAAGCTCGCGAACAGCTTCTTCTTCGCCGTTCCGGACAGCGAGATGAAAGCGCCGCAACAGCTCGAGCAGAGCCTCGAGGTCCTGATCGGCATCGGCCTGGTTCGCAAGAAGAGCGACCTCTACAAGGCGATCGACCGCACCATGCTGGAGAGTCGACGCCAGTCGTCGACGACGTGGCTCGAGGGAGAGTGCAAGGACTCGATCAAGAGGCTGACAGACCTCTTCCCAACTCAAGCGGGGATCCTGCTCAACAACAACTACCCGACGGCGAAGCAGCAGCTTTCAACCGCGGAAAAGCAGATCCAGCAGGTGAGCTCGGACCACGTCACCGCCGATATCGATGGGCTCACCGAGGAGTCGCTGAAGACGGTCGTCGCGCAGGTATTCGACATCGAAGAGTGCATCCTTGGGGTCTGCCCTCTCGACATTGGGGAGACGACGCTCGAGTTCGACTGCTCGCCCGCCCGGATCTTGTCGTACGAGAATCGCTACGGCAGCCTCTCGCTGTGGGAGCGTGTGGCCTTCCTCGCCTGGCTGAAGAAGACCTTCCTCGAGACCCGGGACGAGATGATCGACGAGATCGATCATCTCCTCACCGAGGCGGGAACGCTTGACGAAGCCGAGGGGCAACCGTTCCCGGTCGCTCCTGTCACTCTCCCGCTCAAGGCCATCAAAGCCGAGTTGGAGAACGCCGTGAAAGGGCCGGCTGCGGCGGGCACGCAGACGCGGATGGCGACGATTCCGGTGCTCTCCTACACGCTCATGATCGACCAGTACCTGGTCAACTCGCAGTATGAGCACGCCTGGAAGCGCATGGACGCGCTGAAGGACCTGATCAGCAAGGAGCGACCCGGCAGCTTCTTTGCGCGCTTCAAGAAGCTCCACGAGCAGTGGGCGAAGGCGGTGAAGGACTTCAAGTCGGCGGCGACGGCATGGCAGTCCGTCTCGGAGTTCGCGGCCGATGCTCCCCCTACAGTGCAGTCCTCGCTGAACCCTCTGAAGCTGGAGGTCCAGAAGTTCCGCGGCCTCGTCGAGGGAGGCCTCAAGCAGCAGATCCAGTCGCTCATCGACCAAGTGGCGGAGACGGAGCTGCTCAAAAGCCTCGAGACCGAAGTGGTTGCCACGGCCCAAGCGGTCCAGGGGCTGCCGCTGCAGGTCAACGAGAAGCTGGAGGAGTTGAAGGCGGCCCTGCGTAAGGTCATCCGCCAGAAGGAGCTTCAGGCCCTCAACCGCGTGCTGACGGCAGGCGGGAAGTCGGCCAAGGTCGAGCCCACTCCAGCGGCGACACATGGAGCTACGAAGAGCCGGTACGAGGCCTTCAACGGTCAGGTCGCCCAGGAAGGCTCGGCCCAGTTCGAGAACGCCGGCAAGGGTGTCGACTTCAGCCTCTGGGTCGACATCTCGAGTGGCTTGGAAGCTGGCACCTACGACGAAGATCAGCACCCCGACCACGCGGACGCCATCCGTGAGCTGAAGCTGATGAAGCTGATCCGGTCGAAGCTGGAGCTGCGATGAAAGCGCGCGTCTTCGAAGCACAAGCGGACTTCTTTGAGGTCGGGGTTCTCTCGCAGACCGCCGAGGTGCAGGCGGTGTCCGTGGACCAGCTCCTTGACGACCCATCGGGGCCTCCGGTCGTGATCGTCGGCGGGCTGCTCGGGGCTGACCGGCTCGCGGACATGCGCAGGCTGTCCTCGGTGCTCGGCCGCGCCCGTACTGCCGTCATCCTCGTGCCGCCGTTCACTGACCTGGACCTCGGGCGCTACTTCGAGACTCCGGTGCAGCTTCGCGCACAGCGTCGAAGTGCTGAGTCGTTGGCCCGCATCGTCGATGGCGCGGCTGCGGCGGCGCTCGGGGAAGAAGTGAAGGTCCGCTCGGACCACTTCTTTGAAACGGCGCTCGGAGCCGGTGTGACCGCGGTCGATGCCCAGGGCAAACCGGTGTTGATCCGGTTCCAGGCCTCGAACACCTCGGGGCCTGTGTTCTTCTCGGCGCTCCAGCTGCTGACCTACACGGCACTCACGGATGAAGGTCAGCGTCAGGAGCTGCTGGGTCACCTCGTCTCGTGGGCTCCCACCGCGGTCAACGAGCCAGCGGCCTCCGCACGGGGTCCCAGCGCACCGCTGAAGACAGAGGCCGTGACCGAGGGCGTGCTCATGCAGGTTGCGCTGCTCCTGGCCGCTGGAGGCCTCCAAACGACCGATCAACTCCGTGCGCGTGCCCATGCGCTGCTTGGCGCGGACCTGAGCGCTGACGACGTCCATGCTGCCCTTGAGGAGCTGGGCCGCCGGGGCGTCTTAGAACGGGAGGGGCCGGAGCGGGGCTCGCACACTGCGCTCGACGATTTTATTGAGCAGCGCGGGATGCACCCCTATGTGCGCGAGCTCGCGGATTTGCTCGCCTCGGAGGAGACGCATTCATGAAGAGCATTGAGCTAGCCCGCGCCCTCGCGGCGGCGATGAGCCTCCGCCTTCCCGGCACAGTCGGCAAGATCGCCAACAAGATGAGGTACATCGACTCAAAGGCGCCGCTCTTCGTGCGCGGCGGCATCATCCGGAGCATCGAGCCGCGCCGGTTCGACCGTGTCTACGCAGTGGGCGTCTCGTCAAAGAGCCGCAGCATGCCCGCCCTTGGCGGCATCCTGTACGGGGCGGCTGCGCTCCGACACGACGTCGTGGTGACAGGCAATCAGGTCACGGAGGGTTTCCAGGATAGCCGCGTCGACATCAACGACATGAACTTCCTCGACGCGTCCGAGCGCCTTGCGTGGAAAGAGTACATCCTCGTCTACCGGCTGCTAACGGACTTGATGGACTCGGATGCGAGGCCGGACGTGATCTACGTGGACATCCCACTTCTGGTCCCGCGGGCGGAGCAGAGCCTCAGTCTCGCGGAGCCGGACGTGGAAGAAGAGTGGCGCGAGCTCCTCGATGTCATGGAAGCATTTTGGCAGCGCTTTCTCCCGTCGGTCTATCCGAATGACCCCAACGGGCCGTTCTTGGTGTCCCTCCAGTCGAAACGGGACCTGAACGCTGCCGTCTTGAACGCACTCCGCGAGAAGGGCGCAGCGGGCTCGCCGGAGGCCATCAGCAGCGAGGCGCTGGACTTGATCCAGAGCGAGTGGGTCCAGTTGCGCCGAGTCGGAGTCCTTCGCTTCCTTCGCGGCGCGCTCCGCGCAGGTCACCGCACTGCGGCCTACTACTACGAGGCGCTCGGTCGCCAGATGAAGCGCTTCGAACCGAGGACCGTGGCGAACCACGGCCTTGTCGGATTCCACATCCAAGTTGGGCTCCGCACGCCGATCTGGAAGGTGGAGACCGTGGGAGCGCTGGGCCAATGGGACTCGGATGCGCTCGACAAGCTGGCGAGCATGACAGCGTTTCTGACCCTGAACGACAACCCACGCATGAAGCCGCTGCCGCTCTGGTACGCCGAGCAGCTCGTGATGATGCCGCGCGAGGTGCTGTCCAACTACCTTCGTTCGACCCTTAGCATGCTCAAGGACCGTGCCGTTGATCGGGCCTGGCTTGAGGGCGTCGACACCATGGATGAGGAGTGAGCATGTTTCGAGACGACGACAACTACATTGGCAAGCTGGTCGGCAACACAGGTGAGCCCAACAAGCTCACGATCGCACTTCGCTCAAGCTTTTCCGCTCGGCGCGGTGAGTTCGTTCGTGTCGCACACCAGGAGCGCGAATCGGAATCCCAGCTCGACGTGCTGGGCCGTATCGTGGGCCTATCGCGATCCAACATCCTGTTCAGTCCCGCACTCGGCGAGGGGATCAGCGAGGTAGAGCTTCTCCCGCAGTCGAGGCTGTCGGGCGAGACGGTCTTCGCCACCCTTGAGCTGGTTGGCTACAAGGATCCGTTCACCGGGGAGATCCGCATTCCGCGGCGTCCGCTGACGCCAGGAACGAAGGTGTACGGGGTCGACTACGCCTTCCTTACGAGCTTCTACGAGTTCTCCGAGGACACGAGCATCCATCTCGGGAACCTCGTGGGCTATGAGAAGGGCGAGAACATCGTTCCCGTGTTCCTCGACGCGAATACGCTGGTGACCGAGCACCTCGCCGTGCTGGCGATGACGGGCTCGGGCAAGAGCTACACGGTCGGCCGAATCATCGAACGGCTCGTCTCTCAACTGAACGCCTCTGTCGTCGTGTTCGATCCCCACGGGGAGTACGGCAAGGCGTTCCGAGGGGGCACGCTCAACTTCAACGAGCGCCTGGACAAGGTTGAGGACCCTCGAGATCGGCAGAAACTCGCCGAGATTCAGGAGGGACTGCAGCAGCTGCAGAACCGTGGTGGCGGGATCAAGGTCTACACGCCTCAGCTCCGCAGCTTCGACGAGAAGTACGCTGGCAAGAACAAGCGGTTGGCCCTCCAGCTCGATCACTTCGACGTGGACGAGTTCTCGGGGGTGCTGCCCGGACTGACCGAGCCGCAGCAGCGCGTCCTGGATGTCGCGCTTCGATACTGGAAAGAGAACATCGAAGAGCCTCGTGACATCCAGGAGCTCTTCGCTGTCCTCGATGATCTCGACCGCCTGAAGGAGTGGGTGAGTGAGTCTGGCAGCCAAGGCGAGGCCAACGCTCTGCGCGGAGGCAGCGCCAACATCGCCGCGATCCGACTGCGTCGAATGATCAACGAGGCGCAGAGCTTCTACTCGCGGGCGGCCGGCGAACCCTTCGATGTGTACGAGATGGTCGGGGACGACAGTGCGGAGTCCGGGCGGCTCTGCATCATCGATCTTCAGGGGCTCTCGAACACGGCGCGACAGGTCATCGTCGCGCTCATCTCGAGCGAGCTCATGAAGGCAGCGGCTGACAAGCAGCGTCCGACCCGGCCCGTGTTCATCGTCTACGAGGAGGGGCACAACTTCGCGCCAGCTAGCGAGGCGGCGATTTCGAAGAACATCATCAAGCGGATCGCGGCGGAAGGCCGAAAGTTTGGCGTTGGCTTTGCGATCGTGAGCCAGCGGCCGAGCAAACTCGATTCCGACGTTACGAGTCAGTGCAACACGATCGTGGCGATGCGCATCAAGAACCCCGACGACCAACGCTTCATCCAGAAGACGTCGGACTACTTCTCCGCCGCGGACCTGGCAGAGCTGCCAACGCTCTCGACCGGCGAGGCCTTGATCTGCGGCCGAGCGATCATCGCGCCGCTCGTCGTCAAGGTCGGTACCAAGGCGCTGGTCCACGGCGGCGAGTCGCCACGCGTGTGTGAGCGTTGGGGGAGGTCCGGCGGATGAGCATGGGCCCACGGGAGTCCTTGGCGGACCAGGTGTTCGCCGGGCTCACCAACCACAGCCTAATGGAACAGCACTTCCCAATGCTGTTGGGGGCCGGGATTCCCGACATCGGCCTGACGGTGCACTCGCATTTTCTCACGTTCCTCGCTGGCGTGGGCCAGTCGTTGCACTACTCGGCGGTGGCGGAGTGCCCGATCTGGTGGGCTCGGGACAACGGGCTGGGCGATGTCCGGGCAGACTCGGTGTGGTTCGAGAAGACGGACGGCAATGCATCACTCGCGTTCGAGTTTGAGCGCTTCGAACGGGGCGATGAGAGCAAGCTCCGCGGGAAAGTTGAGAATCTAGCCATCGCGTCCACTGCCACACCGAGCCTGCATCTGTGTGTTCTCGCGTACTGGGTGAGGAGCGGGTCTGCCCCACGCACCATGGACGCCATCATCGCGACGTATCGGGATGGGTTCCGCCGCAAGGGCAACGACGTGGCGCCGGCACGCACGCCACTGATGATCGTCAAGTGCGTGATGCGCCCTGTGTCGGACACGGGGCGTCTCGTGTTCGGCGAGTTCCTGCGGGACGAGCGCAATGAACGACTTGCCCTCGGGAGGGCGTAGGCATGGCCCTGATCGTGTTTCGTGGCAGGCCCGGCGAGGAACTGGGCGATCGGTTTCGCTTGCTAGCTGAGCTCGGCAAAGGGAGCTTCGGCGAGGTGTGGCAAGCGCGGCGGCTGAAGGATGGCGCCACGGTCGCGATCAAGATCCCGAAGGATCAGGAGAAGGGCGAGGAGGTGCTGCGCAAGGAGTCGGACATCATCAAAGACATCCACCATCCGAACATCGTGCGCGTTCACGGGTTCCACAACATCAGCGAGCTCTTCGTGATCGAGATGGAGTTTGTCGATGGGTACGACCTCGCGAAGGTCCTCGACAACGTCAGTACCCGAGCTCCGCTTACGTTCGAGCAGATGCTGGAGTGGACCCTTCAGATCCTTGACGGGCTGGCGGCAGTCCACGCGGCAAACATCTCACACAACGACCTCAAGCCTCAGAACATCCTCGTAGACAAGTCGTCGGGGGTGGCCAAGATCACCGACTTCGGCTCGAGTCGGCGCCTTGAGGACGTGTGGGTCTGGACGCAGCGCCACGGGACCGAAGCGTACATGGCACCAGAGGTCGCTCTCGAGGGGAAGCGGGCCCGCGACATCAGCGACATCTACTCGATCGGTGTTCTCCTCTACGAGATGGCCACGGGGCGTTTGCCATACTCCAGTCCTCATCAGCTGCTGACCGGCGTCCAGATTGCCAAGCCCCGCGAGATCAACCGCGATGTGCCGATGGACCTCGAGGCCGTGATTCTTCGGGCCATGTCACGACGCCCGGAAGCACGGTTCCCCAACTGCGGCTCGATGCGGGCCGCGGTTCAGGGCTGCCTTGAAGGGCTAAGGGCCGAGGCAGCGACGGCAGCCATGCCATCGCGTTCGGAGCCGAGCCAGCTTGGCTTCCGCCCGCCGTCCTCCAGCCCACTTTACTATCTGGAGCTCGCCAAGCAGCGCCTCGCGGAGGGCGACTCCCAAGGTGCACTCGAGGCCGCCGAGGCTGCCGTCGATCGAAGCGACGGACATCCGCAGTACCTTCGTATGCTGGGCGGTATCTGCCTGCGGCTCGGCTACCACCGCAAGGCGGCGGAGGCCTACGAGCAGCTGTTGGCAGCATTCGAACGTGGCTACCCGGTTGAGGGACATCAGCGGCGGGAAGTGCTCGAGCGGCTTGGCCAGCTGTACATCAGCCTTCAGCGATACGGTGAGGCCGTGGCCATCTACGAGCGCCTCGTGGACGCGGTCGACAGGCCGTACTCACGGTTCCGACTCGCCGTGGCTACTGGGCTTGACGGGGACTATGGGCGCTCCATCCAGCTGCTCGAGAGCGTTCGGGCGGAACGGCCGGATGCAGGGGTGGTCTACTCCAAGCTCGGATGGGCCCATGCCCTGAACGGCAACGATCGCCTTGCGCTCAGCTTCTACAACCAGTCTCTCGCCCTCGATGCCTTCGACCTTTTCAGCCTCTTCGAACTCGGAAAGTACTACTTCATGGTCGGCGATCGGCGACGCGCCAGGGAGTACTTCGAACGAGTGATGGACGCCGACAAACAGGGCAACTACGCCGAGCGGGTCCGCGAACTCACGAATCCAACGGCCTGAGCTCCGCCCACCGCGCCCGCTGGTCCTCCCACACCAAGCTCTCGAACACCCGGCGCAAGGTGCGCTCGGTGATCGGCTCCCGACCCGCGGGGTACTCGAGCGCCAGCACCTCCTCCTGAATGTCCGGCGCGAGCAGGAGGAGGTTCATTAGCTGCGTCAGCCGGGCCCGCGTCAGGCCGTGCCGGCGGGCGACGTCGGCCTGGTCGGCGTAGAGGCCGACCTCGATGTCCTCGGCGATGCGGTGGGCGAGCGCGAGGCGCTTGGCG
>Ga0210033_1002375_pt1 | contig 16103 bp, 19 predicted proteins | sample CryGeymeta201501_FD_185465 | JGI IMG/M metagenome (GOLD analysis project Ga0210033, IMG submission 185465) | Groundwater microbial communities from Crystal Geyser aquifers in Utah, USA - Crystal Geyser metaG 2015-01 (SPAdes) (version 2) | ecosystem: Environmental > Aquatic > Deep subsurface >... | reverse complement strand
CGGGCAAAAAGAAAAAGGGGTGTGGGGAAAATGAATTTTTGCCCGCTTGCCTGCCCGCCGAAGGCGGGCTGTGGGGTGGGGGCGTTTCCGCAATTCCTGCGTCAGCAGAAAGGCAAAACAGAAAAATTTTCGTTTCCTTAATTGAAAAAAATTTTGGGGGCGCGCGAATAAAAAAATGTAGCGAAAATTTTTCTGTTTTGCTCGCCATTAGGCGAGCGGAAACGCTGGGCGGGATTCAATCCGCAAAATCCTCTGGATTTTGCTCAAAATGGGTTCGGATTTCGTCCAATAAGCACCACCATTCGACTCGCTTTGCTCGCTCATGGCAGGCCAAAAGCGAGAAGAATGTCCTGAGCGCAGTCGAAGGACAACTATGAATTATTTTACTTACATTATTCAATGTGAGATAATAAGTATTATTTAATATAAGGAAATAATAATTGGTCAAATTTAAGTTAAACAAAAAAGGTTTTACATTAATTGAATTATTAGTTGTAATAGCGATTATTGCTATTCTTGCAGGATTAGTAATTATTAGAATTAATAATGCTTCAAGAGACGCAAGAGATACAAAAAGAATGCATGATCTAGACCAAATAAAACAGGCATTAGAAATGTACAAGCTTGAAAATGATTATTATCCACAATCAGGGTGTGGTTGGGACTGTAATGGGTATAGAAATAGCTATAATAGCGCTTCATGGTCAGCATTAGAATCAGACTTATTACCCTACATTTCTAATCTACCTAAAGATCCTATAAATTCATCGTGTCCTCTCTGGAATAATAATTGTTTTTCATATGCGTATGGAAACGTTGGACGCACTACCAATAGTCCAACATATGATTTAACTGCTCAACTAGAAGATACTAGCCATTCTTAAAGATGTGGTGTAAAAAATTGGAGATGGTATTTTAATAATTGGGCTTGGTGTGCTGCTTTTGGTGGTATATATTCTGATCAAATTTATGAAGCATCGCCCAGTTAAATTAGTTGTTTTTTTCGAGCTAATAATGCTAATGATCCGGATAAAATTACATATACTAGTACTGCGAATAATGTGCTATTATCTCCAGCGGTTGGCAAAACTCCGCCACCACCCATTCCTAAGGGCATTCCACCCATACCCAAAGCACCGGCTATTTTTCCTGCGGGTTGTTGCGGGGCCCCACCTTGTCCTGTAGGTAAAACTTCGCCTAATGTAATAGTCGTTTCATTCATATTGGCTTTATTAGAAATCGAAACTTCTGCATTAGCATTCCCGGTTTTTATTGAAATGCCGCCAGCATTGCCCATGGCTTCATTTTTCCCAGTGTTAGATTTTACGGTAACATCATTATTAATATTAAGATCATTTTTATTATCAATATTAATTTTAACGGATTCTTCTTTTGATACATTGTTACGTGATTCAGCCCCAGTTGTATTATTTTCAAGTGTAATATTTGTTTCTCCTGCAGAGCCATCATTATTAACAATAATCTCACCGTTGCCGCTTGATTCTTGTGCCACATTATTTTTGGTAACTTTTACGGTTTGGCTAGAACTCGAATCAATTTGACTTTGAGAATTGCCACTGTCAGCCAGTGCGCTGCCGGTGATAAGAAGCATGGCCATACAAACGCAAGTAGCAACTTTTAGTTTTTTATTTTTCATTTTTCCCTCTACAATTTTATTTATTTAAATCTTTCTTAAATTATCATCTCTTTTTCTTTTTATATAACCATTTAATTTTATTAAATACAAAATAAATAAATAGCCTAAAAATATCTTTGCAGCAGAACTGGCTTTTTCCATAAAATCGGCTGCTTTTTTTGTATTTTGCCCTTGAACTATTGGGTTATTTAAAGAAGTCGGTTTATTAAAGTTAGATGAAAGATATTGAGAACTATTATTATTGGATCTATCATTGTTTTCATTATTTTTTATATATAATCCATTTATTGCGGCTGAATTAAAGTCGTTAATAACTACAGGATTATTTAAATTATTAATTTCATTTGAAACTTTTTTATCGTTCAAAATAATATTATTTAAGGGCTGATTAGCAGGAGGGGCAGAAGTCTTATTGCTGCTAGAATTATGTTTAACAGTATCAATATTACCGATCCAATTACCAAAAACATTAACCACCATAAGCACTACTTTAGATGCTACGATATTTATATTTGAAAGATTAAGGATATTTGCTAATACATTGGCGTTGCCTGTCGTTATATTTCCGTTACCAGTATTATAGCTAGCCTCATTAAGCCCTATGTTGGCTGATATATCAATATTATTATTTATTGTAGCTTGATTGTTGTTTGTTATATCGGTTGAATTAGCAATTTTTACTATTCCACTATCAACACTATGCTGATATTCAGTGTTGGGATTATTTGGATTTGTTGACGGCGATGGTAGAAGATTTGTTCCTGTCCAAGTGCCAAGAACATTAACAAAAATAAAATATATTGTGTCACCTATAATATTCTGATTTGCTAAAGTACCAGCAGCTAATTTAAGCGTTGCGTCACCGGTAGAAATTGCCCCACTACCTGTATTATAAGATGTCTCATTGCCGCCAGTGTTGCTATAAATATTTAGATTATTTGATATATCTGCATTATTGTTATTATTTATATACAAGGTATTAGATATATCTGTAATATTATTACCTACTATAAAATAAGTAGATGTATTATTGCTACCCAGCATGCTATCAGGAATCAATAGATTACCAGTCCAGTTTCCAAAAACATTAAAAATTCCAAAGACGCCGTCTTGGGATGCAGTAATACTGCTGTTTAAAAAATTGAATAGATTAAGCGCTACATTAGCATCACCGGTTGTTATATTTCCATTGCCGGTATTGTAGCTTGCCTCATTGTTTCCTGAATTGGCCGTTAATGCAAAATTGTTAGACAGGTTAGCGTCATTGTTGTTATTAATTATGGTAGAATTTTTCGAATCAACCGTGTTAATCCTAGTACCATTTAATGCATAGGTTTCTCCGCTTAAAGGATCGACGATGTAGTCTCCAAATAAATTCTCGTAAATGTTTTTATAAACAAACAATATTCCGCTCCCAGGTAGAGTTGTAAAAGTAGAGTTAATAAAATTTAAAAGATTAAGAGTTGAATCAGCGTCGCCGGTTTTAACGCTCGCATTGCCCGTATTATAATTTACTTCATTTAAACCAGTATTGGAATTTATTAAGATTTTATTGTCATTGTTAGCTTGGTTTGTATTATTAGTTTCGGTACTTGTATTTAAATTTTTTTTATTGTTAATTCCTTGGTCAGGGGAACTATTAATAGGCTGATTATTATTAGATAAACTATTATTATTTGCTTCTTTTGTTGTTTCTTGATTAGTGTCAGTATTATTATTTGTTGACGGCGTATTATTGTTTGTTTCCGTAGTAGCTGTAGCTGGATCCTGCTCCGGTTTATCATTGTCTGCAGGCGTGATATTTTCTTCTGCATTTTGTTTTATGCTACCTTGGTTATTTAAATCTTTTTTATTTTTTTCAAAAGGTAAAAGAGGCCTTAAAGGTTCTTTAATATAACTTTTGCTTTTCATGCTAGACTGTTCTGTAACTAGAGGATCAGCGGCAAGTGCCGGATATGTTGAGAAAATCGAAAAGGAGAGAATAACTAAAAAAACAGTTGTTTTAGTCAATTTAGTGTAAATTTTATTAATCATTGCTCCCCCTAAAATTTTGATTTTGTTGGATAAGATCGGGTAGGGGAATAATGCCCCCGCCAATTGGAACTATTTAACATTAACAGTTGTATCGTTGCTATTAATATCGTTAGTTATCTCTAGATCAGCCGTAGCATTTCCTGTATCAATACTTACACTGCCTGTATTGCTGTTAGCTTTATTTTTGCCGGTATTGGCAATAACTGAAACATCATTAGTAACACAAGCTCTATTGCTGTTTTCTATTTCAATCTTAGTTTCTTTTTCAACTTCTACATTATTTCTTGATTGCGCACCAGTAGTAGAATTCTTAACTTCCATACTGTTGTTTCCCTGAACGCTTACACTTGTCTTGCTGCGGTTTAAATTGTTACTGATTTTAGCTTTAGCATTTGCGTTACCGGTTGAAACATCTATGCTGCCTCCATCTTTGTCACCGGTGTTATAGTTAGCTTTATTTTTGCCGGTATTGGATAATGCTAAAACATCATTTAAGATATGTGCATTATTATCGTTTTCTACTTCTACTTTTGTTTTATCATCTATATCCACGTTATTATGGGATTTATACCCAGTGTTGTGATTGCCTAAACCCGTATTATCAGCAAATGCAATTCCCGTAGAAAAGATTATACTAGCCCCAACAGCTGCTAACTTCTTTAGTTTTTGATTCATTTTGACCCCCTTATTAATTTTTTATTTCGGTAGATTTTCTACCTATCGACCTTTATATATTTAAATAAACTTAATATTATTTTTGATTGATATAAACACTCGAGGTACCATTATTGTTTTCAACCTTTATTTTTGTATCGATGGAATCTGTATCTTTAGTTTCAAGCTTTACATTTGTTTTATCTTTATCAATATTTAGATCTAAAATTCCATTTTTTATTTCAAAATGTTTAACATAGGGGAGCTGTTCCGGTTTTATTTCTATGTGACTTGATTCGTTTTTGTTATTTTGGAATAAGCCTATCGCCAATAAAATAATCGATAATGAAACAATTTTTGCCATATTTCTGTCTCCTATTCCTATTAATATACTTAAATTTTATACATTTATTTTATAAAACAAATTGATAATCATACAAAAATTTTTGTTTTAAAATGTTTGATCCGCTAAAAAATAAAAGAAAAATCTAATAAGTCCAATGAGGCATAGGATCACAGTGGGTCGTTAAGGTATTATTTTTTGCAACAGGTAGAAAATATAGGATAATTTTGATAAACTCAGCACTAACTTTTGATATATTTGGTATAATGGGAATAATGTTTTAAAATAAAATAAAGTTAATATAAAGAGGTAAGTATGACAAAGCAAACAAAAAATGTATTTGCTATAGTTATTGATTCAGTTCTAATCTTTTTAGTTATGAGCATTGTCAATCTATTAATAGTTAATATTTTTGATCTTTCATCCATTAATTTACTCAAACAGGGGATAGAAACTTCTTTATATGAACAAAAAATGAACATAATAGGTTGTGCCGGTTTATTTTATATATTGATAATGATTATTTATCTTGTTTTTTTCAGAAAATATTTTTCAGTCGGTAATATTTTATTAAATAAAGAAAAACCACCAGTAAAAAAGGCAGCTAAAAAATAATTTATGCTGCCCACCTAGCTCAGTTGGTAGAGCACATCCATGGTAAGGATGAGGTCACCGGTTCGATCCCGGTGGTGGGCTCCATGAGAAATTGATTATGAAAGAAAAAATACAAGCATACATATTCAAAAAAACCATGCGGGGATATGAGTTTTTGCTTTTAAAAAGAGGTGAAGACAGAGGTAACCTTTGGCAGCCCGTAACCGGCAGTATAGAAAAAAAAGAGGATAAACTAGATGCGGCGAAAAGGGAAATTAGAGAAGAAACAGGCCTTAAAGATTTCAGCAGGATTCTAGATTTGGAATATTCTTTTGAATTTAAAAATGAATACGGAGAGTTTAAAGAGTGGGCTTATGGTTTTGAGGTTTCTTCTACTGTAGAAGAAGTAACAATTAGTGATGAGCATCAAAAATATGTTTGGGTTAATTCTGAAACAGCTCACGAATTATTACATTGGGATTCAAATAAGGCTGTTTTAAAGTTAATAGAAGAAAGATTAAAGATGGTTAGATAATGGAAGCTATCAACTTTTACGTTATTCATATGGCTTTTTTGATGACTGCGGAATTTATTTGGGCTTTTTTTGTATTTTTTATAGGTCTTAAAATATTAAGAAAAAATGACCTCTTATTTACCAAAACATTCTATTATTTTATATTCGCATCAGCTCTAACAAGTTTTATTATCAATAGACTTTTTGATTATGGGATGCAGGACGCGCCTATAGTTTCTGAAATATGGGCTAAAATTGGCAACATGGAAAGATTGGGTATAACGATTGTTCCAACTTTTATACTAATGTATTTCTACTTTTACTTTTCCACAAGTATTTTAAAACTAAGTGCTAAACAGTCTCTATTTTTAGCGTTATTACTAAGTATCGCCACTGCTCCGTGGAGAATACTGGTTTAAGGCTAGTAAGCCGTGAATCCGAAAACCTCATTAATAAATTCTGATAAACATTATTAAAAGAAAAGTTACCAATTTCGTCATTCCCGTTTTTCTTCCGTCATTCCCGCGAAGGCGGGAATCTAGTATTTTATGGATTTCTGCTTCCGCAGGAATGACAAAGAAGAGGGCTTTTGGATTCACTGTGTAAATAGTGGAAAAAACAACGAAATTCTGTTAAACTATTTTTATTACTTTTAAAAGGAGATTTATTCATGGCAAAAGATAATAGGCCAGTAATTACTTTGGAGTGCAGCGTGTGTCACGAGAGGAATTATTCAACTACTAAAAATGCAAAAACTCAAAAGGAAAGAATGGAATTAAAAAAATTCTGCAAACGCTGTAGAGCACATACTGTGCACAAAGAAAGTAAGTAACCTAAATTTATGAGTACTCAACTCAAAAAGGGAATAGACTTTATCGGTGTTGGCTGCGGCGCATTAATCGTTAATGATAATAACGAAACTTTGTTGATGAAAAGAGGCGGTGATTCCAGAAACGAAACGGGAATTTGGAGCCAGCCGGGCGGGGGAGTAGATTTTGGCGAAAAAATTGAAGATGCGATTAAACGGGAGGTGAAAGAAGAGCTTGGGGTGACGATAGAATTGCATGATTTTTTAACTGTTACGGACCATATAATACCCGGCGAAAATCAACATTGGGTTTCAGTCTCTTATTTAGGTAAAATAGTAAGTGGTAAACCCGTAATTTTGGAACAGGAAAAGTGTTCTGAAATTAAATGGTTTGCTTTGAATAATCTTCCGGAAAATTTAACCCAGCCAACGAAAGAATCTGTGGAAGCATATAAAAAATTGAATAACGCGGGGGTGTAGTTAAGTGGTATAACGAGGGTCTCCAAAACCTTAGTCGGGAGTTCGATTCTCTCCACCCCTGCCAAGATATTTTATAATTAGGTAATATTATGTTCACTAACTATCTAAGTAATGTAAAAAATGCAGGCATAGCCTCAACTATTAGCGGCTGGTTTTATTTAATATCTTTATTTATATTGTCTCTAAGAAATGTCATGCGGAATAATTATGACAAAGCTGGCTATTTTAGTATATTATTCATTATAACTCTGCCATTAATTTTCTACTTGATCAGGAGCGGAAGTAAACTCAGAAACTATAAAAAAGAAAAAAGCCAATTACTACTAAGATTAAACAAAAATTTATTTTACCTATCCTTGTTCTATACAATATTACTTTTGATATTTTTTATAATCCTTGGGATAATCTCATTATTTACTACTATCCTTCTTTTTCTATCACTAAAATCTTTATCTAAAAAAGAAAATCTGGAATAACAATTGATTTCTCTATATTTTTAAAGTAAGCAATAGCTTCCTCTATATGTGTTCTGCCAAGATGATTTTTTTGACCGTTCTACTAGCGAGTAGAACGGTTTTTGAATTGAAAAATAGAGCATTTTATCTTTTAAAATAAAGGTAAATAAATTATCTAATATATATGAAAAAGAAAATTATAAAAAACGAAATTATTATTTATCAAGCGAAATCCGGTGCTATTGAGCTAAAGGGGGATTTTAATAAAGAAACAGTATGGGCGACTCAAGCACAAATTGCTGATATTTTTGAAATTAATCGTACGGTAGTAACTAAACACATTGGTAATATATTTAAATCAAAAGAGGTAGAAAGTAAAAGCAATGTGCAAAAAGTGCACATTGCAAATTCTGATAAACCCGTAGCTTTTTATTCATTAGATATTATTCTAGCTATTGGTTATAGAACAAATTCTGTTAAAGCAATTCGATTTCGAAAATGGGCAACAAGTGTTTTACGAAAGCATTTAGTGGTTGGTTATACTATCAATTGTTCGCGAATCGCCAAAAATTATGATGAATTTCTAAAAGCAGTCGAACAAGTAAAAAAAGTTTTACCTGATGGTGGAGTAGTGGATGCAAAAAATGCTCTTGAGCTAATAAAAATGTTTGCCGATACTTGGTTTTCGTTAGATGCTTTTGATAAATCTAAATTACCTAAAAGCGGTATAACAAAAAAGCAGGTAAATTTTACAGCAACCGAAATAACAAAAGCCCTACGTGAATTAAAGCAAGAGCTTATATCAAAAAAAGAAACGACTGATATGTTTGGAATGGAAAGGGAAAACGATAGTATTGCTTCTATTATGGGTAATGTATTCCAAACATTTGATGGCAAAGATGTGTATCCGAGCGTGGAAGAAAAAGCAGCACATTTACTTTATTTTATGGTAAAAAATCATCCTTTTGTTGATGGCAACAAGCGTTCGGGGGCATTTGCTTTTGTCTGGTTTCTTAAAAAAGTTAATTTATTAAATACTTCACGTCTTACCCCAACAGCTTTAACTGCGCTTACCTTACTTGTAGCTGAAAGTAAGCCAAAGGACAAGGAACAAATAGTAGGATTAATTCTAATTTTGCTCAAAAAATAAACTATGCAAGTTCTGGGAGAGTATACGATAATTCCTAAAATTTTCTACCATACTTCATTTATATTTTTAGAATAGTTTAGCGCTTCCTACATAATGATCTACCAAGAGTGCTGGATAGAGGCTAAAGCCCCTGTTTTTGCTTTTACGGGGATTTAGTAAAATAGATAACAATAAGAAATCTCTTGACACCCGACCATATGGTCGGGTAAAATTAATATTAATATATGAAAACTATAAATCTAGTTATTACAAAAAGACAAAAAGAAGTACTTTTTGCAATTTATAACTCACTTAAGGATGTAGGGTTTCCGCCTTCTTTCAGTGAGCTAAAAGAAAAGCTTAACATTTCATCAAATCAGACAATTTTAGACCTGCTCTCTGTTATAGAGAAAAAAGGATTTATCAAAAGAGAAGAAGGCTCGGCTCGTGGAATCGTAATTAAACCGTTAGGATATGATGCAATAAAAAAAGAACCTCTTGTTAGAATTGCAGGAGTTACCGCCGCTGGTCCAACAATTGAAGCAATAGAACAAAATGAATGGATAGAAATGCCCTCCGGGCATAAAAAAATTGACAATGTTTTTATTGTAAAGGTGAGTGGCGATTCTATGATAGAAGCTGGAATTTATAATGGTGATTTAGTTCTTATAAAAGAAGCATCAGAGTATAAAAATGGTGATATTGTTTTAGCCAGACAAGGTAATGAAGTGACGCTCAAAACCTTTATTTATGATAAAGGTCGAACATATCTCAGACCCGAAAACCCAAATTATAGAATAATTCCCATAACTCACGATACTTTCTTTTTGGGCAAAATGATAGCTAACTTAGAAGAAAGGAAATAATGGAAACAAAAGAAAACATTATAGAAATTATTAACAAAATTTTTAAAGATTCTGATACCCTTTATGGATTAAAAGAATTTAGCGGTATTAAAATTGAAGATGTGCTTGATATCTTTGAGAAAGATAAAAAATATTATGTAAAATGTTTCAAACGCGAAAAAGATATTCAAGTTTATAACCCAGAAAAAAACAGCGGAAATCCAGAAGAAATAGTTCGTCAGCTATGGATTTACAAATTGCTAAGTTATTATAAATACGATAAATCTTTAATAGAAGTTGAAGCAGATGTTCATTTTGGTAGAGAAATTCACGTTAAGGCAGTTGACATAGTGGTTTATAAAAATAAGAACAAGGAGACACCTTATATAGTTTTTGAAGTAAAAAAACCAAAAGAAGAGGAAGGTATTGAACAACTAAAATCTTATTTGAATGCTCAAGGTGCCTTAATCGGCGTTTGGTCAAACGGCGATGCAAAAACTGTTCTTTATAGACCATACCCAAAGGATTATGAAACCCTAAGAGATATTCCAAGATTTGATCAAGAAATAGACGATATTTTAAAAGAAAAATTAACTCTGGATAAATTAAAAACAGACTTTGATCTTAAAAAGATAGTAGAAACATTAGAAGAACTTGTGCTTGCAAATTCAGGCGGAGATGTCTTCACTGAAATTTTTAAATTAATCTTTGCTAAATTAATCGATGAGAAAAAAGCTCTAAGTAGACCAGAACATGAACTTTTGTTTAGAAAATCAAAAGATGTGCAATTAACTTTTAATACAATAAACAAACTTTTTAAGGAGGCGGTAGATGAATGGCCAGGCGTTTTTAATGAACATGAAAAAATTGAACTTTCTCCTTACCATTTATCTGTTTGCGTTGGTTCTTTAGAAGAAATCAAGCTTTTTGGCGCTAATCTAACCGTTATGGACCACGCCTTTGAATATTTACTAACATCAATTGCAAAAGGGAGCAAGGGTCAATATTTTACTCCCAGGAATGTTATTGATATGGCAGTTAAAATGTTAAATCCAAAACAAAATGAATATGTAATCGATCCAGCTTGTGGCTCTGGTGGTTTTTTAATTCATGCAATGCATTGGGTTTGGCAAAATCATTTAAATGCTACTTCAAATTCAAATTTTGATCAGGACAAAATAGAATACGCAAAAAGGTATATCTATGGGATAGATTTTGATGAAAAAACAACAAAAATTTCTCGTGCATTAATGCTTATCTCAGGAGATGGCCGTTCTCATGTGTTTAAGCTAAATTCCTTAGATACTAGGGAATGGTTAAGGGAGGGGGATGAAGAAATTCGCACTAGAGCAGAACTAAGAGGCTTACTATATAAATTTAACAATATAGATAAAGACCGAGAGAATGAAGAATCGTTTAAAAATTTAAAGTTCGATGTTTTACTAACAAATCCTCCTTTTGCTGGCGAAATACACGATTCCTTACTTCTTAATAGATATGAATTAGCAAAAAATGAAGCAGGGAAGCAAAAGAAAATAGTTGAAAGGCATATTTTATTTATAGAAAGAGCCTTAGATATGCTAAAACCTAGCGGAAGAATGGCCGTTGTTCTTCCTCAGGGAGTTTTGAACAATACAAATTCTTCTTATATTAGGAATTGGCTTTTTGATAAAGCCAGAATATTATCAGTTGTTGGGCTTCATGTTAACACTTTTAAGCCTCATACTGGAGTAAAAACAAGCATTCTATTTTTACAAAAATGGGCTGAAAATGAAAAGCCGCTAAAGGATTATCCAATTTTTATGGCAGTTTCTCAAAAAGGAGGAAAAGATAATTCTGGAAGGGAAATATTTAAAAAAGATGAAAAGGGCAACCTAATTTATAAGGTAACAGGCGAAAAAGTTCTAGATGATGATTTAGATGCTATTGCTGATGGATTTATTAAATTTGCAAAAGAGCAAAAGTTTAATTTTTGGAGAAGTCGTTAATGTCAGTAAAAAATAATCAATATAAATTGTTTATAGATGAATCTGGAACGGCAAGTCTAAAAGATAAAGGTTCTGTCTTGTACATTTTAGCTGGTTGTTCTATCGAAGAAGGTGATCGTAATGAGGTAAAAATAAAAGCAGACCAGATTAAGTATAAATATTGGGGAAGGACTGATATTATTTTTCATTCAAGAGAAATTGGCAGAAGGCAAAACAATTTTAAAATTTTCAAAGATAAAAAATTATACGATAATTTCTTAAAAGATATTAAAGGATTTCTACTTGATGCTAAATTTAAAATGTTTTTTATAATTCTTGATAAAAAGAAATTGAGAAAACTCAGCTGGAACCAAGTAAAAATATATAAGGAAACATCTAAGCTCATGATACACAATTTTTTGTTAGCTTTATTAGCTATTGATTCAAGGGGTAAGATTATCGTGGAGTCAGCGACATCTGAAAAAGATTTCCATTTTCATCGGGCATTAGGTATTTTCCTTTCCGAGGGAATAAAAAATCCAAAAATAGATTTTAGTTTAGTACAAGAAAAAATAACCTCGATTTCATTTGTTAGCAAGAAAAATCATGATATTGAGGAACAAATAGCGGATCTCTTAGCCTATGGTGCTAAATGCAAATACCTAAAAAATAAATTAAATCGGAAATATGAGAGTCTGGTTGTTAATATATTGGAAAGAAAAATTTTTAAAATGCCAAAAAATGCGAATGTTGGTAAAATGCAATATTTAAAAGAGATCAATCCTTTTTATGTCATCCCACAATAAATAGTTTCAAAACGCAAAAAACTGGATTGCGGCATCACGCTCGCTCACCAGCTTCTTGTTAAAAATTATACTATATTATTGTCAAACAGTCAATAAGATTAAAAATTACAAAAATGGCACATTCAATTATTCAAAAATCACAACTTGAAGGGCAAAATCGACTAGATGCTGAATTTTATCATCCAGATAAATTAGATTCTCTAAAAATACTAAATAGATTAAAAGGTGAAAATTTAAAAAATTATTTTACTAACGTAAGCGAAGTTATTACTCCTTTTTCAAAAGAAGAAATTAACAATTTAAAAGTATATGACTTAACAGATGCTTTAGGTTTTTTCTTTGAAGAAGGTAAAAAAATTACCTCGCCCTTAGAATTAGGGAGTACAAAGAAGATTCTCCAACAAAATGATGTTGTTATATCAAGACTAAGATCTTATTTAAAAGAGATATCTATTGTCAAAGATGAAAAAGCATTCGGATCAACTGAATTTATAGTTTTAAGATCTATAAAAGAAGTAGTTCCGGAAATATTATTTATTTATCTTTTATCTAATAAAATACAAGTAATCTTAAATTGGAGTCAGGATGGAACAAATCACCCTCGTTTTAACGAGGAAGCGTTGATGAACCTAACGTTACCTAACATACTTTTAGAAAAAGATAAGGAAATTAAGAAGGGTGTACGGGACGCTTTTTTACTGTCCGATAAATCGAGAGAATTATACCAACAAGCCGAAAATTTACTTTTGGAAAAATTGGGGTTAAAGAATTTTCAATTTGAAAATGATTTATTTTTTACAACAAAATTATCAGAAGTAAAGTCCGTAAATCGAATTGATGCAGATTATTTCATGCCAAAATATGAAACGATTCTAGATAGAATCAGTCAAAAAGGCATAAGAGTTTTAGCTGATAACTTTGATATTATTCGAAGTAAAAATTTTGTATACAAAGAAGGTGGGGTAGTTGGGGTTATTAAAACAAAACAAGTAGGAAAACAGAACTTGAAGTTTGAAGTAGAAAGCGAAACAAGCCAAGAAATTAGTGAAAAAGAAAAATTACCTATAATGAAAGATAACGATGTTGTTTTTGCATCAATGGGTGTTGGCTCGTTGGGCCGCTCTAATATTTTTTATGATTTTGAAAAAAACGAAAGAGAATTTACTATTGATTCAACTTTACGGATTTTTAGGAAAAAAACGGCAGGTAAAATTCTGCCGGAGGTATTAAATGTTTATTTAAATTCTATTGTTGGTTAAGAACTGATTTACAAAAACATTGTCGGCTCTAGCGGTATAATATCTATTTACGAAGATTATTTAAGAAACTTGCCAGTGCCACTTTTATCAGAATTTGCCCAACAAAAAATCGCTGATTTAGTCCGCAAATCCCATGAATCTCGCAAAAAATCCAAACAACTCCTAGGCGAAGCAAAAAGAAAAGTTGAAGAATTAATCGAGAGCGGAATATGAAACTAGGATTTAAGTTTGATTTAGAAAATGGCACTATTAAGCCTCAACACGAGAGAAATACCACTTATATTAAAGACTTAAGACGATTTTTTGCGGGATTACTTTTTACGCTTTTCTCGATATTTATTCTGGCAGTGATTTGGGATAAGTTCTTTTATTTGGCCCCGTATGTTAATTTTGTGTGGGGTAATGCCGTACGTTTATTGTGGACACTTTTATTTAGTATTCTGGGGCTAGGTATTGTTTACGATTTCTATCGCAGTATTTTCTATTTTTATGGAGTTTAAAAGTGTTAATAGTAACTTTCTGTTTTATATATTTAGTGCGGTGTTTGCATTTATTCTGGGTTTTAAAATTGATGACGTTTATATGAAAATTAATTTACCAAAAATTTAAAAATCGTAATCATTCAATTAATATTTTATCAAATCATTATTTTGATATAGCCGAAACCGCATTTAATGCGGTTTTTTCTAATGTTTTCATGAAATTGAAAAATTGTTTTTTTGATGTAAATTTATCTTGAACTGTTTTAAGCCCAGCCCTTGAAAATCTGTCTCTTGTTTTTTTATCATTCATAAGCTTTTCTATTTTTTGAGCAAGAATGCTGGAATCATTAGGTGGAATTAGGTATCCATTATAGGAATCACTTATAATTTCGGGCACTCCTCCTACTTTTGTGCCAATAACAGGCAGACCGCAAGCCATGGATTCGATAAACACTTGCCCGAATGTTTCATTTTCAGAAGGCAAAACAAATATATCAGATTCCCTGTAAACCTCGGGCATCTCGTTTAATTTAAACATTTTTACAATAGCTTGAGATTCAATATTATGAAGTTTTATATAACCTAAAAGCATCTCATATGCTTGATCAAATTCGTTTTTTAAGTGATCCGGCGGTTTGCCTACAGCAATAAGAAGTTTTAAATTTGGATACCTTGGCGCAAGCTTTGAAAATGCTTGCATTAAGTTAATTATCCCTTTTTCTTTAAGTATATTCTTCCTTCCTTGAATAATTCTAGTAGCCGTAAGAATGATTTTGTCTTCAGGCGATATTTGCAATTGCTTTCGAAGGTTATCATTTGAAGTTTTATTTTTATTAAATTCATCTGTGTTTACACCTAAGTAGTCAGTGGATAAATTATCTATGTTAGCACCTTTATGAAAACAATCGCCCTCAACGCTTTTACTGACACAACTTATTTTATTCCACATAAGCTGATTGATAAGCTCTACCTGAAGTCCTGAAGTTGTAAAAGAGTGGAGTCTTAAAACCAAAGGTTTTTTATTTAAAATAGCTATCATATTAAGAAGCAAACTATAAGCAGGGGGTAGGCCTAGGTGAAAATTTTCAGCACAAATAATATCAATATCATGTTTAATAATAATATTTTCTACTGTCTTGGCAAAAGATTGTGATTTTTCTGTAATTTCCTTACTGGAATAATTTCTTGGCAAAGCTATATCTTTGTCAAAATAAGTAATAACGCTCCCGGATTCCTCAATACTGCTATCTTTATATGTAGGCAGCATAATAACCGTTTTAAGCTGGGTTTGATTTTTACAATAATTAATTAAATTAATGATGTAACGTTCAACGCCGCCTATACTTTCATAGGGGGAAATTGGGCTAATAAATAAAATGTTCATAATATACTTCTTTCTTATGAATGGTTTGATAGAGAAACAAAGTGAGGATGATTATAGCGAGAACGTCACGATCACTAGTTTTCATGCTTATTATACCTCATTTACCGCAAATTAGATACCGTTTTTAAAAAAATCCAGAAATTATAGAAAATGAGTTTATTTTTGAATAGTTGTTATTTTCTACATAATTTATTAAAATGCTGGATCAAGGCATTGTTCTTTGAAATTTATTTCCAGTAAATAAGGAGGGGATGAAAGTTGATTTCTAATCGGAATATATTTTTTGCTATTCTTGCTGTAGTAGGGGTTACGACCTGTTTTTTGTTTTTTTGCCAGCAAAAAGGAAATAGTAGCAATAAGATATCAATTAAACCTGCATTAACCACAGAAATAAAAGAGAGTTCAGATCAAAATAATAATGCGACCGCTTGGAACATTTATAAAAATAATCAACATAAGTTTTTAATGAAATATCCTAAAGGTTGGCATATTACTGAAAATACAGACGGAGAAGGAGATTGTATCATTACAAACTTCAAATATCCAAGTGATGTACGCGTCACGTACATTTTTTGAATAAGTTACGAAACATTTGAGACTCCTGCAAATAACTAAGGAGTTTCCAATATGCATATCAAAGCCTTGTGGTATAAGACTAATTTGCATAGCCTTAAAGCTATGCAAAGACTAGA
>Ga0210033_1002374_pt1 | contig 16105 bp, 16 predicted proteins | sample CryGeymeta201501_FD_185465 | JGI IMG/M metagenome (GOLD analysis project Ga0210033, IMG submission 185465) | Groundwater microbial communities from Crystal Geyser aquifers in Utah, USA - Crystal Geyser metaG 2015-01 (SPAdes) (version 2) | ecosystem: Environmental > Aquatic > Deep subsurface >... | reverse complement strand
GACGCCTTGGTCGTGGCTGCTGGCGCTGGATTTAGGCAAGTTGCATACAGATTGTCTACAACCTACACCAAAGAAAAAAGCCCGCTATCGTTTGAATAGTGGGCTTTCGTTGTCTATTTTGGCGGAGAGAGTGTCGCCATGAAGTGAATCCGCCATAGTCCGTATGAATCCTTGTTACTCATTCATATCAACGGGTTACAGCGGATGATCAGTTCGCCAACGTCCAGAGTGTCCACTCAGAAACACGCGCTATTGATATGTGCCTTGATATGTGATTTGGTTGTTAAGTTCTTCAACGAGACATCCACAGGTCAAAATACACATCATGGCAATCCGCAAACTAACCGATCTCAAGATCAAAGCCAAAATCCGCGAAATCGAAGACCTTCAGTTTAGCCCAAAAGCAAAGAACGCTTTATTGGGCGACGGCGAAGGCCTGTACCTGGGTATTGCCAAAAGCGGCACTGCAAGCTGGTTGTTCAGGTACATGGATCATGGCAAGGCAAAGAGCGTCGGCCTTGGTGGATATCCATCGACATCCCTGCAAAAGGCCAGAGGGAAAGCGCAAGAGCTGCGTGATGCCCGCACTGTGGGAGTCGATCCGGCACGAGCGAAAAAGGAAGCCGTTCGAGAGGAAAAGCTGCAATTGGCCAAGGCCAAGACCTTTGAAACCTGCGCGCTGGAGTTCATTGAGTATTCAAGGCCATCGTGGAAAAACATCAAACATGGACAGCAGTGGACGAACACGCTGACTCAATATGCCTTCCCAATCATTGGCAAGAGTTCAATCGGTGACATCCATGCAGATGACATTGTTCGGATTCTCACTCCGATATGGCAAACCAAGACGGAAACCGCCTCGCGTTTGAGGGGCCGAATCGAATCCATACTGGACTGGGCGACAGTGAACGGATGGCGCAAAGGCGATAACCCGGCACGACTCAAGGGCCACATGGAATACCTGCTGCCCAAGGTACGTGCAGGTGTCCAGAATCACCACGCATCACTCCCCTATGACAAGCTGCCAGCGTTCATGAAGACCTTGCAGTCAGAAAGCGGCATGGCAAGGTATGCACTGGAATTTTTGATTTTGTGCGCGTCACGTACAGGTGAAGTCGTTGGAGCCAAGTGGGAAGAGTTTGACTTCACCAAAGGTGTCTGGATGATACCTGCCGCAAGAATGAAGGCGAGCATTGAACACAGAGTGCCATTGGGTAAGCGGGTTCTTCAAATCCTGACCATCATCAAGCCATTTTCAGGCAAGAACTTTGTGTTCATTTCAGGCAAAAAAGACACTGCCATGTCCAACATGGCTATGGCGATGCTGTTGCGCAGGATGGAACTGCCAGACATCACGGTACACGGAATGCGGTCAACGTTCAGGAACTGGGCTGGCGAACGCACTGACTACCCCTTTCAGGTGTGTGAGCAGGCACTTGCGCACAGGTTGCCGGATGCGGTCGCCGCCGCGTACCTAAGAAGCGATTTTTTCGTCAACCGGGTCAACCTCATGAAGGATTGGGAGACATTCGCGTTGTCAGAATGCCAACCTTGACTAAAGCCCAGGCAGTGCAGAAGCACCACATCGGCAAGCGCCAAGGAGGCGTCATGTGTCAGCACTCAACGCCGTGCTAGGCAAAATGAACAAATCAATCTAGAATCTGTCCACCTGACCATTTTCATGCAGTATGGTCACCTCGTCACTGCATCAAAGGCGAGGCTCCAACTAGCTGTTAACAGTTAGTGCATGGCGAGACTCCGTAGCAGTAGCGGACTCGACCGAGTGGTGTCAACTTTCCCCAAAACGGGGTTGGTTGGCGCTGCGCCCTTCCAGCCCTTTAACTAGGATTGGAGGCGCAATTGTCAGTTCATCATTTCACTCATCTATTGCCGCAAAGTGCCCTACTTTGCACAGAGCATTCTGATCAGACCAAATCGGGAACGTTAAACCGCACAGAACGTTCAACCATGGCCAGTGCGGTTCGATTTCCGGCAAAACGGAAATGGCCTAGCGGGGACGTCCAATTCGTCCCTGATGCCCATCTGGACTCATCAGTTGCCATCCTTGACTACATCAAGGCTCATGGGGCTAAAACTGTATTGGTCGGCGCGGAGTACGCCAAACACTTCACCGCACCCCCAAGCGACGGACGCACCTACGTCGTCGAGGACCCGCGCCGCCCTGACGTTTTGCACTTTACGTACCCGGACGGCAGCTACAAGTGTGTTGACGGCAAGAGTCCGCCGACTGTGGGCGGCATTCCCATCGTCATTCACCCAAAACGGGTTTTCTACAGTGACCGCAAGAACGGCAAGCGCACCCGCTTGGCTCATAAGGTTTGTGCAAAGGCGACTGTTGTTCGTCAGGACGACACGCCGCCTGAAATCCGCCTCATTGACCTCCATCGGGTGATGCGAATCACGGGCTTCAAAAAAAGCTTCATCTACGCGCAGCAGCCTAACTTTCCAGAACCAGTGCGACTTGGCACCTCCCGCCGGTCATCTGTGCGCTGGATAGAGGCAGAAGTTTTAGGTTGGGTGCGTAACCTTATGTCCAAACGCAACGGCAATCAGGCATCAATAAATTTTTTGGAGTATTCAAAATGAAACGTCAAGACATCAGTATTTCAAAGCTCTCACCAGAGGAAATCTGGAATCAACTTGGGTATGAAACCAAGAAAAATCCAATCGAAAAATTGTATCCGTTGGACACTGTCACTGCGCGCTGGGAGGGCAACCTGCCGGGTGGCGACGAAGACTTTACCGGGGCGACTGTCTTTCCGATCAAAGACGCAACAAAGTCGATTCGTAATGGGCTGGCTGTCAAGTTTGAGAACGGCGCACCATATACCTATCAGTTCGCGTATATCTCAATGGAAGCGACCGAAGGATTCTTTGTTCGATTTGGTTCAGGTAACGAAATCTTTTTGGTGACATCAGATTTCTTAACCGCAGTGGCATTGGCAAAAAACACGGGCTACCCATCCCATTTTTCTCTCTACCCAGAGAACACGGAGGATGTTGCCATCAACTTAGCCAAGGCGTTTCCAAATGCCATGGTTGTGATTTGTGAAGACCAGCAGCCTGATTGCAAAAAGTTGCCAAAGAATGTGTGCCAACTTATTCCGCCAGTCAAAGGTTTTTACGACAAGGTTTTGGCAAAACCGAAACAGGTCAAGCAAAAAATCGACGAATGCATCTTGATCAAAAAGAATGAGGTAATCGAAGAAGTCAAGGCAAAACCTGTCCCAAAGAAGACCGGCATAAATGGGAACACCCTGGTTCGATTATTGGTGGCACTGGTTCTCTCGTGCTGCTCCATGTCGGAAGGTGCCGCGCTACTTTTTGTGCTGTACGTTTTCTTTACCTACCTTACTGACAAGGTGCAACATGCGCCCCTCTTTGGATTTTGCGCACCGGCAAGGCGGTGTGGTAAGACGACGGGACTCAAACTTGGTGCGTACTTGGTCAAGGACCCTTTCTATACGAAGCTCGTCACCAAGTCTGCGCTGGAAATCATCACAGATGGATCCAAGACCCCACTACTGGACGAGTTGGATCAGTTCATCAAGAACAACCCAGACCTAGTCGGACTGATCAACGGTGGCGTGGAGGATGCCGCTGGAAACGCCCATACAGGTAAGCAAGGGCAAGTTGTTATCAGGAAAACATATGGGGCCAAGCTCTACGCCATGATTGGCCGTCCACCAGAGACCGTGTTTGACAGGAGCATTATTATCAGTATGAAGCGCAAAGGCGTAAATGAACTGAAGGACAGGGTCGCGTCGAAGAAAAAAAGCTGCCTCCACTTGCGACGTGAGGTGATGCAATGGTGTGAGGCCAACAGCGACGCATTTGAAGCGATGCTGGTTGCTCCATTGGATGTCAACAATGACAGGGCACGTGACAACTATGAGCCACTCTTGCGCATTGCTGCATGTATCTCAGACACCATCGAGAAAGAGGCTCGTGCGGCATCTCTTGCAAATGTTCTCCTTCAGCAGGCCACGGACGACAGCGGGGAACAACTTATTGGAGACATCAAGCGTATTTTCGACGATATCCCCGATTTGAAGGTGATCAGCAGTGCAGATTTAGTCGCAAAACTGCGCAGCTCTGAAGGTGGCGTATGGTCTGCCTCGAACGGGAACAAGGCGATTGGCCCGACTCGGATGGCGCAAATGTTGGAACTTTTTGAGGTCAGTCCGAAACGGAAATGGATCGCCGGCAAGCAAGTTCGGGGGTACAGCCGTGAATCGTTTGAAGACGCGTTTGCGCGCTACTGCGTTGAAGATGAAGTATCCAAAGAGTAGCATATATACCTAAAAAAGCAGTCACAGGTGTCACAGGGTAATTGGCTAACGCAGATGAAATTATTATCTGTCGGTTGTTGACTCCATGTGACACTGTGACGAGAGTGACAGTTTATTAACTTCACTAGTCGGAAATAATAAAAATATCGAGATTTAGTATCAGTGCTGCTTACTCAACATTTGTACCATACCGTTTTAGACTGTTTATTTCAGATTAACTCATATTATGCATCTACTAGTTTCATAGAGCAACATGTTCAGGCTAGTATTCCACTCTTATACCAAGATTACACATCATGGACAACATTACTCTTGTTTTCACCGGAATTGAGTTTGAACCAGATAAGGTTTATTCGTTTTTACGTGAAAAGAGCGCTAGGCCGTCAGAAAAGCCAGATCACAGCATTATATTTTCTCGTCCTGTAGGTCAGCATAAGTCAGGCTGGATGTTTTCCATCAATATGAAAAAGGGAACGATCAAGTGCTCTGGCGGGCCTACGACGACTTTTTTCGGTTTTAATGCCTGGGTATCGCTCAATGAGTCAGTTCAGATGAAGACCATTGTTGATATTCTGCACAGGAAACTCGCTGCAATTAAGGGTATTACTTTTCCAGAGCACATAGACCCGACCGTGCATCGGGTTGAGGTTACGCACCTCTATCCATTTCGAGACCTTGCGGAAATTAACGATGCTGAGCTTGCCATCTATCAGAGTTTGGTCATTCGCTATCCGGGGCATGTGCAGATTGCCGGGGCCACCTTTGAAATGCCGGGTGTTGTTCGCGTCGGCCATAGCAAGAGCACGTCAAAGCTGCGGCTGTACCCGGAAGTGACCAAATTTGCCAAGAAGCCAAAGCACGTTGACCAAGACAAATGGGATGCCTTGGCTACCAAGCTTGGTATCTATATGCGGGTGGAAACCATGTACACCACCCCTCAGCTCAAAAAGGACGGCCTCCACGTCGCCAGTGGGTGGGAAAAGCCAGCGGCCATCATGGGGCTGGTGGACCAACGGATGCGGGAAGCTGGTTTACGCGGGGTTCCGCCGCAAGACCTCGCCAAGCTCAAGGCACTGGTTACGCCACCAACACCAAGCACTGCGCCTCTACGGCTTATCGGCAATTGGATGAAGGGCAAGCCTATCAAGCGTAATGGCACTTGGAGTACAGCACAAAAGGTGGTCAAAGGTTGCGGGTTCGATTTGACACGTCCATTCAAGCAACAGGCGCTGCTTGCGCATCACTTTGGGGGCTACTTCGATGAACACAAGGTTTACAAGCTCCCGTCAGAGCTGCGTGGCGACAAGGGCTTGTTCAATCGCTGGTGGGAAAGCAAAGCGTAACCTGTGACGGGTGTGACGGCACTTATCTGCATCCACTTTATGGCGTGCGTAACGGCTTTTGACCTACCTCCGCTGCTGTGTGACGGATGTGACGGCTTTTGGCCTGCCTCTTACTGATGGCTCTTATTGGTGACAGGTGTGGTCAACGTTACAGACGTGTCCGATGTGTGACGGGTGTGACAGATGTGACGGTTTCTATCTGCTACCTGCGATGTGACGACTGTGACGGCATTTACCCACCTCCACGTCATGCCAGTGTTGGGGCCTTTCCGTCTTACTTGACTGATTACCAGAGGTCGGCAAAAGAGGATCGTCGCCATGCGCCAAACTGATCCCAACTGGCACCGTCCATGGGCTACTTTGAAGGCCATCAGAGCCGCATACCGATGCAACACGGCTTGCCAGGCCTGCTTACTTAGTTGCAATTTCATGGCTACACATTGTTTATACACGGATCACTGGAGGTGAAGAATGCAGAAGTTGACACGTTGGGGCAATTCAGTTGGCATCCGAATCCCTGCTCAAGTGCTGGGTGCAGCCGGTTTAAAACCGGGTGACCATGTTCATGTCCGGCTAATGGATAGCGGCGATATTCGGGTGCGTCCAGTCAAAGGCAGGCAGCAAGCTGAATCAGAGGGTGCTAGAACGGTGGCAATGACCGAACCGGATGATTCAGAGCCGTGGTGAAAGACACCTGCAAGCAAGCCAAATCTGCTGACCAGACAGCCGGGAAATCGAGGTGTTCTGGCTATCGACAATATATAGTTATTGCTAGTTAGAGGCAATCTGATCTACTCGAAGTCAGATGTGTTAAAAGGCGTTGATGCACCAAAGAAAAGACACCTTCAGCATTTAAATGCGCAGAATTCATCTTTGATAGATGTAACCAAAAATTGGTGATAGCCCCACTTTTCCGCAAAGAAAGTGTCACAGATGCCTCTTTTTTTCGACCCCAAAGGTCTTCGAGTCTATGCAGATTATAAGTATTGTGACGCTAGGGGCGCGGATACGGCTCAAGAGCGTTGAACGCGGATAAGATCAACACATATATGGGAAAAAAAATCACTCTGGTTCTTGGTAACGGCTTTACCATTGATTTCATAAACTTTTTGAAGGTGAAAAACCCTTCAATTAAAGACTCAATCAACGTAAGCAATCTCTTTAGTGATGGTGACAAGTTATGTTGGCCTTTAGATGGGCGCCCAGGATTTTTGTCATTCAAACATTGCCCGAACCTTTGGGGTATCGGTGCTCGTTCATTTCTCAATTCTTCGCAAACATTAGAAATATTAGAAAGAGTAGTTACCTGCGCAAATGTTTACTCTCTGAAGAGAACCGAAGCTCTCGATGAAGACACTGGCAATGGATTCTTGCACGCATACAAAGAATTAGTTACCTATCTGAAATATCTCTTTATTCATTATGACAAGATTATTGACAATATTCCAGGTGATATTAGTGACTGGCCTTGGGCGAAATTCATTCAACAATTAAATTCCGACCCAAATGTTGAAGAAGTCTTAATCATTTCATATAACTACGACATCTGGTTAGAAAGAATTCTTGAAAAGTTAGGAATTGCATTTGAAATTCCTCTGCTGGTTAATTCAGGCGACGCAAAGGTCAAAATCTTTAAACCTCATGGGTCAATTTCATATCAGCATAAGAAGGCCTTACCGCGTGATTCTTTCTCAATGAATTACAAGTCATTTTTTGTTGATTGCCCACTTTCGGACATATCGGTCGTTTATCAAGACTTAGATCAACATACACCTGTTAATTTCATTATTCCGCCCGCAGGGGAGTCCGGCAGAAGCTCCAACACATGGGCGCAGTCAATTCGGCAGGAATGCATTTCCCGCCTAAAGGCATACGGATCCGATGATATTGCAGTTCTTTGCGGCATTTCCTACTGGCACGTTGATAGGGCTGAAATCGATTCATTATTAAACGCAATGAATGCCGACATGGATGTTGTGCATTTGAATCCACATCCATCATCAACATTGGACGCAGTTTTGAATAGTCTTTTTAAACGGTACACACACCTTTCATCAAGCTCACTCTTGGAGGCTTATCCAATATGACTAAATTACTTGAACGCTCTTCAAATAAAGTCAGTATTTCCACCTTCTATGAAGAATTTTCTGTTGGAAAGTATGATTTAAATCCGCCCTATCAGCGGCTTAGTGTGTGGAGCGTAGAGAAAAAAGCTTTCTTTATTGATTCCATTCTAAAAAATCTACCAATACCTCCCATATTCTTGCGTCAAAAGATTGATGTGGATACGGGGAAAACAAGTTACGAAGTCATTGACGGAAAACAGCGAATAAATTCTATAACAGAATTTATTGGTGACATATTCGCGACTGCTGACGAGACCGATGATCCCTTTCACGATGAGGAATTAGCGGGAAAGTTTTTCTCAGAGTTGGAAGGAGAAAAGCTGGGGCTATATAAAAAGCAGTTTTGGAAATATCCGATTCCAATTGAATATATTGATAGCGAAGACCCCGTAGTAATAGATAGAATTTTTGACCGCCTAAATCGAAATGGGGAACCACTTTCGGGTCAAGAATTGCGCCACTCCAATTACTATGACTCACCCTTGCTTAAATTATGCTACAAAATTTCTAAAGTTGAATTTTGGTCTACTAGAATGAATTCAACTGACAAATCAAGAATGGAGGATATTGAGTTCATTTCAGAGCTTGTTTTAGCGTTAATCGAGAATTCAGAACATACAGCAACCGACAATGATCTGGATGATTTTTACTCAAAATATGCAAATGACACCTTGATTGATTGGATTAAACTTGAATGTAACTTTGCCAAACTAACTGAATTTATGGTCTCATTAAATTTGGATTACGAATCTATGAGAATTTCTGGTGTTAGTCATCTTTATGGAATATGGTGTTTTTCTTTGGTTTGCGTTTCAAGAAATATTTCAGCAGAAGGCGTTGCAATCAAACTAAAAGAATTCTTTGAACTTGCACGCGCTAAAAATCTAACAAATCCTTTTTCTATTGCCTACAAGCAAAGCATGTCAAATAGAACCAAGTTCAAGGGGCAGCGCACAAAAAGAAAGCTGGCTCTTCTGAATTTTTGTGGAATTATGCCGTAAAGTTATTGATTAGTATTACGCCACCGCGTGAAGCCTCTTAACACTTATTGCTTGATATATTTGACGGGCAACCGCGCGAGCGACAGGAGGTGGAAATGCATTGCCGATTTGGCGATAAGTTGCAGTTTTTTTGCCAAAAAAGAACCAATCATCGGGGAACCCTTGAATCCGCGCTGCCATCCGAGTTGTCAATCGAGGCATACCCACAAAGTCATGATCAGGTGGCTCATCCCAAATTCCCATACCATCAACGCCAAGGTTTGCCCAGGCTTTCTTAGCTCTCGTTGGACCCAAATCAGGCCCGCCGTGCTTCTTAGAGCCACCAACCAATGTTGGCGCAATAGTATTAGCAGAGTCCCGCCAGCGATTGACACCTCGCCATTTCTTTTCTGCCATTAAGTCATGGAGAAGTTCCCCAACTGTTGGCGGCATCTCTAGATGCGCTTCGGGCCAACGAAACTGACCAGAAAACTCTTTTTGTATGCCGACAAATACAACTCGGGGGCGAAGTTGCGAAACGCCGTAATCAGACGCATTTAGAAGTCTCCATCCAGGTACGTACCCCAGCTTCTTCAATTGCTTTTCAACCTTGTTCCTATAGTCATCAAAAACAGCGTCCATAAGGCCACGCACATTTTCAAGCATTACGGCACGAGGTCGGCATTCGTCAACCAATCGAATCGCTTCCGGAAACAAATCTCGCTCGTCTTCACCACCAAGCTGCTTGCCAGCCTTTGAGAAAGGTGGACAAGGTACACCTCCAGCCAATAAATCTATACCTTTGAACTGGGCCGCACTGAATGTACGCAAATCCGTTTCAAATACCTGCCAGTTTGGCCGATTCATTCGGAGAGTTGCACATGCTGGAGGTTCAATCTCCACTAGCGCTTCATGCTCGAATCCAGCCATCTCAAGGCCGAGTGCTTGACCGCCAGCACCGCTGCAGATTTCTAAGGAAGTTGGGCTACTCATATGGGTCACAGTTGGTTATTCTCATTTTGAAGTGGCAGGCGCAACTGATTACATTGAGCGTTATGTTGCTCTGAGTACTGCCGCATAAATTCTCTCAGCACTTCAGAGGCAGGCATTTCTTGCGTTTGGCAGGCAGAAACGAACGCACTTCGCAGTTCTTGGTCGATTCGGATTCTGAGGCCTACGTCTTTTTTTGACATAAATTGATTTTATCACATGGATACACATTTGTGTATCCATTGAGGTGAACGCATAATCTGGAGAAATTAGATGTATTGAAGCCACAGATCAATGTCAACTGTCTCACCAATTGCCGACCGTGTCCACGATGACGCTCTAGAAGAAGTTAGGGTGTTTTTGAGTGAGAGAAGTGACCTAGAACAGGTAATCGGTGAGGGCCTGCGCAAGTCCTTTGACGAGGTCATTGATGGTCCAAGAACTGGACGATATCGCATAGAACAATTGGAAAAGACTGAGAAAACGTACATCGGTACGAAAGTCGAAATCGTTCTTCGGAACGAGTTGGAGCTTGAGCGAGGGATCGTGCTTGACAACCTTATTTGCAATCACGAGGTAGATACAAAATTTTCGCTGACAGGTGGATGGATGATTCCGCGAGAGGCCGTTGGGGAAATCTGTCTTTTGATAGAGGGCAGTGACAACTCCGAGATCTTTCGTGTTGGCCTACTCCGGACCATCCCTGACGTTCTCACCAACGGCGCGAATCAAGATGGTAAGAAAAGCGTGTCTGCGGCTGGCAAGAATCGCATAACTTGGCTCGTCCAAAAAGCAGCGATGCCGCGTAACTTTTTACTGCATCTGAACAACGCGGATAGAGAGCGCATCATGTCACACAGTAGTGGCATGCAAAGGGTCAAAGAGCTATTCAAAAGCGTGACTGGTCAGATCATTCCAAGAACTGCAATCGAACAGGTAGCTCAACAAAAAGACCCGATGCGTCGCGCACGCCAGATGAAGGAGAAACTAGCAAACGAAGGTTTTCAAGTTCTGTGTGCAACCTACGAAACTGATCGTGCCGAGTTTCGTCGCCATGGGTTCACTGTCGTCAGCGGGGATGAATGGCTCAGCATCCGGCTGCCACTGGGTCAAAAGTAACTCCACATGGATAGCAGCGCCTCAAAGCAATGACGGAATTTGACGCTTCTGCACCGGGCGCACATACCGGAACACCATTTCCATAGACCTGTGACCAGTCTGTCCCATGATGGCGCTGGTTTGCAGGCCCACAGTCGCCGCCTCCGTCACAAAGCCAGCACGGAGCGAATGACCAGACACCATCTTTGCCGCATCAAGCCCTTTGGAGCTTGCCACCGCTGCCTTCACAATCAAGGCCACACTCTGCGGTGTCAGCGCCAGATCACTCGTCACCGTGTCATGCCGATTGACAGGCCGAAACAAAGGCCCCGCGCCAATGCCTGCCAGTTCAAGCCACTGCTGCAAAGCTTTGACCGGACAGCGCTCTTCAGACTTGGCCAGCGGAATAAAGACCGTCCTGCCTTCGCCTTCTTGGTCGGTCTTGGATCGCCGAATCAGCAATTCAAGGCCGTGAGCATGGGGCGTGATGTCCGCCATGGTCAGTGCCACCAATTCAGAGCGCCGAAACGCACCAGCAAAGCCCATCAACAGAATGGCCTTGTCACGGGCCGCTTTCAGGGGCTTTTGCTTGTTGACCATCACCAGCAGTTCGAGCAGATCGTCCTTGACCAGCGCACGGACACGCCTTTGCGCCACGCCAAAGGTACGCCGGATGCCCTGCATGGTGCGCTTGACCAGCCTGTCTTTGACCGGGCTATCGAAACCCTTCTCGGTATGGGCCTGATGTATGGCGATAAGTCTGTGCTGCAAGGTGGCTACAGACAGCACTCCGGCAAACTTTGCCAGATATTCGGCAACCACTTCGGGCGAGGCAGGTATCTTTGCAAAAGTCTTGAAGTGACTGACATCTTGAGAGTAACTGCGCTTGGTCGAGGCTGACTGCGCTGCCTGGGTAAAGCTGTTGACCAGCTTGGATGATTTGGTTTTAGGGGTCTTTGTCTTGTCGATGGGAATGTTCATGTTGTTCACCATGGGGTATGCCGTGTCCGGCGCGTGGACACGTTTTTTGAGCGATCATAGCTGCTACTAGCTGCACTGACACGCAAGAGGTATGGATAACGTCGCCTGGCGCGTTTTGTCCAGGAAGTTACTTATGACGGCGGGAATGCGTCGACCTTGGGCAGTAAAAGTGTCATCCAGCACGGTCAACTTGCCAATAGCCTCGACCATTTCTCGGGCCAAGCGCAGGCTACAGGTCAGTCTTGCAGGTTAAACACCATGTAACGGATTCGGCAATACGGTAATGAACACCCTCAGATTTGCAAGGTGTCACTAAATGGATGTACCACTTCACTCGCCATAGGAGCATGTACTGTTGCCGATCTCGCCACAAAGACCTGACAGGCAACACCACTACATCTGCGTTGACGATCAGAGCCACCCCACCTGTACAGGTATGTTTTGACAACAGGCCATTTGTTCCTCGTGCATTCCGGTTCTATGGTGCGACAGAATGCAAAAATGGACTCCGGTTACAAGGCAAAGTGTTTGCGGACGAAATCTGCAACCAATTTTTTGGAGGCTACATCTGCTTCCCGGTTGTAGTTAACCTGCATTCCGTAGCTGCTGCAGGACTTGCTGTAGTCAATGTACTCCTTGGCAGTTACCTTCACCCCTTCAATCAGGTAGCTTAGGTTGTCGAGGTCTTCCGTGCGGCGTTTGCAGTCCCGGTGTGACACGATTCTGGCGTTGTACACATCCTTGTGGTTAACGTCGAAGCCATGGGTAGCACCTGGGTACACCACAAAGGTAACGTCTTTTGCACCGCGTTCTTTCAACACGTCCACGTAGTTCTGGCAAGCTGACACCGGGTGATTGAAGTCTTTATCCCCAAGAACAACCAAGGTCGGTTGACCGTTGGGCGTTCCGTACCGCACACACGCAGGGTAGAAAGCAATGTGGAGCGCAAACTTTAGGGGCGAGTTCCGGCCCAAAATCGTGTTGTTCACTCTCTTGATGCTGGTGTGCAGGGCTGCCATAGCGCCCCGGGAAAACCCGATTACACCAATTCGGTTTACATCTACACCCGGAATTTTCGCCACAGCTTCAAGGGCTTTCAAACCGTCTGCTGCTGAGCCTGCGTCTGTCAGCACCGACTGGTCAGCCCAAGATGACTTCAAACCACGGGGCGTAAAGCTATCCACTATGAAGGTGGCGATGCCCATTTCTAGAAAGTGCCGTGACCATGTGCCTGTACTGGCATCAGATATGCCTGCGCTACTGTGCATGATGACCATGACCGGAACGTTTCCCGTTACGCCACCAGGCCGCGTAAACACGCCATTTATCTTGTCCGTGTACTCAGCTTCACCTTTGTAGATGTGATGAAACCCGTTTTGGCTGTTCAGACTGTTGAACTCGACTGTCTGCTGTGCAATAGCCAGATTGCAGGCAGTCAATATCAAACCAGCACTGACTAGGCGGTGAATTGAAAACTTCATATTTTTCCTGATTGTTGGAGGGGACTTAACCCAACGATGGCGCAAGACGTTTTCAATGTTCGCCAAGGCTCGCAAGAGCATCGTTCGCCCCTAAATGGAATAACACTTTGCGTTTGCTTATTTGCTGACTTTAACGCAAACCAAACTCAAAGGCTGTGGATTAAAACAAGCTGCCCCGAAATACTTTGGGTATGCGTACCCCAACTCAAAAGTGTGGAGCGCAGCAACTTTTCGCAACCAACATGCGGCGTATCCGACATGAGAAACATCTGACTCAAGAGAAGGTGGCGGAGGTTGCTGACCTCCACCCCAACTACGTCAGCTCGGTCGAACGAGGTGAACGCAACATTTCCATCTGCAACATCGCCAGAATTGCCCTCGCGCTGGGCGTCGGCATGGAAGCATTGGTTGTCGCTATACCGGACGACAAGACCTGATTTACTAACACCCATCAGGCTGGTAGTCGGTATTTTCAAAACGGCAACGCTGGGCCAGCACCATTGAGCCTGCTGCCAACGCACCAAGCTCTGCCAACAGGTAGCCAAGTGCCTCCAGCGCATCGGAGCCAATCGTTCCATCCTCGACTACCACCGCAGAATGGGCTAACAAGTGCCCAATGGAGCTGATGCCGTTATGCAGGACATTCATGGTCGTTTCGGCGGAACTGCCAATGACTGCCAGAACCTTTGGGTCAGCCGCTTGATAGTCCACTTGGAGGTCACCAGTCATAGGCAGACGGGGCAACCATGTCAACAAGTCCTGCATGGGGCGATGGGCTTCTGCTCTGGTTGTCATGGCTGTTCTCCGGGCAGCAACATGCGGGTTCTGATTCGGTTCAGACCGGCATCGTTGAATAGCTCCGTCACGACTTCGACCGGGCCTGATTCCGTTTCGTAGCTCGTCACTACCGGGCTGCTTTCCGGCAAGGGCTGTTGAAGCACCTTCTGACCAAGCAGGCCGATGGCATCACCTTCACTCATTTTGTGCCACCCCAGTAAAAACGAGGGTTGCAGGTTGAGCCGGGTGAGCATTGCCTGTGCCGCAGTTGACACCACGATCAGGCCAAGACATGAACTGGGTTGATCCGTGAGGACACGTACAGCAATGTCATCTGTGGACTCGGCTTCGCTGTTTACGTTCAAGGCAACATCTTTGTTTACTGGTTTGGGCATATCAGTACTCCTTGGGCAGCAAAATGCAGGTGCTGGCACGGGTCACGCCGTCTTCACCAGCGGCTTCGGTCATGACCCAAAGCTTTTGTTGGGCTATCTCGTAGGACGACAGTAAGCGGCTACCGTCTTTCAGTGCGGCAAGGTTGGCGGCACGGTCATGTTGATCAAGGTTGCCCCAGTCGCCTTGTTGATGCCGACGCAAGAGGTCAAGAGGTTCAATGTGAAGTTTGGCCATCAATGCCATGGCCCCAGGGGTCGCGACGATCTGACCAACTTGAAAGATCGGTACGGCACGGAATACAGGGGAATCGGTTTTCTGCACGGGCGCAAGTGTGCTTTTGGTGTCCATAGCGGAACTCCATTTGAATAAACGTTGGGAGGGGGTGATATGCCCGCCAGAGGTGTCTAGCGGCGCAATGGTCGTCCAGGCCAGTGAAGACCGGCTATTGAGGTGCAGCAGGCCATGCCGACCTGCTGCGATGCAGATTACTTGGCCTTGGTGCCTGCTGGGTTAGGGCGCTGTGTGATTTCCAAGTACCACGCGGGTTCCATTCGGAGGTGACTGAAATCCGTGGTGATCTGCTGTTTGGGGTCGATCCAGTTGCCAACGTCAATAACTGTCGAGAAAGCGGGTACGTCTGCGGTGCCACGGACGTGATGAAATACAACATGGCGGCAGGTTTCATCGGCATCGTAATCCACACAGAGCACGCACACGTCTGGCAATGCGGCAACAGATTTGAAGTCCTTGTAATCACTCACCGCATAGGGCGACAGGTTGAACATGATCTTTCGGAACAACGTCTCGTCCATGGTGAAAGGCCCATTGGCACGCAAGCCGAGGGTCACGGCCATTTTTTTGACATCCTCCATGCTCTTGTTGCACAGAGTGGCGGCACAGGCGAGCAAATCGTCGTGAGTGCCGTTCATCGGAACACGCTTAAACGGTGAAACGTATCCGGTTGGAATCGTTCCGCTGGTGGGTTTCATTGGTGCTGAAGCCATTACTTTTCTCCTTCGAGGGGTTTTGAAAAGCGCAAGCGGCCACGCCAGGGGTTGAACTTGGTCCCAGTGATAAGTGAAAAAGGGATTCTGCTTGCGAGATTTGAGTGAAAACTCAGCTCGCTACTGTCGGGCGCTGCTTACGCCGTGCTGCCAAGCCGGATTTTTCGACTTGGTATGCTATTGTAATAGGAGCAACATCGGGGGATTCAGCTAAATTACTTTGGCAAAAACGACCCCCCGGATATGGGCTTTGTTTGTGCAAATGGATTTTTGGCTAGAAAGACCGCCAATGAAAATCGCCATCGTCCAAGAGAGTCAAGCAGATTTCGCCGCTCTTGTTCGCATCAGAACCGTGCCGGGCACAACGCGAAGGCACAAAAGAAAAAAGCCGTAACGACACCGCTACGGCTTTTTTGATATTTGCTTTGCTATTTGAAGAATGTTAAAATACTAAATTCTCTTAACAATCAACCACTTACAGAGCTATCTTGGCGGAGAGAGTGGGATTCGAACCCACGGTACCTTGCGGTACGCCTGATTTCGAGTCAGGTACATTCGGCCACTCTGCCATCTCTCCGCGAAGCGCGGATTGTACAGTGCGTGCCGTGGACTTAAG
>Ga0210033_1002369_pt1 | contig 16135 bp, 16 predicted proteins | sample CryGeymeta201501_FD_185465 | JGI IMG/M metagenome (GOLD analysis project Ga0210033, IMG submission 185465) | Groundwater microbial communities from Crystal Geyser aquifers in Utah, USA - Crystal Geyser metaG 2015-01 (SPAdes) (version 2) | ecosystem: Environmental > Aquatic > Deep subsurface >... | reverse complement strand
CGGCTATGGGGCTGGCGCTTGTTGCCTCCCCGCAGGGTGTAAACGATTCAATCAGATGTTGCATCAGTTCGCGGGCACGAAACAAGGGCCAGCTACGAACGGGGACATAATCACACGGGATGCAACATATAAAGCCATCTGCTCTTATGGGATGCCGGCTTTCTATAACACCTATATCCATTTCTGCCAGCACCGGGCGCTGATGCCATGGCTCAGGATCGCAGCCGGAACCAGAGTTCTGGATGTGGGATGCGGGGTCGGACGCTGGAGCAGGTTGCTGGCCCATCAGGGCGGGAAAGTGACTGGGGTGGATATTGCTCCCAGCATGCTGGAGGAAGCCCGCCGCCGCGCAGAGGAAGAGGGGGTAGGAGAACACTACCGTTTCGTGGAGTCCAACCTGTCCGAACTGTATCTGCATGAAGAATTTTCCCTGATAATCGGTGTGACCGTGTTGCAGCACATCCTGGACCCGGAACAGTTCCAGTCAGCCATTAATCGCATTGCTTTGCACCTGTCGCCAAAGGGGCGCATCGTGCTGATGGAGGTGGCTCCGTCGGATGCCGAGCCCAGTTGCGACTCGCCAATCTTCAACGCAAGAACGGAAGCGGATTATCTGAACGCTTTTCATCAGGCCGGACTCCGGGTGGTGTCCATCAGCGGTGTGGATCCGGCCCCCTTTAAAACCCGCTTCCTGCCGCACTACAAACGACTCCCGCGCAGCCTGGCTTATGCCAGTCTGCTGGCGGTGACCGCTTTATCCTTTCCCATCGATTATTTCTTTGGTCGGCGGTTGGCGAAGCAGTCCTGGCACAAGGTTTTCGTACTGGAGGATAAACTGCCGTGAAAAATATTATGCGTACCAGGCTGTTGTGGGGAGCTGTTCTGGTTCTTGGACTGGTTGCGCTCTTCATTCCTTGGGTGTCGCAATTTCGCATATTGTCCCCCGAGTCGGTGCCGGCCGCTGAAATTTCCGTGACCAGCGAGGCAGACGGCGGACTCGGCAGTTTGCGCGAGGCCATTTTCGCTGCGGCAAAAAACCCGGGAAAGACGCAGATCAAAATAAAGGTCAATAAAATCATCCTGAAGACTCCCTTGCCGCCACTGGTGAATGCACAGGGCATCGACATTGATACCGAAGAATCTCATGCGGCCATCGATGCCAAGTTGTTGCCGGAAGGCCCGGTACTGGATGTCGCCACTCCTTCTGCCCACATTCTCGGCCTGCAGATCAATAACGCTTCGGGACAAGCCATCCTGCTCAGGGAATCCGGCGCTCGCATCAAGGGGGTAGTCATTTCCAACAGCAAAGAAGGCATCTACCTGGTGGATGGCGTCCAGGACGTGGTGATCGAGCAGAGCCGCTTCGAGGGCAACATCACCGGCATCCACCTGCAACCAGCCGTTTCGCGGGTTACCGTGAAAGACAATACTTTTTTACATCAGAGAAAGGCGTCCATCTGGGCGGTATCACCCAAGCCGCAGGATATGGACAAACACATCAATCTGGTTGTGCGGGGAAACCGCTTCACCAGAGACTTCCAGAGCATCGTCCTGATCCATGCCCAAGGCAAGATCATGAACAATTCCTTTGAGGGGATGGAAGAAGCCGCCGTTTACCTCGTCGGCAGCGGGAGCATGGCGAAAAACAACCGGCTCTCCAATGGATTGCGCTTCGGGTTTTCGATAGACAGCAGCTCGGGTATGGTGATCGAGGAGAACGAGATCGACCACAATGCGGGGGGCGGAATCCTGTTGAAATCATCAAGCGGCGTCAACATCAAGCGGAACCGTTTGTATGACAACGGTTATGGCATGGCGGTTTTATTCGGCAGCAGGGCGAATCCCAATACCATCGCCGACAACCTCCTGTTGCAGCAAAAGCAGGACGGCCTGTACGTGGTGGGGGGATCCCCCATTCTGCGCAGCAATGTGGTCAGACAGAGCGGCAAGGCGGGAATACGCCTCCTCACCTATAAAAAAACGAAAGGGGAGCTGCTTACCCCCAACCCTTTGCTGGAGAAGAACGATTTGACCGAAAATGCCGATGGCAACATTGCACAAGGCATCTATTCGGAAGAAACCGTTCCGGTCACGCCGGCCAACCCGAGTCCGGGTTCGGCTATCAGCCCGGGGACGCTGCTGTCGGGCAGTACGGCCGGATTGAGTTGGGGCGCGGTATCGGGAGCGACGTACTACAGCCTGGGCGTGCGCGACATCGCATCGAGCACATTGGTGGTGAACGCCACGACAACTGATACCCGTTACACGGCGGCGTTAACGGCGGGCAAGCAGTACCGCTGGAGCGTCGCGGCGTGCAATGCGACGAGATGTTCGAGTTACACCACGGTGCTGTTTTTCCAAACACCGGCGGCGGTAACCATACCATGAGAATTCCATTTCGAACTGCGCCTGGACCGGGAAATAGTCCCCGGCAAGCCGGCTCACCCGTGAAAGTAGTAAACAGCCATGGCGATACCTGCTAAGGAAACCGGCAAGATACTGAAGGAAAGCCTGCTCATCTTGCGTGAGCGCAAGCGCATTCTGGATGCAGTATGTGTTATGAGCCTCGTCGTCATGTTTCTGACGGTGGAGATTCCGTGGTTTTTAGGAATCATCAATCTAAATATAGTGCCGGTCTCATGGGTACTCTTCGGCTACGCTCTGGCCTACCTCGTTTTGGCCACCTTGACCGATCGCCTGGAGGAGCGCACACAGCTTCTCTGGGCGATGCAGGTGCTGCAAAGCCTGGGCATCGTGGCGTTGGCTTTCCTCTGGCACCTGGTGGGGGGGATGGCGAACCCGATGTTCTTGATGGTGTTTACTTTGCCGGTTATCGCCAGTGGTGTGATGATGCTGGGCTGGCAGCCGTATTTCATTGCGCTGATATCGGTGCTCGCCGTGGCGGTTGTCGCCATTCTGGAGTCACCCGAGCTTAAGTGGTATGTGACCATTCATTCCGGCATAAGCTGGAACTGGCTCGAAAATTTCTCGATACCCTTCCTGAGCCGCATCGAGCCGTTTCCCGATCTGGAAACGGGGCTCGGGTTTCAATTGATGATTCTGGAAGTGTTTTTCCTGTTCCAGTTCACCTCGGCCGCCCTTTCCGAATCCCTGAACACCCTGCTGCTCCGCATCCACGGGCGTCTGCAATCGTCCACCAGAGCGCTGGAAGAAATTCAGGGGATATTCCAGTCCGTCCTTCAGGCGGCGCCCGAACCCGGCCTGATCATCTTTGCTGACACAAAACAAGTGGTCTATGCAAATGAGAGTTTCGCCAAGCGAATGCTGCTGAAACCCGAGGCGATTCTGGGCAAGGGGCTGTTTGAAGTAATGAATTTCTCCCAGCAGGAACGGGTGGAAGAAGTTATCGAACAAGGAGCCGGCCAGGTTTCATTCTGCACCTACTACGTGGAGAAAGAGGCCCGCATCGCCAATATCCTTATCTATCGAACGGAGCATGTGGGCACGGCTTACATCTACGTGGGAATACAAGACATGACTGACCTTTACTATCTGGATGCAACCTTCAACGCGATGGGCGATCCCTTGATGGTGATCAGCACCGACAACCGACTCCTTTACGCTAACAAAGTATCGGAAAGCATTGTCGGCAAAATTTTCTTCGGCATGGATATGACGGAGCTGTTAAAGCTGCCCGGCATGACCAAGAATTGGTGGCAGGAAAAACTCAAGCCGGCAGAAAAATGGAAAATCGCAATCAGCCAAAAATCCTACGAAGTAACCAAAAAGGAAGTCGCCTTGCCGGGCGCATCCAAGTCTTGTATCATTCTGACTTTCCACGACGTGGAAAAAGAGGAGGCACTGTTCAAGCAGGCCATCCATGATCCATTGACCGGCATCTACAACCGCCGCTACTTCGAGGAAATGTTTGTCCGCCACCTGGGCCAAGTCAAGCGGGGCAGCATGCTCACTTTCGCTTATCTGGATATGGACCGGTTCAAGAATATCAATGACACGCTGGGCCATGCCGGGGGCGATGCCGCCATCGTCACTTTCGTGGAAACGGTACGCAGCGAACTGAGAGCGGTAGATATCATGGCCAGGTTGGGAGGCGACGAGTTCGCGCTACTGCTGCCCGGCAGCGATGCCAATATGGCGTTGATTGTCATCGAACGCATCCGTCAACGCTTTAACGAGGCACCCTTCACTTTCATGGGGCAAAGCTTTCACTTGGGCTTCTCGGCGGGGGTAGCGAGCGCGCGCCGGGAAGACAAGATGGCGGATATGGTTTCCCGTGCCGACCAGGCACTGTATCGTGCCAAAGAAGGCGGCAGAAACAGAAGCGAAGTGGAGGAATAAAGACATGCAGCCGGAGCGCAAACGATGAGGTACCTCAATATATTTTCAGCGCTCGTTGCCGCCCTGATGTCCATGGCGATGGGCAATGTCCAAGCGGAAGAAAAACCCGATGCAGCCAGTCCGGAAGTTCTGGAAGCGGGCCACAATAAAAACTATCTTTACCTGACCGGCGAGCAGGATTCCCTCTCCCCGGCCGGATCGGGGGGCGGTGGCGGCATTGAATGGACTCATTCGAATGCGCCCAAAAAGATGAGTACCACTTTGGGTTTTTCCAGGTTGAATCTTGCGGGAAGCAGCGTGAGCTATCTGAAGCTCGGCGCTTTCTGGAAACATGAAAACGGTGTGGCCTACCATGTGGAAGCGAGAGGCGGCTCCGGCAATCAAAGCGGTAGCTCATTCGACTACCGGATGCTTAAAGGGGGCATCACTTTCCTGTTGCTCGACAGGTTATCCCTCGACCTGGAGGATGAATATATTCATGTAGCCCAGACCGAGGCCAATTTGCTGAGGTCGACCGTCAATTACGTGCCGCTTCCCTGGTTGGGTACAGTCGTGAAGTATCAGGAAACGACAGGGGGGAGTTTCCGAATGGATTTCCTTTCCGGCGAATTGGACCTGTATATAAAGGGCATAAAGATCTACGGCGGGTATGGGTCAGGTCGTTATGTCTTGAATCAGAATTTCATCCCGAACAGTACTGTGCTCAACACACAAGAAAAATTCTATGGCATCAAGTTTCCCATCGGTTCAAGCGAACTGGATCTGATATGGGATTTGATTTCCCAGCCGGGCACCCAAAGAAAGTCGGTGACCTTGGGGTTGAAAGTACCGTTTTTAGGAGAAAACTAACTCAATATCACATCCTGGCAAGAGGCGTTGGCGCGGATGAAAATTGATTCGCCAACATGGTGCACGACGAGATTGGATTGCCTATACAAAAGCATCAGGTCGCAAAAAATTTCATTCCCGTCCTTATCGAGCGTCAGCCGCCACTCGTTGTCCCAAATGTGTTCCCTCCCCTTGTTCTCCAATATGTAGAACTGGGCCACTTCGAGATATGAATCGCTCAGGTATATGGTGAGGTTGTCTATTGCTCCCTCCTCGCGCGGCTTGTCGTGGTGGATAAGCGAGAAAATGCGCCCCCCGAATTTGTATAGCCGACAGCTGACTTCAAATGTCGGTGCCAGCATGGCTTCAACAACACCGAATCAAGGCAACGCCCCGTTGATCAATCCAGTTGATCGGTAATCAATCCTGGTGTTTCACAGGCATGTGGCGGAGTTACTTCCAAAGGCGGATTCAAGTCTGAAGTGCAACGGCGTTATGACGAGAGTGTAGCTGTTTCATAAAGACCTCATGCGGTGTTTTGAAGCCGAGGCATTTTCGCGGACGGTGGTTGAGATGGTGCATAGCCAGTTTGATGTCGTTCAGCGTGATGGATTCGAAGGCCATTTTCTTCGGGAAGAACTGACGGATGAGGCCATTCATGTTTTCGTTGGCGCCGCGCTCCCATGGGAGAACGGGGTCAGGTCTAGCTAAATAGCATTCCATTTGCTATTGTTCGCGATATTTTTTTAGAAAAGGCGAGTGTGCATCTTAGCTAGACCTGACCCCATTCGCGCAAGCTGTCCAGCCTCTTCAAGTGGTATGGCGACGATTTCACTCACGCCGGTGGGCTGAACGCCTTCCTGGCCAGCCAGGGCGAAGCGCTGCGCCTGGCGCAAGACCAGCATCGCGCGCTGGGCGCTGGCCGCATCGAGATCGACTTTCTCGATTACGACTGGCGTTTGAATGCGGCCAGCTTGCGCCCCGCCACTAAAGGCGGCTCATGAACGACATCGCCAACACCCTCTTCATGCTGTTCACCCGCTATGGCTATGGCGCGGTATTTGCCGGGGTGATGTTGGACAACGCCGGCATTCCCATGGCGAGTGAAATCACCCTGCTGCTCTCCGGCAGCCTGGTGGCCGATGGCACGTTGGCGTGGCTGCCGACCGTCCTGGTCGGCGCCGTCGCCGCACTATGCAGCGATGGCTTGTGGTACGGCATAGGCCGCTTGGGCGCCAGGCGGCTAATTCACGTTTATTGCCATTTCAGTTTCGGCTCCGCCGCCTGCCTGTCGCGCACCGAGACGATGCTGACGCGGTTGGGCCCGCGCAGCTTGATCCTGGCCCGCTTCATCCCCGGTTTTCGCACCTTCGCCGCGCCCGTCGTCGGCATCTCCGGTATGCCGCTGCGGCAATTCCTGCTCTACGACGGCATCGGCGCGCTGCTTTGGGCCAGCGTGTTCGTCAGCTTGGGGGCGTTGTTCACGCAGCGCATCAGGGGACTCATCGGACAGATGGAATCCGCCCATAATGGCCTGCTGGTCTTTGCCGCCACGTTATTAGCCCTGTTCGTGCTGATGAAAATCTGGGTGCGCGTGCGCCATGGCCGCGCCGACATTGCGCTCGCAACCATGCGGAGCGACGAACCATGACCCCCTGGCTGTCCATCGTCATTCCCGCCCTGAACGAGGCGGACACCATCGTCGCCACGCTGGCGCGTCTGCAAGCCCTGCGCGCCGGCGGCCATGAGGTGATCGTCGTCGATGGCGGCAGCACGGACGCCACGGTCGCGCGGGCCGAGCCGTTGGCCGACCGCATCCTGGCCGCCCCGCGCGGACGGGCGCGGCAGATGAATGCCGGCGCGGCCGTGGCGCGCGGTGACGTGCTGGTCTTCCTGCACGCCGACACGCGCCTGCCGGAACAGGCCGTCGCCGTCATTCGTTCGGCCTTGCGGCACAGGCTGTGGGGCCGCTTCGATGTCGATATCGAAGGCCGCGCGTGGATGCTGCGGATGGTGGCCGCGGGCATGAACCTGCGCTCGCGTCTGACCGGCATTGCCACCGGCGACCAGACTCTCTTTATCAGCCGCACCGCCTTCGCCGCCGTCGGCGGCTACCCCGAGCAGTCGTTGATGGAAGACATCGAGCTGTCGAAGCGCCTGAACAAACTCGGCCCGCCCGCCTGCCCGCGCGAGCGCGTCGTCACCTCGGGCCGGCGTTGGGAGGTGAACGGCGTGTGGCGCACCATTCTGCTCATGTGGCGGCTGCGCTTCGACTATTGGCGCGGCGTGCCGGCCACTCGGCTGGCTACCCGCTATCACGCTCCGGCGGCCAAATGAACCCCACCCGCACCCTGGTGTTCGCCAAGGCGCCCGTTCCCGGCCGGGTCAAGACCCGGCTCATTCCGGCGCTGGGTACTGCGGGTGCGGCGGATCTGGCCCGGCGCATGCTGGATCACGCCCTCGAACAGGCGCTGGAAGCCGACATTGGCCCGGTGGAGTTGTGCGCCAGCCCGGCCCTGTCAGCCCCGGACTGGGCCGGCTTCACCCTGCCGCCCGGCGTGGCGCACAGCGACCAGGGCGAGGGTGACCTGGGCGCGCGCATGGCCCGAGCCGCGCTGCGGCATCTTGATCACGATGGGCGCGTGCTGCTGATCGGCAGCGATTGTCCCGCCCTGTCCGCTCGACACCTGCGCGAAGCGGCGGCAGCGCTGGATTGCCATGACGCTGTGATCCACCCCGCCCTGGATGGCGGCTATCCGTTGCTGGGCCTGCGCGCGTTCCATCCCAGCCTGTTCACGGACATGCCCTGGAGCACGCCCGCAGTGGCCGAACTGACGCTGGTGCGCATGCAAGCCCTGGAATGGTGCGTATGGGTGGGCGAAACCCTGGCGGACATCGACGAGCCGGCCGACCTCGCCCACTTGCCGGAGCATCTGGGCCTGGAAACGCTTTTCCATACGCAAGGAGACAAATCATGATCACCTGGACCCTCTTGCCGGTCTTGCTCGGCGCGCTCTGGCTGGCGTGGAGCAACGGCGCCAATGACAACTTCAAGGGTGTGTCCACCCTCTACGGCAGCGGCACCTTGAGCTACCGGGGCGCATTGGCGCTGGCCACCGCCGCAACCTTGGCGGGCAGCCTGGTTTCGGTGTGGCTCGCCCAGTCGCTGGTGAAGACCTTCAGCGGCAACGGCCTGATTCCCGACGGCACGCTGAACGACGCCATGCTGGCGGCCATCGGCTTCGGCGCGGGCGCCACGGTGCTGCTGGCCACCTGGCTGGGCATGCCCACCTCCACCACCCATGCCCTCACCGGGGCGCTGATGGGCGCGGCGCTGGTGGTGGATAGCGGTGGCGTGAACTGGGCGACGCTGGCCAACAATTTTGCCCAGCCCCTGCTGTTGAGCCCACTGCTGGCTATCGGCCTGATCCTGCTGTTGTATCCGGCCCTGCACCGGTTGCGTCTGCGGCTTGGCATTCGTGAGACGAGTTGCCTGTGCGTGGGTGAAACGCCTGCCTCGGCATTGCCTGCGGGCGTATCGGCTGCCGCATTGTCCATGCCTGCCCCCGGACTTTCCGTGGCGGTGGGCGACCTGTCTGGCTGCGCGACGCGCTACGGCGGCCGCTTCATCGGCGTGGACGCGCATACGGCGGTGAACGCCCTGCATGTCCTCAGCGCCGGCAGCGTCTGCTTCGCCCGTGCCGTCAACGACACGCCCAAGATTGCCGCCCTGCTGCTGGCCGCCACCGCCCTCGGCGGGCAGGCCCAGCCCGTGTGGGCCATCGCCCTCATCGCCCTGGCGATGGCGGCGGGCGGGCTGATCCAGAGCCGCCGGGTGGCGGAAACCCTGAGCCGGCGCATCACCGACCTCAATCATGGCCAAGGCCTCACCGCCAATCTGGTCACGGCGGGACTGGTGCTGGGCGCCTCCCACCTGGGGCTGCCGGTTTCCACCACCCATGTCTCCACCAGCGCGATCTTCGGTATCGGCGCGGTGAACGGCAAACACAACTGGCACACCATAAGCCACATCCTGCTGGCCTGGATCGCCACCTTGCCCCTGGGCCTGGCCCTGGGCGCGGGGTTGTACGGGGTGTTTCGTGGCCTGGGGGCATGAGATGAAGCCACGCCCGATCCTGATCATCGCCCGATATTTCCCCATTTGCTTCTCTCACAAATCGCAAGGAGACCGCCATGCATGACCTCGTCAAAGACTATTACGGCCGCCAACTCCAAACCACGGCAGACCTGCGCACCTCCGCCTGCTGCGACGCCAGCGCGATGCCGAAATGGCTCAAGCCCCTGCTGGCGCGCATCCACCCGGAAGTGATGTCGCGCTATTACGGCTGTGGCCTGGTTAGTCCACCGCTGCTGGAGGGCTGCCGCGTGCTCGACCTGGGTTGCGGCTCGGGGCGCGATGTCTATGCCCTGGCGCAAATGGCGGGCGCAGCGGGCCAAGTTGTCGGCGTGGATATGACCGAAGAGCAACTTGAGGTGGCAGCCAGGCACCGCGCCTATCACCGTGAAGCCTTCGGATTTGCGCGCGACAACGTCGAATTCCGCCTCGGTTACATCGAGCACCTGGAGCAACTGGGCCTGGAGGACGCCAGCTTCGACGTGGTGGTGTCCAACTGCGTGGTCAATCTCTCGCCCGACAAGGATGCCGTGCTGCGCCAGGTGCAGCGCCTGCTCAAACCCGGTGGTGAGTTTTACTTCTCCGACGTCTACACGGACCGCCGCGTGCCGGCCAAATTGCGCAACGACCCGGTGCTCTACGGCGAATGCCTGGGCGGCGCGCTGTACTGGAACGACTTCCAGCATCTGGCGCGACGCGCGGGCTTCGCCGACCCGCGCCTGGTGGAAGACCGGCCCATCGCCATCACCGACCCGGTGCTGGCGGCGCTCACCGAAGGCATCGGTTTCCATTCCGCCACCTACCGCCTGTTCAAGCTTGAGAGCCTGGAGCCGGATTGCGAGGACTACGGCCAGGCGGTGATTTACCACGGCGGCATCGTCGGCCATGAACGGCATTTCATCCTGGACAAGCACCACGCCATCGAGGCTGGGCGGGTGTTCCCGGTATGCGGCAATACCTGGCGCATGCTGCGCGAGACCCGTTTCCGGCCGCACTTCGAGTTCATCGGCGACTTCAGCCGGCATTACGGAATCTTCGCCGGCTGCGGTGGCGGCCTGCCGTTCGACGCCGGCAAGGTCGAAGCGGCGGGCTGTTGCTGCTAACGCTATCTGAGCGTGGCCTCGATCAAGCCGCTGACGGCCACCAGGTTCTTGGCGTAAGCGGCATCCAGTCCATGGCGCTGGATCAGGAATTCAGGACTGTTCCAGGTGACATGCGTCTGGCCTTGCGCGTTCTGCCAAGCCAGCGCCTTCATGGGCAGGTCCAGGCCGATGCTGGGTGCTGGGTGCAGCCTGCATCAGTGGCGTGCCGGCCTTGGGATTGCCGAAGATCAGCAGTTGAGCAGGTCGTAGCGTCAGCCCCGCGCCTTGCGCTTCCGCCGCGTGGTCGATGCGGGCGAAGACCTTGACACCCTTGGCCTTCAACAGCGTCTCCATGCGATCCAGGGTTTCCGCCACCGGGTAGGGACTGGTGCGCTCGACCAGACCGTCGCCGGCCGGCGAGGCGATGGGTATGAGACATAACAACAGGCAGGCAATCTGGCGTTTCATGGTTTTTCTCCTTCGGTCGTTGCGGGCGAAGTGCGGCGGGTTTTCCAATACTCGGGGATGTCCTCCCGGTAGCGGCGGAACACCAGGTTGGCGATCAGGGCGGTCCAGCCGGTTTGATGGGCCGCGCCCAGGCCATGGCCGGTCTCGCCGTGGAAGTATTCGTGGAACAGGTGCAGGTCGCGCCAATGCGGATCGTGTTGCAGGGGTGAGTCCGGGGGATAGGCCGGGATCAGGCCGTCCTCGCTGCGACGGAAGATGTCCACCAGCCGTTCGGCAAGCAGGTTGGCGACCTCCTTCAGGCTGATGGCCTGACCGCCCAGGCAGGGCGCGGCGACGGTGAAGCTGGCGCCCAGGTAGCGGTGGTATTTCTCGATGGCCTGAATCAGCAGGTAGTTGGTGGGCAGCCAGATCGGGCCGCGCCAGTTGGAGTTGCCGCCGAACAGACCGCTGGCGGATTCGCCCGGCTGATACTCCATGCGCGCCCGGCCGATGCCGGGCAGCTCGCCCAGGTCCTGCCAGCGGGCGTGTAGCTTCGAGACGCTGCGCACGCCGTAGCGGGACAGAAACTGGCCTTCGTCCAGCACGCGGGCGAGCACGCGCGCCAGCTTGTCCGGGTCGGCCAGGGACAGGATGTGCTCGCCGCGTTCGTTCTCGTGCATCGGGCAGGCGCACACCACATGGCCGTCGAAGCCGCCACCGCCATGCGCCTTGAGCGTGGCGGCGAAGCGGGGCGCTGCCTGGATCAGGCGCTTATCCACCACCTCGCAGGCGAACAGGGGAATGATGCCCACCCAGGAGAACACATCGATGCGGCGCTGCTCGCCGTCCGGGCCGACCAGCAGGTCCTTGTAGAAGCCGTCCGCTTCGTCCCACAGCGACAGTCCGCCGTCGCCATTGCCTGATATGCCGGCGGCGATATTGAGAAACTGCGTGTAGCACTGGATGGCGATGTCCTCGTAGGCCGGGTCTTCCACCGTGATTTCCAGGGCGATCAGGGTGAGGTTGAGGGCGAACATGGCCATCCAGCCAGTGGCGTCGGCCTGCTTCAGGGCATAGCCGGGCGGCAGCGGTTGCGAGCGGTCGAATACCGAGATGTTGTCCAGGCCCATGAAACCGCCCTCGAACACGTCGTGGCCGTCGCTATCCTTGCGGTTGATCCACCAGGCATTGTTCATCAGCAGTTTGTGCAGGACGCGCTTCAAGAAGCTGCGGTCCTCGCGCCCGCACTGTACCCGCTCGGCGCGGTAGGCCTTGAGCGCGGCGGCGGCGTGGATGGGTGGGTTGGCGTCGCCGAAGGCCCATTCGTAGGCCGGAATCAGGCCGTTGGGGTGCAGGGCGTTTTCCTTCAGCAGCAGCTCGATCTGGCCCTTGGCGAAATCGATGTCGACCAGGGCCAGGGCCGAGGCATGGAAGGCCAGGTCCCAGGCGGCGAACCAGGGGTATTCCCACTTGTCGGGCATGGCGATCACCGCCTTGACCTTGAAATGCCGCCAGCGGTGGTTACGGCCGTGCTTACGGGCCTCCGGCGGCGGATGGCCATCGCCGTCCAGCCAGCGCGCCACGTCGTAGTGATAGAACTGTTTGCTCCAGATCATGCCGGCCAGGGCCTGGCGCAGGATGCGGTGGTCCTCGGTGTTGGCGTTGGGCAGCAGTTCATCGTAGAACACCGTGGCCTCCGACTGGCGCTGGGCGAAGGTGGCCTCCCAATGGGCGAACGGCTCGGCCAGCAGCTGCTGCGACAGCACCATGCCGGTCATGGCGGTTTCGCCGGCGGCCACGGTCAGCTTGTGGCTGGCGGCGAACTTGCTGCCGGTGTGTTCCGGGTTGATCGCATCCATCTCACCGTGAATCAGGTGGCGGTGAAAGGCGTCCTTCACATAGGGGCTGGCGTTGGCCTGGCCCCAGAGCTTTTCGGTATTGGTCTCGTTGTCGGTGAACAGCAGCTCGGCCTGGCGGCGGCCATAGAGGTAATAGGTGCCCAGCGTCGGATGCTCCGCCTCCAGCGCCCAGACCGCGCCTTTCGGCGGTGGAATTTCACGCAGCACGGGCTTTTCGGTTGGTTCGCCCCAGTTCCAGGTGTTGCGAAACCACAGCGCCGGCAGCAGCCAGATGGTGGCCGCTTCCGGCCCCCGGTTGGCGGCGAACAGGCGGATCAGAATCTGTTCCGGGCCGGCCTTGGCGTAGCGCACCTCCACATCCCAGTAGCGGTCGTCCTGAAAGGCGTCGGAATCATGCAGCGAGACGGGCGGATCGGCGCGGCTACGGCGGGCGTTTTCCTGCAACAGCCAGTCGTAGGGAAAGGCCCGCTGCGGATATTTGTACAGGTAGCGCAGCCAGCTATGGGAGGGCGTGGCGTCCAGATGGAAATAACATTCCTTGACGTCTTCGCCATGGTTGCCCTGGTTGCCGGTAAGGCCGAACAGGCGTTCCTTGAGAATGGGGTCGCGGCCGTTCCATAGCGCCAGGGCGAAGATCAGGCGCTGCTCCTCGTCGCAAATACCGGCGATACCGTCCTCACCCCAGCGGAAGGCGCGGCTGGTCGCCTGGTCGTGGCTGAAGTATTCCCAGGCCGTGCCGGAGGCAGAGTAGTCCTCGCGCACCGTACCCCAGGCCCGCTCGGAAAGGTATGGCCCCCACAGCCGCCAGTTCTCGCGGCCCTCGCGCTGGGCCTCCAGGCGGGCGCGCTCGGGGTTGTTCGATGCCTCATCCATGGTGATTTCCTTTTGTCTGTCGTTTGGCTTCCTCCAGCCGACACCAGGCGTCCAGCGTACAGGCCACCGACCAGGCCTGTGCCGGCGCGCCGCGCGGGGTATGCGGCGGCTCGGCGTCGAACAGTTCGCTGATGGTGCCCAAGCCGGCGTCGGCCAGATGGTCGGCCAGGGGTTCCAGCAGGGATTGCGCTGCCGCCGCATCGCCGGTGACGGAATGCACGGCCAGTGCGTACTGCGGTAACAGCCAGGCCCAGGCCGGGCCCTGATGGTAGGCCGCATCGCGGCTCGGCACATCGCCCTCGTAGCGGGACCGGTAGGCGGGGTCCAAAGGATCCAGGGTACGCAGGCCGTAGGAGGTAAGAAGGCGGGCGCCCACCACGCGCGCCACGGCGGCCTGGTCTTCGGCATCGAGGGGAGAGTGAGGCAGCGATACCGCCAGAATCTGGTTGGGGCGCACGCTGGCATCCATGCCCGCCGGGCCGTCCAATACGTCGTACAGACCCGCACCGTCGGCGCGCACGAAGCGCCTGAAACCCTGTCTCGCCTGCTCGGCCAGGGTGGCGAAGGGTTTCGCATCTTCATTCAGCAGGCGGGCGAAATCCGCCAGGCTAATGAGGGCGTTGAACCAGAGCGCGTTGATTTCCACCGGTTTGCCCTTGCGCGGCGTGGCCGGGCGGCCGTCGACCCGTGCATCCATCCAGGTGAGTTGGCTATCCGCCGCGCCGGCCTGGAGCAGGCCATCAAGCGGGTCCAGGACGATGCCGTGGCGCGTGCCGCGAACGTGGAAATCGACGATGCCGCGCAGGGTTTGATAGTGGCGTTTGAGGGCGGCGAGGTCATGGCTGGCCTCGATGTAGGCGCGCCAGGCCTCGATGTACCAGAGCGCGGCATCGGCCGAGTTGTATTCGGGCAGCGCGCCGTCTTCGGGGAAGTGGTTGGGCAGCAGCCCGGCATCGAGGTAAGCCGCCCAGCTTTCCAGTATCCGACGCGCCTCGTCATGGCGATGCGTGGGGAGCGTCAGGCCGGCCAGGGCGACGAAAGTGTCGCGGCCCCAGTCGCCGAACCAAGGGTAGCCAGCAATGACCGAGGCGCCGCGTGCGCCATACGGCATGGGCCGCTCGATCAGGAAAGCGCAGGTGGCCAGCACCAGTTGATCGATCCAGGCCGGGGCCTCCGCAAGATAAGTATTCTGTACCTTGGCCAGGCGCAACAAACTGGCGTCCCGATGCTGCCGGCGGCGCAGGGCTTCGCCAAAGTAGGGCGAGGGGTCAGGTTCCAGGGAGGCAACGAAGCCCACCCATTCGCCGGGATAAAGCGGCATATCCACCTCACCCACGCACAAGTGGTTGTCCTGGCCAGGCAGGCCGCGTGCCCGCTCCACCGGCAGGTCGAAGCGCTCGATCCAGGTCTTGTCCGGTTTGATGCGTCCGCAGCGAGTGCGGAAACGCAGGGGTGCGCCCTGGGGCAGGGCCACGCTCAGTTCACGCTCACTGGCTTCAATCGCCGGATCGAAATCGCCCGCAGCGGTTTGGCCGTGATGATTGCGAGCATTGACCAGCAGCCGCACCGCGAGGCGCGGGTGGTCGCCGTCAGCATGTTCGGACAGCAGGCGCCAGGCGAGATAGGTGGTGTTGGCGCCTGCCTCCATCCATATCCGCGCTTCCAGACGCACATCGCCGATGGCGTAGCGCCACACCGGCAGGCGGCCGTCCAGGTGAAAGGATTCCAGATGCAGGTAGCCGCGCGGCTCAATGGCGCCGCCCGCCCAGCGGTTGCTGTGTAGCGGAATGCGTTTGTCGCCCAGGACCAGTGTGGCATCGGCCTTGGCAAAGACCAGGGTGCGCCCGAGCGGCGGTCGCAATGGCGCGACCAGCAAGCCGTGATAACGCCGGGTCAGCGTCCCGGCCACGGTTCCCGAAGCATAGCCGCCGAGGCCGTTGGCGAGCCACCATTCCCGGCGCTCGGCCTGCTCCAGGTCGCAGCAGACCTCGCGGCCGAAATGAATGAGTTGCGGAAGTGCCTGTTCCACAGCGTTCTCCAAAGTGGCATTCCCGCGCGACACACGGCTGCGCGGGATGAAGTCGCCGGGTGGCGTCAGGCGTTGTCCGACCGGGTCCGCACTTGCGCCTCGGCCGCCAGCCAGTCCTCCATCTCGAAACCGGGCGAAAAGCCGCGTTGTTGCGCCAGGAAATAGGCCGCTTCGGCAACTTGCGCCTGGAAATCATCGATGGACAGCGGGGCTTCGCTGTTGGCGCCTGTAGCGGGTTCGTTCGGGGTGGGGGCCTGCTTGCGCGTGGTTTTCATGTTGGTCTCCTCATGGTGGACGCGGTAGTTGATTCGTACCGCTATTCGTTGGTCGGCGATAGCGGGGATTCCTGACAGTATTTTTCGACTGATTGCTCGGCCACCCGTCAAATGGTCATCCCTGAATCAGCTTCATCAATTGCTTCTCGCTTTGTCCGCCCAGTTTGACCTGGCGGATGGCGCCGTCCTCCACCAGCACGAAGCTGGGGGTGGCGGCGATGCCGAAGCCGCGCGCCAGATCAGGCGCTTCGGCGACGTTGATTTTGATCAGATTGCGGTGTTCTGTG
>Ga0210033_1002364_pt1 | contig 16160 bp, 13 predicted proteins | sample CryGeymeta201501_FD_185465 | JGI IMG/M metagenome (GOLD analysis project Ga0210033, IMG submission 185465) | Groundwater microbial communities from Crystal Geyser aquifers in Utah, USA - Crystal Geyser metaG 2015-01 (SPAdes) (version 2) | ecosystem: Environmental > Aquatic > Deep subsurface >... | reverse complement strand
TTAGCTGCCATCACCGATGGCATCGTGGTGGTGGATCAGCGCGGCACGGTGCTGTATGCCAATGCCAGTGCCGAACAGTTATTTGAACGGGGCGCATTGCTGGGGTGCGATCTGGCTATTCCGCTGCTGCCCAGTGATGTCAGCCAGGAAATCAATTTGATCCGTCGCAGTGGGCTGGGCTTTGCAGAGTTGCGTTCTGCGCCCATCACCTGGAAAAACCAACCGGCCTTCGTGATCGGGGTGCGCGACATTACCGAGCGCAAAACAGATGAGCTGGGCTTGCGTCAGGCATCGGCGGTGTTTGACAGTACCCGCGAAGGCTTGATGGTGACCGATACCGCTAAACGCATCGTGCGCATCAATCCGGCATTCACCGAAATTACCGGTTACACGGCAGCCGAGGCGCTGGGTAAAACGCCGGAAATACTGCGCTCCGGGCATCAAAGTCAGGATTTTTATAAGGCAATGTGGGGGAGTATTGCCAGCACCGGGCATTGGCAGGGTGAAATCTGGAACCGGCGCAAGAGCGGTGAAATTTATCCCGAATTGATGAGTATTGATGCAGTCAAAGATGAGGCCGGGGTGCTCAGCAACTATGTTTCGGTTTTTTCCGACATCTCCAAACTCAAGCAAACCCAATCCGAACTTAATTTTCTGGCCCATCATGATCCGCTCACGCGCCTGCCCAATCGCCTGTTGCTGCTGTCGAACTTGCAGCACGGCATTCTCAGGGCGCAGCGGGACAGCAAGCATCTGGCGCTGCTGATGATTGATCTGGATCGCTTCAAGGACATCAATGACAGTTACGGGCATCTGGCGGGCGATGATTTATTGCTACAGGTAGCATCCAGACTGCTTGACCGGCATCGCGAAATGGATACGGTGTGCCGCCTGGGCGGGGATGAATTCACCGTGCTCTTGGAGGAGGTTGCCGATGCCGAAGCTGCGGCGCATGTGGCGAACGAGATTATCAAGGTGTTGAGCGAACCTTATCGGTTGCTAAATGGTATCGAGGTGCATATCGGTGCCAGTGTCGGCATCAGCATTTTTCCCGGAGCCGGACATACCGCCGAGCTGATGTTGCAACAGGCCGACAGCGCACTGTACCAGGCGAAGACTGAAGGGCGCGGGCGCTTTGTGTATTTTTCGGAGAGTCTCACCCGCGCCGCGCGCGAACGGATCAAGATTGAAGCCGACCTGCGTCGCGCCATTCAACAGGGTGAGTTGCGCGTGTACTATCAGGCGCAAGTGGAGATAGCCAGCGGTCGCATTGTCGGCACCGAAGCCCTGGTACGCTGGCAATCGCCGACCGAAGGCCTGATTTTGCCGGATCAATTTATCCATATTGCCGAGGCCATCGGTTTGATCGGTGTCATTGACGACTGGATGTTGCGTGAAACCTGCTTGCAAGGGCAACGCTGGATCGCGGCGGGGATACCGCCCCTTACCCTGGCGGTCAACCTGTCGGCCTACCAGTTTTTGCAAGGCGACATCAGCCATACGGTCGCCCAAGTGTTGTCTGATACCGGTTTCCCGGCAAAGTATCTGGAGCTGGAGCTGACCGAAAGCGCCCTGATGCGGCGTGAAACCGAGGCCATCCAGATTCTTGACCGGCTAAGAGCCATCGGTGTGCAATTGGCGATTGATGACTTTGGTACGGGCTATTCTTCGCTGGCTTACCTCAAGCTGTTTCCGCTGGATATATTGAAAATTGACAAACGCTTCATTGACGATGTGCCGCTGCACCGCGACGACATGGAAATTGTCGCGGCGATTGTTGCCATGGGGCACTCGTTGCGCTTGAAGGTGCTGGCCGAGGGCGTGGAAAACAAAAAGCAGTTAGACTACCTGAAAACGCTGGGCTGCGACCTGTATCAAGGTTATTTGACCAGCCCGCCCGTGCCTGCCGCAGAATTTCAGCAATTATTGATGAGCCAGCAGAAGGCTGTTTTGCAATAGCGCGTTGCGTAATGACCGCCGCACCGTGAATATTTTCCGATACCAAAGTTGCAGGGAAGAACAATGAAATTAAGCTTATGGCCCACCCCTTTTTATTATCAATTTGAAGAAGACCTGGCAACCTTTGACAGTGAGCCTTGTCAGCTGGTAGGCAATGATAATCATGATCTGTTTGGCGATTTGACTGAGTTTGCACCGGAGCAGGGGGTTTTTGAAATTAAGCCCTTGACAGGTGAAGCCGCCAAGTTGCAGCCGGAGGCGATCAATCAGTTGCGGCTTTTGCACGCGGTACATCTGGTCAAAAAACCTGCCTTGCCCCATGCCCATAATCATGAGATTTTTAGTCCTTCCGACAAGCAAAGCTGTGCCATTTTGTTCACCAACGGCAAAATTCTGGAAACGGAAACCGTTGGCTACGCGATGGATAAGACCGGGCTGTATCTGTTTCTGGTACACACTGACGATACGGTTATCCGCTGTTTTATTCCGTCGGGCTCCATCAAACACTACGAAATAGGTAAAAAAATTGGCCAGATGCTGGTCGAGGAAAAAATAGCCACCCATCAGGAAATCACCACTGGCCTTGAGAAACAGTCGCAACAGCGCAATCAAAAACTCGGCGAATATTTGACTAAAGAGCAGATTGTTACGCCTGAGCAGTTGGAGGCGGCGCTTAAACACCAGACCGGGTCGGTTTTAAAACTCGGCGATGTGCTGGTTCAGGAAAAGCTGATCACTGAAGAGATGCTGCACCAAGCCCTGACCATGCAGCGGACGCACCGGAAACAGGCGCTGGGCGAGATTCTGATTGAAATGGGCGTGGTTGATACGGAAGTCATCCAGAGCATGTTGGCCAGGAAGTTGGGTATTCCCTTCGTGAATGCCACAAAGTTTCGTATTGATCCCCAGACGTTTGGCCTGGTGTCTATCCGCTTCATTGAGAAATATTCCATCCTGCCGCTCTATCGCACCAACAACACGCTGGTGGTGGCGATGGAGAATCCTTTGGTTTGGGAGCCGCTGAACGAGTTGCGCGTGATTACCAGTTTGAATGTCGTGCCTGTTTTGGCCTCCCGCGATGCCATCCTGCGCGTTATCAAAGAGTTGAGCCGTGCGAATGAGATAACTGGCAAGCAGAAAATCGGTGATCTCGCCCGCACCATGAACATGGATGTGGTTGATGACGCGCCGGAAGACAGTATCGCGGAAACCGACAATACCCTGGTTGGCGTGGTCAACAAGATGATACTGGATGCCTATAACCAGGGCGTGTCGGACATTCATCTCGAAACCTATCCGGGTAAACGCAATACGCTGGTCCGATTTCGCAAGGACGGGGTCATGAAAAAGTATTTTGAATTTCCGCCCAAGTTCAGGAGCGCGCTGGTTTCCCGGATAAAAATCATGGCGCGACTGGATATTTCCGAGAAGCGCCGCCCGCAGGACGGGAAAATCGAAATTAAACTCAGCGCGGACGACAAACTCGAACTGCGTGTCGCGACGGTTCCGACCGCGCACGGTCTCGAAGATGTGGTGATGCGGGTGCTGGCCTGCGCCCAGCCAGTTGCGCTTGACAAGGTTGGCTTGCCAGCCAATGTGCTGGAGCGCATCAAGGTGTTGGCGCAAAAACCTTACGGGCTGTTCCTGCTTTGCGGGCCGACCGGTTCTGGCAAGACGACAACGCTGCACTCCGTACTCAGCTTCATCAATTCGCCTGAACGCAAAATCTGGACGGCGGAAGACCCGATCGAGATTACCCAGGACGGTTTGCGTCAGGTGCAGGTCAATGCCAATATCGGCTGGACGTTTGCTGCCGCCATGCGCAGCTTTTTGCGCGCCGACCCGGATGTCATCATGGTAGGCGAAATGCGCGACATCGAGACGGCGCAAATTGCCATCCAGGCATCCTTGACGGGACATATGGTTTTTTCCACCCTGCATACCAACAGCGCGGCTGAAAGCATGGTACGGTTGCTGGATTTGGGCATGGATCCGTTTAATTTCTCCGATGCCCTGGTCGGTATTTTGGCGCAACGCCTGACGAGGCGTTACTGCAAATCCTGTAAAACCAGTTATATCCCGAGTCGTGATGAACTGCTGTCGTTGGTCGAGGAATATTGTGCCGGTACGCCGCTTGATTCCGCTGCCGTGATGCAGGCGTGGCATCAAACTTACCGCAATGAAGACGGGGGTTTTACGCTATATGCGGCACAAGGGTGCGAGCTATGTGAGGGAACCGGCTACAAGGGGCGCATGGGGGTGTATGAATTTTTGGAAGCGACCCCGCCGATCAAGAGTCAGATACAGCATCAGGCGAGCGTGGTGGAGTTGCAAGCCACGGCTATCAAACAGGGTATGCGCACCTTGAAGCAAAGCGGGATAGAGCTGGTTTTACAAGGACATACCAACATCGAACAAATCCGAAGTGTCTGCAATTAAGTTGTGTTGTGCAGAAATTTGGAGCATTGACGCAGGACACGTTAAAATTCGCCCGCTAACCCACGCCGGACTGATTCCGGTAATGTTTATTTCAGGAATTCGCATGAAATTTTGTCAGACTTACCCGCCGTTTTTGACTCAATGTTGAAAAGACTCTCGACTTTGCCGCTTGGTTGGCTGGTGGTGGCCATCGCGGTCATCTGGTTCGCCAACCTCGAATATCGCACGCTAATCAAGCCCGACGAAGGGCGTTACGCCGAAATTCCGCGCGAGATGGTGAAGAGCGGCGATTGGGTGACCCCGCGCCTGAACGATCTCAAGTATTTCGAGAAGCCGCCGCTGCAATACTGGGCGACGGCCACGGCTTACGAGGTGTTCGGCGAGCATCAATGGACATCGCGGCTGTGGGCGGGGTTGACCGGGTTTGCCGGGCTGTTGCTGGTGTGGTTCGCCGGCACTAAATTGTTCGGACGCGAGGCGGGAGGCTATGCCGCGCTGTTGATGGGCAGCAGCCTGCTCTATGTGCTGATAGGCCATATCAATACGCTGGACATGGGGGTGACCTTTTTCCTGACGCTGGGCATTGTCGCTTTGTTGCTCGGGCAGTCGCAGCCCTATCCGCCGATACGGCGCAACTGGATGTTGCTGGCGTGGGCGGGGCTGGCGCTGGCAGTGCTCTCCAAAGGCTTGATGGGCATCATCCTGCCGGGTGCAGCACTGTTTATCTATTGCGTGGTGCAGCGCGATTTCAGCGTATTGAAGCGCATGCACTGGTTGGCGGGGTTGGCGCTGTTTCTGCTGATTACCGCACCGTGGTTCTATCAGGTGATGCAGGCTAATCCCGAGTTTTTTGGTCGCTTCTTCATCTACGAGCATTACACGCGTTTCACCACCAAGGATCTGGGGCGCTATCAGCCCTGGTATTACTTTGTGCCTATCCTGCTCGCCGGGGCATTGCCCTGGACGGTGTTGATGTTCGACTCGATGTGGAAGACGGTATTGGCCGGTCAGCCCGGTCGCGCCAGCCATCGTTCCGACAAGCCTTTCAATGCCGCGCGTTTCCTGTTGATTTGGGCGGTGTTTATCTATTTGTTTTTTACCGTTTCGGGTTCCAAACTGCCGTCCTATCTGTTGCCGATGTTTCCTGCCCTGGCTTTGTTGATGGGCAAACGCATTAGTGAGATGCGCTGTCGGGTACTGTTTTGGCAACTCGCCCCTATCGTGCCGGTGGTGCTGGGATTGCTGGGGTTGGGGATGAACGTGGACAAGTTTGCCGACACGCCCAACCAGATCGCGCTCTATCCCGATTACCGCATCTGGCTGGTGGCAGCGTCGGGGATATGGCTGGTCGGCCTGTTGTCGGGGATGTCGCTGTTGTGGCGCGGCAAAAAACCGCAGGCCGTGGTGGCGGTAGCGATAAGCGCCTTGCTGGCAGCCCAGATCGGCTTGTCGGGCTACAACACCGTGGCGCGCGAGCGTTCCGCCAAGCATATCGCCGAGGCGATCCGCGCCGAAGTAAAACCGGATATACCGTTTTATTCGGTGCTGACTTACGAGCAGACGTTGCCGTTTTATCTCAAACACACCTTTACCCTGGTGCAGTATCAGGATGAAATGGCTTTCGGTATCCAGCAGGAGCCCAGGCGCTGGATACCGACGGTGGAGGATTTCGTCAAGGTATGGGCAGCACAACCCGAAGCGCTGGCCATTATGGAAACGTATCTTTATCCCCAGTTACAACAAAAAGGCCTACCGATGCAAGTCATCTTTGCTGATACCCAACACATCGTGGTAAAAAAGCCATGAACCTGATTAGCTTTGGCTTGATTTTTACCGGCGTGATGCTCAACGCGACCGCGCAGATATTGATGAAGGCGGGCACCAATGCTATCGGCTATTTTGATTTCAGCGTGGCAAACATCGTGCCGATAGGCTGGAAACTGGCGACCGAGTGGCATATCGTCGCCGCGCTGTTTTGCTATGCGCTCAGTGTGGTGATCTGGGTGCTGGCGCTGTCGCGCGTCCCGGTCAGTATCGCTTTTCCAATGTTATCAATGGCTTACGTTGTAAACGCGATAGCGGCCTGGTATTTGCTGGGTGAGGCTTTCAATCCGACCAAGCTGATCGGCATGGGCGTGATTATTTTGGGTGTGGCGATAATTTCCCGCGCCTGATTTGTAACATATTGAATTATAAGGATTTTTATGAGTGCCTTTTTGCCTTTTTCCAAGCCCACGATAGATGAAGCGACCATCGCCTCGGTGTCCGATACCCTGCGTTCCGGCTGGATTACCAGCGGCCCCAAGGTGGCGGAGTTCGAGAAACAATTATCGGAATATTTCGGCGGGCGTCCGGTGCGCACCTTCAATTCTGGCACTTGCACCATGGAAATCGCGCTACGCATCGCCGGTATCGGTGCCGGGGATGAGGTCATCACCACGCCGATCTCCTGGCCCGCTACGGCGAATGTCATCCTCGAAGTGGGCGCGACCCCGGTGTTTGCCGACATTGATCCGGTCACGCGCAACATTGATTTAGACAAGGTTGAAGCGGCGATTACGCCCAGAACCCGTGCAATTATTCCGGTGTATCTGGCGGGCAAGCCGCTGGATATGGACAGGCTGTATGCAATAGCTGCCCAGCATAAATTGCGCGTGATCGAAGATGCGGCGCAAGCGATCGGTTCAAGCTGGCAGGGCAAGCGCATCGGCAGCTTTGGCGATTTCGTCTCGTTCAGTTTCCAGGCTAACAAGAACATCACCACCTCCGAAGGCGGCTGTCTGGTGTTGAACAACGCAGAAGAGGCCGCGCTGGCAGAGAAATTTCGCCTGCAGGGGGTGACCCGCAGCGGTTGGGACGGCATCGAGGTGGACGTGCTGGGCGGCAAATACAACATGACCGACATCGCCGCCGCGATCGGGCTGGGACAGTTCGCGCAGCTGGACAAAATCACCGCGCATCGCCGCCAGTTGGCGCGGCATTATTTCGCCACGCTGGGGGCGGATTTTGAGGCGCAGACCGGCGCGCAACTGCCCCCCGCCGAGTTTAACGAAACCAACTGGCATCTGTTCCAGCTCGTTCTGCCGGAGCGCATCACCCGTCCCGAATTCATGGCGCAGATGAAACAACGCAATATCGGCATCGGCTTCCACTACGCCGCTATCCATCTGTTCAAGCTGTACCGTGAGCGGGGTTTCCATGAGGGGATGTTTCCTATTGCCGAACAGGTAGGCCGCCAGATCGTTTCCCTGCCGATGTTCTATGCGATGACGGAGGCGGATGTAGAACGCAGCTGTGCAGCGATGCGGGAAGTGCTGGCAAGATAGCTGATTTTGGAGAGATTTTGCGCGTATAGCGCGCGTGTTGTAGGTATGCTGGACGCCTCGATATTCAGGTGTGTTTCGTTTGGGCATGTGATTTTGTAATTGCTTACAAAGGAAAAGTCATGAACATGATTCGATTGATCGGAATGATTGTTCTCTCAACGTGGATTTATGGCTGCGGTCAAAGACCAGCCGAGCCACCCACGCCCCAGATGGCACCTCCAAACGTCGCAGCCGAACCTCCACAAACAGCAGCCGAGCCAGTTGAGGCGGCACCTCCTGTGGCTGCTCCCGCCGCGCCAGCCACTACGCATGTTTATGAGTACCGGAACGGGGGGATGTACAAAGCTGTTCCTGCCGAGGCAGAACTTTTTGTCAAAGCCGAACAGCAGGAGAAGCTGATGCGGGCAGCGCCCAAGGGGGCTTCGCCTGCCGAACGTGCTGCCGTAGGGATTGAGCATGCACCAGTAGCTCGTGGCCCGGCCGTTGTAACCAAAGCGGAAGAATCTGGGCTGTTTCATTATGCTACCAAGATTTTTGCGACTAAAAAATTCATGAAATTCTTGGGTCCAATCAAGGCTTCGGGTGAACTCATCGTATGGATAGGACAAGCCGGTAATGAACCTGAAGACCAGTCAGAAATGGTTTCAAAAAGCCAAACTCTAGCACCAACTAGTACAAAGGCGGTAAGTGCAAAAATAACGCCGACTTATGATAGCTCCGCTTTCGACGTTAAGCCTGCGGAAAGCGCGTGTCAAAAAGTGGAGCCCAATGGAACAGAGGTGCCATTCACCATAACACCGAAAATGAGTGGGACATTTAGAGTCGGTGCAAAAGTTGAGCTTTACGGGAAAGCAGAGTGCGCGGGAGAGGTTGTCACTAGGACACCACATCCGATTACAGTTATAGTCAATGTCGGAATCCCATGGCAAGAGTTATGGGATGAGATATGGGTTGCCAACATAAATTTAGTCAAAGGATTGTTGGCGATTTGCGTAGCAGCGCTGCTGTTTTTCTTCAGGAAAAAAATATTTCCATTCATGAAAGACAGCGAAGCCAAGTAAGGCAGATACGATTTTGCGTTCATGGATGTTGTTGAATTTGCTCTATATCGCCTGATTGCGTATAGTTAAGATACTTAATAAAGTACCAAAAGAGGTATTTATATGAATATTGTTCCAGCACAGGAGATCAAGCGTCGCGGCATCGCGGCGGTGGACGATCTGATTGCCAAGGGTGATTTGCATGTGATCAGAAACAATCAGCCGCAGTATGTGGTGCTGTCCGAGGCGCGTTATCAGGATTTGATCGCGTCGGAACAGGAGGCGCGCACTGCGCGCGTGCGGGCATCGCTTGAGGATGTCAAAGCCGGGAAAGTCAGTGAATTCAAGACGGCAGCCGAGTTGCTGGCGGCGCTGAATGCGGATGAAGCAGCCTGATGTACGTCATCGTCACGCCGCAACAGTTTCTTCGTCAGGCGCGCAAATTTTTCAAACAGCATCCCGATCTGCAGCCTCGCTTTGCCGAGGCGCTCGATGACATGCAGAACGATCCGTTCCGACCCAATCTTAAATTGCACGCGCTGAGTGGAAAACTGGACGGTTGTTATGCAGTCAGCCTGACCTTCAGTTACCGGATTACCTTGACACTGATGGTTACCGGAAAAGAAATCATCCTGCTTGATATAGGCAGCCATGATGATGTGTACCGTTGAATCATAAATCATCTGCTGATTTCGCGAACACCGCACTGTGCGGTAGAATGCCGCCCCATGAATACTCCACAACTTTCTGTCGTCATTCCGGTTTATAACGAAGAAGCGGGCTTGCAGACCTTGTTCGACCGACTGTATCCGGCTTTGGACAAGCTCGATGTTGGCTATGAAGTCATTTTTATCAATGACGGTAGCCGAGACCGTTCTGCGGCACTACTGCGCGCCCAGTTCCAACAACGCCCCGACGTGACGCGGGTTATCCTGTTCAACGGCAATTTCGGTCAGCATATGGCGATCATGGCGGGGTTTGAGCAGTCGCGCGGGCAGTGTGTGGTGACGCTGGATGCAGATTTGCAAAATCCGCCCGAAGATATCGGTCTGCTGCTGGCGAAAATGAACGAGGGCTACGACTACGTTGGTTCGATCCGTCGCCAGCGCAACGACAGCTGGTGGCGGCATGTCGCGTCGCGCGCGATGAATCATCTGCGGGAACGCATCACCAACATCAAGATGACCGATCAGGGTTGCATGTTCCGTGCCTACAGCCGCGACATCATCGCTGCGGTCAACAGTTGTCACGAAGTAAACACCTTTATTCCGGCGCTGGCCTACAGTTTTGCGAAAAACCCCACCGAGGTGGTGGTCGGGCACGACGAGCGGCTGGCGGGGGAATCCAAGTATTCGCTGTACAGCTTAATCCGCCTGAATTTCGATTTGATGACCGGATTTTCCCTGGTGCCGTTGCAGGTGTTTTCGATGGCCGGCATAGCGGTATCCCTCTTTTCAGGGCTGTTCTTTGTGTTTCTCGTGGTGCGCCGCCTGATTATCGGCCCGGAAGCTGAAGGGCTGTTCACGCTGTTTGCGCTGGTGTTCTTTATGATCGGCATCACGCTGTTCGGTATCGGTCTGCTGGGCGAATATGTCGGGCGCATCTATCAGCAAGTGCGCCACAGGCCGCGCTATCTGGTCGAAGCCATACTCGAAAAACAGGCGAAGCGTGAAGAGGGAAGGGGTAACGGATCAGCGGTGGCAGCTCATGAGTGAGCACCCAAGCCACCACGCAGCGGGGTGCGCGTCACGCCCCCCCTTACCCCGCGCCACAGCGGTGGTCTTCGCCTACCACAATGTCGGCGTGCGGTGTCTTGCCGTGTTGCTGGCGCAGGGTGTGAAGGTTGCGTTGGTGGTGACGCACCGCGACAATCCCAATGAAAATATCTGGTTCGACAGTGTCGCCGAGCTGGCGGCACTGCACGGCATTCCGGTAATCATGCCGGATAACCCGAATGCGGCGGAAGTGGTCGAGCAAATCCGCGCCTTGCAACCGGATTTTTTCTTTTCGTTTTATTACCGCGAGATGCTCAAAGCGCCACTGCTGGCGATTCCAAAACACGGCGCGTTGAATATGCACGGTTCGCTGTTGCCGAAATATCGCGGTCGCGTGCCGGTGAATTGGGCAATTATTCGCGGCGAGACCGAAACGGGCGCGACGCTGCATTACATGACCGAAAAGCCGGACAACGGCGACATCGTGGCACAGCAAGCCGTGCCTATTCTGCCTGACGACACCGCGCAGGACGTGTTTCAAAAAGTGCTGGTGGCGGCGGAAATGGCGCTGAATGCGGTGTTGCCCGCGCTACTGGCAGGCAATGCGCCCAAAGTTCCGCAGGATTTGCGTCAGGGCGGCTATTTTGGCGGGCGTTGTGCCGCCGATGGCGAGATAGATTGGCAGCAAAGTGCAGAGCAGATACATAATCTGGTGCGTGCCGTCGCCCCGCCTTATCCGGGTGCGACATCCTGCCTTGTAGGGCGGGCGATGAAAATTTTGCAGACGCGGGTGACAGGGTGTACGGTGTCGGGCGAAAAACCTGCGTTTTATGTGAAACAGGACGAAGAAAATACCTTCAAGGCTTATGCGATCTGTGGTCAAGGGGTGTTACGGATCGTGCGTTTTGAGCTGGATGGCAAGGAAATGAGTGCGGCGGAATTTGCCGCGCGTTTTGGTACACAAAAATTTGAATTTAATTGTTAAGGGAATGGAAATGAAGAAAGTATTGATCCTCGGCGTGAACGGTTTTATCGGCCACCACTTGTCCAACCGCATTCTGGCTACCACCGACTGGGAAGTGTATGGCATGGACATGAACAGCGAACGCATTACCGATTTGCTGGGGCATGAGCGTTTTCATTTCTTCGAGGGCGACATCACCATCAACAAGGAATGGGTCGAGTACCACGTTAAAAAATGCGACGTAATCCTGCCGCTGGTCGCCATCGCCACCCCAGCCACCTATGTCAAGGCTCCGTTGCGCGTGTTTGAACTGGACTTTGAGGCCAATGTGCCTATCGTGCGTGCGGCGGCAAAATACGGCAAACACCTGATGTTTCCCTCCACGTCAGAAGTCTATGGCATGTGCCATGACGAGGAATTTGATCCTGAAAATTCCGAACTGATTTGCGGCCCGATCAACAAGCCGCGCTGGATTTATTCCTGTTCCAAGCAATTGATGGATCGCGTGATTTGGGGTTACGGCATGGAAGGCTTGAATTTCACTTTGTTCCGTCCGTTTAACTGGATCGGTGCGGGGCTGGATTCCATCAATACCGCGAAAGAAGGCAGCTCGCGCGTGGTCACGCAATTTCTGGGACACATCATGCGCGGCGAAAATATCAGCCTGGTAGATGGCGGACATCAAAAGCGCGCGTTCACCTACATTGATGATGGCATCGAAGCGATGATGAAAATCATCGAAAACAAGGACGGTATCGCCACTGGCAAGATTTACAACATCGGCAATCCCAGCAATAACTTTTCGATTCGCGAATTGGCGGACATGATGCTCACGCTGGCCGCAGAATACCCCGAATATCGTGATTCTGCCGCCCAGGTGAAGATCATCGAAACGACCGCCAATGCGTATTACGGCAAGGGTTACCAGGATGTGCAGAACCGTGTGCCGAAAATTACCAATACCTGCGAAGAACTAGGCTGGGCTCCTTCCACCACCATGCCTGACACCCTGCGCAAAATCTACGATGCGTATCGCGGTCAAGTCGGCGAAGCGCGCGGTCTGGTAGATTAAAATCTCGATGCGTAAGAGGCGCTGACAAAGGCAGCGCATCCATTACGGAGGATGCGCTTTTTTCTGCGCATCCTCACTCCCTGACTTCAGACTCATGCCATGAAACAACTCGCCCTGCAAATCCATGTTGACACCTATCGCGGTACGCGCGAGGGCGTGCCGCGCCTGGTAGAAGTCTTGCAACGCTATCACGCGGGAGCGACGTTTTTCTTCTCGCTAGGCCCCGATCATACCGGCCGCGCCATTAAACGCGTGTTCCGTCCCGGCTTTCTGGGCAAGGTTTCGCGCACTTCGGTGGTGGAGCATTACGGCATCAAGACCTTGCTTTATGGCACTTTACTGCCCGGTCCCGACATCGGCAAAAAGTGTAAGGACATCCTCTGCGGCGTGCGCGATGCGGGCTTTGAAGTGGGTATTCATTGTTATGACCACATACGCTGGCAGGATACGGTGGCTAACGCAGATAATTTGTGGACTGAGCGCGAACTGCAACGCACGGTGGATCGCTATGCCGAGATATTCGGTGAAGCGCCTCATGCTCATGCCGCTGCGGGCTGGCAGATGAACCGCCACGCGCTGCGCCTGATGCAACGCGCGGGGTTTGACTACAGTTCGGACACGCGCGGTACACATCCTTTTATTCCGACCTGGCAGGCTGAGATCGTCGCTTGCCCACAACTTCCCACGACTTTGCCGACGCTCGATGAACTGATGAACCGCGACGGTATCACGCTGGATAATGTTGCAGAATATGTACTGCAACTCACCGCCAACGCGCTGCCGACCGGTCATGTTTACACCTTGCACGCAGAGCTGGAAGGGCAGAAGTGGATGCCTGTCTTCGAGCAACTGCTGCAAGGCTGGCAGGCGCAAGGCTATGAGCTGGTATCCATGCAGCAATATCTGCAAGGCCTGGCTGCGGGTGCGTTGCCGCGTCACGCAGTGGAGATGCGGGAAATCCCGGGGCGTAGCGGAACCCTGGCCGTGCAAGGCGAGAAGTCTTGATTGCTTGCGTGGCCGTTCGCTAAAGTTCTTCGATAGCTTGCCGATATATCTCCCATGAAGACTGCGCGGGAGACGTGATGTACAACGAGGAAAAATTGCAGCAGTGGGTGGCGCACCTGAGCAGGTGCGATCTGCCTGTGATGAAGCAGACTGCGCGCGATCTGGCGACACTGCATGATAACGAACGCAGGCTCACCACACGTCTGCTCAGCGAGGTGATTTCGCGTGATCCGCTGATGGTGGTCAAGCTGCTGCGCTATTTTCATCAGCACAAGGGCGGCGCACAGACGGTTGAAATGATTCAGGTCGAGCAGACCTTGCGCATGTTAGGCATTGAATCTTTCTTCGAACATGTCGCGCCGCAACCGCTGATCGAGGACATGTTGCTTAAAGCTCAGCCCGCCGCGATCGCGCCCGTTTTGCGTGTCATACATCGCTCGCGGCTTGCCGCCGATTATGCCTATGACTGGGCGGTACGGCTGCATGACTTGCACTTTGCAGCGCTGGGTATTGCAGCGCTGTTGCATGGCACTGCCGAAATACTCGCGTGGTGTTTTGCGCCCAAATCCATGCTGAAAATACATGACATTCAGCAGCGTGACAGGACGTTGCGCAGCCATGAAGTCCAGCAGCAAGTGCTGGGTTTTCCCTTGTCTGCACTGCAACTGGCGCTGGCTGCGGAATGGTCGCTACCCGAGTTGAAAATGAGTGTGGCAGATGAAGCTGCCGAGAACCAGACGCGGATGCTCAACGTGGTGCTGGCGGTAAATCTGGCCAGGCATTCGGCCCACGGTTGGGACGACGCAGCACTGCAAGACGATTACAGGCAAATCGGCAGGTTGCTGCGCATTCCGCCCGAACAGCTGCCTGGCATGTTCAAGCATCCCTGAAGCTGTCAGGAGTCTGTCGGACTTGAAGTGAACAGTAAGGTTTGTCATTTTTTAATGATTGTATTAAAATCATTAAAAATCAAATACTTATTAGCCTACCCGACCAATGCCGTAGTACTCGAATCCCAAAGCCTTGATGTCGGCTGGCTCGAACAAGTTGCGTCCGTCAAAGATGACCGGTGTTTTCAGGCGCGCCTTGATGATGCTGAAATCGGGGCTTTTGAAGGCTTTCCATTCCGTCACGATAACCAGTGCATCGGCATCTTGCAGTGCATCCTTGGAATTGTCGGAAAAGCTCAGGTCGGCGCGGTCTCCGTAGAGGTGCCTGGTTTCCTGCATGGCAACCGGATCAAAGGCGGTAACCGTCGCGCCCATCGCCCAGAGACCTTCCATCAGTACCCGGCTGCTGGCTTCGCGCATGTCATCCGTGCCGGGTTTGAAAGCCAGCCCCCACAAGGCGAAGTGTTTGCCCTTGAGGTCGGTGCCGAAGCGCTTGGTAATCTTGTCGAGCAGCACCGATTTTTGCGCATTATTGACGCTTTCCACCGCCTCCAGCACCTTTAGCGGCAAGCCGTGTTCTGCGCTAGTGCGTTGCAAGGCGCGCACATCCTTGGGGAAACAGGAACCGCCGTAGCCGCAACCGGCGTAAAGAAAGCTATAGCCGATGCGCTGGTCGGAGCCGATGCCCTTGCGCACATGCTCGATGTCCGCGCCGACGCGTTCAGCCAGATTCGCCAGTTCGTTCATGAACGAGATGCGGGTCGCCAACATGGCATTGGCGGCATACTTGGTCAGTTCGGCAGACTTGATGTCCATGACAATCAGGCGTTCGTGATTGCGCTGAAAAGGCGCATACATGTCACGCATAACCTTGATGGCGGCTTCGTCATTTGCGCCGATCACGATACGGTCAGGGCGGTTGAAGTCGTCAATCGCTGCGCCCTCCTTGAGAAACTCTGGATTGGAAACGATGGAAAAGCCAGGATCGCGGAATGAGGATTGAGGGTCGAGGGCGCGTTTGTCCAATTCCGCCTGTACCGCCAGTCTGACCTTATCCGCCGTACCGACAGGCACAGTGGATTTATCCACGATGACTTTGTATTCAGTCATATGGCGCGCAATGTTGCGCGCTGCCGCGATAACGTATTGCAAATCCGCCGAGCCGTCCTCTTCGGAAGGCGTACCCACCGCGATCATTTGCACCAGACCATGCGCTACGCTGGCGGCAATATCGGTGGTAAAACGCAGACGGCCTACGGCCATGTTGCGCTTGATGACTTCGTCCAGACCGGGTTCATAAATAGGCGATCCGCCGTTATTCAGAATTTCGATCTTGCGCGGGTCAACATCCAGACAGATTACGTCATTACCCAAATCTGCCAGACATGCGCCTGACACCAAACCGACATAGCCGGAACCAATAACAGTGATTTTCATTGCGGGAATCTTTCAATAAACAAGGCGCGCATTATGCCGCAGAACAACTCAATCCGTCAGTAGTTGCTTGCAGTCAATAAATTTATGGGCCAAAAATCAGCCTGATTTGGCGGTCGGCGCGGGGGGTGTTAGGAGAGGTCATGCGGTCTTGAAAATAGAATCTGGCGATACGCAAAAGTTTTTAAAATTTCTCTTGACCGACCTTTTTACCCTCTATACAATGCGCACCTCTTCATTCCCTGATAGCTCAGTTGGTAGAGCGACGGACTGTTAATCCGCAGGTCCCTGGTTCGAGTCCAGGTCGGGGAGCCAG
>Ga0210033_1002362_pt1 | contig 16172 bp, 13 predicted proteins | sample CryGeymeta201501_FD_185465 | JGI IMG/M metagenome (GOLD analysis project Ga0210033, IMG submission 185465) | Groundwater microbial communities from Crystal Geyser aquifers in Utah, USA - Crystal Geyser metaG 2015-01 (SPAdes) (version 2) | ecosystem: Environmental > Aquatic > Deep subsurface >... | reverse complement strand
GACGACGAGCACGAGCGCCTCGCGCCGACCTTCTTGGCGACCTTCTTGGCGACCTTCTTGGCGACCTTCTTGGCGACCTTCTTGGCGACCTTCTTGGCGACCTTCTTGGCGACCTTCTTGGCGACCCTTCTGGACCCCCTGAGCGAACTCTCTCTCCGCAAGCGTCACGAACGCCTCCTTGGCTTCAGGTCCCAGAGCTTCGAGCAGGCGCTCTTCGACTTTGCCCCTGTCGAGCTCCGTAACCTGGTGAATGTAGCGCAAGATCGCCGAGGCCGCTTCCACACCGTTCAGCGCGGAGCTCACTTCGTGGTAGAGGTCGGCCCAGCACGGGAGGCTCTCGCCAAAGCGCTCGTCGTTGCGCGCGTCCCGCAAGCAGAAGAACGCGATGCGTGCGAGCGCCGTGGTGGCCAAGTCGTGAAGGTCTTGGCTCTCGCGTCGACCGAGGTCTTCGAGCACGAAGCGAAACGCCGGCAGGAAGGGCGCCAAGTCGGTCCGGGCCTCACCATCAACGCCCAGCAGGTCGTCGAAGTGGGTCGACGCAGACCAGCCCCCTTCCGAGTGATGGAGCAGAACGGGCACGATCGGCGGCAGCTTGCAGGTGTCGCCATGCTCTCGATGGAAGGCGCGCCAGATGTTCACCTCATATTCGAGCAGGCGCAGGGCCATGAAGGGCTCCACCTCGCTCTGATGCTCGAAGAGCAGGTGGACACGGACCTCGGAGCCCTGACGCAGGTGGGCCGCATAGAGAAGGTCGGTGACGCGGGAGGCGAGTTGACCGTCCACGAAGCTGCCCGGGAGCAGTTCGAGTGTGCTCCAGTCGACGTGACGAGACACGGAGGCGGGGAGAAGCAGCGCCAGCGTCGGTCGCGCGTGCTCGATTTGCGCGAACGTGACGCGAAACAGGGCGTCGTGAGGTTGGGCCACGATCACTCTTCGGTCCGGGCGGGGACGAATTGCGGAGAATTGTTCGTGACGGGTGAGGGCGGCGAAGCACCTCGCGCTCGCTTCACTCCCGACGTGCCGACGTCGGGCAAATGTCGCAAGCTGCGTCCTTGCCGAGCGCCGAGGGTGGCGAGCGACGGAGGCAATGTGGCTTGAGCCAGTGCGCGTACAGCGACGAAGAGGTCAAAGAGATCCTGCAGCGGGCCGTGGAGCAAGAGGCTTCACGCGACGCGGGCAAGCTCACGCACGAGGAGCTCGTCTCCGCGGCTGGCGAGATCGGTATCGGCGCGGACGCGGTCGAGCGCGCGGCGGTGGAGCTGTGGCTGTCCCGCGCCAGCGACGACGACGAGCGCGACCTGCGCGTCTACCAGCGCGGGCAACGACTCTCACTGCTGCGCGGGCTACTGACCTTCGCCGCGGGGGTGAGCGCGGCGCTCGCGTCTCAGAGGCTGCTCGACGTCGGCGACTGGGTGCGGATCCCGCTGATCTTCTGGGCCTTTCTGCTGAGCGCCCGGGCCGTGCAGGTGTTCTTTCAGGATCCGGAGAAGGCCAAGCGCGCAGCCAGCAAGAACGCGCACAAGCGCCGCCGGCGCGAGCGCCTGCAGCGGGGTCGCAGCAGGCGAGCCGCACCCGCGCCCAAACGAGCGCCCGCGCGGGCGGCCCACAACCCCAACGTCTCAGCCCTGGTCGAAGAGGGCGTGGGCCTCTTGCTCGAGGTCATGGCCGCGCACCAGCAGCAGCGCGGCCATGCTCCCCAGGGTGACTTCGGCCGCTATGTGCAGCAGAAGCGCGGCGGGCCGACACGCGCGCGCGTGGACGCCAGCGGACCCGACGAAGAAGAGGCGGATGAGCTCGAGTCGACGCGCGGCAAGTCGCGATCTAGGCGCTGAGCGGCAGCCCCGATCCGAAAAGGTTCACTTGTAATCAACCGCTTGCGTTCTTCACCCAGGTGCCTAGGTACGGCTCGGAAGCCCCCGTGACGCAAGTCGACAAGAAGCGGGTCAAACCACCCGCGCGACGTCATCCCATCCCCAGTCGGCGCACCTTTCTAACCGCTGGCGCAGTGCTACTGGCAGCAGGCACGGGCCTGGGCAGCTGGCTCCTCAGCCACGGCGCGCGCGCGCTCGAACGCTTCCGCATGCCCATACGCCCACCCACCGCGAACCGGGACGACGCAGCGTTCCGTGCGGCCTGCATCCGCTGCGGTCTCTGCGGCACGGTGTGCGAGAACGGCTGCATCCAATACTATGGCGCCGACGAGCCTCGCCACGGTGGACTCACCCCCTATCTCGACGTGCGTCGACGTTCCTGCACCTTGTGCATGCGCTGCACGAAGATCTGCCCGACCAACGCGCTCACGCCCGTGGAGGACGATCTCCCCACCATCGCTCGCGAGATCAAGATGGGCATCGCAGTGGTCGATCCGGATCTTTGCCTCTCCTACCTGGGCCGTGTCTGCGGCTACTGCCACGATGCGTGCCCGCTGCCGGAACAAGCCATCACGCTCACGCCGCCGGCGCGACCCGTCGTGATCCGCGATGGCTGCGTCGGTTGTGGGCGCTGTGTGGAGCTCTGCCCACAGACGCCAACCGCCATCGACGTGTGGACGGAGCTCGCATGATGGGCACCTCCCCGCCGTCGCGCCTGGCGTTCCGCCCTCGGGGCGGTTGGCGTTGGCTGCGGCGCGCGACGCAGCTCTTGGCCTTCGTCGCTATCTTCACCGCGCCCGTGCTCGGCGGCTGGCAGAGACTTGATCGCGCGGAGCTGGCGGCCTGGGACAGCGAGGGACGTGGCTTACCGATCTGGTTGGGGGAGCGGCTGCCCATGGGTGACGCGCCACGCCACGCTTACGAGGCGATAGAGCTCGCGGGCGGCGGCGAGGCGGCGGTGTACTTCGGCGTGCCCTTCGCGGATCCGCTGGCGGGAACGCTTGCGTTGATTCGAGCAGGCGCCAACGCTCGAACGTGGCTCGCGCTGGCGCTGCCTCTGCTGCTCGCGGCGTTCGCGGGCCGCGTCTTCTGCGGCTGGTTCTGTCCCTTCGGCACCCTCGCGCGCGGCATGGAGGCGCTCACCCGCAAGCTGCGATTGCCACGCTTCGCCCTCCCCTCGTCGCGTCCTGTGCGCTGGTTCATGTTGGCGACGCTCGTGCTCGCGAGCGTCTTCGGCGTGCACCTCGCGCTCTTTCTCCTGCTCCCGCATCTCCTGCTGCAGCAGGCCGTGTACGCGGCATGGCTGCTCGGCGGAGGCGGAGCCGTCCTCGGCATCTTCGCGGGGCTCGTGCTGGCCGGGATGCTCTTCGGCCCCACGACCTACTGCGCGACGCTTTGCCCGACGGGCACCTTCCTCGGCCTGGTGGCCCACAAGCGCGTGGTGCGCCTGCGCATCGCGGCACCGACCTCCTGCGGTCGTCACTGCGCGCTCTGCTCCGGCTCCTGCTGGATCGGCCTCGACCCGGCCAGCGGTGATCCCGGACCCGACTGCGACCTGTGCGCGCGCTGCGTGCCCGTATGCCCCAAGACGAACCTGCGCATCGGTCTCGGCCGCGGCGAACCGAAACACGCGAACTCGTCGGAGCGCTCGGGTGCCGGCGCTGCCCACGCTGCGCTGCTGCTCGTGGCCGCCGTCCTGCCAGCGCACGCGCACGCCCTCGATGACATCAAGCCCCGGCTCGTGCTCGAAGCCAGCCGAACGCACGGCGACGTCGAGGTCGTCGTCAGCGCCGTGGACATGTCCGGGGTCAAGCTCGGCATCGACTCCCTGCAGCGAGACCACGGCGTGGTGGTCTCGGTCTTCCTCGCCCGCGGCGAACGCGGAGCACCGGATTCGCATGGCGTGCTGCCATCCCGCGACACGTACGAAGGCCCGCTTCACGTCGAGCTCTGGGACGAGTCGGGCCGGATGATCGAGGCGCTCGACTTCGAACGCCCCACGGCGCCCATCTCCACCCCCCGCCGCGCGATCTACCGACGCAAGGTCGAAGCACACCTCGCTCCAGGCGCACGTGTCGTGATCGGACCCGTCGATGGTTGGCTTCGGTCAAAGAGCGAGTTCGAAGTCCCGCGCCTCGGCGGTCGGGTGGGCCCGTGGGGCGCGCTGTACTTCCTGGCTGCGGCGCTCTTCTTTGCCGGACTCTCAATGATCACGCTGGTCCCATGGCGTCTGAGAAGGGCGAGACCGACCGCAACCAATCAGTGCGCAACCTCACGGCCACGGTGGAGTCGGTGCATAGGTCGCGCGAGGGATGTAATCGGACGATAACGCAGGAGGATGTATGCGAGGACGGTCAAGAGGACGGGGATTGAGTTGCGCGCTCGTGGCCGCCTTGGCGGCCATGGCGTTGGGTGCTTGCGGACAAGAGCGCGGCACGGAGGGGACGCAAGGCGCCTCCACCGAAGCCACGGGGGACGGGCACACGGCACCGACTCCCGCGGCCGCGCAGCGCACCATCGAGATCACGCCTGACATGGTCACGGCCGGGCAGGCGCTCTTCGTACGCTGCCAGGGCTGCCACGGTGAGAACGGCGGGGGCAAGCAGGGCATCGGCCCACACCTGAACAGCGCGACCTTCCTGGCAGCCGCGAGCGACGAGTTCTTGTTCAACACGATTAGGAACGGCCGCGAGGGCACGACCATGATCCCGTGGGGCGCGTCCATGAGCGACCACGAGATCAAGCAGGTCATCGCCTATGTGCGCTCGTGGTCCGACGCACCGGCGGCGGAGCTGAACGAGGGTCCGCTGCACGGCGACGCGGACGCAGGCGAAGAGATCTTCGGTGCCATCTGCGCGGGCTGCCACGGGCGGACGGGCGCGGGCTACCAGGAGACCGCGAACGGCACGGGCATCGGGCGCCACGCCTTCTTGAGCACGGCGACCAACGGCTACCTCCGCTACATCGCCAAGAACGGCAAGAGCAACACACGCATGCGCGGGTTCGCCAACGGCGACGAGATCGCGGTGGCCAATCTCACGGACGAGCAGATCGAAAACGTCATCGCGTATATGCGCCGAGAAGCTTGGTAGGAGGCGAAGATGGACAACGAAAACAAGGAGCGGGGTGACCGCATGCTCGAGATGAAGAGCGAGGAACTGCTGAGCGAGATGCCTGAGAATCCGCCTGCCAACGGCTTCCGGCGGCGTACGTTCCTCAAGGGCGCAGCGGTGACGGGGAGCGCGCTCGCGGTCGGCTGCGGGAGTTGCAACGACTCGGGGCAGCAGGCGAGCAATGACAACACCACGGCGCCCCACGCAGCGCGTCACGAGCAGACGATAGACGTGGCGCCGCCCGCACGCGACGACGTGCCGAACGACATCCCGTCGGCCTGCCCGTACTGCGGCGTCGGCTGCGGCACACTCATCCAAACCGAGAACGGGCGCATCGTGGGCATGAAGCCGGACCCCGCGCATCCGACCAATCGCGGCCTGCAGTGCATCAAGGGCCTCACGAGCGCTGAAGCGATCTACGTCGATCGCCTGACCAAATGCCTGATCCGCAAGGACATGACGGACCCCTTGGCAGGCCACGTCAGCGCGACCAAGGGTCGCTTCGACGACAACCTCTTCCGCGAGGCGACGTGGGAGGAGGCGGAGGAGCTGATCACGCGTCAGATCGTCGGCATCGTGCAGCGTGACGGCGGCAACGCGGTTGGCCTCTACGGCTCAGGCCAGCTGCCCGTCGAGGGACAGTGGCTCGAGAACCTCTTCATGAAGGGCGTGCTCGGCTCCAACACCATCGAGGCCAACGCGCGCATGTGCATGACCTCGGCGGTGACCGGCTACTTCAAGAGCCTCGGCAGCGACACGCCGCCCACGGCCTACGAAGACATCGAGATGGCCGACATGGTGACCCACTGGGGTCACAACTGCCGCGGCTCCCACCCGATCGTGTTCTGGCGTATCGCCGACCACAAGTCTCAGCACGGCATCCCCACGCTCGTCGTCGATCCGCGGCGCACGGGCACGGTGCAGGGCTACGAAGGCATCAACGCCGAGAACTCGTACCACTTCTCCACCATCAACGGCGACATCTCGATCCACAACGCCATCGCGCACGTCTTGCTCGCGGATCATCCCGAGGCCTGCGACCTGGACTTCCTGCGCGATCACACGACGGGCTCCGAGGAGTACATCGAGGCTGTCCGCACGCGTTGCTCGCCGGAGCAGCTGCAGCCGATCACGATGATCGAGCCTGCCAAGATCCGCGAAGTGGCGGCCAAGTGGGCCGAGGCGTCGATCGCCGGCAAGCGGCGCGGCCACGGCGGCGTCCTCTCCTTCTGGGGCATTGGCTACAACCAGCACATCCACGGCCAGAACAACACCGTCAGCCTGATCAACCTGATGGCGCTCTCGGGCAACATCGGGCGCCCCGGCTGCGGACCCTTCTCCATGACAGGTCAGCCGAACGCCATGGGCGAGCGCCTCACAGGTGGTCTCACCGGTCGCCTGCCCTTCAATCAGGGCATGGGCAACGCCGAGTGGCGCAACCACATCGCCGAGGCGTGGCGTGTGCCGCCGGAGCGTTTGGCGGAGGTCGCCGGCCTCTCCAACACGGGCATGGCCATCGGCATGATGGAGCGCGCGCTCAAGGACGAGGTCAAGGCCATGTTCTTGATCTACGCCACACACATCGATCTTCCCGATCAGAACCACCTCGTGCGCCCGGCACTCACCAAGTGCTTCACGGTCGCGCAGGAGATCTACCGCCACGCCCCCAACAACCTGTACGCGGACGTCATCCTGCCGGCCGCGACTTGGGGCGAGTGGGTCGGCGGCACGTACATCCAATCGGAGCGTCGCTTCTACGTCTGCGATGGCACGGCGAACCCGGTAGCCGGCACGCGGCCTGACATCGACATGGTGATCGACAAGGGCATCGCCATCGCCAACGCGCTCGGACTTGATGGCAACGCCATCTTTCCCTACCAGCGCAAGGCGAACGGCTTCTACGATCCGGAGGAGATCTTCCGCGACATGGTGCGCGCCTCGCGCGGTTCGGACTCGGACATCAGCGGCATGCTCGAGGTCGAAGAGCGGGACGGAACCTCCCTCTATGATCAGATCCGTCAGCACAAGGGCATCCTATGGCCCGCGCCGACCTACGAGATCGCCAAGGCGGGCGGCACTCCGCGACGCTACATGGGTCAGGAGCACTGGGAGGGGCGCCCCTACGGCGATTTTCGAACGCCAGACGGCAAACTCCACATCCATCTGTGCGAGCAGGACTACACGCATCGCGCGGAGATCACCGCAGAGATGAGTCGCGCCGGCACGGAAGAGGGCTACTATATCTCAGACCACATGGACGTGCTGGTGCGCGCCCGCGACGCCGGCCTCACGCCTGAGCTGCCGGACTTCGACGCACTCGGACACACGATCGAGGAGACGCCGGAGGGCAAGTACCCCTACTGGCTCGGACTCGGCGTGGTCTACGAGCACTTCCACACCTCCAAGACGATCCGTGCGGGCACGACGCGTCGACTGGTCCCAGAGATGTACGTGGAGATGCATCCGGAGGACGCGAGCGACCTCGGCGTGCACGATGGCGACTGGGTTCGACTCGTCACCCGTCGGGGTGAGTACCAGGCGCGCGTCTCGATCGGGCTCGACTCGGTGGTGAAGCCGGCACGCAACACGGTGCCGCGGGGCTATCTCTTCAGCCCGTGGAACCTCTCCGTGGCCGACTCGGCCGATCCCGCCGAGAACAAGTGGCTGGTCAACGCCGTCAGTCATCGAGCCTTCGACCCGGTCAGCGGCCAGGTGGACTTCAAGAAGCTGGCGGCACGCATCGAGCGCATCACGTGACGCGCGCGGGGCGCGAGTAAGGGAGCCGCGCGTGGCCACGGGCAGGACACGCGAGGAGGAGACCGGCAGCAAGCTGAAGAGGCGAACCTTCTTCGGCTTGCTGGTAGTCCTCGCCATGCCCGTCGTGGCCTTCCTGCTGCGCCGCTTCCGTCGCGTGTTGCCGGGTGTTCGCTTGCGACCCCCGGGCGCGCTGCCTGAGGCGGCGTTTCAGGATGCGTGCGTGAGCTGCTTCAAGTGTGCCGACGCCTGCCCCAACGACTGCATCAAATTCTACGGCCTCGAGGCGGGCCTGGATCAAGCCTTCACGCCCTACCTCAAGGCGCGCGAGCGAGGCTGCATCCTGTGCGGACAATGCGCTGACGCCTGCCCGACCGGCGCGCTGAAGCCCTTCGAGGTGACGCGCGTGGGCTGGTTGGCGTCGGTGTCCATGGGCAAGGCGCGCGTCAACGAGGACATGTGCTTCAGCTACCACGGGCGCACCTGCGGGGCGTGCTATCGCGCCTGTCCGCTCGCCGGTGAGGCGATGACGCTGGGCCTCTACGAGACGCCGATCGTTCACTTCGAGAGTTGTGTCGGCTGTGGACTGTGTGAGCAGGCGTGCTTGCATCTGCCGCAGGCGATCCGCGTGCTGCCCATTCGTCGAGCTGAGGCATGAGGCTGCGACGCCATCTGCCTGGTGTGCTGCGGCGCCTGCTTCAGGTCTCGGTGTTGGCCTTCGTCGCCTACACGGCCTTTGGTCAGCCTTGGCGAAACTTCAAGCTAGCGCACAACCAGGCGCGCCTCGTGAGGCTGATGGAGGGCGAGGTGTGGGGCACTCTCTACGAGTACAACGAGGACGCGCTCTCCATGCTGGGCGAGCCGGCCGAAGCGAGCCTGCAGTTCCTTGGCATGCCCTGGGCGGGTCGCGTGTTCGGCTTCGATACTGCGGATCCCATCCTGGTCGCCTCACGCGCTCTGCATGGTACGGGGCTGCCGCTCACGTTGCTGCTCTCGACGCTTCTGCCGCTGCTCCTCGCCATCGTCCTGGGCAAGGTCTTCTGTTCGCACCTCTGCCCCGCGCGCCTCTTCTTCGAGCTCGGACAAGGCATGCGCCGCGGGCTCTTGAAGCTGGGCGTCCCACTGCCGGAGTGGAGGAGCGACGTGCGCCTCGGTGGCTTCGTGCTCGTAGGCGGCATGCTCGCTTCGCTCGTCGCGAGCACGGGCGCGTGGCTCTTCGTCCTGCCCTACGTGAGCATCTCGGCATCGATCTACCTCTTCATCACGACGGGCACGAGCTTCGGCCTCGTCTTCGTCGCGCTCGGCTACTTCGTCTTCGACGCGCTCTTGGCGCCCGGCTTCTTCTGCAAGAACGTCTGCCCAACGGGCTTCTTGCTTGAACAGCTGGGCCGCTTCTCCTTGTTGAAGCTGGTGAAGCGCGGCGAAGAGGCCTGCCCCGAGGGTTGCCACGTCTGCCAGCAGACCTGCCCCTACCACCTCTCGCCCAAGGAGGAGACGCAGCGACCCGCCTGCGACAATTGTGGTCGCTGCGTGCCCACGTGCCCGAAGGATCGACTCGGCCGCAAGCTCACGCTCAGCCGCGCGAACGTGCGACGGCTGACGATCATGACGAGCGTGCTGCTCGCCACGTTGGCGCTCACGCCCACCGCCTTCGCGCACCACAACAAGGGGCTGCCGCACTACGGCTACTTCGCCAACTACCCGCAGGTGCCCACCGATGACTACGTCGCCATCGACGGTCACTGGGAAATCGGCGCCGTGCTCTTCAACTTCCAGGGCATGGAGAGGCGGAACTCCGACACGCCCAACGACGTGAAGATCTACCTCTACCTCTACGACCTGCGCGACGACCGCGGCTACATGGGCGCGCTGGACGTGGACATCGTGAAGGACGGAGAGATCGTCTCGAGCTTCGAGCGGCTGCAGGTCGACGAGGAGAGCGTGTACTCCACGCGCGAGACCTTGCCCGAGTCGGGCGACTACGAGTTCGTCGCGCACATGGCCGACGGCGACGTGCGCTTGCCCTTCCACGTCGAGCTAGCGTCGGATCAGATCGACTGGTGGCTGGTCGGCGGCATCGCCACGCCCGTGCTCTTCGTCTTCGGCCTCGCGCTCTACGGCAAGAAGCGACGCAGGAAGAGAACGCACAAGAAGTCCGCGCCAGCCACGGCGGCGGCGCTGCTCTTGCTGTTGCTCTCGCCACAGCTCGTGGCTCACGCGCAGACCGTCCCCGCCACGGCTTCGCCGAGCGCGCCGGTCGCCGACAACACCCAGGTGCCGGGCTGCGCCTGCGGTGACCCCGCACAATGCGCCAACGACGTCGCGCTCGACGCCTCCGGGCAGCGCCGCGAGGGAGCGGGCGCGATGCAGCACTACCGCACGGACGATGGCGCCGTGATGGTGATGGGCGGCGTGCCGATCTGGCTCTTCCTGCTCGGCATTGGCTGCGTAATCGCCGCGTCCTTCGTGGCGACGGAGCGCTTCGTCATCCGCCTGCCCACGCTGGGTGGGCGCGACCTCCTCGGTCGAGGTCGGCTCTATCGCCTGGTGAAGAGTCGCTGGTTTCAGGCCGTGCCTCAGCTCATCATGAGCGTGCTGCTGATCCTGCTGATCTACGCCGGGCTCTTCGGCAGCCGGGTGGCGAACATCGTGCCGGTCGCGGTCTGGACCCTGTGGTGGGCGGGACTGATCTTCACCGTGCTCTTCCTCGCCTCGGCGTGGTGCTTCGTCTGTCCCTGGGATGGCCTGGCGAATCTCGTGTCTCGCCTTCGCCTCAGCAAGAAGGTGGAGGGCCTGTCCCTGAACCTGCCCTTTCCGAAGTGGCTGGAGAGCGTCTGGCCCGCGACGCTGCTCTTCGCGCTCCTGACCTGGCTCGAGCTCGGCTACGGCGTGACCACGAACCCGCGCGCCACGGCTTACATGGGCCTCGCCATGGCCGGCGCCGCCGTGCTCTCCGCGCTGCTCTGGGAGGGCAAGAGGTTCTGCGCCCACTTCTGCCCCGTGGGCCGCATCTGCGGCGCCTACTCGAACTTCGCGCCCGTGGAGATCCGCGGCCGCAAAGCCTCCGTGTGCGCGTCGTGCAAGACGGAGGACTGCCTGCACGGCGCGGGCGAAGGCTACGCCTGCCCGACGGGCATCTCGCTCAAGGTCATCCAGGACTCGACGCACTGCACGATGTGCACGGAGTGCATCAAGAGCTGCAAGAAGCAGAACATCGCCATCAACCTGCGCGGCCTCGGCGTCGGGCTCGATCCGAAGGCGCCCGTGCGTCGCGACGTGGCCTGGCTGGCGATCATCCTGCTGGCGCTCACTCTCTTCCACGGCCTGAGCATGACGCCCGCGTGGGAGAGCTTTGCGCCCGGCAAGATGAGCGCCTTGAAGTGGCTCGACGTCCACCTGGGTCTCGGCCGCACCGTGAGCTTCAGCGTGGGCATGCTGCTCGCGGTCGCCTTCCCAGTGCTGCTCTACTGGCTGAGTTGCGGCGCCGCCGCGCAGTGGGCCAAGAGCGGCGTGTCGTCCAAGGAGATCTTCTATCGCTACGCGCCGACGCTGCTGCCGATCGCGCTCTTCTACCACCTCGCCCACAACCTGATGCACCTGCTCAGCGAGGGCGGCCACATCGTGCCCATGGTCAGCGATCCCATGGGCGATGGATCGAACTTTCTCGGCACGGCGGCGATGCATGTGGGACCGCTGCTGGCCAACGAGGCCATCTGGTATCTGCAGGTGGCGCTGATCGTGGCGGGCCACGTCTTCGGCGTGCTCACGGCCCATCGCTACGCCCACGCGCACTACGCCGACTCGCGCGCCGCCACGCGGAGCCTCGTACCGATGACCGTGATGATGGTCGCGCTCTCCATCGCCGGGCTCTCGCTGATGCACATGGACATGAACATGCGCATCGGGAGGATGTGATGGCGCGGACGATCAATCGTCGCGGTCTGCTCGGCGCCGCCCTACCCGCCGCCGCGGACGCCGTGGGACGCGTGGTCGAGGCGCGTCTCGAGCGCACCCTGCCTGCGCAACGACGACCACCCGGCGCCGTGGGCGAGGCGCTCTTCCAGGCCCTGTGCACGCGCTGCGACGCGTGCGTCGACGCCTGCCCCCACGGCGTGGTGCTGCGCTACACGCACGACGCGGGGATCAACGCCCACACGCCCGTGATGCGCCCGGACGTCCACGCTTGCGTCATGTGCGACGGCTTCCCCTGCGCCGGCGCCTGCCCCGAGGGCGCGCTTTCATTGCCGACGACGAAGACCTGGCGCCTGGGCGTCTTGCGCCTGCGCGAGGACGTCTGCATCGCCTACCTCGGACCCGAGTGCGGCGCCTGCATCGGCCTCTGCCCGCACGGCCTCGACGCGCTGAAGCTCGCCGCGTCGCGCCCCGTGCTGGACGACCAGCGCTGCGTAGGCTGCGGCATGTGCATCCCGGCCTGCCCCACGTCACCCAAGGCTCTCGAGCTCGTGCCCCTCACGCCGGCCGACGAGGCAGTCGGGCGCCCGGGACCCAGTTAGGTCGGCGCGGATCCGCTTCGACAGGCATGGCCTCGGCTGGGGACCCGGGGTCGAGTGGCATGCTACCGCCGCTTCGTCGAGCCCGCCCTGCTCACCGCCTTCTGCACCGCGCAGCTCGTCTGGGCCTTCCTCGCCACAGCCGGCGTGTTGCTGCACTGAACCGATCTCGGGAGAAGCGCGTCCAATGAACATGCACAAGACATTCGCTTCGACCGCGGTCTGCCTGCTCCTGCTCACGCACGCTGCGCTGGCCCAGCCCCAGCGACCGCCCATCGCCGATCCCGCCTACGGCTTCCTGGTCGAGGGCCGCGTACTGCTCGCGAATGGTCGCGCCGCAGCCGGCGTGGTGATCCGGCGCGACGAGGTGGCGAGCTTCGTCGCCGAGTCCCAGACGACGGACGCAGAAGGCCACTTCCGCTTCCAAGGACGCGGCCTCGGCTGGGGACCCGGGACGCACTGGAACATGACGCTCTCACGCCCCGGCTGCGCCGACGTCCATCGCATGATCACTCTGCGCGCCGGCCCCATCGACGGGCGCGCACAAAACGAAGCCCGCGACGTCGAGCTACGCGTTCCACGCTGCGATGCCCACGCACACGCGCCGGCTGCCGACTGAACCCGAGGGTAGGAGCATCGAGCTCGCGGCACTGGATACGCGACAACATCAAGGTGTCCGAGCCTGGTTCACCGACGGTCCACAAGGCGACCGCGCCGGCCTCGGTGGAGATCAGGTGGAATGGTAGCGAGTCACAGCTTGCCGGAAACGAGTCTAGAGTCCGCAACAGCATCGAATCGCAACGGGTGGTGGGCCGAAAGAACTGGCCTCGAAGGCCGCCCTATCGCAGGAACTGGACACGGTGTCGGCGCCACCCACGAAGCCAGAGCGATTCGTCGTGCAGGTCGAGTCCCTCGTCCAGCCAACGTATGCACCCGAGCGCCACAACGTATTGGTGCTGCCGATCGAGACCGCACATCCGTCGCCTGGAGCGGGGTCCATTCCCACCATGAAGTTGTCGATGCAAGCACTCGCGGAAACCGACGCGCAGTACTCGTCGCATGTCGCATAGCCGTCACTAGCTGTGATGCAGCGCCCTAGCTGTCCCGTCGCGGGCTCGGACTCTCTGGTCGATCCGCACGCTGCGATCACCACCACACACACGCACACGCACACCTGTCTGCCACGCATCAATGCTCACTCCTCTCTTCGCTCGACGTTCCCCACACTCCGTGTGTCTTCGAACGAACCTGGGTTAGAGGTCAGATGCTACTCAGCGAGGCCGTCTACGTCCACGCCGTCATGGTGGTTGGTGGTGACCGAAACTGCTGACCAAGATTCGCCACCATGGCTTCTCATCATCGGAGCTGCGCTTGTTGCTCCGGGGTGAGCCTGTTCTTGATGCGCACGAGCAGTCCGAGGTGGAGCGTCTTCCCGCGGCCTTCGGATTGGACGAGCTCGGCCGTCACGCGCGCGGCTTCGGCCTGATCGACTCGCGTCGGCTCGAGCAGCTGGACGAGGCGCTCGCGCTGCGCGCGCATGTGCGCGTCCACCTCGACCAGCTCGGTCTGCGTGGTCCGGACATCGGTGATGATGGCGTCGCGCTGCGCCGCCGTGAGATGAAGCGCCTCTTGCCGGTCAAGGATGTCGCCGGGCTTGAAGAGGTGGTCCTCGATGGAGGTCGAGTTCGGCGCAACGGTCGGCGTGGGCGCGAAGCCACGCGGAGGACTGGCTCCAGGCGGAGTCTCCATGGCGCATCCGGCGACGATCAGCGCGATGAGGACCCCGAGGCGGAGTTTCGAGGCGGTGGCGATGTTCATTGGGCAGCTCCTTCGTCGGCGGTGCGCAGCACGGCGGCCAGGTGCAGCGCGTAGGGATCGGGATCGGGTTCTAGGCTCTTCGGCGTGACCCGAAGCGGTGATGCGAGCAGGAACCCAAGGGGCTCGCGCCCGCTCCAGTCGATGTTCACCAGCCTGGGCGTGGATTGGCTGGGCGCGGGATGGGTGCTGAGGCTGGCCACGACCAAGACAGCCACGCCCGCGACAGCGACCCCAGCGGCGGCGAACGGAATCAGGCGCAGGCGAGACCTCGCGGGCGCGCGGGCCGCGGCCTGCCAGATCGCTGCGAACGCGGGCGAGCGTTGCTCCTCGACCTGCCGCAGCTCGTGCACGCGCCTCCTGAGCTCTTCGTCCTGCGGCTCTCTTGGGTCTTCAGTGGTCACGGGACACTCCTTCGCGCGCGAGGCAGCTGAGTAGTTCTTCTTTCCGCGGTCGTAGTGGCGGCGCGCGGCGCCGACCGAGACACCCATGGCGAGCGCGGACTCGCTCAGGCTGAGGTCTTCGTAGAACACGAGGTGCAGGACCTCGTGCTGTCGTCGAGCCAGGTGGGCTGCCCGCGATGGTGGGCAACGAGAAGCGCAAGGTCCCGGTCATCGACGCAGGCGGTCGCTTGGTCGCCAACTCCTCCGACATCATGGAGTTCCTCCAAAAGGAGTACCCGGGGCCCCACTCGCTGCGGTCCAAGCAGGGCGACTCGGCCTCGGAGGACGCGACGAAGACCAGGAGCCAGCAGATCGAGAGCTGGGTCGACGACGATCTGGCGCAGGTGCTGCCCACGGTGATCTACGGCAAGTGGGGTGACGCCCTGCGCGCCGCGGGCGTGGTCGCGCGCAGCTCCAACTTCGGCCTGTTCCAGGACGCCGTGGTGCGCGGCGGCGGGTCGCTGATCATGCATCAGGTGGCCAAGAAGATCCTGAAGCGCCGCAGGGGCACGAACCCCGACCAGATGCTCGACGCCGAGATGGACAAGTTCGAGGCCTGGCTGGGAGACGACGACCTCATCGGCGGCACGGAGCCCTGCGTCGGCGACGCGGCGGCCCACGGTTGCTTGACCTGCATCCGGGACTTCCCCGCCTTCGAGCGCATCATGCAGCGCCCAAAGGTCAGCGCCTGGTACGCACGCGTGCAGGCGCTCCGGGACGCACGCCGCGCCGCCTGAACGCTGCGCCGCCGCGCTATTTGGCCGGAGGCGAGATCTTGTAGTGCAGGCTCAGCACCGGCAGGCCGAGGAAGCGGACGGTGTGGTCGCAGCGCAGGGCGCCGAAGTCGTCCACGTAGAGACGGAAGCGCTCCACCAGCGAGCGAATCCGCCAGACGCGGACGCGGCCTTTGGAAGCGGCTTGCACGCGGTAGAAGCCCACGTCGCCGAAGGCCGAGCCCTTGGACTCGAGGCGTAGGCCCCCGTCGGTGTCGTTCTCGGGCCGCAGGATCACCGTGGCGTTTCCCTCGGGCATGGGGAAGACCACCTTCACGCAGGGCGACGCCTGCGCCGGGATGACCTCCGACATGTAGAAGCCGGTGTAGATCGAGCGACCGGTCTTCACCAACCTGCGGAACCAGCCCGTGTACTTGATGCGTCCATCGGGATGCTTCAGCAGCACGATCTCGCTGGTCATGCCGTAGGCCGTGTCCAGACTCTCGAGCGGGAAGTTCAACTGATCGACGCGACGGCTGATGGTCTGCACGAGCAACCAGAGCGCGACGCTCGCGGGGAAGAACGTGGTCGCCCAGGTGTCGAGGCGATGACCGGCGGTCTGCTCGTAGAAGAAGCGAATGCGCGCGTCGACGAGCGCGGGGTCGAAGCAGTCCCCGGCCAGGGCGTCCAGCGACGGAATCAGTCCACCGCTCGTGGCGTCTCGCTCGAGGCTCAGGCCCTCCTTGGCGGCGGTCTCCTCGTAGGGTGTGTCCCCGATGTGCAGGCCGCCCAGCGGACCCATCAACCAGGGCAGCTCGCTCGGCTGGTGGGCGCGACCGAAGATCCAGATCAGCACATAGATCCACCACGCGCCGATCGTTCCGACCGTCGCCCGCACAAGGGCCGTGATGGACTTCATGGCGCCACGCTATCGGCTCGCTCCGCCGAGGTG
>Ga0210033_1002361_pt1 | contig 16173 bp, 15 predicted proteins | sample CryGeymeta201501_FD_185465 | JGI IMG/M metagenome (GOLD analysis project Ga0210033, IMG submission 185465) | Groundwater microbial communities from Crystal Geyser aquifers in Utah, USA - Crystal Geyser metaG 2015-01 (SPAdes) (version 2) | ecosystem: Environmental > Aquatic > Deep subsurface >... | reverse complement strand
TTGCGCCCTGGCGCCTCTGCGTCTTTGCGTTGAGTGTTTTGGCGATTCTTGCGTTGAACCAATGAGAGAGATCCTCCATGCCTGAGTTAGCTTTTGCGCTGTTGTTTTTGGTGACGCTGATGGCGGTTGCTTCCTGGCGCAACGGGTTGATGCTGTGTACGCTGATCGCCATTTTGCAGGACCCGATGCGCAAGCTGACACCGGATCAGCCGGTGTATTTCGTGGTGATGGTCGGGGCGGTGTTCGGCGCTGCCTGGATCGGGGCGCTGCTGGAGCGGGTGCCCTTGCGACCCAATTCCATCCGCGGATGGCGCCAGCAAATCGGCACGCCGTTTGCCCTGTTTGTGTTGCTGGTGCTGGCGCAGGCGGCGCATTCGCTGGTCCGCTTTGGCAGCGTGCCGATGACGGCGATTGGTCTGCTCGCTTATTTTTCGCCGCTGCCAGCGATCGTGTTTGCCTATCAGTATGCGGTGCGCTTTGACCTGACCGGGGTCACCCGCTGGATGTGGTTCTACGTGATGATTGCGACGCTGTCGTTGTCCGGGATCTATCTGGAATACATCGACTACGATTGGGCGGCGCTGGGTGAGGTCGGCGAAGGTTTGGTGGTGTATGACGTCGGCATGATCCTGAAACCATTCTCGGGATTTTTCCGCTCCTCGGAAATCGCCGCCTGGCATACCGCGACGATTGCCTGTTTTGTGTTCTTGTTGCTGTTCGGTCAACGTCGTTCCTTGCCGCGTTTGCTGTTGGCGATTGGCCTGGTGGCGGTGTTGATCGCGCTGGGCACGTTGACCGGACGCCGCAAGATGCTGGTGCAGATCATCATTTTTATCAGCAGCTACTTTCTTCTGGTGGCCTGGTTTCAGCGTGGCGCCGCCAAGGTGGCGGGTTTCATCGGCCTGTCCGGGTTGGCGGGTTACGTGCTCATTGTCGGGCTGGTGGGTCCGGATCCTGGCGATCACAGCTTTGATACCCACCAAATGAATATCGGGTCGGGCTCACTTTACGAGGCCTATGCGCTGCGCCGACAATCGGTCATCCAGGATATTCCTGCGCGCTTCTCGGATTTGGGATTGGCGCCGATTTCCTGGGCGGTGAACCAATACGGATGGTTCGGCGCCGGGCTCGGCAGTGGCAGCCAGGGCACCCAGCATTTTGTCGCCGACGACGTCATGGATCGCGGTGCAGCAGAAGGCGGGTTCGGTAAATTGACGCTGGAGTTGGGGGTGCCGGGGTTGCTGCTCGCCGCCTGGATGGTGCTGGCGCTGGGCCGATACATCTGGCGGGTGCTGGCCTACCTGGCGGTGATCTCGCCCGGTCACGCCCGCTTCGGCTACGGCTTGGTGGCGTTTTTGGCAGCCAATGGCGCGGCGTTCTCGGTCGCCACGCAAGCCTTCGGCGACCTGTTCGTTTTGTTGACGCTGGGTTGGACCCTCGGCTTTTTGCTGGCCCTGCCGGTGCTGGCCAAGCGCGCAATGCGGTCATCGCATTCGATCACACCACCGCAGGCCAAATTTGGTAATCTCCCCAGATGAAAGTAGCCATCCTCTGCGGCGGTCGCGGCACCCGACTGCGTGAAGTCAGCGATTTGATTCCAAAGCCCATGGTCCAAATTGGTGACAAGCCGATTCTTTGGCATGTGATGAAAAGCTATTCGGCATTTGGTTTCAACGATTTCGTGCTATTGCTCGGCTACAAGGGCGATGTGATTCGGGAATTTTTCCTGAATTTTGCTGCCCATACAACGGACGTGACTATCGATCTCAGTCGCACCGATGAAGGTCGGCTGACTTTCCATGGGACGCCGAGCGAACCATGGAAAGTGACCTTGGTTGATACCGGCGAGAACACGATGACGGGCGCGCGCCTGCGTCGCGCGAGACACTTTCTCGAGGACGCAAACTGTTTTTTTGCCACCTATGGCGATGGCGTTGGTGACATTGATTTGTCTGCACTGCTGGCCTTTCATCGTGGCCATGGAAAGCTTGCCACGGTAACCGGAGTGTTGCCTCCCGGCCGTTTCGGTGAGCTAAGCGTGACCAATAACCAAGTGCAAAAATTTAGTGAGAAGCCGCAAGTATCGGGTGGCCGCATCAATGGCGGATTCTTCGTTTTTCAACGCGAAGTGCTGGAGTCGTTCCTGGATGATCGCGAGGATTTGGTGCTTGAGCGCGAACCGATGGAACGTCTGGCCGCAGCCGGCCAGTTGATGATGTATCGACACGACGGATTCTGGCAGCCAATGGATACGCCGCGCGAGTTTCAGGCACTCAATGATCGTTGGGCTGCTGGCAACGCGCCCTGGATGGTCTGGTAGAAATTCATGTTCGCCAACCAGTATCGGGATCGACGCGTCTTTGTCACTGGACATACCGGTTTCAAGGGATCGTGGCTGTCGGAGTGGTTGTTGCAACTCGGCGCCAAGGTGACTGGGTTCAGCGATGCAGTCGGTGCTGACTGTGATCACTTCACTGCGCTGGGCCTGTCAGGGCGAATGCAGCACGTGATCGGTGATGTGCGTGATCTGGCGGCATTGGAGGCGGCGCTGCGGATGTCGAAACCGGATTTCGTCTTTCATCTCGCGGCACAATCGCTGGTGCGATTGTCGTATCGGGACCCCGTAGGCACCTTTACGACCAATGTCATTGGTACCGCCAACTTGTTGGATGCACTGCGACGACTGGCACGGCCAGTTGCCTGCGTTGTAGTGACTTCGGACAAATGTTACGAGAACCGTGAGGTCGTGCATGGTTACCGCGAAGACGACGCGCTCGGTGGACATGACCCTTACAGCGCCAGTAAAGCGGCCGCTGAGATTGTGCTGCAGGCTTTTCGACGGTCATTTTTCGGCGGCAGTGGCATTGATGTTCGACTGGCGTCCGCGCGAGCCGGAAACGTGATTGGAGGTGGCGATTGGTCGCAGGACCGAATCGTTCCCGACTGTGTGCGAAGCTTGATTCGGGGCGAATCGATCATCGTGCGCAACCCGGGCGCGACCCGACCCTGGCAACATGTGCTCGAACCACTGAGCGGCTACCTGTGGCTTGGTGCCTTGCTGGATGGCAAGGTGAGTCTCGACCGTGTGCCCAATGCCAGCTCCGTGTGCAGTGCGTTCAACTTCGGTCCGCTGTCGGAATCCAACTGCAGTGTCGGCGCCCTTGTTGGCGAGGTACTCAAACATTGGCCAGGCAGTTGGCAGGGAGACCAGGTCTCTGCTGTTGTGCATGAGGCTGGGTTGCTGGGGCTGTCCATCGATAAAGCCTTTCATGTTCTGAACTGGCACCCGGTCTGGTCATTTTCGCGCAGCGTTGAAGCCACCGTGGATTGGTATCGGGATATCAGTTCTGGCGCGCGCGATGCGCTGGTGGCGACACATGCCAATATCAATGCATACATGGACGATGCCAGACGGCAGCATGTGCGCTGGGCAGAAGATCAATGAACCAACAGGGGATTCCAAGATGATCGATGGCGTTCAGATCACTCCATTGCGGCAAATTTCCGACGAGCGTGGCAAAGTGATGCACATGCTGCGTTGTGACGCAAAGCACTTCGATCACTTTGCTGAGATCTATTTTTCCACGGTGTATCCAGGGGCCATCAAGGCTTGGCATCTCCACAAATTGATGACACTAAACTATGCCGTGGTAAGTGGCATGATCAAATTCGTCTTGTATGACGACCGCGAAGGCTCGCCAACTCGGGGCAGATTGCAAGAACTCTTCATCGGCGAAAGCAATTATTGCTTGGTGACCGTTCCGCCGTTGGTATGGAACGGCTTCAAAGGCATTGGTGACAAGATGGCAATCGTTGCCAACTGCACTACGCATGTGCATGCGCCTGAAGAGATTGAACGCATGAGCCCGTTCAGTCAGCAGATTCCCTACAACTGGGAAATCCGGCATGGCTGAACGCCGTTGCCTTATTGTTGGGGGTTGCGGCTACATCGGTGCACGAATTGCCGAGGCACTTGCAACGGAAGGACCGATCCTGGTGACTCGACGCTCGTTGTCACCGGTGCGAGAGGCTTGGTTGCAGGCTGCGGGAATAGCTTCGGTACATTTTGATTCGGCAACCGATTCACGTCTGCCGGTGTCCGGCGATTTCGACGTCGTTGTAAGTTTGGCCATGCCGGGTGCCGCCGAAGCGGCCCGCGACCCGCAGGCTGGCGTTAAGGCGCGCAAGAGTGCTCAGGCCTGCCTCGATCTATTCAATGCAGGTCGGGCTGGGCGATTGCTGCATTTCTCCAGTTTTCATGTCTACGGTGGTCCCGGCAGAGGGCATTATTGTGAGGACGATGTTCCCACTCCTACGCATGCCTATGGTCAAATCCATCTCGATTGCGAGCGAATCATGCTCGCACAGCCTGGCGTAGTGGTTGTGCGGCCAAGCAACATGGTGGCAGCGCCAGCACACGCCGATCTCGGCGATCAGGCCAAGCTCATGTTTCTGGATTTGTGTCGGCAGGCAGCCTCGGGAGCTCTGCAATTGCTCAACGACGGCGCGAGTTATCGTGATTTTTTGCCGATTGACGATGTCCTGGCGGCGCTGCGTATTCTCTTTGAATGCAGTCTTGATGGTCATCGTCTGTTTAATTTGGCGCAGGGCAGGGCACAGCGGCTCGACGAGATTGCCCAAATGATTCAGCGTGCCGCAGCACACCCAGTTGCGGTTTCGTTCGGCACGGGTGTGGATGCGTTCCGGGCACCGTTTTCGGTGTCCATTGAGCACATGCTGGGACTGGGCTGGCAGCCCCAAGCGTTGTTGAGCGAAGAGGCTTCGCGGATTATCCGTTTCTTCTCATGACCAATTTTCGATGACAGCCGCACGTCTGTTGGTAGTCTCGCCACCCTGCTATCAACCAATCAACCGGGCGGTTTATCGTGAGCTAGCCTCGGTGCACGGTGTTGCGGTTCATATTGCCGTACCCAAACGCCTTTTTGTCGGTGGGGTATGGCGTGAGACGCCGGTCGTCGCAGACACTGGCTACACGCTTAGCTCGCACGAGGTCTTGGGAACCCATGGCCGTTTGCAGACGATGCGTGGACTGGCGGCAGTGGCGCAATCCTGGCATCCGACGCATGTGCTGATCGACAGCGATCCGGCCAGTCTGATGGTCTTGAATGCAGCCCGAGCCTGTCCCGGCGCCGAAGTATGGGCACTGACTGCGGAAAATCTCCCCGCAAATTACCTCTCCGAGTTTGGCGCGGGTTTGGCGGCGCTCAATCCGTTGCGGGCCGCAGCGCCACTGCTCAAGATCGGGTTGCGAATGTTGGTGCATCGGCGAGTGCAGCGGGTTTTTACGCTCAGCAATGATGGTAGCCGGGTGATGTCGGGACTTGGCTTTGCCGGGCGGGTCAGCAAGATTCCGTTGGGCTTCGACCCAGCTTTGTTCCGCATCCAAGACGAATCCAACATCGCGGCCACCCGCGCCAAGCTCGGGTTGAACGCTCCGACCATCGCCTATTTCGGGCGATTGACGCCAGAAAAAGGCATGCACTTTCTGCTGGAGGCACTGGCTGCGCTCAAGGACCTATCGTGGCAATTGCTGCTCGACCGATTCTCGGATTACCCTTCCGCCTATGCCGAAACGGTGCGTACAAGCATTGCCGCTCTTGGCCTTGAAGACCGCGTGGTTTATTTCAATGCCGGTCACGAACAGATGCCCGATTTCATGAACGCAGCGGACTTGGTGGTGCTGCCGTCAATCAGCACGCCGCGCTGGAAAGAGCAGTATGGCCGCGTGCTGCCGGAAGCGATGGCTTGTGGTAAGCAGGTCATTGGCAGCAACAGCGGCACCATACCGGAATTGGTCAGCGATCAGGGCATACTCGTTCCCGAAGCGGATGCAAAGGCTCTTTGCGGAGCGATTCGGACACTCCTTGTGCGTGCGGATTTCCGCTCGGGCCGCGACCGAATTTCGGCATATGCCCATGCCAATCTGTCGATTCGAAGTCAGGCAGCGATTTGGGCAGGCTTACTGCGGTGACTCAGTGCAACTGTCTGCCCTCCATGGCGAGCGGCTTGCCCTGTGTGGTCAGCGCTGCCTGCGGTTGTGCCGAGGATCTGGTGCAACCATTGCGCCCCGACTTGTGTTTTCCGGTCGGGGAGGTGGATGCCCTAGTCGATGCGCTGGCGGCGGTGATCCGGCATCCGCCCAGCGCCGAGCAGTTGCAAGGGCACCTCCAGGCGTTTGATGTCACGCGTACCGTGGACGCCGTGGCCGCGCTCTATCGCCAGCGGGTTGCCGACGGGTTTGCGCGCACATGAAGCTGCTGCATGTGGTGCCAACCTATTTGCCAGCGCTGCGCTACGGCGGGCCGATTGTGTCGGTGCATCGCTTGTGCGCGGCGCTGGTGAAAGCCGGGCATCAGGTTGATGTACTGACCACCAACGTGGATGGCGAACGCGATAGCGCGGTGGCGCTGGGCACGCGGGTCGATATCGATGGCGTCGGTGTGTACTACTTTCCGAGCCGCTGGCTGCGCCGACTGTATTACGCGCCAACGATGCGCCGCTGGTTGCGGCAGCATGTCGCCGACTATGACCTGGTGCATCTGCATTCGGTATTTCTGTGGCCGACGCTGGTGGCGGCGCGGAGTGCGTCGGCGCGTGGCGTCGCCTTCGTGGTGTCGCCCCGCGGGATGCTGGTGCTGGAACTGGTACGTGCGCGCAGCCGCTGGTTGAAGACCGCATGGATCACGTTGTTCGAACGCCGCACGCTGGTCGAGGCGGCAGCGATCCATCTGACCTCGACGGTCGAGCAGCAGGCGTTGGTGGATTTTCCGTTGCGGACACCAGCGCGATTGGTGGTGATTCCGAACGGTGTGGCGGCGGTTGCGCCTGCGCCGGCGGCTGCGAACGCGCCACGGCCAGCGCCTTATGTGCTGATGCTGGGCCGGATCAGTTGGAAAAAACGCATCGAGCGGGCGATCGACGCGGTGGCGCTGGTGCCGGGTTTGCGGCTGGTGATCGCCGGCGGCGATGACGAAGGCCGGTTGCCGGCATTGCGTGCGCAGGTACAAAGACTGGGCCTCAGCGACCGGGTGGCATTCGTCGGCGCGGTCGCCGGCGAGCAGAAACAGGCTTTGCTGCGCGAAGCCCTGGCGCTGCTGATGGTGTCGTACACCGAGAACTACGGCAATGTGGTGCTGGAGGCGCTGGCACAGGCAACGCCGGCCATTGTGCTGCCGCAGATTGGCGCTGCCGATGCGGTGCGCGCCGCCGCTGCGGGTTGGGTGATCGACGACCATCCGGCTGCCTTGGTGGCGTGCTTGCGCGAGTTGTTGGCCGATCCGCAGCAAGCGAAAATTCGTGGCGCGCGCGGTGCCGACTATGTGCGGCGAGAACTCACCTGGGACGGAATTGCCGGGCACATGGCCGCGCTTTACGCAGAGATTCTTGCCGAGATGCGCGATGCTGGCTGAAATCGTACCGGTGATTCTGACCTGGAACGAAGCCGCCAATATCGGTCGGGCGTTGGCCGCCTTGCGTTGGGCAAAGCGCGTGGTCGTGCTGGATAGCGGCAGCAGCGATGCCAGCCGCCGGATCGCCTGCGAATTTGCCAATGTCGATTGGCAGCAGCGCCCCTTCGATAGCCACGCCGCGCAGTGCAACTACGCGCTCGATCAGTTGGTCGGTGACACCGCTTGGGTATTTTTCATGGACGCCGATTACATGGTCACCGAGGCACTGCGCGAAGAAATGGCGGGACTGACACCGGCAGACGACGTCAGCGGCTATCGTATTTCGTTTCGATATTGTGTTGATGGCGTGCCATTGACCGGCACGCTGTATCCGCCACGGGTGTCTTTGTTTCGGCCCGAGCGTGGTCGCTATGTCCAGGAAGGGCATACGCAAATGCTTAAGGTGCAGGGCCGCGTGCTCGATCTCAGCGCACCGATGCTGCACGATGATCGCAAGCCGCGCGCGCGCTTTGTTGCCAATCAGCACAAATACGCCAGGCTCGAAGCCGCCTGGCTGCGCACGCAGCGGTTTGCCGATTTGCGCTGGGCCGATCGCGCGCGGCGCCTGATCGTGATCGCGCCTTGGTTGGCGCCGTTGCTGGCCTACAGCGTGCGCGGCGTCTGGCGCGATGGTCGCGCCGGGCTCAAATATATCGGCGAACGCGCCCTCGCCGAAACCCTGATCGCCCGCGAGTTGTTGCGCACCTACACCAAGCGATAGGTGCAAAGAAAAAAAGGTTGGGTTGAGCGCAGCCATGCCCAACAAGAGCCGGAGGCGGAGCGCGGTTTGGGTGGTTCGCGTTGTGGAGGGTTTGTTGGGGTGACCGGCCGTCGCCGTTAAAAACCGCTTTGCTCACCGTCAACCTATGCGCGGTTTGGTTTGTTGGGAAAACCGGGTGCCAGTGTTTGGTGCTTGGTGCTTGGTGCTTGCTAATTACCATGGCTACGACATAATCAACTTTGGTACTGGGACTGGATATGCATAAGTCGACGATCAGGTTTGGGCTAGGGCTAGTGGTGCTGGTATTGCTGAGCGGCTGCGCCAGTTCTGGAGCGAACATCAACGGGCGCAGCAAGATGAGCGCGGCGACCACGCAAAAGCAATTGCCGCCACCGGATACCACTTCCAGTACCGGTTCTTACGAGGGTGTTTCCGAGTATCGGATCGGCCCGCAGGACCTGATCGAGATCAATGTGTTTCAGGTGGCCGATCTCAATCGCACGGTGCGGCTGAACTCCGTCGGGCAGATTTCGCTGCCGTTGATCGGTACTTTGGTTGCCGGCGGCAAGACCATCCAGGAACTTGAAGCCGAGATCGCACGCTTGCTGAGTGCGCGTTTTTTACAGGACCCGCAAGTGAGCGTGTTCGTCAAGGAATTCGCCAGCCAGCGGGTGACCATGGAGGGCGCGGTCAAGAGTCCGGGGATTTATCCACTGACCGGACGGACCTCGCTATTGCAGGCGATTGCGCTGGCGCAGGGGCTCGATCCGTTGGCCAATAAGCAAGGTGTGGTGGTGTTTCGCCGGGTCGAGGGCAAAAAAATGGCGGCGGTATTTGATATCAGCGCCATTCGCGCCGGCAACGCCGAAGACCCGCAGGTGTATGGCGACGATGTGATCGTCGTCGATCAATCCGGCTCCAAGAGCAGCTTGCGTACCTTCCTGCAAACGATGCCCTTGCTGGGGCTGTTTGTGTTGCTCTGAGGCACGCCAGTCGAGGCACCAAACATGTCACCGTCAACCCCTCAATCCGGATCCTCGCGACACCTGCCGGTGATGATTGAGACGCGTCGGTCATTGCAGTTGGCGGCCCAGCAGGAACGCGCACTGAGTGTCGAGTTGCGCGATCCGGAAAGCGAAGCGAACGCGCCCGAACTGGACCTGCGCGCTTATTTGCAGATCTTGTGGAAACGTCGCTGGACGGTGCTGGCGGCCGCGTTGATCGTATTTGTCACGGTGCTCGTGGGGACACTGTTGATGACGCCGATCTATCGCGCCACGGCGGTGCTCAAGCTGGACAAAGATACGATCCGGGTGGTGGATGTGGGTGCCATGAACTCGGTGGGTGACAACGGTGATCGGGATTTCTACCAGACCCAATACGAGTTGCTGCGCAGTCGCACGTTGATGGAGCGGGTGGTCAGCAATATGGGCTTGGCCGCCAGTGGTGAATTGGATCGTTTGCTGCAATCGCGTGGCCTGTGGTCGAATTTGCTGGGGCGTTTCAGTGGCGATGCCACAGCGCGCGCCTCGGCGCCGGGCCCAGGCCCAGGCAGCGCCAGTCCACTGGTGGTGACCGCCGCGCGGCAGATCGCGCTGGCGACCGATTTCATGAAGTCGCTGTCGATCGAGCCGGTGCGCAATTCCAGCCTGGTTCGGGTCAATTACGATAGCCCCGATCCGGCGTTTTCGCAGCGCGCCGCCAATGCCATCGCCACTGCCTTCATCGCCCGCAATCTGGAGCAGCATTTCGATTCTTCGACCTATGCCAAGGGCTACCTTGAGGAGCGTTTGCAGGAATTGAAATTGAAGCTGGAGGATTCCGAACGCAGCCTGGTCGGCTTTGCGCAGCAAGAGCAAATCGTCGATGTCGGCGAACAATCGACCGGCTTGTCGGAGCAGACCCTGGCTTCTTTGAACGCCGCGCTGGGCAAGGCGCGCGAAGATCGCATCCGCACCGAATCGTTGTGGCGGCAAGCCCAGGCTTCGCGTGGACTGATCTTGTACGGTGACCTGGGCAAGACTTCGATCATCGCGTCGCTGCAGGAAAACCGTGGCAAGTTGTTGGCCGAGTATCAAGACAAGTTGCGGCTGTACAAGCCGGATTATCCGTTGATGCGGCAACTCAAGGGCCAAGCCGAAGAAATCGAGCGGCAGATCGCGGTCGAAATCGACAACATCAAGGCCGCGATCAAGGCCGAGTATCTGGGCGCGCTGGAACAAGAACGCCTGCTCAACGAACAAATGCACCTGGTGCGCAGCGACGTGCTGGATCTGCAAAAGCGCAGCATCCAGTACAACATCTACAAACGCGAAGTCGATACCAACCGCCAGCTCTACGACGGTCTGCTGCAACGTTACAAAGAAGTGGGGCTGGCTGGCGGCGTCACCAGCAACAATATTTCGATTGTCGATCAGGCAACCAACGGCGGCAAGTTCAAACCAGACCTCAAGTCCAACCTGCGCTGGGGCGCGCTGCTGGGTTTGTTGTTCGGTGTGTTGCTGGCCTTGGGGATTGAACACCTGGACGACACGCTGAAGGTGCCCGAGGACTTGGAAAAGCATTTGGGCATTGCCGTGCTCGGGGTCATTCCGCTGTTGCGCAAAACGACGCCTCAGCAAGCCTGGCAAGTGCAGAACTCGGCTTTCGTCGAGGCCTATCGGTCGTTGCGCACGGCGCTGCAGTTTTCTACTGCCAACGGCGCTCCCAAGTCGATTCTGATCACCAGCGCCACGCCCAACGAGGGCAAGTCCACCACCGCGGTGGCACTGGCGCGCAACTTTGCGCAGATGGGCATGAGCGTGTTGCTGATCGACGCCGATTTGCGCAATCCGACCCTGCACAAGACTTTTGGCTTGCACAATCACCATGGCTTGAGCAATCTGCTGGCCGGGGCCGCACGTCCCGATGCGGTGATCCGGACGACGCCGGACAAGGGCTTGATGGTGATGACCAGTGGGCCGCTGCCGCCGAATCCGGCCGAGTTGTTGGCCGGCAGCAAAATGCTGTCGCTGCTGACGGTGGCCGGGGTCAAGTTTGATCGCATCGTGATCGATGGGCCGCCGGTGCTCGGCCTGGCCGACGTGCCGATTTTGTCCAACGTGGCGCGCGGCACCTTGCTGGTGGTGGAAGCCGCCGAGACCCGCATCAGCGTGGCCAACAATGCCGTCAAACGCTTGCGACTGTCGCAGGCGTTTATCATCGGCGGTGTGTTGACCAAGTACGAATCGCCGCACGCGGGTTACGGCTATGGCTACGGTTATGGCTATGGCGCATCCAAATATTACGGTGGGCCAGACCGCCTGCCGGTCAAATCCGGATTGGGATGAGCGCCACCGCAGCCAGCGCGCTGGCGGACGCGCTCCGGTTGTTGGAAGTGCCGGCGACGGTGCCGTTGGCGCGCAGCGCCCGATTTCCCGATGACATCACCATTTTGCTGCGCCTGGTTGCTGGCGACCAGGCCGCCTTGCAGCAGGCACAAACCGACACGGCGCAGTCGGCGGCGGTGCTGCTGGATGCCGCCGAGTTTTATCTGGTGCAAGTGGCCTTTACGCCGGCGAATGATAGTTTTCGTGTGCTCGCGGTCAATCGCGATTTTGCCTCGGCGCGGATTCGGGAACACTACCGCTTGTTGGTGAGTTGGCTGCATCCGGATCGCAATGCAGATGCTTGGCAGACGATTTATCTGGATCGCGTCAACGAAGCCTGGCGGGATCTGCGTGAGGATGCCGAACGCGCCGACTATGCCGCGCGCGTCGCCGATGCGGCCACCACCGAGCAGCTACCGACGGCCTCCGGGCCACCGGCTTTTGCCGGTCCATTGGTGGCGACTGCGGCGGGGAGCAAATGGCTATCGGCGCGCGCCGCGCAGCGCTTGCCGAGACGGGTGCTGGTCGGGTTGACCGGCACCGCAATCGTGCTACTGGCCGCGATCTATCTAACGCAATCGGTGGTTCCGCCCGCCGATGTGCCGACGCCAGATGTGCTGTCGGCAGCACCGGTGTGGATGGATCGGCCGTCGCTGCCGGCGCCGTCGCTACCCGAGCAGACTGGCGGCCTGGTGCCAAGCACTGGCGCCGCATCGTCGCTGATGGTAACGGCGGTGGCGCCGGTGAGCGTGGAGCACGCTGGATCAGCGCCAGTCAAAGTCGCGCCCGCTGCGGTGGTGGCGCCACCGCCTGGTCCGCGAATCGCGCAAGCGCTGCGACCGAAGCCGACGCCACCGACGCCACCGATGACCCCCGCGCCAGTGGCCGCCGAGGTGGCCGCTACGCTTGCCGCAGACAGCGCGGTAGCGGCAACCGATGCGCCGGAAGCGGACACCGCAGCGGCGTCGAACGCTGCCTCGGCGCCCGCGCTGCAAACCGTTGCCGACCCGCTGGATGCGATCAGCGAGCCGATCGACGACCAGTCGGTGCAGGCGTTGTTGGCGCAATTTCGTGGCGCTTACAGCCGTGGCGATCTGATCGAGTTGATGGCTCTGTTCACGCAGGACGCCCGCAATCGCGTGGGCAATTCCGGGCGCATCGCCGACGAATATCGTTCGCTGTTTGCTTCAAGCCAGGCGCGTAGCTTGTCGCTGATTGACGTGAACTGGTGGCAAAAAGCGGAAGCGGTGGCCGTGGTGGCGCGCTTCAATGCGGAAGTAACGCCGCTGGGCAAGCACCGGATGCGTCGAACGCTGGGCGATATCTGGTTCGACTTGCGCCGTGAGCATGGCGAACTGCGCATCGCCGACATTCGTCATCAACCAGCAGCGGCGAGTCGATGACTTGGCGCCGGTGGTTCGACGCTCTACTGGTGTTGGCACTGGCATGGGTGGCGTGGCGGGTGCTGACGCTGACGTTTGCCGATCAACTGGTGGCGTTCAATCCAGGGGCGGCATTGGCCTGGCGTCCGGATCACCCGCTGGCTTTGAGTTTGCGTGCCGAGCAATTGGCCAAGGTCGGCGATTGGCCGCAGGCGTCGGCGTTGGCGCGCCGGGCTTTGCAACACGATCCCTTGCAGGCCCGCGCCTACCGGGTATTGGCGGCGGCCGCAGCGGCACGCGGCGATCAGGCAACGGCGTTGGCGCTCTACCGGATCGTGGCGCGGTATTGGCCGCGTGACCTGCCGACGCGACGCTGGTTGTTCAATCACCACATCCAAGCCAGCGAGTACCCAGCAGCGGTGGCGGATATCGACATCATGCTGCGCGCCGAACCGCACCTGATCGAACCCTTGTCGGTGACTTTGGTCGGCCTGGCCACCCGACCCGAGACCCAGCCGGCCTTTTTGGCAGTCTTGGCCCATGCGCCCTGGCGTGGCCCGGTGTTGGCCATGGTGTTGCGCCAAGCCAAGGATCTGGATGCGCTGGGGCGGTTGCTGGACCCACTGCGCGGCCAGAGTCGCGGTCTGGAGCCAACGCTCGCCAGCGCCTGGATCGAACGACTGATTCTGGATCGACGCTACGCGCAGGCCTATTTGCAGTGGCGCTCCGAGCTGGCCGCGGCAGATCGAAAAGTGATCGGCAATGTGTTCAATGGCGATTTCACGTTGACGCCGTCCAACACCGGTTTTGACTGGCGCCTGGAGGCCGCGCCGGGGCTGCATTTTGATCGCCTGCCAGCGGGCGAACCGGCCGACGGATTGGCGTTGCGCATCGGTTTCGATGGTCAGCGCGTGTTGTTTCAGCATGTGCGCCAATTACTGCTGTTGCCACCAACCAAATACGTCCTGACCGGTCGTGTTCGAGTGGACGATCTGCAGTCGGATCGTGGATTGATCTGGGAACTGCGTTGTGCCGACCAGGACCGCCTGTTGGCCGCCAGCACGCCTTGGCACGGCACCGCACCGTGGCAGGATTTTCGGCTCAACTTCGAAGTACCGAAAACGGATTGTCAGGCGCAGTGGCTGTGGCTCAAACTGCCGGCCCGGATTCCCTCGGAACAGTCGATCATGGGCAGCATCTGGTTTGACCATTTGCGCATCACCCGCCTGCCAGCAGCGCCTTGAGTGAACCAGGTGGGATGCCTGTGGTGCTGCGCACCGTGCCTCTCTCCCGCGAGCGGGAGAGAGGAGCAAAACAAAGCCCCTCCCACGCTTGCGGGGGAGGGGTTGGGGAGAGGTGCTTTGGACTTTTGACAGCCCCTCCCACGCTTGCGGGGGAGGGGTTGGGGAGAGGGGCTTTGGACTTTTGACAGCCCCTCCCACGCTTGCGGGGGAGGGGTTGGGGAGAGGGGCTCTGGACTTGGCTTGGGGCTTGGCGCTTTTGATGGTTGAGGAACCCTGAAGCCAAGATCAACAGCCCCTCTCTCCCGGCCTCTCTCCCGCCAGCGGGAGAGAGGAGCAGAGCAAGAGCAACGGCCCCTCTCTCCCGGCCTCTCTCCCGCCAGCGGGAGAGAGGAGCAAAGCAAAGCCCCTCCCCCGCTTGCGGGGGAGGGGCTGGGGAGAGGGGCTCTGGACTTGGCTTGGGGCTTGGCGCTTTTGATGGTTGAGGAACCCTGAAGCCAAGATCAACAGCCCCTCTCTCCCGGCCTCTCTCCCGCAAGCGGGCGAGAGGAGCAGAGCAAGAGCAACAGCCCCTCTCTCCCGGCCTCTCTCCCGCCAGCGGGAGAGAGGAGCAAAGCAAAACAGCCCCTCTCTCCCGGCCTCTCTCCCGCCAGCGGGAGAGAGGAGTAGAGCAAGAGCAACGGCCCCTCTCTCCCGGCCTCTCTCCCGCCAGCGGGAGAGAGGAGCAGAGCAAGATCAACAGCCCCTCTCTCCCGGCCTCTCTCCCGCAAGCGGGAGAGAGGAGCAAAGCAAGTGCTTGCCAGCTCCGGTGCCGAGGGATAGCCTTGGCGGCCTGAAAGCAATCGATTGGACCCGTGCCAAGGAGATCGCAATGAAACGCTCGCAATGGATGAAGGTGTTTGCCTTGTCGTTGGTGCCGACGATGGCGGTTCAGGCGGAAGCGACGCTGACGCAAATTCGTGGCGATGTGCAAGTCAATCAAGGTTCGGAGTTCGTGGCGGCCAGCGAGGCGATGACATTGCAGCCGGGGGATCGCGTGTTGACGGCGACCGATGGCAGCGCCCATATCACCTTTGACGATGGCTGCGATCTGGACGCCGCACCCAACACTTTGATCACGCTGCCGGAGACTTCCACCTGTGCCGGAGGCGCCTTGTTGGCGCAAAACGTTGCCCTGACTGAGGCAGGCGCGGTGGGTGCGGGTAGTGCCAGCGGTGGCTTTCCCTGGCGCACGACGCTGCTGATCTTGTTGCCGACGGCAGCGGCGGCGTATGCGATTATCGACAACAACAATAATAATCAACCGACGGTCAGCCCCTGATCGGTCACTTGGCAGCACCGGCGGTTGCTACCACTGAACCGGCGGCGGTCGCGCCGACTTGGTGGTGGTTACTGACCGCCCTGCTGCTGTTGGCCGCGATCCTCTTGGGCGGCAGTAGTCGCGGCAGTGTCGGCGATGCGTGGGTGCAGGCGCTGGCGCTTGGCGTATTGACGGCACAAGTGGCGTTGCCGCGCCTGGGTAATCGGCAGCGCCGACTATTGTGGGTGCCGTTGCTGCTGGTGCTGATGTTGCCGCTGCTGCATAGCTTGCCGATCGCCGTGAGTGGCGGGGCGACCGGCGCATTGCGCGCGCAATTGGCGATCGATCTGCACTTGGCCGGGACCGTGCTGGTGCCGCAATTGAGCGTGCATCCGTTGGCTGCGGAGCGGGCGTTGTGGTCGTTGTTGCCAGCGCTGGCGATGTGGGTGGCGGTGTGGCGGCTGGGGTTCCGCCAGCGGCTATGGCTGTTGGCGGTGTTGTTGTTGATGGCAGTCGGCAGTGTGTTGCTGGGCATGGCGCAATTGGCCGATGGCCAGCAGAGCACCTGGCGACCGTATTTGCCGACCAATCCGAACGATGCGGTCGGCCTGTTTGCCAACCGCAATCATTTGGCGGCGTTGCTGGTGGCCAGTTTGCCAGTAATGATCGGCGCGGCAGCGTGGTTTTTGCAG
>Ga0210033_1002358_pt1 | contig 16194 bp, 15 predicted proteins | sample CryGeymeta201501_FD_185465 | JGI IMG/M metagenome (GOLD analysis project Ga0210033, IMG submission 185465) | Groundwater microbial communities from Crystal Geyser aquifers in Utah, USA - Crystal Geyser metaG 2015-01 (SPAdes) (version 2) | ecosystem: Environmental > Aquatic > Deep subsurface >... | reverse complement strand
CCTGGCTGCGCGGTATCCATCATGGCGTCAGCCCGCAGCACCTACAGGCGTACCTTAACGAGTTCACGTTTCGCTTCAACCGCCGCTTCTATCCGTTCAACGCTTTCCGCTCCCTGCTCGGCATCGCGGGCGGCGTCAGCGCCCCGACCTATGCTGAGCTCTACGCCGCAAAATCACGGACCACTACATCTAGTGGATGTCTGTGACAACCGGATAAGCACGGATCCTTGTTGTGGCAGATGGCGGTTTCGCATAGGCCCCTTCCTGCTTGGGGGTTGGCAGATCGCGATAACTGGCTTTCGTTACCGCGGGGCACGAGAGCTGTGGCGCCAGTGGCGCTCCCATCAAATATGGGAGAGCAAAGCAGATTGGTTCGATACCGGAATCAATGTTTTCCAGCCAGCGAGGGGCTATTTATCTCCAACTTGCAGAATGGCCAGGAACGCTTCCTGGGGGATCTCGACGTTGCCCACCTGCTTCATCCGCTTCTTGCCTTCCTTCTGCTTCTCCAGCAACTTCTTCTTGCGGGTGATGTCGCCGCCGTAGCACTTGGCGAGCACGTTCTTGCGTAGCGCCTTCACGGTTTCGCGGGCGATGATGTGGGCGCCGATGGCGGCTTGCACGGCCACATCGAACATCTGCCGCGGGATCAGTTCGCGCATTTTCGCGACCAGTTCGCGGCCGCGGTATTGCGAGCTGGAACGGTGCACGATCAGGGCAAGGGCGTCGACTTTTTCGCCGTTGACCAGCACGTCCAATTTGATCAGGTCGTCGGCGCGGAATTCCTTGAATTCGTAATCCAGCGAGGCATAGCCGCGCGAGGTTGATTTCAGGCGGTCGAAGAAGTCCAGTACCACCTCGCTGAGCGGGATGTCGTACTTGATCATCACCTGGCGGCCCAGGTATTTCATGTCCACCTGGGCGCCACGTTTCAGGTTGCACAGGGTCATCACGTTGCCCAGGAACTCCTCCGGCACCAGGATGGTGGCGGTGATGATCGGCTCGCGGATCTCCTCGACCTTGGACAAGTCGGGCAGGCGCGAGGGGTTTTCCACTTCAATGATGCTGCCGTCCTTCATCACCACCTGATATTCCACCGATGGCGCGGTGGTAATCAGGCTCTGGTCGTACTCGCGTTCCAGGCGCTCCTGCACGATGTCCATGTGCAGCAGGCCGAGGAAGCCACAGCGGAAGCCGAAGCCCAGCGCCTGTGAGGTTTCCGGCTCGAAGCGCAGCGCCGCGTCGTTCAACTGCAACTTGGTCAGCGCATCGCGCAGGCTGTCGTATTCGTGCGACTCCACCGGATACAGGCCGGCGAACACCTGTGGCTTGATTTCCTTGAAACCGGGCAGCGCCTCGCTGGCGGGTCGGGTCGCCAGCGTGATGGTATCGCCCACCTTGGCATGTTTCAGATCCTTGATGCCGGCGGTGATGAAGCCCACCTCCCCGGCGGCAAGCTGGGCGCGTGGCAGCGCCTTGGGCGTGAACACGCCGACGCTCTCGGCCAGGTAATCGGCGCCGGTGGCCATCAGGCGAATCTTGTCTTTCTGCTTCAACACCCCGTCCACCACCCGCACCAGCATCACCACGCCGACATAGTTGTCGAACCAGGAGTCGATGATCAGCGCCTTCAACGGCGCGGCCTCGTCGCCGCTGGGCGGTGGGATGTATTTGACGACGGCTTCCAGCACGTCCTCGATGCCCAGCCCGGTCTTGGCCGAGCAGCGCACCGCGTGGTCGGCGGGGATGCCGACGATGTCCTCGATTTCCTGGATCACCCGCTCCGGATCGGCGGAAGGCAGATCGATCTTGTTCAGCACCGGAAACACTTCCACGCCCAGTTCGGTGGCCGTGTAGCAGTTCGCCACGGTCTGCGCTTCCACCCCCTGGGAGGCATCCACCACCAGCAGCGCGCCTTCGCAGGCGGACAGTGAACGGGAAACCTCATAGGAGAAATCGACGTGGCCGGGGGTGTCGATCAGGTTGAGCTGGTATTCCTGGCCATCCTTCGCCTTGTAGAGCAGGGCGGCGGTCTGTGCCTTGATGGTGATGCCGCGCTCGCGCTCCAGGTCCATCGAATCCAGGACTTGCGCTTCCATCTCGCGGTCGGCGAGGCCGCCACAGAAATGGATGATGCGGTCGGCGAGCGTGGATTTGCCGTGGTCGATGTGGGCGATGATGGAGAAATTGCGGATGTTGCGCATGAAAAAATTCGAGGCACCCCAAGGTGCCTCCCGACGAAGAATGGGCGCGGATTTTAACTGAAAGATCAACGCCCTAAACGGTGGTTGTTGGCTGCTGGTGGCGCTGGTCGGTTTGTTGTGATATCAATGCTATCGACTGTGTGTTTGTGTGAGGTGGAGCTATGTCGAATCTTCTTGTCCGAGGCGTTGATGAAATGCTGGTTGCATCCTTGAAAGCGCGCGCGGTCGCGCATGGCCGCAGCGCGGAGGCGGAACACCGGGTCATCCTCATGGAAGCGCTGACGCGGCCCCGCAAGCGCGGTTTCGCCGAGGTACTTGCCAGCATGCCCGACGTTGGCCTGGATGCCGATTTCGCCCGCGATGAATCAGCCGGCAAGGTGCCCGATGTATTTGATTGACACCAACGTCATCAGCGAAGCGCGCAAGGGCGGCAGGGCGGATGCCGGCGTCACGGCGTTCTTCCGGGAAGCGATCGAGAGCGAGTCCAGGCTGTATATCTCCGTGGTCACCGTGGGCGAACTGCGCCGGGGTGTCGAAATCATCCGTCGCCGTGGCGACATGGAGCAGGCGGAACGGCTGGCCGTCTGGCTGGACGGGGTGCTTGTGGATTACCAGGAAAACATCCTGCCCTTCGACCTGGACATCGCCCAGACCTGGGGGCGCCTGCGCGTCCCCCACCCGGAACACGCGCTCGACAAGCAGATCGCCGCTACCGCCCTGATCTACGACCTGACTTTGGTCACTCGGAATACGCCGGACTTCGCGGGCACCGGCGCCAGGCTGCATAACCCTTTCAGCGGATAATCCGCCGACCACAACCACCCTGGGAGACGGGCACTCGCCCCCCACATGGCCGCCGACCTCATCACCACCGAAAACCGCCTCTGGGCCGCCGCCGACAAGCTCTGGGCCAACACCGGGCTGAAGCCCTCCGAATTCTCCACGCCGGTGCTCGGGTTGATCTTCCTGCGCTATGCCGACTCCCGTTTTCATGAAGTGCAGGAGAAATACAAAACGCGCGGCACGCCGGTCGCAGATATCGAGAAGTTCGACTACCAGGCCGAAGGCGTGCTGTATTTGCCCGAGCAGGCTCGTTTCTCCAGCCTGCTCATGCTGGCCGAGGCGGACAACCTGGGGCGCGCGCTCAACGACGCGATGAGCGCCATCGAAGCCGAGAACGAAGACCTCAAGGGCGTGCTGCCGCGCGCCTACACCCGCATCGAAAACTGGGTGCTGGTGGAACTGCTGCGCCTGCTGGCGCCGGTGGAAATCGAGGGCGACGCCTTCGGCCAGGTCTACGAATACTTCCTCGGCAGCTTCGCCCTCAAGGAAGGCCAGAAGGGCGGCGTCTTCTACACCCCCACCAGCATCGTCAAACTCATCGTCGAAATCATCGAACCCTTCCACGGCCGCATCTTCGACCCCGCCTGCGGCTCCGGCGGCATGTTCGTGCACAGCGCCGGCTTCGTACGCAACCACCGCAAACGCGCGGTGGACGAACTCACCGTGTTCGGCACCGAGAAGGACGAAGCCACGGTCAAACTGGCCAAGATGAACCTCGCCGTGCACGGCCTGTCCGGCGACATCCGCCAGTCCAACACCTACTACGAAGACCCGCACCAGAGCGCCGGGAAATTCGACTTTGTCATGGCCAATCCGCCCTTCAACGTCTCCGGCGTCGACAAGGAACGGATCAAGGGCGACCCGCGCTTTCCCCTGGGCATGCCCAGCACCGACAACGCCAACTACCTGTGGATTTCCCTGTTCTGGTCCTCGCTCAACGCCAGCGGCCGCGCCGGCTTCGTCATGGCCAACTCGGCCGGCGACGCGCGCGGCAGCGAACTGGAGATAAGGAAAAAGTTGATCCAGTCCGGCGCGGTGGACGCCATCGTCGCCATCGGCCCCAACTTCTTCTACACCGTCACCCTGCCCTGCACCCTGTGGTTCCTAGACAAGGGCAAAGCTTTGCTCCCCTCCCCCGCAGGCGGGGGAGGGGCCGGGGGAGAGGGCCGGGGTGAGGGAGCAGGGCGTCGCAAAGACTCGGTCCTCTTCATCGACGCCCGCCACTTCTACCGCCAGATCGACCGCGCCCACCGCGACTTCCAGCCCGAACAGATCGAATTCCTCGCCAACATCGCCCGCCTCTACCGGGGCGAAGCGCCGGAAACCGTCGCCGGCAGCGCGGTACTGATGGCCGAACATTTCCCGGACGGCGATTACCGCGACATTCCCGGCGTCTGCCGCCTGGCGACCCGCGCCGAAATCGAAGCCCAGGGCTGGAGCCTCAACCCCGGCCGCTATGTCGGCGTGGCCGACAAAGGCAGCGACGGTGTCGATTTCGCCGAGCGGCTGGAGGCGTTGAGCGAGGAACTGGAGGTGCTGAACGCGGAGGGGAGGGAGTTGGAGGAGCGGATTGCCTCAAACGTAGCGGGGCTACTTGAGGCTACCGCATGACTCAGCGTCGCCGTCACTGGCCGCGCGCGCGCGTTGCCGATGTTTGCGAATCAATCATCGACTGCGTCAATAAGACTGCGCCTACGGTCGCCGAAGCAACACCATACAAAATGATCCGCACGACCAACGTCAAGAGCGGCTGGGTGAGGCTCTCTGAGGTGAGGTATGTCTCGGAGGATGTCTTCGCGAAATGGACTCGTCGGCAGGTTCCGAAACGAGGCGATGTAATTCTGACGCGCGAAGCGCCGCTGGGTGAGGTTGGCATGCTGCGCTCGAATGACCAGGTCTTCTTGGGGCAGCGCCTCGTTTCATATCGCGCAGACCCGCAAAAACTAGATAACCGTTTTCTGCTTTACGCATTTCAGTCCGCTGATCTACAGGCGCAGTTCAAGGCACTGGGTTCCGGAGCAACGGTTGAACACATCCGAGTACCTGACTGTGAAAAATGGATTCTCGATTTACCGCCGCTCAACGAGCAACGCCGCATCGCCTCCATCCTCTCCGCCTACGAAGACCTGATCGAAAACAACACCCGCCGCATCGCCATCCTCGAAGAAATGGCCCGCCGCCTCTACGAGGAATGGTTCGTCCACTTCCGCTTTCCCGGCCACGAACAGGCGCGCATGGTCGAGTCGGAGTTGGGATTGGTGCCGGAGGGGTGGGCTGTCGTCAAACTCGGAAGCCTGGTACGCGACATACGCGATAGCGTGGCGCCAACGGCGGTGAGTTCGGACACGCCTTATGTTGGCCTTGAACATATCCCTCGCCGTTCCATCGCTCTCAGTGAATGGGGCCAAGCGGCGGACGTTCAAAGTTCAAAACTTCGCTTTCGAGCCGGCGACATTCTGTTCGGGAAAATCCGACCCTATTTCCATAAGGTTGCGGTTGCCCCTGTGGCCGGGGTTTCTTCTTCCGATGCAATCGTGATTCGGCCAAACTGTGAGGACGCCTTTGTTCCGGCACTGGCAACCATCAATAGCGACGCATTCGTGGCTCACGCCGCACAGACATCAAATGGAACCAAGATGCCACGCGCGAACTGGAACGTGTTGGTTGAATACCCGGTGCTTTTGCCACCGCACGAGTTACGGCAACAACATCACGAATTTGTCACCAACGCGGTTGCAACCATCCGAAACCTCGTAATGCGCAACCGCAACCTCCGCGCCCAACGCGACTTCCTTCTGCCCAAACTCATCTCCGGCGAGATCGACGTCGCCGCCTTCCCCGAACCCGAGGCCGCCCGCTCCAGCGAACAAGCGGTTGATCCTATGGCGTTCAGCCAGACCGTCAACTGGCCCGTGGACGGGCTTGAATTTCAGCGCCAGGCTCGGGCGGAGTGGGATTAAGGCAAGCGCTGTGAACAACTCACCGGGCTTCGTCCGCACCCAATCAATGTCGGGTTACGGCTGGGACTAACCCGACCTACGCGCTGATAAACTCGATTTGGACTGAACTCAAGGAGGCTTCATGAATACCATCAAATTGATTGCCGAAGCGGTGGCTTTGCCGGTCGAGGAACGTGCTCGTGTGGTGGAGAACCTGCTTTCCAGCCTGAATCCGCCGGATCAGGCGGTAGACGCGGCCTGGGCATCCGTGGCCCGGCGCCGACTGGATGATTTGCGCTCGGGTCGAGTCGAGGCCATTCCCGGTGAAGTGGTGTTCGAGCGGATACGCCAACGCTACTCGAAATGAACTACGCCTTCCACCCGGAGGCGGAGGCGGAGTTTCTCGAAGCCATTGTGTATTACGAGGACTGCTCAACGGGCCTCGGCCTGGATTTCTCCGCTGAAATCCACGCGGCGATCCAGCGGATTCAGGCGTTCCCCCTGGCCTGGCAGGTGCTGGAGGGAGAAATCCGGCGCGCCCTGGTGCACCGCTTTCCTTATGGCGTGCTCTACGCGGTGGAGGAAAACCGCATCTGGATTGTCGCGGTCATGAACCTGCACCGGCAGCCGGAATACTGGCAAGACCGGCTGGTCTGAACCCGAGGCCGTTCCCGCATGTCCCCCCTCACCACCAAGTGGCCGTAGGTCGGGTTAGCGATAGCGTAACCCGACGATCCCGCACCCAATGTCGGGTTACGGCTGCGCCTAACCCGACCTACGCGCTTGGTCAACTCAATCCTAATCACTATGATTAGGCACGACCAACCCTGGAATGGAATAGACATGGCAGACACCAAAGTTCTTACCGCGCATGTGCCGCTGCCGCTGGCCGAGAAAGTGGATCAGTGGGCCGCCCGCCTGGAACGCTCGCGGGGCTGGATCGTCAAGCAGGCGCTGGCGGCGTGGATCGACCAGGAAGAAGAACGCAGCCGTTTGATTCATGAGGCGTTGGCCGATGTGGATGCCGGCCGGGTCATCGACCACCAGGCCGTGCAGGCGTGGGCCGATAGCCTCGGCACCGACCAGCCGCTGCCGCTGCCGAGTTGATGAAACTGACGTGGACGAGCAAGGCGCTCTCCGATCTGGCGCGTTTGCACGACTTCCTGGCGCCGGTTAACCAGCAAGCCGCCGCGCGCGCGGTCCAGGCGCTCGTCGCGGCGTCGGCCAGGTTGCTGGTGAATCCGCGCATTGGTGAACCACTGGGAGAGTTCGAGTCGCGCGAGGTGCGCAGGATGCTCATCGGCAAGTATGAGATGCACTACGAAATCCAGGGCTCCACGATCTACCTGCTGCGGTTGTGGCACACCCGCGAGGACCGTTAGGCCCGAATCCTGGCCTATCGCCCCATGACCCACCCCCTCACCGCCGAAGACTTCGCCCAGAGTTTCTACGAGGCGCAATTGGTCGAGGCGCCGACGCTGTTTCTGTTCTCGTCCCTGGGCTGGGAGACGGCCAATCTGTATCACGAGGTTCTCGGCCCCGAGGGCACGGCGGGGCGGGAGTCGGAACATGAAGTGATCCTGCGCCCGCGCCTGCTGGCGGCGCTGAAAAAGCTCAACCCCGGCCTGGCCGATGAGGCTTACGCCCAGGCCATCGAGCAACTCACCGCCGACCGTTCCGCCAAGTTGGCGGTGGTGGCGAACCGGGAGTTCTATGAATTGCTGCGCAACCGGGTGCGGGTGCGCGTGGTGGACGGCGACGGCAACCCGGAGGACGTGCTGCTTGCCGTCATCGACTGGATCAATCCGGAGGCCAACGATTTTTTCCTGGTGCAGCAGTTTTGGGTGTCCGGCGACATGTACCGGCGTCGCTGCGATCTGGTCGGCTTCGTCAACGGTATTCCGCTGCTGCTGATCGAACTGAAGAAGCCGAGCGTGGCGGTGAAGAGCGCGTTCGACGACAACCTGTCCGACTACAAGGTGGCGGTGCCGCAACTGTTCGTGCCCAACGCGCTGGTGCTGTTGTCCAACGGTTCCGACACCCGCATCGCCAGCCTCACCTCTGCCTGGGAGCATTGCTTCGAGTGGAAGCGGATCAACGACGAAGGCGAAGTCGGCGTGGTGTCGCTGGAGACGGCGGTGCGCGGCTTGTGCGACAAGGCGCGGCTGCTGGACGTGGTGGAGAACTTCATCTTCTACGAGGAAGTGCGCGGCGGCCTGGCGAAGAAGATCGCCAAGAATCACCAGTATCTCGGCGTCAACCTGGCGATTCGCCAGGTGCTGAACCTGCAAGCCAATCAGGGCCGGCTGGGGGTGTTCTGGCATACCCAGGGCAGCGGCAAGAGCCTGTCGATGGCCTTCTTCTCCGAGAAAATCCACCGCAAGCTGGCGGGCAACTGGACCTTCGTGATCATCACCGATCGCGACGAGCTGGACGGCCAGATCAGCGGCACCTTCAAGCGGTTGGGCATCGTGCCGGAACAGCCGGAGGTGCGCGCCACCAGCGGGGCGCATCTGAAGGAACTGTTGCAGGGCAACCACCGCTACCTCTTCACCCTGATCCAGAAATTCCACACTGAGCCGGGCGAACGCTTTCCGGTGCTGTCCGAGCGCTCCGACATCATCGTCATCACCGACGAGGCGCACCGCAGCCAGTACGACGTGTTCGCCCTGAATATGCGCAGCGCCCTGCCCAATGCGGCCTTCATCGGCTTCACCGGCACGCCGCTGATGCTGGGCGAGGAGCGCACCCGCGAGGTGTTCGGCGATTACGTTTCGGTCTACAACTTCGCCCAGTCCATCGAGGACGGCGCGACGGTGCCGCTGTATTACGAGAACCGCATTCCCGAGTTGCAACTGACCAACGACAACCTCAACGAGGACATGGCGCGGTTGCTGGAAGACGCGGAACTGGACGAGGCGCAGGAACAGCGCCTGGAGCGCGAGTTCGGCCGCCAGTACCACCTGATTACCCGCGACCAGCGGCTGGAAACCATCGCCGCCGATCTGGTCACCCACTTCACCGGCCGGGGCTATCGCGGCAAAGCGATGATGGTGTGCATCGACAAGGCGACGGCGGTGCGCATGTTCAATAAGGTGCGGAAGCACTGGGCGGCGCAGTTGCTTGCCTTGAGGGCCAGGCTGCCGGCGGCGCGGCCCGGCGAGGTGGATGCGCTGCGCGAGAAGATCGCGCTGATGCAAGCGGCCGATATGGCGGTGGTGGTGTCGCAGGGGCAGAACGAACAGGCTGAACTGAGCCAGAAGGGCCTGGACATCGCGCCGCACCGCAAGCGCATGGTGGGCGAAGACCTGGATGAGAAGTTCAAGAACCCGGATGACCCGCTGCGCCTGGTGTTCGTCTGCGCGATGTGGATCACCGGCTTCGATGTGCCGACCTGCTCGACTATCTATCTCGACAAGCCGATGAAGAACCACAGCCTGATGCAGACCATCGCCCGCGCCAACCGCGTGGCGCCGGGCAAGGCGTCGGGGTTGATCGTCGATTACGTCGGCATCTTCCGCAGCTTGCAGGACGCGCTGGCGATCTACGCGCAGCCCGCCGCTCAGGGCGCGGAGGGTGGCAACAACGTGCCGATCAAGGACAAGCGCGAGCTGGTCAAGGCGCTGGGCGAACGGATTGAGAGCGTTGTTGCCTTCTGTGCGCAACGCGGGGTAGCGCTGGAAGCCATCGGCCAGGCCGAGGGCTACACCCGCATCGGCCTGATCGACCAGGCGGTGGATGCGCTCATCGCACAGGAAGCCGACAAGAAACAGTTCCTCGCCGAGGCCAACCAGGTGGCGCGGCTGTACCAGGCCATCCTGCCCGATGCCACTGCTTTCCACCTGGCCGCGAACACGGTGTTGATCAGCTTCCTCGCCGCGAAAATCCGTTCGCTGGAGCCACCGGCCGACATCGCGGCGGTAATGAGTGATGTGGAAGCCTTGCTCAACGATTCCATCGCCACCGAGGGTTACCGCATCGGTGCCACACCGCACCCGGACCCGCTGCTCAATCTCTCGGAAATCGACTTCGCGGCCCTGGAGCAGCGCTTCGCCGCAAAGGAGCAGCATAGCGAGGCGGAGAAGCTGAAACGCCTGATTGCCTTCAACCTCGCCCGTCTGGTGAAAGCCAACCGCAGCCGCATCGACTTCCTGGAGAAGTTCCAGGCGCTGATCGACGAATACAACGCCGGCAGCCGCAACATCGAATCCTTCTTCAAGGAACTGGTGGCCTTCGCCCAGGGCTTGAGCGCCGAGGAACAGCGCGGCATGGCGGAGAAATTGAGCGAAGAGGAGCTGGCGATCTTCGACATCCTCACCCGCCCGGAACCGCCCTTGAGCGAGGCCGAACGCGAGGCCGTGAAGTTGGTGGCCCGCGACCTGCTGGCCAAGCTCAAGGCCGAGCGCCTGGTGATCGACTGGCGGCAAAAGTTGCAAGCCCGCGCGGCGGTGCAACAGACCATCGCCGAGTTCTATCGCCGGTTGCCGTCACCGGCGTACAGCCGCGATCTGATCAAACAGAAGCGCGAGCAGACGTTTGGGCATCTCTACGACCGCTATGCGGGGACGGGGCAGTTGTAGCGCCGGCTTCCAGCCGGCTTACTTCAAAGACGCCGGCAGGGATGCCGGCGCTACACGGCCAAGGTGGCGCTTGAGCCTGACTTGATGCAGGCTTCGCGCGTTCTCCAACAGGAGTTGTTCATGAACCTTGAAACCGCAGCCCACCCGGAAGGCCTGCGCCGCGTCGCCATCGACCCGATCTCGCGCGTTGAAGGCCACGGCAAGGTCACCTTGTTGCTGGATGAAGAGGATCACATCCAGCAGGCGCGCCTGCACATCGTGGAATTCCGTGGTTTCGAGAAGTTCATCCAGGGCCGGCCGTACTGGGAAGTGCCGGTGATGGTGCAACGGCTGTGTGGCATCTGCCCGGTATCGCACCATCTTGCCGCGTCCAAGGCGCTCGATCAGATCGTCGGCGCGCACCAGCTCACCCCCACCGCGGAGAAACTGCGCCGGCTGATGCACTACGGCCAGATATTGCAATCGCACGCGCTGCATTTTTTCCATCTGTCCTCGCCCGATCTCTTGTTCGGTTTCGACTCCGAGGTGGCCAAACGCAATATCGTTGGCGTCGCCGCCGCCTATCCCGAGGTGGCGCGCCAGGGCGTGCTGCTGCGCAAATACGGCCAGGAAGTGATCCGCCATACCGCCGGCAAACGGATACATGGCACCGGCTCGGTGCCGGGCGGGGTGAACAAGAATCTCGCTCTTGCCGAGCGCGACGCGTTGTTGAAGGACATCTATCAGATCATCGGCTGGAGCCTTGAGGCGGTGCATATGGCGCGCGCGCTGTTCGAGCAGAACCTGGAACAGTACAACGCCTTCGGCCGTTTCCGCACCCACACTCTCTCCCTGATCCGCGCCGACGGGGCGATGGATCTCTACCACGGTGGCCTGCGCGCACGCGCGGCTGGAAACAACGGGGACGGCAAGACGATCTTCGACCACGTCGATTACAACCACTACTGGGAACACATCCTGGAAGAGGTGAAGCCTTGGTCGTACATGAAATTCCCCTTCCTGCGCGCGCTCGGGCCGGAGGCGGGCTGGTATCGGGTCGGCCCGCTGACCCGCGTCACCCAGTGCGATTTCATTCCCACCCCGCTGGCCGAGCGCGAGCGCCAGGCATTCCTGGCTTTCGACGGCGGCCGCGTTACCGGCGCCACCCTGGCCTACCACTGGGCGCGCATGATCGAAATGCTGCACGCCGCCGAGGCGATCAAGGAGTTGCTGCATGACGCCGATTTGCAGGGCGACGAACTGGTGGTCGCAGAAAAAGACCGGGGCGAACGCCAGGATCGCGGCATCGGCATGATCGAAGCGCCGCGCGGTACCCTGATCCACCATTACCGGGTCGATGAAAACGACCAGGTGATCCGCGCCAACCTGATCGTTGCCACCACCCACAACAACCAGGCCATGAATGAGGCCGTGCGCCAGGTGGCGCGGCAGTATCTGGACGGCCGCAAATTGACCGAAGGCCTGCTCAACCACATCGAAGTCGCCATCCGCGCCTTCGATCCCTGCCTGTCCTGCGCCACCCATGCCCTCGGCAAGATGCCCTTGCAGGTGGCATTGCTGGACGCGGAAGGGCAGGAGATCGACCGGATGCTGCGCGGAGCCTGTAGCGCCGGCGTACCCGCAAGGAGTGGGCCGTGGTTGTAATGTCGCCCAAACCCCGGCGGCAACAACCACGCTCTCTCGCCGGCTGCGTAGGGCTAATCAGATGAACCAAGCCGGCGAGACGCCGGCGCTACTGATCATCGGCATCGGCAACCCCAGCCGGGGTGACGATGCGCTCGGGCCGCTGCTGATCGAGCGCCTGGAAGCGCTCCAGCTTCCCGATGTGGAGTTGCTCACCGACTTTCAGCTCCAGGTGGAATACGTTCTGGATTTGCGGGGCCGGCGCGAGGTCGTGTTTGTCGATGCCAGCCTGGATGCGCCGGCACCATTCACTTTCGCGCCCGTCGTGGCGCTGGAAGATGCCAGTTACAGCAGTCATGAACTCTCACCGGGTGCCGTTCTGCACGTCTATCACAAGCTGTTCGGCGAGCCACCGCCGGCCTTTGTCTTGGCGCTGCGCGGCGAGGCATTCGAACTGGGCGAGGGCTTGAGCGAGGCGGCGAGTGCCCATCTGGAAGCCGCGCTGGATTTCATCGCACAGCGTTTTTCCGACACCTGCCCCTGAAATGCCGGCACAATCACCCCGCCTGTACTGCTGATAGTGCATAAGCGATTGTTAATATTGTATTTTCCGGATAACAGGAGACCAGAATGAAAGCTCACCGTCTATCCCTCGCCGTCGTGCTGACGGCATTCAGCGCGGGCGGTTTCGCCGCCGACGCGCCCACCCCGGCCAACGCAGCCGCCATGCCGGGCGGCACCCAGGAGTGGATCGCCTATCTGGCCGATTTCACCCGCAACGGTGACATGCTGGCCGACCCGAAGAAGTTTCTGGCCGCGCTGTCGGTGGTGTCCGAGCCGCAATTCCTGCTCGACGCGGCCCGCGCCATGATGGAGCCCAATCTCTACATGCAATCCACCGCCAGCCTGATGGACCCGCGCGCCTATGGCAACTTCGCCCGCGCGATGGATCCGGCGGTGATGGCGGCCTGGACTCAGGCGATGATGGACCCGCAATTTCTGGCCGCGACCCAGACCGTGGTGGCGGATCCCGGCAAGCTGATGCGTTGGGTGATGGCGCCGCTCGACCCGAAGCTGCTGGCCCTGGCCGCCAATGCGCTGAACCCCAACGTCTATCTGCGTTGGGCTACCGCGCCCACAGACCCGCGCGCGGCCAACATGGCCACGACCACGATGAACCCCAACTGGTATGGCGCCTGGCTGGGCGGCATGGCCAATCCGCAGTCCTATGGCCCGACGATGGCCCCCCTACTCCGCGCGCCTTATGGCATGCAGCCGATTCCCATGATTCCGTTCCCGATGCCGCAGCAAGCCAGATAAATCTTGCGTGAAACGAAAAAGGCGGCCTCGGCCGCCTTTTTCGTTGGGGTTGGGTCAAGACCCGCGTCAGTCACGCTCACCCATAAAGGCCATGAGCAATTGCAGCAGGTTGACGAAGAGGTTGTAGATGTCCAGGTAGATCGCCAGCGTCGCCATCACGTAGTTGGTCTCGCCACCATTCACCACCCGGCTCACATCAAACAGCAGGAAGCCGGAGAAGAGCAGCACGGCAACGGCCGACAGGGTCAGCGCCAAGGCTGGAATCTGGAAGAAGATATTCGCCAGGCTGGCCAGAATCAGCAGGACGATACCCACCATCAGGAATTTCCCAAGGAAGCTGAAATCCTTTTTGGTGGTGGTGGCGATGCCGGCCAGGGTCAGAAAGATCGCGCCCGTGCCCCCCGCCGCCAGGCCAACAATCTGGCCGCCGTTGGAGAAGCCGGCCGCCACTTGCAGAATCGGCCCCAGCATCACGCCCATGAAACCGGTGAGAACCAGCAGCAGCACCACGCCGAGTCCGCTGTCGCGGCTGGCGTTGATACCGTAGAACAGCCCCATCATCACCGCCAGCATGCCGATGGCGAACATGAATGGATGCTGCGCGGCGAGGGCGAAATTCAGGCTCATGCCGAAGTACGCCCCGATCACCGTCGGGATCATGGTCAGGCCCAGCATCATGTAGGTGTTGCGCAGCACCTTGTTGGTCTGCTCTACGGCGATCGTGCCGTCCATACGCACAACGTTGTCGAATTGGCTTTGCATCGTGGAATCTCCACAGGTTGGAAACGGGGGTAAGACTAAGGGCGGACGGCAAGAGTTTCAATGGCTTGATGGTGACGCTTTTATCCGCTCCTGTAGAATGCCCGCTTTTCGTGCAACTCCTTCAATCATGGCGTTAATTGTCCAGAAATACGGCGGCACCTCGGTGGGTTCAATCGAGCGTATTCGCAACGTCGCGGAGCGCGTCGCCAAATTCAAGATGCTTGGGGCTAAGGTCGTGGTGGTGGTCTCCGCCATGTCCGGCGAGACCAACCGCCTCATCGCCCTGGCCCGGCAGATTCAGAAAGAACCCGATCCACGTGAACTGGACGTGCTCATTTCCACCGGCGAGCAGGTCACCATCGCCCTACTGGCCATGGCCCTGAAAGACCTCGGCCTGAAAGCCAGGAGCTACACCGGTTCGCAGGTGCGCATCGTCACCGACAACGCCCACACCAAGGCGCGCATCCTCTCCATCGACGAGGAGCGCGTGCGCGCCGATCTCGACAGCGGGCATGTGGTCGTGGTCGCGGGGTTCCAGGGCGTGGACGAGAACGGCAACATCACCACCCTCGGCCGCGGCGGCAGCGACACCACCGGCGTAGCCCTGGCTGCCGCGCTGAGGGCCGACGAGTGCCAGATCTACACCGATGTCGACGGGGTCTACACCACTGACCCGCGCATCGTCCCGGAAGCCCGCAAGCTGGATACCATCACCTTCGAGGAAATGCTGGAACTTGCCAGCCTCGGCTCCAAGGTGCTGCAAATCCGCTCGGTGGAATTCGCCGGCAAATACAAAGTGAAACTGCGTGTGCTCTCCAGCTTCCAGGAAGAAAGCGAGGGCACCTTGATCACCTTCGAGGAAGACAGCATGGAACAACCCATCATTTCCGGCATCGCCTTCAGTCGCGATGAAGCCAAACTCACCGTTCTGGGCGTGCCCGACAAACCCGGCATCGCCGCCCTCATTCTCGGCTCGGTGGCGGATGCCAATATCGACATCGACATGATCGTGCAGAACGTCGGCGCCAATAACACCACCGACTTCACCTTCACCGTGCACCGTAACGAGTTCAAGAAAGCGATGGATGTCCTGAACCAGGTGAAAGATCAGATTGGCGCCCGCGAAGTCACTGGCGACGACAAGATCGCCAAGGTCTCCCTGGTCGGGGTAGGCATGCGTACCCATGCCGGCGTGGCGAGCAAGATGTTCCGGGCGCTCGCCGCCGAGAACATCAATCTGCAGATGATCTCCACCTCCGAAATCAAGATTTCCGTGGTGGTGGAAGACAAATACATGGAACTTGCCGTGCGCGCCCTGCACCAGGCATTCGAGCTGGACAAAACCGCTGCCTGAGCGTTCCGACGTTGCTTTAGCGAAGCCGCGCGGGTATTCTTGCCCGGCTTTTTTCGGCCTCGGCCGGGTTGAGCTTGGAGACGTGGCCGAGAGGTCGAAGGCACTCCCCTGCTAAGGGAGCATCCGGTCAAAAACTGGATCAAGGGTTCGAATCCCTTCGTCTCCGCCACCAACACCTCGCCAGCCCGCTGCCATACCGGGTTCTCAAAACCATGAAAGCAGCGCCACACCTTCCGCTCCATCAATTTCGGATGCGCTTGAGTGAGACGATGATGCTCATGGACTCCGCTGGTTCTTTCATCAGAGATTCGGTTGTGGATTCCGTCCTTGGTGACAGACGATGATTCCGTGCTTATCCGGTTGTCACAGACATCCACTAGATGTAGTGGTCCGTGATTTTGCGGCGTAGAGCTCAGCATAGGTCGGGGCGCTGACGCCGCCCGCGATGCCGAGCAGGGAGCGGAAAGCGTTGAACGGATAGAAGCGGCGGTTGAAGCGAAACGTGAACTCGTTAAGGTACGCCTGTAGGTGCTGCGGGCTGACGCCATGATGGATACCGCGCAGCCAGG
>Ga0210033_1002356_pt1 | contig 16203 bp, 26 predicted proteins | sample CryGeymeta201501_FD_185465 | JGI IMG/M metagenome (GOLD analysis project Ga0210033, IMG submission 185465) | Groundwater microbial communities from Crystal Geyser aquifers in Utah, USA - Crystal Geyser metaG 2015-01 (SPAdes) (version 2) | ecosystem: Environmental > Aquatic > Deep subsurface >... | reverse complement strand
TCCTGCATCTTGCTTGTAATATTCTCGGCATTGCTAAATCCTTCAGCAAAAAAGTAGCCTGCCCTCCCCTTTCTTTTATTTGCCAGCCGTGCAATGTCAAGATTCAAGACCTGACCCCCAACCGTTTCGTCAAAACAGCACTATTGGTTATAAGTGGTTCTTTTATCTCTCTAAGCGTTTTTTTACAAAGCTCATGATGCTGATCATCTTTGTCAAAAAGGGCAACAAATGGTCCGGTGTCCACAATTATCATGACCTGCCCCGTATCTTCTGCAATACCTCCTTACGATGATCAACGGACAGTAAACCATGACCGCTTCCTGGCACTTCACCTTCCAACTTCATATAAAAATCGTAGAAAGATGTTTTACCTTCCATATTAAGCTCTGAAAGAAATTTTTGAAGAGATTTTTTTATCACTTCTGTTTTGCTGATACGTAACAAATGAGCAGTTCGATTGACCCTTTCCTCAAGTTCTTTTTCTAATCGCAAACTTATTGGCATAACGTAACCTCCTTACCCTGTGATACAAATTGTATCACATATTACCGTGGAATTACAAATCATTCATCTAAAATATAACCGTCCCCTTTTTACTCTTCAGATGCTGGAATCTTTACCCCTGCCTTTTTTAAAATACCTGTTGGTGCAATAACCTTATTAACCTCCTCATGCCCCTCTGTCCAATCCCTGAAATCAGGATAGTCAGGAAGCCATCACATACCCAATCTTCCTTTTGCAGCCAACATTATTTCTTCTCCTTATATCCTATTTTCTTATTCTCAATCTTATCCTTATAGCAACTCAGCATCTCACCATCTCTATTTTTTATCACCCATCCATCTGACACCTTTGTTCCCCTTTAAAGTGCCATTCCATTTGTTACAAAGGATATAAACATAAAATTTCTTCATTCAACATCTCTGGATTCCTGCCGGAGTTTATCCCGTACTTGTTACGGGGCAGGAATGACGAAACTAACGAAACTAATGTATCAGTTTTTCATCAAAGAAATAATTGGTCAGTTTAACATATGCAATAATGATTTTTACAAATAGCGCATAAATGTTATTTCCGTAACCCCCACACCAAAAAAATTTGACATTGTCGTTCATATTCTGATAAAGTGCAACTATGATCCATGAAGATAGAAGGAAAGAACTTGGCAAGATGCTCATGGATATTGCAAAGTATCTTGCTACAGTTGGTTTCATCGGGAGCTTGTTAACGGATAAGCTCAGCGTTGCGGCTGGTATCAGTATATTTGCAGCAGTTATTGCACTCGTTGTTATATCATTTTACACAATACCCCCCAAGAAAGGAGACAGATAATCATGACAGCATTTTATATTATACTTGCAGGTGTGCTGCTTGTCGCACTATTTGCGTTAATTGTCTCTTATAGAGAAGACCATCCAAGAAAATCATCATGAGGAGTCATGGTTCGCGGTTCCCATGAGCCATCAGTTATAAGCTATCAACTTATTATCTTCTAACATGTTAAAAGGCCCCTTCATACTCTATCCTCGCTGGCCTTGTCACAATAACTCCATAATACTTTATCCTTTAATTGTCAATTGTCCAGATGTGACCTCTTTGATACCTTCATGGAGGAGATATCAAAAATAAAGACGTGTCCCCTCGATTTGTTACCTATACCAAAGCGACTTCAGGTTCAATGAGCCTTGACGTAACTGGTTTTAACCCCTTTACCTTCACATAGACAACAACCTGACCCGGTTCTCTCTGTCTATCAGCTAATTCCCTACTCCATCTATTATATTCCTCGTCCCCCTCAACTTGTAAAACAATCTGGGCATTTCGTGGAATTTTCGCAGCAAATTCAGGATGCTCTACAACATAACGATCAAACTCTGTAACCAGTATGCTATGTTTTTTCTCTAAAACATCTATCATCTATTTACCCTCCAGAAAAGCCTTTTGATAAGCTTTCCAATTTTCTTTTATGTCCTCGTCCGCCAATGTTAATGCTTCGTTAAGTTTTAAATTGAGCTCCTTTTTAACCTTTCTTCCATCAAGATAGTATCTATCTATGTGGGCAAAGCCATGGGCAGAATCATAACGAATTACCTCTCGCCACTGGTCATTAACATATACTTCCAATTGAACAGTAAAGCCAGTAACTTTCCCTCTATCAGTTTCATGGCGGTGCCTTTTACGAGCATTCTTTCCTAACGGGATTACATATTCGGTGACGGTCAATTACCCTTACCCTTTCAATCTGCCCATTTTTCTATCCAAATTATACCATACAGGAGAAGTTCTACCGCAGTAAATCTAAGGTTGTCCCCCACTTTGTAAGCGGCTTAATTTGTCAAATGTGGAGACCTGACCCTGATTCTTTTATCCAAGTGTTTTGTGTATTTCAATTGCTGCACCAATTATCTTTTCTGTTATTTGATTAATTTCCATACTCAGCGCCTCTGCGTCTCTGCGGTTAGCTGAACTTTTACTATGTTGTTTAAAAACATTAGTCAGTCTTACTTTTCCCCACACGATTTCTGCCATACTCTATGGTATGGCTTGTGAAACATGAAATCAATAATTAAGTATGGTGTCCCCTGAATTCCCGAAATTACTCAAGAAGTTACAAGCTCTCTTACATGCGTAATGTCCCTGTTGCTTACAGCACGCACATGTGATGCCGGCAGCGTAACAACAGCAACTGTTTCCCCATCAAGTGTCATAAATTCTACCTCAAATGCTTCGCCATATCGGTATACATGAACAACAGTCCCTACATCACCAGCATGAAGTCCCTCATCGGGAATATCTTTAAGCAAAACAATCCGATCATGTTCTTTTATCATTATTCTTTCCTCCTAACAGGATATGCCGTTATTAATCTTGGCTTGGTACATCCTTCCTCCACTATCCAGACCGTCCTTATATTGGGATTACTGCCATTTGGTGTTTCAATTGGCCCCTCAATACAATAACGAACGCCATACTCTGATTTCACTGTTTTAACCACAGGATAAATTATTCCATGTTTACGTAAAGATTCAGCCAATACGTCCCATTGTTTTACTGTAAAACCAGACTTGATAAAGAAGACTGCTTTTGCTCTTCCATCAGGATGTGATTCGGATAACAGATATTTAATAATTTTCTCATGGCCTACTTGAGCTTTGTCCGCATTTGGCAGAAAATTTATATTCATTTCCAGAATCTGATATCCCTCGCCACTTTATCCAGCGTCAAAAATATTATAACTCAAGAGTGTCAGTCTTCATAGTGCGGAATTTAGGCATTTTAAAAATTGTATTGTTAAGGCCAACCCTGTCAGGCCAATATAAAACATGCCCCTGGAGGTCAGCTTCACCAGCACTTTATATAATCCAATGATTTGCAATGCAAAGGCATAGCTCTTCTCTTTTATCAAACTCTGCTTCATGCTTTAATTTCCCTTCTTTCACTCAAAACTTATAACTCAAAACTCAAAACTGTTTTCACCAATCCGTGTAATCTGCGTAATCTGTGGATGCTATCCCTTAAATTTCCCCTTGATGTTACATGTTAAAAGGCCCCTTCATACTCTATCCTCGCTGGCCTTGTCACAATAACTCCATAATACTTTATCCTTTAATTGTCAATTGTCCAGATGTGACCCCTTTGATACCTTTATTAGGCTAAGTTAAGCAACAACCTTTTCCTTCACGATACTAAAGTCAATAAATTCGAGTGGGTCTTTTGTCGTTCTTTTTCCTGCATCGAGTATCTCAATTGAGATAATTCTACCGTCTTTTGCATAATCAACAATAACCCCATCGAATTCGACTGATTCAGCTATGGTCTCTTCTGAAACAAACTCAATATTTAACAGGTCATGTGCTGGGTCATATTCTATTCTCATCTTCTCCTCCCTTCCAATATCGTTCTATCTGTGAGGTTAAATATGCTGTTACAACTTCATACATATCCTCTCTTTCTTCATAAATTACCCTGAGAAGATATTCTTTGCCTTCAACTATATATCTTCTCTGTGCAACTTTTCGACCACCATATCCAGAAACGATCTGTCCAGGTGAATATACTGTTTCCTCTATCCAATTTTGTGGGATACCTCTTTTCCCTGACTTTTTCTGAGCAAGTGGAATAATATTAATCTTCTTCATCTTCTATAATCTACCAGATGGTTACGATTTTCACAATATTAACCATAGTCTGCTGGGTTATAGGCTTGTTAACCTGCCATTTCTTGAGTCCTTGTTGTACAAAGGGAGAGATAATAAATCGAAATCACTTAGCCTTGATTATTCATAAGATTGCATCTGTCAGCACCCATATAATTTATGAATTAAGTGGGTTAGGAAATTGAAGAAAAAAATATAGAAAGTGTCCCAAATGAGAAAAATATTCTCATAGGAAAGTCTTAAGGGTCTTGTCATGGAGAAATTATCACAAAAATATCAAAATGTCGAATGTTGAGACCTGACCCCTTTTACCTACTGTTTCATATTTGCAGAATTAATATTACACTATCGTATAAGACGTGTTTCAATCCGTGTAATCTGCGTAATCTGTGGATGCTAGCCCTTAAATTTCCCCTTGATGTTACATGTTAAAAGGCCCCTTCATACTCTATCCTCGCTGGCCTTGTCACAATAACTCCATAATACTTTATCCTTTAATTGTCAATTGTCCAGATGTGACCCCTTTGATACCTTTTTTGTCCAGATGTGACCCCTTTGATACCTTTTTTAAATAGAAACACTTCAGTCATCTCCAATCAAATCTCATTCTTCATCAATTCGGAACGATTATGAATCATATGTTGTTAGTGTCGGACACCTTCTGATTTCAAGGTCTTAAAGAATGTCAAAAAAAGTATTTTTAAATCAAATAAGAAAGACCGATTCTCTAAATAATACTCGTCAAATTCTACTTTTACGGGTATTGAAAGGTCGTCTCTGCCATTCACCTGCGCCCAGCCGGTAATCCCAGGAATGATTTTGTGTATCTCTTTTTGAGTCCTTAAAGCAATCAAATCGTCCTCATTATATAATACAGGTCTTGGTCCTACCAGGCTCATATCACCTTTTAAAACATTCCATAATTGCGGCAGTTCATCCAGACTGAATCTTCTTAGAAGTGGTCCAATAGGCGTAAGGCATTTATCGGGATTCTCCAAAAGGTGTGTGGCAACAGGAGGTGTATCTATCCGCATCGTCCTGAATTTCGCCATCTTAAAAATCCTGTTGTCCACCCCCACCCGATCGGACCAGTACAACGCAGGCCCCTTAGACGTAACCCTGATCAAAATGGCAATCAACAGGATGGGAACCAACAAGACCGGAACCAAGCAAAGGGAAATAAATAAATCAAATATCCGTTTCATGCCCGCATCTCTCGGATCGTCTCTTCCCGACTGGCCTTACTTCACTTACCAACTCAACTCCGATCAATCTGGAAGCGACTTTTGGAGCTACCTGCTTTACCTTCACATAAAGCACCTTTCCACCCTCACTTTCAATATCCTTGGCCATCCTCAAGTTGAAATCTCTTAATTTGGCATCAAATTCTGGCAGGAAAACAACTACTTTCTCTTCTGCAAGAAGGTCATCCATCTCAGGGTGTTCCAAAACATATTTACTAAACTCTATGCTCAGTTCAGAATTCCCGGTAAAGAACTCATCTTTTTGTGCTTCCATCTCTAACACCTCTTAAAAATTGTTGTTTATAGATTCTCCAGTTAGATTTGTTTTAACATTTCAACATACCACTGATAAGTCCTTTTAATCCCCTCTCTAAGACCAGTTTTAGCCTGCCATCCTAATGAACTTAATTTGCTCACATCCAGAAGTTTTCTCGGTGTACCATCTGGTTTAGAGGTGTCAAACACAATCTCTCCATTATAATCAACGATTTCTTTGACCATTAAGGCCAACTCTCTTATAGAAATATCCTTACCTACACCTATATTGATAATTTCAGGGCTATTATTATAATTATTCATGAGAAAAATACAGGCATCTGCTAAGTCGTCTACATAGAGAAACTCCCTTCGTGGAGACCCTGTACCCCAAACCACAACCTCTTTTTGACCCGCAACCTTAGCCTCGTGGAATTTTCTGATAAGCGCTGGTAAAACATGTGCGTTCTGTATATCAAAATTATCGTTTGGTCCATATAGATTAGTAGGCATTACCGAAATAAAATTAGCCCCGTATTGTCGGTTATAGGCCTGGCACATCTTTATCCCAGCAATCTTTGCAATGGCATAAGGTTCATTGGTCGGTTCTAAGTATCCTGAAAGCAAATAATCCTCCTTCATTGGCTGTGGACAATCACGTGGATAGATGCAGGAGCTTCCGAGGAATAAAACTTTTTTTACTCCAAAAAGATAAGAGCTATGAATAACATTTGATTGAACCACGATATTGCTATAAATGAATTCGGCAGGATAGGTGTTGTTGGCGAGGATACCTCCTACCTTGGCTGCCGCCAAAAAGACATACTCCGGATGCTCTCTTTTAAAGAAGTCTTCAACTTCCGTCTGTCGGGTAAGATCAAGTTCAGCATGGGTACGGACAATAAGATTCATATAACCCGGTTCCGTAAGCCTACGAACCAGGGCAGAGCCTACAAGACCCCTGTGACCTGCAATATATATCTTTGAGTCTTTCTCCATCATCAATGCTTACCTCTTATCGCCTTGTTAGCTTGTTATTAGTCCAGTGGATACCCTTGTCATTCAGAATTTTGATACCTTCTCCTACAGGACTTATGCCTAAAAATTCCATATCATAATCAACCATTATCTTGACAAGGTCTTTAAAGTTTATTCTTGGTTTCCATCCAAGCCTTCCTCTTGCTTTTGATGGATCTGAAAGCAGAAATTCTACCTCTGTAGGCCTGAAATATCTTGGATCAATTTCCACGTGCTCCTTCCAATCAAGCCCAGCATATGAAAAAGCCTCCCCCAAAAACTCCTTCACTGAGTGACTCTCTCCTGTCCCAATAACGAAATCATCAGGCCCATCCTGCTGTAGCATCAGCCACATAGCCTCCACATAATCAGGTGCATAGCCCCAATCCCTTTTTGCCTCCAGATTACCCAGAAAAAGTTTACTCTGTAATCCTGCCTTGATTCTGGCGATAGCCCTTGTAATCTTTCTTGTGACAAATGTCTCACCACGCCTTGGTGATTCATGGTTAAAAAGGATACCATTGGCAGCAAACATACCATAACCTTCCCTGTAATTCCTTACCATCCAGTATGCATAAACCTTGGCCACCGCATAAGGGCTTCTTGGTCTAAAAGGAGTTTCTTCGCCCTGGGGAGCAGGGGCATCACCAAACATCTCGCTACTACTTGCCTGATAAAACCTGGTCTTAATTCCGCTTCTCCTTATTGCCTCAAGAAGCCTTGTTGTACCAAGAGCTGTAATATCACCTGTATATTCAGGCATATCAAAACTTACCCTTACATGGCTCTGCGCACCTAAATGATAAATCTCATCAGGCTGGATATTATAGATAATGTTGCTCAATTGACCTCCATCGTTTAAGTCCCCGTAATGTAGAAAAAGTTTTGTGCCAGCCTCATGTGGATCTACATATATATGGTCAATCCTGCCTGTATTAAAGGTACTCGACCTTCTAATAAGACCGTGCACCTCATAGCCCTTTGACAATAAAAACTCGGCCAGATATGAGCCGTCCTGCCCAGTGATTCCTGTTATCAATGCTTTCTTATCCACTTGGCCCCCTATGCTACCCTCTTCGAAGGAACTGAGGGATTTTAATGATATGTTTTAAAAAAATGATACAGACCCCCATTCAACCCATTTACCTTCCACAAGGGTTGACAGCTTAATAGCTAAATGTCAAGTTTCAAATGAATAGTTCTCTCCGCTCTTTGGTATAATCCCCTTCACCTGGTTCATAAAGTAAATAAACTTGGTTGCCACAGCATGCCCTAGCTCCTTTATCAGGGCATTCCATCCTTTGGCCTTTGTTTCAGCTAAAGTGATTCCCATCCTTCTTATTTCACCTCCAAACTAACGAGCTCAATTAAACTTATGATACTGACTTTTATAAAATTACAAGGGTCTTGTATCAGTTTAGTTTTTCCAGAAACTTACAAATCTTCAGGTTCAGTTATGGAAATAAAACCTGATGCCCTCTTTTTCAACTCATTATCTCTGGAAATAAATACCTCTGAAAAATCTCTTGCAGTTGAAATTAAGATCGCATCTATGGGCAAAAGTTTTGTTTTCTTCTGGATTTCAAAAGCCTGTGCAATGTGAATTTCGTTTGGTATAATAATCTCAAGATTCTTTATTTCTCCTATCTTTTCAACATCTTTTATTATTTCGCTGTCTCTTGTCTTTGCTCTTTTTCTAAGAACAGCCAATATTTCCATAATATTTATAATGGTCGTGATTCCTTCCATATCGCCTTTTTCAATCTGGGTTAGAAGATGTTTTGTCCCTTCGTAAAAACCTTCCTCTTTTAGAAGGAAATTAAGGAAAATGTTTGAATCTAAGAAAACCCTTTTAGGCATTATTTCACTTCTCTTATTTCTTTTATCAAATCTGTGCTTGTTATGCCCTGTTTTTTCATCTCAATACCTGCATTAACATACTTTCCATCGAGTTCTTTAAGCACAGATGTCTTTTTCTTAAAGCCTTTAAACATCTCTGCAATCCGTAATAACCTATCCACAGTTATACCGCTAATCCCGACTTTTTGCATTGCACGCCTCCTTTTTCTATCAATTATACCATGAAGTTGATATCTTATCCCTTACTCCTTACTCCTTGCTTCTATCACCTCGTTCAGGCACTTCGGTTAAGACATTATTTTCGTAAAGCACATAGTCAAGACTCAAATAAGAGGGAGCGTAAATCCTGGTGGCGATAAACTCAATAAATGCTGTGTACATTCCGCGGCCCTTGGCGCCTTCAACATTTTAGGATTCTGATAACATCTTTTGAAGAAAGTATCGGGAGTTTTGGCATCAACCCACCAGTTCAAAGCTGGCAGTAAATTTCTCTTTTGTTGTGAGACTTTCTTCGACGTCTTCCATTAGATTAAGTTCTCTGGCGTTTTCAATATAAAGTTCTACAGATTCTTTTAGATTGTTAACAGCCTCTTCAAATGTATCTCCACAACTTGCCACGCCTAATTCAGGGCATTTAGACACATAATCCTTTTCTTCTTTCCAGACAACCGCAGTATATTCCAATGTCTTCATGGTTCTCCTTTCTCTCTTTTTGTTTTAATTTTACCAGACACACCTTTTTCAAACAAGCCTCAATCTAAAACAACGAGAACTAATTTTTCCTTGTGATAAAGAGGTTTCCAAGAACTAAAACATCCACCTTCGTTCTCAAAAAGCAGTCCAATGCTTCTTGAGGGGTACACACAATAGGTTCATTTTCATTAAAGGATGTATTTAAGACTACAGGTACACCTGTAATTAATGCCTTCTTCAAATCCTCCCCCTTTCTTTATTTATCACTTTTATTTTCAGGTTTATAAATTCCTTAAGAACCTCGAAGGCGAATTCTGGTGTTATCATTCGGGGTCATGCTTAAGACCATCCGTTTCAGCCCCTCCCTCAGGGTATGGGGTGGTTTGAAACCCATCTCTTCAATGGCCTTTGTGGAGACTGTGGTATTTGCACAAAATTTCCTGATCCGTATACTGCTGATGGGGTATCTCTTCCCTGTAATACTTGAAAGGATATCAAAGGAGTATCCTCCAATTAGTCCAATTGAATACGGAAGCCTTATCATTGGCCTGCTGTTTAACCCAAACTCCCCCCTTATAAACTCAACAAGCTCCTTTACAGCCATATCGGGCTTGTCTGCATAATTGAAGATGTGAACCCCTTCAGGGAAGTCTATCGTCTGTGCAAGAAATTTAACGATATTCCCGACATACGCCATTGATTTTCTGTTCTCACCTCTACCAACCATAACAAATTTTTTATCCGCTATCAGATTTATCAGGGTATAGATATTTCCCCTGTTTCCTTCGCCAAATATAACCGTGGGACGGACTATAACAAGTGACCTTCCATCACTGCCTGATGCCCACCTCTTGAAAACCTCCTCAGCCTGAAGCTTGCTCCTGCCATAGTCATTGAATGGTTCTACAGGGCTATTTTCGTCAGGTTCGTTTTTATTAAGGCCATACACCGCCACTGTGCTTGTAAAGATAATCCTTTTGACATTATTTAATTCTGCGGCCTCGACGATGTTTCTTGCACCCTGAACATTCACATCATAATAAAGGGTTACAGGCCTCACATCATCCCTGTGCTCTGCTGCAAGGTTAAAGACGACATCAACTTCCTTCAATGCCTCCTTCAGTGCATCCCTGTCACGCACATCTGCAATGGTAGAAAGCTCACTAAAATCAACACTCGGGTTCTTATCGAAATTCCTCACATAATAACCGAGTGTAAGCAACTCCTTTATCAGGGCAGTCCCGATAAACCCGCTTCCACCAATTACAAGGATATTCATACCTCTCTTTTAATACCTCCGAAAAGTAAAAGTCGAAGGTTTGACAGCTTAATAGCTAAATGTGATATTTCAAGACCTGACCCTACATCTTTCGATCTCCCGATTTCTCTCCTGATATTAAAGCTTTAGCTGGTCAGCAAAAATGGCCCTATTTTTTGGTCTGCTTGAGCTTCTCAATATCTTTCATTATCTCTTCAATTGTAATACCCTTGAATAGTTCTCTCCGCTCTCTGGTATAATCCCCTTCACCTGGTTCATAAAGTAAAATAAACTTGGTTGCCCCAGCATGCCCTAGCTCCTTTATCAGGGCATTCCATCCTTTGGCCTTTGTTTCAGCTAAAGTGATTCCCATCCTTCTTATTTCACCTCCAAACTAACGAGCTCAATTAAACTTATGATGCTGACTTTTATAAAATCTTTATGTCTTTCGTATAATTTTACAATATCATCATCGCATGTGACAAAATAATCTGCTCCGCATTTTTCAGCTAAGGCTATATGTAGGGCGTCGATGTCAGAAAATCCTAATTCTCTCAAAAAATTTACTCTTTCTACATCTGAGCCATCTGTCCCAACAAACTCTCGAGCTAAACTAAAATAAGAGGTAACCCGCAGCTTTCTTTGTTCATCAGGGGTTTTATTATTCTCATATATCAACGCCTCAGAGGCAACAAGGACATGAGAGCCTTTCCCCACCTTTTCCAAAAGATAAATGAATACACTTGTCTCCAATGCCACTCTCTCCTGTCCCTGATAATCAAATGGCCTGTTATAAACGCATAAATCAAGGTATAATTTTAAAACCATTCTGTCCTGCTTGCTGCTTTTCGCTTCATTGAGTTGTTAGCTAAATGGAATGTCAAGATTCAAGACCTGACCCCTCATTTGACCATGTGGTAGTCATACCAGAGGTTTAATTTTATGGCTCTCTTCTATTTAAGGATTTTCTCTATCTCAGATTCAGGTATAACAAGATTATCCCTCGATCTTATATCGTTGATTATTTCATTGAGCTCATTTAAGGTCAAAATTTGCCTTTTTACTAATGCCTTCAAGATAGCCTGGAGAGATATTATACCCACACCATTTTCTTTTGCTACCTTTTGAGCAACCTTGTCATTGGTAGCAAATAGCAGCTTTCTATTTTTTGCTATTGAGATAGCCTCCGCTTCACCTTTGCCAAGTCTCACTTTGAATTCATTGTATGGGCCGAGTTCCTCCACGGTGGGTATAATAACTGAACTATTATCTAAAATATCTTTTGGAAAATCATATCCATATTCTAACGGGATGGTAAGTTCCTCTCTTATCATTGGAGTAATATGAACCGTTCCAAAAAGTTTCTTTATTAATTCCAATCTGCTTATCTTCGCAAAAATGCTTAAGATATCGGTATCAAAAATTATCATTTCGATACCGTTAATATGAGCTTTGTCTGTTCGTCTAATTCTTCTTTAGAAATCGGAGTGGCTTTCACAGATAATCCTCTATCTTTTAAAGATTCTTTAAATTCTTCTATACATACACCAGTAATTTCAGATGCCTTAGATAAAGAGACTTCCTCATTTTCATATAGTGAAATAGCTACTTCCAATCTCAAATGAGGTCTATTTCTCAAAAGCGCTCTGCAGGCATCGTCAATCAATTCTTCTTTACTTTTGTAAAATCCTTTTTTTAATAATACATTTATTTCTTTTTCTAAAAGCTTCATCTTATTCACCTCGCGAAAATATCCTCTATATTACATTTTATCAAAAAATCTGACCAAAGTTTGAACTTTTAGATCTGCGAAACCTTTAATCCCCGGAGACCCCATTATCTCCTCTGTAACATCTCCGCCCTTAACGCGGCCCACCTCCGTTATGCGTAGTTTACCATAGATTTTTTTATTACTCTATTCTATTTTACCGCTTTTCATAATCCTCAAAGCTCTTTTTTCTCCCGCATCCATTGAATAGTCCTACTGATTCCAGTTTTAAGACCATATGGCAGAGGCGCAGCAATTCCCATAATAGGTTGAAGGTCAAAGACATATCCCGTGAGAATGTTATTAAGCCTGAAGCTGGTCAAAGGAACACCCCGCCATCCCAGGGGCTTGAGGAAATCTCCAATCCTTGCAGATGATTTCGCTATCCACAATGGCACATGCCTGATTTTCCTTGCCCCTAACTCTTTCCGAATTCCATTAGCAAACTCGTATAAATCAACTGGTGGTTTATCAGCTATATAAAAAGTCTTTTTGTCTATTTTCCCCACGGGTGCTAATAACAATTGATGAATTTCATGGACTGTGTTTTCCACATACCCCATCGACCTTTTATAATGTCCAGAGACAATATGGAAATACCAACCCTGAGCAATTGCCTTGAAAAATTTTTGTAAGGTTCGTTAAACCATGGCCCCCAAACAGAAATAGGACGAATACCTCTCAAAAAGTAGCCCGTTCCTTTTCCCCATTTTCCAATCCTCTACCAGAAAATTCTAAGAGGGACCTTTCTCTGGTAAACATTCTGGCTCTCCCGAGTTCATATTAGCTCCTTGTAGTATCTCGCCACGGTCTTAGACCCCGTCAGTCTCTCACTACCTCGCCATAACGGTTATGAGAGTATTGCCTGCGGCTAAATGAACAGCATCGGCAACCTGACACCATAAATATTTCGAGGCTCAATCCCTTCGCTTTCGCTGTGGCTCGATACCTCCCTCTTCCCGCATCGCCCAGCCTGTTACCAGACTAAACGAGGGATTAGGTGCTGGGTTGGTAGCTAACCTTTACCCAGACCAGACTCTCACTGGTAAGAGTTAATACGCTTTCTCGGCACACTCATAATCTTGTCTACCTGGATGTTTTATACGCCGTAAGAATGAAACCATTCCATGGGCTCACTTCTTTATAGGCAACGACGACATGTTTTGGTCCCAAATGGGTCTTTGGGAAAAATCTAACTGCTCGCAATTCATCAGCAATCCCCCTCAAAATCATATCTGGGTTCCGGGTTGTTTCTATAACAGCTCCTTGATTGTTTTCCATATCCAGATGCGAAATAACTATATGATCCCATCTCTCGATAGTCAATCTGATAGGTACACCATTTTTAGACCTCACAACTGCAATCATAGATATATTCAAACTGTCAGAGCACTGGTCAGTATATTGGCTTTATCAGTATATTGGCTTTATGTTAAACCATTGTTGTTAATATCTGCTTATTATTTAATAAATCAATAACTCAACAACGTCCCTTTTTCTACTTTTTCCTCATAGCTGGTATTTATGTTCTGCATGATTCTCTTAATATTGGCCTGAGGAATCTCTATCAGAAGATGATAGTGATTGTCCATCAAAACATAGGCATGAAGAAAATAGCCATAGCGCTATTTGGTTTTCTTCAATATATCTAAAAACCTTTCCTTATCCCCATCCTCAAAAAAATACCCTCTCCCTTAAATTTCCCCTGGAGGTAATATGATAGAAAGCATTAGGATACTCTACCCTCAGTTGCCTGACCATGTTTGTATGTTAATAAACCCCCGTCTATTTTGTCAACAAAACTAAACAACCCTCGACTACAAGTCGAGGGTTGTTTAGTATTCCATCAGGGCTTAAGCAACGTGTTTTTGAAGCAAAAGATTCACAAGTGTTTCAGTAGATACTCCCTGGGATCTAGCCTTTTGTCTAAGAGCCTCCAATACCGGTCCGGATATAGGCACTAAGTAGACATGGCGTCTAATTTCTACCTGAAAATCAACATCTTCCATCATATCTTCATAGTCAGTGGAATCATGATTGTCCCAGAAAGTTGCTGCCTCTGAAATGGAATCAAATGTTTCTGGTAAAGGATCTCGTTTCTTCTTTCCTCTATCTTTTTCTTTTTGCACAATTTTTCCTCTCCTTATCTGTCATGTCGCGGGCGGAAATCACAAGGGCCTCATGAGTCTCTTTATAAATAAAGAACACCGTGAGATATCTTCCCGAATCAGTTTGTCCCAAAGCCCTGTAGAGGTCTTCCCCTTTAACATGTCCTTTTGTCAAGGGGAAAGTAAAAGTGTACCAATTTCGGGAATTGAAAAGTGTACCACCCACCCCCATATTGGTTGTTCTTTAAGCAGGCAAGACGGTCATCTTTTCACCTCCTTTTGGCTGAAAAAGATTTTGGTTAAAAGCATGTTCTTTTAATCTGTAGCTGTGTCCTTTAATGTTAATGACCTTGCAGTGATGGAGGAGCCGATCGAGGATGGCGGTAGCGATGACGGGATCGCCGAAGAGTTCCTGCCAATCTGTAAAGCTTTTGTTGGATGTGATTATGGTAGAGCTATTCTCGTAGCGATAGGAGATGAACTGGAAAAAGAGATAAGCTTCACGGCTGTCAACGGGCAGATAGCCCACTTCATCCACAATGACCAGGGAGGAGTTGAGATAGGCTTTACCTTTGGACTGTGATTCCTTCAGTTTGCCAATCAGGGTATTCATGGTAGTAAAGTAGACCTTAAATCCGTGACAGCAGGCCTTTGTGGCCAGCGAGATGGCCAGATGGGTTTTCCCCACCCCGGGAGGGCCCAGGAAAATGACATTTTCATGTTTGGGGATAAAGGTCAGATCGAAGAGTTCCATGACCGCTTTTTTATCCAGTTGCGGATGAAAGGAGAAGTCATACCCCTCAATGGTTTTAGCGGTGGGCAACCCGGCCGTTTTCATGGCGGTGCTGATCCTTCTTTTTTCCTTGGCAGCCACTTCTTCTTCCAGAAGGTGGTCCAGGAAGGAGAGATAGGAGCCGTTGTTATTCTCTGATTGTGAGACAATCGTATCGAGAACCTCTGCTGCTCTGGTCAATTTCAGCCGATGGAGATTATCCTGGAGGCGTTCATAGGTTAATTGTTCCATGAGGCACCTCCTTGTACATATTTTTCGTATTCGGACAGGGGGCGATGGCTGACAACAACATATAAACTATCGTTAATCAAGCCCCGTGTGGCTTTACCCTTATGCTTGCCGTATTTACGGTTCAATTGTTCTTTGTCATGTTTAAGCTGTTCATAAATCCGGGGATCGCTGATCATATTATTTTTCGTTTCCGGTTCCCGGTAAGTGGCCAACAGTTCCTGGTCATGGTAAATGCGGATCAGATCGCCCTTGATCTTGATCATCACCTTTTTGCCGACTACATGATAAGGAACGCCATAGCGATTGCCGTTATAGGAAAGTTGGCAATCCTTATAGACCTTGCGGAAAACCTTCAGAGAGGTGTCATAGTCAACAGGAGGAAATTTCCTTAAAAAGGGGATTTCCTTTTCCCACCGCAGGTTGACGGCTTCATGATGGGTGCCGTGAATCCGCCGGTTGGCCGTTTCATTGAGCCAAACCATAATGTCTTCGTTGGCTTTCTGTATGGAACTGAATGAATATCCCCTCCAGAAACGCTCACGAATGTAGTCCATCGGTCGCTCCACTTTCCCCTTAACCCAGGGGCTATAGGGAGGAGCAACCTTGGGTTGAAAGCCATAATGATGAGCAAAATGGAGAAACTCGATATTAAAAGTGGGCCTGCCGTTATCGGCTCGGCCGATGACCACGTTTTTCATATTATCGTAGAGAATCTCAGCGGAGATACCATGAAGATAACGGAAAGCCTTGATATGACAATCCATAAAGACATCCAGGGAACAACGCTCTGCAAACTCAACGTACATGCCGCGGGAATAA
>Ga0210033_1002353_pt1 | contig 16205 bp, 12 predicted proteins | sample CryGeymeta201501_FD_185465 | JGI IMG/M metagenome (GOLD analysis project Ga0210033, IMG submission 185465) | Groundwater microbial communities from Crystal Geyser aquifers in Utah, USA - Crystal Geyser metaG 2015-01 (SPAdes) (version 2) | ecosystem: Environmental > Aquatic > Deep subsurface >... | reverse complement strand
CCTCTCCCGTAGGACGGGAGAGGGGGCCGGGGGGTGAGGGCCTCCCCCTCTCCCGTCATACGGGAGAGGGGGCCGGGGGGTGAGGGCGCTGGGGCGTGACGGGCCACAGCGAGCGAAGACGGCAGTTGTTCTGCCATCGCCAAGCTGCTACGATAGAGCATGGCTGGTCTGCGTTCGCACTGAGGTTCTCCATGAGCGTCTATACTTTCCGGCAGGCACTTCGGGTCGTGACATCCGACGCAGGTGCCTCTTCGTGGCTCTTGAGGTGGTGCATCGGCGCCACGGCGGCGATGGCCCTGGTCGCAGTGGGTTGCAACAGCGACACCGGTGCTGGCGCGGGCGGGGGCAACAACAACAACAACGGCGACACGCTGAACAACGGCGAGCCGGGTTGCCTCGACCATGACGGCGACGGGTTCGGCGACGGGTGCTCGGCGGGCGCGGACTGCGACGACGCCAACTCGGTGGTGCACGACTGCGACTGCGCCACGGGGAACTTCGCCGGATGCGCGTGCTCGGTGACGGGCAGCGAGGCGTGCTTCACGGGGCTGGCGACGCAGGAAGGCGTCGGGGCGTGCCGCGGGGGCAACCGGGATTGCAGCAACGGCCAGTGGTCGGCGTGCATCGGGGAGATCGCGCCGACGGCGGAGATCTGTGACGGGTTCGACAACGACTGCGACGGGCAAACGGATGAGGACCTGCCGCTGAACCCGTGTGGGACCTGCGATCCGCTGTGCGATGGCCAGTCTGTGGGGCCGCGCGGCGGCGAGGGCACGGGCGGCGAGGGCAGCAACGGCGGGCCGGCGACGGGCTGGGGGCTGAGCGCAGACAACGGCGACGGGCTGGTGGAGAACGATCAGGGCGGGCTCGAGCTGTCGAGCGACGATCTGAACTTCAACTTCCTGTACACGGCCAACAGCGAGGAGGGCACGGTCTCCAAGGTCGACACGCGGGACGGCAAGGAGATCGCGCGGTACGTCTCGGGCCTGTCCATCGTGGCGGGCCAGCCGGACCCGATGGCGGGGTGCAACCCGAACGACAGCAACCCGACGGGCAACTGCCCGAGCCGGACGGCGGTGGACCTGCGCGGAGACGTGTGGGTGGCCAACCGTGCGTTCAACGGGGTGGCGTCGGTGACGAAGATCTCGAACCGCGACTGCGTGGACAAGAACGGGGACGGGATCATCCAGACCTCCCACGACGCCAACGGCAACGGGCGGATCGAGCGGAACAACCCGGAGGAGTTCTACGGGGTCAACGACGAGTGCATCCTGTTCACCGTGCCGCTGGGCGGCAACGGCGGCGACCGGGCGATCCTGCGCGCGCTGGCGGTCGACCCGTTCACGCCCGAGCGCGGTTATGGCTCGGTGTGGGTGGGCGCGTGGAACCTTCAGAAGTACTACCAGCTCTCAGGCCGCGACGGCTCCCTGATCCGCGAGGTGAACGTGCCACATCGGCCGTACGGCGCGGTGATGGATCGGTTCGGGGTGCTGTGGAGCACCGACACGAGCGCGTTCGACGGGTTCCGGGGCTTGGTCAAGATCGTCTCGGAGACGGGACAGGTCAGCGGTCCGATCGCGGTGCGCGGCAACGGCTGCTCGGGCGCCTACGGCATCACGGTCGATGGCGACGACAACATCTGGCTGGGCGGCTGGAACTGTGAGCGGGCCTTCCGCTACACGCCGTCGAGCGACTCGTGGCTGACGGTGCAGTTGCCGAACAACACGGGTGTGGGCCGCGGGATCGCGGCGGACCGCAACGGCTGGGTGTACGTGGGGACGAGCTACACCTCGCAGGGCGACCCGCGCGGCTACATCACCCGGTTCCGCAAAGAGGACGGCTCGCAGATTCAGCGGTTCGACTCGGTGCCGCTCAACGGCGTTGGCACGATCGGTGTCGGGCTTGATTATCAGGATCGGGTGTGGGGCGTGAACCAGATCTCGGGCAACGCCACGCGGCTGGACCCGACGACGGGCGAGATCACGGTCTTCCCGGTGGGTCCGGGGCCGTACACCTACTCGGACTTCACCGGCTACCAACTCCGCTCGTTCACCGCACCCCAGGGCACCTACCGGCGCGTGTTCGCCGCGTGCCCGATGAAGGATTACGCGACCTGGGAGAAGGTCATCTGGACGGCCGATCAGCCGCCCGGAACGACCGTGAGCGTGCGCGTCAAGAGCGTGTACAACCTGGCGGACCTGATCTCTGCGGAGCAGTTCGGTCCGTTCGACAGCAGCCCGGCTGAGCTGGCCGCGGCGGGCGTGCCGGACGGCAAGTACCTCGAGGTGGAGGTCATCATGACCTCGGACACGCCGGGCCTGACGCCTACGCTGTGGGGTCTGGACGTGGTCTGGACCTGCCCGCCGGTGCTCTGAGCCGACCGGGGGCGCGGCGTCCGCCCACAAGCGCCCTTTGTTTGAACGTTCGGATCGATGGACTGTCGGGCGCATCGAGCGCCCGGCGGTCGCTGTGAACCCCCTTCACTCCCATGAATCATCGTTGCAGATTTGCGGCCAGGCCCCTATGCTGCGACGAGACGTCGGAATGTGCCCCGGTCGCCGGGGGCCCCACCTTGCAGTGAACAAAGCCATGAAAACCGCACATCGCGCCCTCAGGACCCTGTTCGCCGGACTCAGCGCGCTGACGCTGCTGAGCGTCGCGTCTGTGGCCTCGGCCCAGATCGCCCCACGTGTGCTCGTGCTGTTCGACACGAGCGGCTCGATGTTGTGGTCGCCGGACAGCCTCGCCACGCACGGCGACGGCAGCGTGGACCATCCGGGTCTGGACGTGAACGGCGACGGGCAGCCGAACGACTCCAAGATGTTCATCGCCAAGGAGGCAGTCCGGGACATCCTGTTGGAGGCGGGGGCCGAGGTGGAGTTCGGCCTGATGCGGTTCCACCAGACCGAGGGGGTGAACATCCTCGACGAGGGCCCGGACGCGACCCGCTACCGCGAGCCGATCAACTACTCGGGGTGGTCGGCGTGCGACGCGAACACAGGCGGCGCCGACCTGCTGGTGCCGGTCTCGGCCACCAGCCGAAGCGCCATCCTGCAGTGGATGGATGGCGTGGAGACCTTCCCGACGAACAAGGAGCTCCGCGGGACAGGCTGGACGCCGCTGGCGGAGAGCCTGGATGACGCGCGGGCGCAGATGAGCAGCGCGGTGATCGGCAACGACGGCCAGCGCAGCTGCCGCAACTACTATGTGATCATGCTGACGGACGGCAACCGCGAGTGCCCGACGGGCACCCCCGCCCAGGACGAGGTCGCCGCGGCGGCCAGGCTCCGGACGATCAGCGTGGGTGGGCAGAACTACGACGTCAAGACGTTCGTGATCGGGTTTGGCCAGGGCGTGAACAACTCGGCGCGCCTGAACGAGATGGCGCGCGCGGGCGGCACGGCGGTCAACGCCCAGGGCGCGATCGACCTGGTGAACGGGTCGGCCCTCTTCGCGACGGATCGGGCGCGGCTGCGCGCGATGTTGCAGAACGTGCTCGTGGCGATCAGCCCCGAGGAGATCTGCGATGGTCGCGACAACGACTGTGACGACCAGATCGACGAGGGCTTCGACACGGTCGGAGACACCTGCGAGGCGGGCGTGGGCACGTGCCGTCGGACGGGCAGCATCATCTGCGCGCCGTCTGGGACGACGGCGGTGTGCAGCGTCGAGCCCGGGCCGCGCGGCACCGAGGTGTGCGACGGGGTGGACAACGACTGCGACGGGCTGGTCGATGAGAACGGCGTGAACGCCTGCGGCACCTGCGGTCCGGAGCCGGTCGAGCTGTGCAACGGCGTGGACGACGACTGCGACGGCGACATCGACGAGGGCGTCCTGAACGCGTGCGGCCGCTGCGGCGCGGTCCCGGTGGAGGTCTGCAACGGCGTGGACGACGACTGCGACGGCGAGTTCGACGAGGGCGTCAAGAACGCCTGCGGCGGCTGTGGCCCGAACCCGGTGGAGGTCTGCGACGGCGTCGACAACGACTGTGACCTCCAGATCGACGAGGGCTTCAACACCCAGTGCGGCAACTGCCAGCCGACCAACGGCGGCGTCGAGGTCTGCGACGGCGTCGACAACGACTGCGACGCAATGATCGACGAGGGCGTGCGCAACGCCTGCGGCACCTGCGGCAACGTGCCGACCGAGAGCTGCAACGGCCGCGACGACGACTGCGACGGCGAGATCGACGAGGGCGTCACGAACGCCTGCGGCACCTGCGGCGCGGTCCCGGTGGAGGTCTGCGACGAGCTCGACAACGACTGCGACGGCCAGATCGACGAGGGTGTCCGCAACGCCTGCGGTCGGTGTGGCGCTCTGCCGGTGGAGGTCTGCGACAACGTCGACAACGACTGCGACGGCCAGATCGACGAGGTGGTCACCTGCCCCGGGGACGGTCAGGCGTGCGTCAACGGCGAGTGCGGCGAGCCCTGCCAGCAGGGCGAGTGCTTCGGCGGCAAGATCTGCTCGGTGCAGGGCAACGTCTGCGTGAGCCCGTGCGACTCGGCGGCCTGTCCGGGCGGCCTCGTCTGCACGGCCGGCGACTGCAACGACCCCTGCGACGGCGTTCTGTGTCCGAAGGGCACCGAGTGCAGCCTCGGGCGCTGCGTCGAGGGTGGCTGCGAGCTGTTCGGCTGCGACGCTGGCACGGTGTGCCAGGAGAACGGCCAGTGCGGCCCCGATCTCTGCCTCACCACCGCCTGCGCCACGACCCAGGGCTGCCGCGACGGGATCTGCCTCGACACCTGCCTCGGCATCCGCTGCCCCGGCGGCGAGGTCTGCAGCGCGGGCCGTTGCCAGAACGACCTGTGCGCCGGGCGCGACTGCGGCTTCGGCAAGGTCTGCGAGGACGGCGGTTGCATCGAAGACCCCTGCCTCGGCGTGATCTGTGGGCCCGGCGAGGCGTGCACGACGGGCCGCTGCGTGCCCGACCCGTGCCTGCGGACGCACTGCCCGATCGGGACTGCGTGCGAGGACGGCGAGTGCGTGCTCGAGAGCGGCGGCGAAGGCGACATCGGCGGCGAGGGCGGCGACGAGGTGATCGGCGGCGAGGACAACAACGGCGACAACAACGGCACGGGCGGCGACTCGCTGGTGCCGAACGGCGGGACGAACCCGGCGGGCGAGGAGGCGTGTGCGTGCTCGACGCCCAACCGCTCGACGCCCGCGCCGCTGCTGCCGCTGCTGGCCCTGGCGCTGGGGCTGAGCGCGGTGGTGCTGCGACGGCGGTAGCGCGGGCGCAGCGGGGGGAGCCGCGACAGCCCGATGAACTTGTTTTTTCCACTCCAAGCGCGTAACTGTGGCCTGCACCGATGTCGGACCGTCCGGTCCCATCGACGCTCGGGTCGACCGGATGCGCGCCGTCTGCGTGGCTGATGCACGCGGGCTCCGGCCGCCCGGTTCGTCGGCTGAACCGCCTCCGGCGGCTCGCGATGCCCGCGTCGACGGTCCCTGCCCGCCATCGTCACAGACCCATCACCCAGGGAACACCACGCATGCGACGCGCCAAGATCGTCTGCACCATCGGACCGGCCTCCTCGCGGCCGGAGATGCTTCGGGACATGATACTCGCCGGGATGGACTGCGCCCGGCTGAACTTCTCACACGGTAGCCACGACGACCACCGGCAGGTCTACGACACGATCCGGTCGATCAGCCAGGAGGTGGGCAAGCCGGTGGCGATCCTCCAGGACCTGCAGGGGCCGAAGATCCGGGTGGGCCGCTTCGCCAGTGGCCCGATCGAGCTCGTAGCCGGCGAGCAGTTCGTGCTCTCGACGGAGTCGGACGTGCCGGGTGATGTGCACCGGGTCGGCACGACCTACGAGGACCTGCACCGGGACGTGCAGCCGGGCGACGTCCTGCTGCTGGACGACGGCCTGCTGAGGCTGCGCGCCATCGCGGTCGAGGGGCGCGAGGTGATCACGCGGGTGGAGATCGGCGGCAAGCTGTCGAACAACAAGGGGATCAACCTGCCGAACGCGGCGGTGTCGGCGCCGAGCATGTCGGACAAGGACAAGGAGGATCTGGCGTTCGGGCTGGAGCTTGGTGTGGACTACGTCGCGCTGAGCTTCGTGCGGACGGCGCTGGACATCCACATGCTGCGTGCGCTGATCGGCGACCGGGCGCGGGTGCCGCACATCATCTCCAAGATCGAGAAGCCGCAGGCCATCGAGGAGCTGGAGGACATCATCGCGGTGTCGGACGGCATCATGATCGCGCGCGGTGACCTCGGCGTGGAGCTTCCGCCCGAGCGCGTCCCGATGGCCCAGAAGCGGGCGATCGGGCTGGCGGGCGAGATGGGCTGCATCACGATCACCGCCACCCAGATGCTCGACTCGATGACGTACAACCCCCGGCCGACCCGCGCCGAGGCCTCAGACGTGGCCAACGCCATCCTGGACGGGTCCGACGCGGTGATGCTGTCCGGCGAGACGGCGACGGGCAAGTACCCGATCGAGGCCATCCAGATGATGGACCGGATCATCTGCGAGGTGGAGAGCTCAGAGGACTACCGCCAACGCACGTGGCCGGTGCTGCGCACGGCCATCCACACCTTCCCGAACGCGGTCGCGCGCGCGGTCAAGGCGGCGGCGGCGGAGCTGGACGTCACGGCGATCACGCTGTTCACCAACTCGGGGGCCACGGCGCGCAAGGTCATGTCGGTGCGGCCGACCAAGGACATCATCGCCTGCACGCCGAACCCGCTGGTGCTCAACCGCATGGCGCTCTACTGGGGCACCACGCCCCGGTTCATCCCCGAGGTGGAGGGCTTCCACGACGTGATGGAGATGGTGGAGCACATCCTGACCGAGGACCGCAAGTGCAAGCCCGGCGACGAGGTGATCATCGTCATGGGGCTGCCGATCGGCTCGGAGACGAACCTGATCAAGTTCCACCGGCTGCCCGAGCGCGGCCACGGCGGCGCGTTCCCGGTGAGCAAGTGGTGAGGCTCAGTGGGGCTGGCGCGCGGCCTCGACCATGCGGACCAGGGCGTCGTGATCGACGCCGCCCTCGACGCGACGGGCGATGTGGCCGTCGGGATCGATGATGAGCGTGGTCGGGTAGACGTCGAGCTTGTAGCGGTTGGCGACCGGATCGCTGCCCATGAGGATGGGGTAGTTGATGCCGAGGCGGCGCGAGGTGGCCTCGGCCTGTTCAGGCGCCCCGGACTCGAACACCACGCCGTAGAGCTTGACCTTGTCCCCCGAGGCCTGCACCTCGGTCCAGAAACGCGAGAACTCCTGGATCTCCTCTTTGCACGGCCCACACCACGTCGCGTAGATGTTCACCACGACCACGTTGCCCACGTCCTGGCTGATGTCCACCACCTCTCCAGACGGCGTCGGCAGCGCCAGGGGCGGGGCCACGCGGCCGGTCCAGTCCTCCTTGCCCTTGAAGCTGACGTAGAGGAAGCCGCCGGCGGCGACGAGGATGAGCGCCCAGAGGATGGCCTCTCGACCGGAAAACTTCTTCATGAGCTCCACCGTGCGGGCAGGTGCAAGGGCGCGCGCCAGCGAAGCCGCGCGCGTGTGCCGGGGTGAACAGAGCCCCGAACCTCTACGGTGCCAGGAGGGGCACCATGTGTTACAGCGCACCCGCTCACAGGGCGGCGACGCCCTGCCACTGCAGCGCGAACAGAAAGATCGTCGCGCCGACCGGGAAGGTGACCCAGAAGGCCAGCTCGCCCAGCGTCTCGCTCCAGGGCCGGTTCACGCCCCTGGAGTAGTAGACCAGCATGGCTGCGCCAGAGAACATCGCCGGGGCGATGATGAAGTACCAGACCGCCGAGAGCATTTCGAGCGCCCCCGGCCCCATCATCACCAGCCCGATCGGCAGCAGGATCGAGGCGAGCAGCGAGAAGCCGAACTCGAGCCGCGCGAGGTTGCGCACCGTGATCAGGCGACGCAAGCGCGTGGCCTTCGTCTCGGGCTCCGGCCGCCCCTGCTCAAACAGCGTGAAGGCGGACTTGAACGTCTTGAGGATGTCCACGGTGATCTCCGGGCGGGGACGGCCACGCCCGGGGCGGGGGCGGCGACGGCGACGGCGAGAGTATGGGCACGGGGGCGGCAGGGTCAATCCTGCGGGGGCCGCGCTGGCCACGATCACCCCTGACCGCGGTCAACTGCGCAGTGGCTCCCGAGCCTGCGCGCCGCCAGCAAGATCCCTTGCCCGATAGCCCCACCCGACTCCTCGCCGACACCCCCATCCCGCCGGCCTCACCGACGAGACGGGCACCACCGCCTGGCTCGCCGACCAGCATGCGCTGCTCCAGCGGGGCTCCGACTGCATCGGGGCGCTCCTCAACGTCCTCCGAGTTGCGCTCACGCCCTGAGCCGACCGTCGCGCCAGCATGTGGCCGCACCACTCTTGAGCGGCGCCCCCCAAACACGTGGTGCTCACGCCCTGAGCCGACCTTCGCTCCAGCATATGCGCGCACCACTTTTGAGCATCCACGACCCGCAAACAGGTGCCGACACATGCTCACAGGCCCCTCGGTACCTCATTTTGATGTGCGCGCACGCCTTGAGTGGGTACAAATGACCCCAAATGCATGTGCGCCCACGCCGTTTGACGCCAGGTACCCCTCGAGAGTTGGTGCCTGGCACGCCATGTTGGAGGGGGGGGTGGCGTCAAACCATGTGGACGCACGTGCCTGTGAGGTCGTCTGTCCCCACTCAAGGCGTGCGCGCACGACCGCGGACGCTTGCGGAGGCGCGGCGGGAGGTCACGCCATATCGTGGAGGGGCGGGAGGTCGCCCGAAACCTCGTGCGTGCATGGTGCGGCGAGGTGTCGAGACAGGCGCGAAGGCTGGCGGCAACACGCGCGGCGGCGGAGCGGTCCGTGGGACCGCCTGCGCCGAGAGCCGATCGGGCTCATGGGAGGTCGGGATAGGCCATGGGGTTGGCGAGCGCCTTGTTGAGGTCGGCCAGATCCTGCGTGTCGGAGACGCGGGCGGGCTGCATGGCGACGGCGCTCGGGCCGCTGATCTGACCGAACTTGACCTTGAACCACGCCTCGTTCGGCTTCTTGCGCACGAGCTCGCCGACGCTGTCGCCCGCGAACCGGATCGTCGTGCCGTTGGCGCCGTGGCAGCGGGTGCAGGTGGTGGTGTAGACCGTGGTACCACGGGTGGCGGCGCCGTTGGCGCCGATCGCCGGGGCCGCGCACGGGTGGTCGAGTTCTGGGCCTTCGGGTTCAGAAGTCAACTTTCGGCTGGGCTCCGCCCAGACCCGCTCAAGGCTACCGCCTTGAGAATCCATGTATTCTATCTTCGAAAACGGATTCTCAAGGCGGTAGCCTTGAGCGGGTCTGGGCGGAGCCCAGAACTCGACCGCCCTGGGGCCGCGCAGCTTCCGTGTGGACAAAGCCGGCGGCCGGATGCATACCTTCCAGTCGGCGACCGGCCGTCGACGCCGGCTTCCGCCTGCCGCAGCATCGCCCCGCACCGCGGGCTGCGCGCGCCCTCCCCCTGCTCGTTTGCCGACGGAGACCCAGCATGCTCGAGATCCGCAACCCCGCCACCGAAGCGGTCATCGCCACCGTGCAGACCGACACCCCGGAGAGCGTCCACAGGAAGGTCGTCGCCGCGCGGACCGCGCAGCGGGCGTGGGCCCGACAGCCGCTGGCGGAGCGCAAGGCCGTGCTCGCGCGGTTCGGCGAGCTGATGAGCGCGAGCGAGCAGGAGCTGGCGGCGACGCTGACGTCGGAGGTGGGCAAGCCGCTCGGGCAGGCGCTGAACGAGCTCCGTGGGACGCTGGGGCGTCTGGAGTTCTTCCTTGGCAACGTCGATGCGGCGGTGCAGCCGGAGGTGGTGCTGACGACGGACGGGCTCGAGGAGCGCATCACGCACGAGCCGCTCGGGGTGATCGTGAACATCTCGGCGTGGAACTACCCGTGGTTCGTGGGCTCGAACGTGTTCATCCCGGCGCTGCTGGCGGGGAACGCGGTGCTCTACAAGCCGTCCGAGTTCGCCACGCTCACCGGGCAGGCGATGGCGCGGCTGCTGGCCGAGGCGGGCCTGCCTGACGGCCTGTTTGGCCTGGTGATCGGCACCGGCGAGGTCGGCGCGGCGCTCTTGTCCGAGCGCATCGACGGGGTGTTCTTCACGGGCTCGTACGCCACCGGTCGCCGCATCAACGAGCAGGTCAGCTCCCACCTCGTCAAGGTGCAGCTCGAGCTCGGCGGCAAGGATCCGGTCTACATCGCCGACGACGTGGACCCGAAGGCCACCGCCGAGGCCGTGGCCGACGGCGCGTTCTACAACACCGGACAGAGCTGCTGCGCGGTGGAGCGGATCTACGTGCACGCCGACGTCTACGACGCCTTCGTGGCGGCGTTCGAGGAGACGGTGCGCGGGTTTGTGGTCGGGGATCCGACGGTGGCCGGGACCTACATCGGGCCGCTGACCCGCAAGCCGCAGCTCGACGTGCTGGAGGACCAGGTCGCCGACGCCGTGGCGCAGGGAGCGCGGCTGGTGACGGGTGGCAAGCGCCGCGAGGGCACGGGGTACTACTTCGAGCCGACGGTGCTGGTGGACGTCAACCACGACATGAAGGTCATGCGGGACGAGAGCTTCGGCCCGATCATCGGCATTCAGAAGGTGGGGGACGACGGCGAGGCCATCGCGATGATGAACGACACCGAATATGGGCTGACGGCGAGCGTGTACACGACGGGGCGCGAGCGCGCAGAGCGGATTCTTGCCGAGATTCAGGCAGGGACGGCCTACTGGAACTGTTGTGACCGGGTCAGTCCGCGGCTACCGTGGTCCGGTCGCGGGCACAGCGGCATCGGGCTGACGCTATCCCACTACGGGATCACGACCTTCCTGCAACCGAAGGCCTACCACCTGCGCGGATGATGACGTGACCGACGGACCCCGGCCCTGGCCGGGGTGCGGGCCCATCGCAGATCACGACGGGGTCCATCCGCAGCGTTGGAAGGCGACGAGGCAACATGACGGCAGAGCCGATGGAGAGAGAGGGAGCCCGTGCGGCACGCGGAGGTGCGGGGGCTGACCTCGCCCGAACGATGGAGCTGCTGGCCGACCTCGATCGCCGCATTGACGGCGACGTTCACACCGACACCATCTCCCGGATGATCTACGCCACCGACGCGTCGGTCTACCAGACCACGCCCCTCGGGGTGGTGCGTCCGCGCCACCGGGAGGACTGCGTGGCGATCATGACGTTCGCCGCCGAGCACGGCATCCCGCTGATCCCGCGCGCCGGCGGGACGTCGCTGGCGGGGCAGTGCGTGGGCGCCGGTCTGATCGTGGACGTGTCGCGCTACATGACGAAGATCGTGGAGATCAACGTCGAGGCGCGCACGGTGAGCGTGCAGCCCGGCGTCATCCTGGACGACCTGAACGACGCGCTGGCGCCCCACAAGCTGTTCTTCGGGCCGGACACCTCGACCTCGAACCGGTGCATGATCGGCGGCATGGTCGGCAACAACTCCTGCGGCACCCACTCGATCCTGTACGGCACGACGCGCGATCACGTGATCGAGCTGGAGGCGGTGCTGAGCGACGGCACGCTGACGCGGTTCGGCCCCGTGGATGCGCGCACGCTCGAGGCGCGGCGGGAGGCGCGCGGCCTGGAGGGCGCAGTCTATCGCACGGTGTTCGACGTGGTGGACAAGCACCGGACGCTCATCACCGAGACCTACCCGGACGCAAAAATTGTGCGGCGCAACACGGGCTACCCGCTGGATGCGCTGGCGTTCGGCCAACCGTGGACGGCCGATGGCCCCGCCTTCAACATGGCGCGCTTCCTGGCCGGCACCGAGGGCACGCTGGCCCTGACCACCGAGATCAAGCTCAACCTCGTCGACCGGCCGACCCACAAGATCCTGGTCTGCGCCCACTTCGACAGCCTGGACGCCTCCATGCGCGCCACGGTGCGCGCGGTGGGCCACAAGCCGGTCGCGGTCGAGCTGATGGACGACCGGATCCTGCTGGCCACCGAGGGCAACATCGAGCAGGCCCGCAACCGCTTCTGGGTCGAGGGCAAGCCCGTCGCCGTGCTCGCCATCGAGTTCTACGACGCCTCGATGGAGGTCCTGGAGGCCCGGGCCGCCGCGCTCATCGCCGAGCTGAAGGAGGCGGGGCTGGGCTACGCCTTCCCGATCGTGCGGGGTCCGGAGATCGGACGCATCTGGGCGCTTCGGTCGGCGGGGCTCGGCTTGCTGATGGGCATGCCGGGCGACGTCAAGGCGGTCACGTGCATCGAGGACACGGCGGTCGCGGTGGAGGACCTGCCCGAGTACGTCCGAGCCATGGCCGAGCTGATGCGCAAGTACGACACCCAGTGCGTCTACTACGCGCACGCCTCGGTCGGCGAGCTGCACCTGCGGCCCGAGCTGAACATCAAGACCCGCGAGGGGCTGACGAAGTTCCGCGGCATCACCGAGGACGTGGCCGGCCTCGTCAAGCGGTTCGGCGGCTCGCTGTCCGGCGAGCATGGCGACGGTATCCTGCGGGGCGAGTTCGTGGAGTTCATGCTCGGCGCGGAGGTCTTCGGGCTGTTGAAGGAGGTGAAGGCGGCGTTCGACCCGCACCACCTGCTCAACCCCGGCAAGATCATCGACGCCGCGCCCATGGACGAGAACCTGCGGGTGGACCCCGACTCCCCCGACCCGACCATCGCGACGTGGTTCGACTGGAGCGCCGACATGGGGCTGCTCCGGGCGGCGGAGAAGTGCAACGGCGCCGGGGCCTGCCGCAAGAGCGTCGGGCGGGGCACGATGTGCCCGTCCTACATGGCCACCCACGAGGAGCGGCACACCACCCGCGCCCGCGCCAACGTCTTCCGCACCCTGCTGACCGAACAGCACCCCGACCAGGCCCTGTCGGCCGACGAGCTCTATGAGGCGCTCGACCTCTGCGTGTCTTGCAAGGGGTGCAAGAGCGAGTGCCCCGCCAACGTCGACATGGCCCGCATGAAGGCCGAGTACCTCCAGCACCGCCACGACAAGATCGGCCTGCCGCTGCGGTCGCGGGTGTTCGGCGACTTCGCCCGACTGGGCAAGCTGGCCTCGACCTTCCCGGGGTTGTCGAACTGGGGGGCCAACCTCGGCCTGTCGAAGAAGCTGCTCGGCGTCCATCCCAACCGGACCGTGCCGGCGTTCGCCCGCCAGACCTTCGGCGCGTGGGCGCGCAAGCACACGCCCCTGCCCGGCGCGGGCCGCAAGGGCAAGGTGGTCCTGTTCAACGACGCCTTCACCGACCTCAACGACCCCCACGTCGGCATCGCCGCCGTCGAGTTCCTCGAGCTCGCCGGATGGGAGGTCACGGTCACCCAGGGTCTGCAGTCGGCGCGCACCCAGATCAGCAAGGGCATGCTCCGCGACGCGCGCAAGGTGCTGGACGCCGCCATCACGGGCCTCGCCCCGCTGGTCGAGCAGGGCCTGACGGTGATCGGCATCGAGCCCAGCGCCATCCTGACCTTCCGGGACGAGGCCCCCGATCTGGTCTCGGAGCCGCTGCGCGAGCGTGCCCGCGCCGTCGACGCCCACGCCCTCATGTTCGAGGAGTTCGTCGCCCGCGAGGCCCGCGCCGGCCAGTTCGCTGACGTCACCTTCGGCGGCGGGCCGTGGACCATCGTATTGCACGGCCACTGCCACCAGAAGGCCATCTGCGGCACCCGGGCGACGCACGAGGCCCTCGGCCTGCTGCCCGGCCTCACCCTGAAGGAGCTGCCCACAGGCTGCTGCGGCATGGCGGGCTCGTTCGGCTATGAGGCCGAGCACTACGAGGTTTCGATGCAGATCGGCGAGCTGGTCCTGTTCCCGGCGCTGCGCAAGGCCGCCGACGACGTCACCGTCGTGGCCCCCGGCACGAGCTGTCGCCATCAGATCCACGACGGGGTCGACCGCCACGCCCTGCACCCCGCCGAGGTGCTGCGCAAGGCGATCCAGCCGCCCTGAGCGGCTCCCTCACTGCTCCTTGTCGACCCAGCGCAGGTCGAAGTCGATGGCGAGGGTGAACTCCGGGTTGCACCCGAACTCGCAGTTGCCGCCTGTGCAGAACATCACCCACGCCGCGTTGCCCGCGACCTCCTTCGCCTCGAAGTCGAGCCGGGTGATGTTCGCCGAGGTCGCCCCGCTGTACACACACAGGTTCGTGCCTACGGCCTCCGCCAGGCCAGCCTCCAGCAGCACCGTGTAGGGCGCCGGCCCCGCCTCGTCCGGCAGGCTCATCCCGTAGGACACCTCCGTGTTGCTGGCCCCGAAGTACAGCCGCCCGGCGATCCGGTGCGCGAACACGGTGGGCTCCAGCCCGCTGGCCTCGAGCGGCGGCTCCCCGTGGAACGACGCGTTGAGCGTCCCCCCCGAAGGCGGGTCCGTCACCTCCGCGCAGTTCGGCGAGCACAGGTCGCTCCCCTCGTGGTTGCCGTCGTCGCACGCCTCCCCGAACTCGACCCGGCTGTTGCCGCACATCGGCGTGTCGCTCAGGCAGACGGGCCCCGACCCGTCGTCGGTCTGGCGGCAGCTGTAGCCCGGGACGCACGAGCTGACGCAGGGGCGACTGCAATACGCCGAGGCCCGCGGCCCGTCCCACACACAGACGCCGCCCTCGCAGTCCTCGCTGTCCAGCACGCAGGTCGACAGGTTGCACCCGCCTGCGCAGAGCTGGCCCAGGTCGCTCGGCTCCTGCGCCGGGTCCACCCCGACGTCTGGACCGGTGTCCTGGCCGCCTGCGTCCTGCGTCACATCACCCGCGTCCGCCCCGTTGTTCGCGCTGTCCTTGTGCCCACCACCGCGCCGCGCTGGCGAGCATCCGGTGACGAGCGCCGCCAGCATGAGGAGCGCGAGCCCCGCAGATATGAATTTTCCCATACACCACAAGACGTTAGAGGGCTCAGTCGCTGCCCTGTTTCTTCACGATCGGCCGCTCCGGCTGATCGAACGGGTTCATCGGTCGCTGCTTGATCTCGTGCGTCGCGAACGTGCTGTCGATGTTCAACAGCCTGAAGATCGCGTCCAGCCGGTCATACCGGTCGTCCGCCATGTCCTGCGCCGTGTAGGCCGCCCGCGCGATCGGGACGCGGTGCAAGCACTTCACCGTCACCGGCCACCGCCGCATCACCCGATGGTAATGCCGCCACGCGAACCCCACCCGCGCCTGCGTCCCCAGCCCCACCCCCCGCAGCGCGTCGCACGCATCCACCAGCGCGACCCCCTGCATCACGGACACCACCGGCGCCTGCTCGAATACAAACGCCCGCTGCAGCACCTGCCGCGCCTCCCGCGTCCTCAACTTGTCCAGCTCCCGCGCCCGCACCGCCTCCCCCAACGCCTCCGCCGCCTCCCGCACCAGCGCCTTGAGCGGATGGTCCTGGCGTGGCGGGGGCTCCTCGACTGGCTCGGGGTCGGCCTCCGGCGCGTCGGCGGCCTCGAGCTCCGCGCTCTCGTCAAGCGCGTCCGGCCGTTGGGACTCGACCTCGGTGGGTGTGTCGGACATAGGGCGCTTCGTGCTCCATCGCTCACGTCAGGACAGGCGCAGTGTCCACGGCTGGGACGGTGGCGTCAACTGGCCGGCGGTGGCGTTCGTGTCGTGCTCGCCGTTCGTGGTGAATGCGTCTTTGGTTGGCTCGCCGATCGTGATGCAGCCGTTCATGTCGCGCTCGCCGATCGTGGTGCAGCCGTTCATGTCGCGCTCGTCGTTCGTTGTGGTTGCGTTGATGTCGCGCTCGTCGTTCGTGGTGGATCCGTTCATGTCTCGCTCGTCGTTCGTGGTGATTGCGTTCATGTCTCGCTCGTCGTTCGTGGTGATTGCGTTCATGTCTCGCTCGTCGTTCGTGGTGATTGCGTTCATGTCTCGCTCGTCCGACCCGGGGCTGGCTCGCTGCGCTCGCATCGCCCCGGGCTACACAAGGAGCGCCCCTCCGGGGCTCGCGCCCGGTCTTGGGGGCGGGCAGGGGGGCAGGGCCTGGACGAACCTCTTGACCGAGGCAGCCTGTGTGGGGCGGGTTCGGAAGGGGGCAGGATGGAGGCCCTCCGTCCGCCGGCTTGCCTCCATCCATCTTGCGCGAGCCCCGGAGGGGCGCTCCTTGTGTAGCCCCGGGCGATGCGAGCGGAGCGAGCCAGCCCGGGGTTCGGCGAGCGAGGCAAAGACGGATTCACCACGAATGGATGAGCGAGGCAAAGACGGATTCACCACGAATGGATGAGCGAGGCAAAGACGGATTCACCACGAATG
>Ga0210033_1002348_pt1 | contig 16239 bp, 11 predicted proteins | sample CryGeymeta201501_FD_185465 | JGI IMG/M metagenome (GOLD analysis project Ga0210033, IMG submission 185465) | Groundwater microbial communities from Crystal Geyser aquifers in Utah, USA - Crystal Geyser metaG 2015-01 (SPAdes) (version 2) | ecosystem: Environmental > Aquatic > Deep subsurface >... | reverse complement strand
CACACCCTCGCCGAAACACCGCCGCCGCCTCCCCATCGACCGCCCCGCCGCGCACCATCGCCTGCCGCGTGCAGGCCTCCACCCGCCCGCGCGCGCACGCCCGGCCGTACAGCGCCGCAGCCGCCGGCACATCTCGACGCATCCCCACGCCCTCCTCAAGAGCACGCGCCAGCCCCAGACAGCCGCCAGCGTCGCCCGCATCGCACCGCCGCCCGTCCTCGCTCGCCCGCTCCCGCCTCGCCACCACCGCGCACGCCGCCTCCTCCCCCGCCTGGCACGCCCGCGCGAACAAGAGCATCGCCCGATCCTCGTCCCGCCCCACCTCCTCGCCTTCCCGGTAGCGCCGCGCCAGGTTCTCACACCCCTTGCCATCCCCCGCCTCGCACGCCCGCGCGAACAGCGCCACCGCACGCACCCGGTCCGAACCCTCGCCGGCTCCGTCCCACAGCAGCGCCCCCAGGTTGTTGCACCCCGTCGCGTTCCCCCGCCCGCACGCCCGCTCGAACAACACCCGCGCCCACCCCAGGTCCTCCTTCACCCACTCCCCGACCTGGGCCATATGCCCCAGGTTCACGCACGCCCCGCTGTGCCCCCGCGCGCACGCCTCCTCGAACAAGCCCGCCGCGCGCTCCCCGTCCTGAGACGCCTCCACCCCCTCCAGCAGCCGACGGGCCAGCCAGTCGCACCCCTCGGCGTCCCCGAGCTCACACCCGCGCTCCAGCTCCCTCACCCCACGCTCCGCCTCCCCCCCGTCCAGCCGCAGCCGACCCACAGCCCTGCAGGCCGCGCCCTCCCCCAACGCGCACCCCCGATCCCACGCCGCCCTCGCCAACGCCAGGTCCGCCGGGACCAACTCCCCCAGCCGATGCTGCTCGCCCAGCGCCACACACCCCGCCCCGTCACCGCCCGCGCACCCCCGCTCGAACCAACCAATGGCCTGCGCCGGCTCCCACCCCTCCACCCGCCGCTCCAGCGCCACCCGGCCCAGCCACGTGCACCCCGCCGACTCCTCGCCCTCGCACGCCACCCCGAACAGGTGCGCCGCGCGACCCTGGTCCGCAGCCACCCCATCCCCCGACACCAACGCCCGCCCCAACTCGAAGCACCCCCGCGCCAGCCCCAGCTCACACGCCCGTTCCCACAGCGCCGCCGACGCCGCCCGATCCACCGCGGCCCCCCTCGACGCCAACCCCGCGCACGCCGCCCCATCCACCGCCGCACAGGCCACCGCCTCCGGCGACACCTCCGGCACGGCGTCGCCCTGCAGCGCCACGCCCGACCCGGCGCACCCCGCCAGCACGACCACGAGCGCGATCAGCGCCACACGGACCCCAAGCGCGTCTGCCAACCTGCGATCTTTTTTTGTCACATCCGATCCCACCCGGCTCCATCCCCGCGGAGGAAGACACGCTCCGCCCGGGAGCGCATCAGGACCCCACGCTGCCTCTCTTGAGAGGCAGCCCTCGCGACGCCCACGGCCACACGATGCAGCCCAAGAAGTTGCACCGCAGACGCCAGACGCCGTACTTTGACGGTTCCTGCTGCCGCTTGCCACGGAAGTGAGAGTGCCCACAGAGACGGACAAACACTCAACGACACGCGCCCACCATGGCACGTGCAGGCTCGCCGCCGAGCCTGGCTCACAGTATACCCTCGGAGCGCCTCGATGAACCGCCCTCAGCGACACCTTCTCACCCGCACCGCCGTGGCGTCCACCCCGGTCTTCCTCTCCCTCGCCCTGGCGACGGTCATGAGCTGCGGCATCCAGACCGGCACCTTCCCGGTCAGCAACGACGGCAACAACAACGGCGGCAACAACAACGGCAACAACGCCACCAACAATGGCGGCAACAACGGCAACAACGGCAACAACGGCAACAACGCCACCAACAACGGCACCTCCAACAACGGCAACAACGGCACCAACAACGGCACCAACAACGCCACCAACAACGCCACCAACAACGGCGTTGACCCTTGCACGGAGCTGTGCGACGCCCTCAGCGCCTGCGAGCCCCCCCTGCCCATCCTCGACGCCTTCCTCGGCGACCTCGACTGCCGGACGTGGTGCGCGGACGCGACCCGCGACGGCGACGCCGACCTGCTTGACTGCCTCTCGACCGCGACCTGCGAGGACGCCAGCGCCTGCTTCGCCACGACCCCTTGCGTGGATGAGTGCTCCATCCTCCACGCCTGCGGCAACCTCGACCGAGACGGCCTCCCCGCCTGCCTGGCCGCCTGCGATCTCCCCGAGGAGTTGGAAGCCCCTACCTGCCTCCAGACCGCCAACGCCGACCAGAGCTGCCACGGCGTCACTCTCTGCCTCGAGCCTACCGGCGACTGCCTCGACTACTGCGACGCCGCGGCCCGCTGCACCGAGGCCGGCGGCAGCGGCCTCTACCCCTCGCTCGAGGCCTGCTGGTGGACCTGTGCCCGCATGCCCCGCAGCGCCAGCGACGCCCCCGCTGACACCCTCGACTGCCGCCTCGGCCTGCTCGACACCGCCATCACCGACCCCACCGCCTGCGTGGACGCTGGCGCCGTCAGCACCACCTGCGCTGGCGACCGCGCCGAGTGCACCGAGTACTGCGACCTCCTCGACGCCCACTGCACCGCCGAACGGGCCGTCTTCGAGACCACCCTGGACTGCCTCGACACCTGCGCCACCCTCCCGCTCGGCCAACAAGACCTCCCCGGCGACGACCTCCTCTGCCGCCTCAACCAGGCCCGCGCCGCCGCAGCCGACCCCAACGCCTGCGCCGAAGCCTCGCCGAGCCTCTCCACCCTCTGCGTCGCACCGGAGTGAAGCCCACCATGAACGAAACCCTGCGCTCGCGCCTCCTCCCCGCGCTCGCCCTCCTCGCCTGCGGTGCCCTGACCGCCGCCGTGGCCGGCTGCGTCATCCAGACCGGCACCTTCCCCAACAGCACGACAGGCGGCAACAACGTCGCCAACAACGGCGTAAACAACGGCACAAACAACGGCACAAATAACGGCGCAAATAACGGCATAAACAACAGCACAAACAACGGAACAAACAACGGCGCAAACAACGGTTCGAACAACAACGGCACCAACGGCTACGCCTTCGTCCTCATCGAAGACCTCTCCGAAGGCGATGACGCGAGCGCCGCGCCAGGCGCCGACATCGACGCCGTCTGCCTCCTGATCGACGGCGAGCAGCACTGCGCGACGACGGTTGGGGACTTCAATATCGGCGGCGCGGCCAACATGTTCATCGACACGGCCGGGGTGATCGGGCCGCCGGACAGCGAATGCATGGCGCAGAACTTCACCGCGCTCGGCGGGAACAGCGCTGGCAGCTACATCGTACTGAGCTTCGCAGACGAGGGCTTCGATGGGGTCTTCAACTCCGGCGATGAGGTCGTGGTCTACGAGCTCGGGCAGACGCTCTGCCCTGACCTGGTGGACGCCGTGGATGAGCCGACGCGCGTCAGCGTGTCGGCCAGCACGGATCTCGCCACGTTCGTCGTGATCGGCGAGACGGGCGTGGGCAGGAACGTGCTCCAGGTGCCCTGAGGCCGCGCGGACGAACGATGGAGCGCCGCGCCACCAGATCGCGCGGCGCTCCGCCGGCCACCTCCCGCTCCACCTCCCGACTCTCTTCAACATTTTTTGCTGGTCGCCTGTCACATCGATGCGCTTCGGGCTCTACCGCCGCGATTGGAGCAAAGCTCCTTGACTTGAATACTCCTCGCGGACCTGCTCGATACCCCCTGAAGAGGCATCATGAACACTCGACATCTCCTTCACCGCATCTTCCTGGCCAGCTCGCTCGTCGCGCTGCTCGCCGCCTCCGCCGCGTGCACCGCGGACAGTGACGCCGACGGCGCCGCGGGCAAAGACGGCATCGTCAACAACGGCGGCAACGACGTCACCAACAACGGCGGCAACAACGCCACCAACAACGGATGGAGCGGCAACAACGGCTGGGACGGCAACAACGGCTCCGCCACCAACAACAGCGGCAACAACGCCACCAACAACGGGTGGAGCGGCAACAACGGCGCCAACAACGGCACCAACAACGGCACCAGCAACGCCACCAACGGCGGCTCTAACACCAACAACGGCGGCGGCAACACGAACGTCGCCCTCGGCGGCGCGCAGGACTTCGGATACTTCCGGCGGCTGCTGGACGCCAACCGGGTGCCGGAGCGCAGCGACATCGACGCCGCGGGCTTCTTCGCCGAGCATCACTCCACGCTGCCCGAGCCGGTGTGCGGCGAGCGGATCTGTGTGCAGCCGATGCTGGGCGTGATGGGCAACCTGATGAACGGCAGCAACTGCACGATGCTGCAGATCGGCCTCAACTCCCCCATCGTCGCCGACGAGTCCCAGCGACCCCCGCTCACCCTGTCCGTCGTGGTCGACGTCTCCGGCTCCATGCGCGCCAACGGCAAGATCGACTTCGTGCGCCAGGGCCTGAGCAAGCTCATCAACGAGATGAACGACGACGACCAGATCGCCATCATCACCTACGGCTCCTCGGTCAACACCGCGTTCCCCATGGGCGAGCTGCAGGGACAGCGCAACGTGCTGCAGGACATCGCCGCGGGCCTTGAGCCCGGCGGCAGCACCAACCTGTACGGCGGCCTCGAGGCCGGCTACCAGACCGTCTTCGACGCCTACGACAGCGGGCGGCAGAACCGCGTCATCCTGCTCAGCGACGGCGAGCCCACCGCGGGCATCACCAGCCCCACCGAGATCGTCGCCATGAGCCGCGCGTACAACAGCGACGGCGTCGGCCTCACCACCATCGGCCTCGGCACCGACTTCAACTTCGACCTCATGCGCACGCTCGCCGAGCAGGCCGACGGCAACTACTACTTCCTTGAGGACGCTGGCGCCGTCGACGACGTCTTCACCGAGGAGCTCTCCTACTTCACCGTCCCCGTCGCCTTCGACCTGTCGGTCGACATGCACACCGGCAGCCACTACGACTTCGGCCGCGCCGTTGGCAGCCCCTTCTGGGAGGACACCGATTACGGCGGACGCATCGAGGTCCCCAGCGTCTTCCTCGCCCACCGCACCTCCCACAGCGACGTCACCGAAAACGGCGGACGCCGCGGCGGAGGCTCCGCCCTCCTCGTCGAGCTCCAGCCCAAAGAGGTCGTGGACGACGGCCTCGAGACGGCCACCGTCGCCACCGTCGACCTCCAGTTCCGCGAGCCCGGCACCGACCGCATCGTCACAGAGTCCCTCGAGGTCAACTACCCGCACAACCCCTGGCTGGCCATCCTCCAGGGCTACTTCCAGAACGACGTCGTGACCAAATCCTTCGTCATGCTCAACATCCTGGCCGCCCTCGAGATGTCCTGTGACATGTTCCACCTCGAAGGCGACCCGGTCGGCGGTATCGCGCTGCTCCAGCGCGTCATCGCCGCCGCCGCCGACTACGAGGACGGCGCCAACCTGGGCGAAGGCGACGTCGACATCCAGTTCGACATCGAGCTGATGGAGCAGATGATCGAGGTCCTGCTCGCCAACGGCGGCCGGCAGCCCGAGAACAACGAGCTCCCCGAGGACCCGTGGCCCGCCGACTGAGAAGCCGTTGAGAAAGTAGATGCCGATGGATCCGACGTGGATTCTGGTTCCAGGCGGCGTTTGATGTGAGGGAGTGGGCCCAGAGGCCCATGACCGAGCAGAAAACCCGCATGGGGCCAACCCAGTCTGCATCTCGGTTGAGCCCGCAGGGCAGGGGGTTCTGTGAGCGATAGCTCGCAGAAGACCCTGCATCGCGGGCTCAACCGAGATGCACGACGGTCTAGAAGATACGAGGAAACACGGCATATATTCTTGAAACGGCTTCTGAGCCCCGACTCCACCCAGGAGCCCCCATGCGCAGCCTACGTGCCCCCATCCTCCAGCAATGGCTCGCCGACCGCGACCTCCAGGAGCTCGCCGAAGGCGAGGTCCACGCCATCATCGACGCCCTCGCCCTCACCATGATGGCCGACTACGAGGTCGGCGCCGCCGAGTACGACGAGTTCGCCTCCCTCATGCTCGTCCTCCCCGGCACCGAGCAGCAGCACGAGGACTACCTCCCCACCGCCGTCGAGAAGGCCGCCCTCGTCGAGAGCCCCGCCGAGCTCGCCGCCTTCGCCGCCGAGGTCGCCAACCGCCTCGCACCCGACATCCACGAGAAGCTCTTCAGCATGTTCGTCACCCTCATGGTCGCCGACCGCGAGATCTCCCCCGATGAGGAGGTCGTCCTGCGCGCCTTCGCCGACGCCTTCCAACTCCCCTCCGACCGCACCAACGTCATCTTCCACAAGACCCTCGAGCGGCTCGGCCTCGACGCCGACTGAGCCTCGACGCACCACGGCTGGCCCCGACCCCATGACCGACAAGCCCTTCCTCACCCGACGCTCCTTCTTCCAGCGCCTCCTCGGCCGCGGCCAGGACGGCCAGTCCTTCTTCGCCCTCCAGCTCGTCTTCGACACCGGCCCCCGCGAGGACCTCCACCGCGAGCTCCGCCGCATCATGGCCGAGCTCGGCGGCGACGACCCCGACACCCTCCGCCGCACCTACAAGCGCCTCGTCGACACCCTCCTGCGCGCCCGCGGCGCCTGGGAGTTCGCCTACTTCGAGTACATCCCCGACCCCGAAGACGCCCCCGAGGCCTTCGACCACTGGGTCACCGACATCGAGGACGCCATCGCCGCCGAGGCCCACGACCCCTACGACCCCTTCGTCGTCGAGCGCTACGTCGCCGTCAGCATCGTCCTCCTCCTCGACCACCCCTGGCCCCTCCACGGCCAGGCCCACGCCGCCGACTGGTTCTACAGCCGCGAAGGCCTCGAGGAGCTCCTGCGCTCGGTCGCCCGCGTCGACTACGACGGCGCCCTCGCCTACGGCGCCTTCGTCGTCCCCGACGACGAGCTCACCGGCATCACCCGCGAGGACCTCGACGACGAGGGCTGGGATTACCTCCAGCCGATCCTGATCTGAGCCGACGCGCGCTGTCGGCCTCGGGGTCACAATGTGTCACACTGAACGCTTGACACGTCATCCTCGGCGAGTGAGGCTGCAGGTCCGACAGCGAACCTGTGAGGCCGACCATGACCGATCCGACCCCTGCGCCGCCGCCTTCACCCGATCCCACCGACCACGACGGGGGCTACCACCTCCTGTTCAGCCACCCCGCGATGGTCGCGTTGTTGCTCCGCACGCTCGTGGACGAGGCCTTCGTGGACGAGCTGAACCTCGACGCCATGGAGCGGGTGAACGTCAAGTACCAGGCGCCCGGCCTGATCAAGCGCCAGGGCGATATCGTCTGGCGCATCCCCACGAACGACGGCGAAGCGTCTATCTACCTGTACTTATTGCTAGAATTTCAATCCAAGAGCGACCGTTGGATGGCCGTGCGCCTCCTGGTCTACATCGGCCTGCTCTACCAGCAGCTCCTCGACGAGCGCCTGCACCTCGTCAATAACAAGCTACCTCCGGTGTTCGCTGTTGTGCTGCACAACGGGGAGCTGCGCTGGACCGCGCCCCGCTCGGTGAGCGCCCTCATCGCGCTGGAGGAGGAGGCAAAGCTGTGGGCTTGGCAACCGGCGCTGTCGTTTTATGTTATAGACATTGCGGCCATCAAGGCCGCCGACCTTGACACGCGGCAGGAGCTGGCCGCCGCGCTCGTCAAGCTCGAACAATGCGAACACGCCAGCGAGCTCGACCGCATCGTCAGCGACATCGTCGCGATCCTCGAGCGCACCTTGCCCGAAGACGTCCGGCAGGCCATCGGAAGGGCCTTCACGACGTTCATCGCCGAGGTTCTCCACAAACGAGGCGTCGAAATCGAGCCGGCGCAGATCGATGACCTCAGAGGGTTCAGGAAGATGCTGGAAGCCAAGGTCGAAAAGTGGGCAAGAGACTGGAAAAAACGCGGCTTTGACGAGGGCTTCGGAGAGGGCTTCGGAGAGGGCTTCGGAGAGGGCTTCGGAGAGGGCTTCGGAGCGGCGCTCGAGCTCCTGGCCTCACACCGCCTCGGCCGAGCTCTCACCGAAGACGAGCGGGCGAGGCTCCAGGCCCGGCTCAAGACGCCTGGCCCCGAGGCCACGGGCGCGACCGTCCTCAAGCTCGATGCAGACGGCCTGTGTGCCTGGCTGGCCAGCGACGACGAGGCATAGCCCAGCCCCCACCCTACATCCCCCGCGGCGTCTCCACCGTCGCCTCCGCCTCCATCCGCTGGATCTGCTTCTGCACGAGGCGATACCACCGACGCTCCACCTCCGTCGTCCCCTCCGGGGGGGTCACGAGCACCTTGACCACCTCGTCGAGGTAGGCACGCGACGCCTTGGTGTCACGGCGCTCCCGCGCGTTGAGCGACAGGTTGAACAGCGCCCACGCCAGCGACACCGGGTGGTGCGACACCGATGCATGCGCCCTCGCCGTGCGGAAGTGCCGCCGCGCCTGCAGCAGCTCGCCCTGCTGTGACGCGATCACCCCCTGCCACAGCTCCCAGGGACCGTAGAAGCGATCGGCCATATCGTCGTCATCGGCCTGGTCACCGCGCTGCACCATCAGGTCAGTCACACGGTTGAGCGTCTCGAACTCGCTGCGCTGGAACGCGATGAACGCCAACGCGCCGAGGATGTGCAGCCGGATCTCGTTGTGCCGCGTCGTGTCGCGCTCGTCCAGCAGGCGCTGGGCCACCGTCAGGCTCCGCTCGGCAGACGCCCAGTCCCCCTCCAGGATGGCGTCCAGCGCCCCGGCCAGCCGGATCTCCGTCGCAAACCGCTTGTGCATGTTCTCCAGGCTCATCGCCCGCGAGCGGTGCAGGATGACCTGCTGCATCAGGCCCGTCACGAACGCATACTCGGGCTCCCGGCCGCTGCTCCGCTGCTCGAGGATGAACTCCCGCAGCAGCGTCGTGGCCTGCACCCCCGTCTCGTCCAGCGCCATCTGCACCTGCGAGAGCGGGAAGGTCGAACCGAGCGACGCGATCGTCATCAACGCCTGGTACAGCGCGTTGGCCGCCTTGCCCTGCTTGCGCAGGAAGTCCGCCAGCTTGTCCGCCACCAGATCCTCGAGGCGCTCGGGCATCGAGCGGGCGTTGTCGGCGTCGAGCGCCCAGCCACCGTCCGGCGACTCGACCAGCAGCCCCATCTCCAGCCACGACAGCAGCAGCTCCCGCGCGTAGAACGGCGAGCCCTGGGCCAGCTGGAACAGCGTGTCGATCACCCCCTCCGACAGCCCCGGTACGATCGCCCGCGCCAGCGTCGTCTGATCCTCCCGCGCCATCGGCCCCACGTGCAGGTGCCGGATGTTCGGAAACGACTGCAGCTGCTGCAGCGCTGGCGGCAACGCCTCGCCGGCCGGCGTCTGAAGCGTGAACAGGACGAACAAAGGCAGCCCCCGCTCCATCGCCTTGCCGAGCATGTCGTAGACCCACGCCGCGCTCGCCGTCGGGTCCACGTCCTCCCGCGAGCACTCCACCCAGAGCATCAGCGGCAGCGGGTGCGGGAAGGTGATCTTGTGCTCCAGCACCTTCCACCACAGCTCCCCCCAGCGATCGATCGACGCCGCGGCCCCGCTCCCAGCCGCGTCCACCGTCAACGGCGCCAGCATGAAGTCGCACAGCGCGTCCGTGTCCGCGGCGTCCGGCATCGCGACGGTGTGATCGAGCCAGAAGCGCAGCGCTTGACGCTCCAGCCTCGGGTAGTGCAGGTCCCGGTAGAACGCCCCGTGCATCGCCGCCGGAAGGTCGCCATGATCCGACAGGACCACCTTGAACACCCGCATCATCCCGTGCTCGAGGCCCATCTCCGCCAGCCACCGGGCCAGCCGCTCCTTACCCATCCCCGGCGGCCCCGACAACAGCACCACGCCGGGCCTGCTCTGGCCCGTCACCCGCAGCACCGTCTCCCACAGCACGGTCTTCTCCTGCGACCGCCCCGGCGGCACCTGATCCCGCAGGCGCAGCAGCTTCACCCGCGCCAGGTGCGCGTGCCCGCGGCGGTCGTCGCCACCCCGCGTCGTCAGCACGCTCACCTGGGACGCCCCGCCGGCCCCGCGTCCCAGCATCCCCCCGATCGCGTCCAGCCGCATCGTCGCCATCACGCCCTGCGACGCCGCCAGGATCGGCTTGAGGCGCTCCCGCACCGACGCCGCCGACTCCGGCCGGTCCACGTATCGCTTCTCCATCAGGTCGAGCACCAGCCGCTCCAGCTCGGCGCTGATCGGCACCGCCAGCTCCGGCCGCGGCGTCAGCGGCGGCGCCGGCTTCAGCAGGTGCGCCTCCACCAGCTCCATGTACTCCCCCTTGAACGGCACCCGCCCGCTCAACAGCTCGTACAGGATCACCCCCGCCGAATACAGGTCCGACGCCGGCCCCGCCGCCGACGCCTCCCCGAACGCCTGCTCCGGGCTCATGTAGATCGGCGTCCCCAACACCATCCCCGCCCCGGTCACCTTCAGCCCCGGCCCCCCCTCCAGCCGCGCGATCCCGAAGTCCAGGATCTTGCTCTGCCAACCCTGCGGCGACAGGAACACCAGGATATTGTCCGGCTTCAGATCCCGATGGATCACCCCGCGCGCGTGCGCGTACGCCAGCGCCGCGAGGATCTGATCATACAGCGTCAAGATGACCTGCAGATCCGGCGCGCACGCATCCAGCGACACACCGTCCACCAGCTCCATCGCGTAGAACGGCCGCCCCGTCTCCGGACAGTACCCCGTGTCAAGAATCTGAACAATTCCAGGATGTTGCAGGCGCGCCGCCGCCCGGATCTCGCGCTCGAACCGCTCGGTCACCACCGCGTGGTTCATCCACTCCCCGAGCAGCACCTTCAGCGCCACCCGCTCCCCGAGCACGTCGTCGTGCGCCCGCCACACCTCGCCGAAGCTCCCTCCACCGAGGTACTCCTCCAGCAGGTAGCGGCCGCCCGCGAAGCGATCGCCGTCCTTCAAGCTCAGCGCGTCCGACATGGCGTCACATCCATCCTTGGGTTGCCCCGGTTGTCTTCGCATCACGACAATGACGCATCCCCACCGCCCAAGGCAAGCCGAACCCCCACCCGACCAACCGCACGTGTGTACACCCTCGAGCCCCTCCAACGCCCGTCTTGGCGCCCTCCGTGGAGCGCGACGCCCGCGGCCCTCGCCCTTGTCGACTTGACCGAGCAGGGCGACCCGGGCCGCCTCAGAAGCCATTCGGAAAATAGATGCCGATGGATCCGACGTAGATTCTGTCTCCAGGTGGCGTCTGATGGGAGGGAGTGGGCCCAGAGGCCCATGACCGAGCAGAAGACACACCTGGAGACAACCCCGTCTGCATCTCGGTTGAGCCCGCAGGGCAGGGGGTTCTGTGAGCGATAGCTCGCAGAAGACCCTGCATCGCGGGCTCAACCAAGATGCACGACGGTCTAGAACATACGAGGAAACAAGGCATATATTTTTCGAACGGCTTCTCACCCCTTCTTCACCCCATCGATCACCCACGCCGGCGTCCCGGTGACCCGCTGAACCCTCGACAGCGACAGCGACAGCCCGGACGCCAGCGTCCGCGCCTCCTCCACATCCAGCGACTGGCCGGCCACCCACGTCCGGAAGGCGGCCAACGCCACCGGCTGCATCGCCGCAGGCAGCGCCCAGCGGTCCACGAAGCGGGCCGCGTCGACCAGGTGACAGCCGCGATCGGCCTCGATCACCACGAGGCGCCCTCCGGGGACCAGCACGCGCACGCATTCGTGCAGCCCGGTCTCGGGGGCCGGCCAGTGCTTGATCGACGCCACCGAGACCACCACGTCGAACCCCCCGTCCTCGAACGGCAGCGCCAGCGCGCTCCCCTCCACCACGCGCACCCGCCCTCCGAACCGCGCGAGCCGCTTCGACGCCCGCCCCACCTGCTCCGGCGACAGGTCGACGCCCGTCAGCGCCTCGTCCGTGGTCTGGCTGGCCAGGTGCTCCAGCAGGTGCCCGCCCCCACACCCCACGTCCAGCAGCGATCCGCCAGGGCGAAGCGTCTCGGTGGGGTCCACGCCCACCGTGTCCGTGAACCCAACCACCGCCGGCGCGATCATCCGGTCGTACACCCAGGACTCGAAGCTCGAATACGGGCTCGTCATGTCGTTCAACAGAGAGATCATCGCACACCTCGCTCCATGGGTTTGCTCACCGGAGACCGCCGTGCCTGACGTTGTTTCACGCCTCGGTCCGTGAAACAACGCCCCCACACCCTGCCGCACCCGAACCTACCGCACCCGAACCCGCCCCACCACCACCCGATCCTGCCCATCTCCTCCGCTGACCGGCGCCACCTTCGCCCGCCAGGCCCCCTCAAACAGCCCCAGGTGCAGCTCCACCTCCCCGCGCGACGTCCCCGGCGGCACCCGGACCTGCGCCGTGTCCCGCACGACCTTGCCGACCGGCCACGCCCGCGTCGACAGGCCCCCCGCGACCGGAGGATGATCGCCGAGGAACCGCACCCCCGGCCCCTCCGCGTGCACGAACACCGTGTAGTCCCGCGCCACCGGCCCCGACGCCTCGAACCAGCACGTCAGCGTGAACGACTCCCCCGCGCTCACGGCCTCCGGCGCCGCCGAGCAGCCATGGAGCCGGACCACCCCGTCCAACGTCACCCCCCCGCCCGACAGCCCCTCCGGGACCGCCCCGCCCACCGCGTCCCGACGAGCCTCCACCTCCCCCCGCACCACCTCCAACCGGCGGTCCAGCGCCGCCCCCACGCCCTCGCCGTAAAGCGTCATCACGTACCAGGAGGTCGGCAGCTTCGCCAGCGCCGCCTCATACCGCGCCACGACCTGCGCGTCGCTCGGCCGGTGCCCCTCCCGCGGCCGCAGCCACACCCCGCCCCCGAGGTCCTCGTACCGCGACCGCCACGCCGCCGCCGACGCCGCGCGCCGCCACGGCCCGTCGAGCTCGGTCATCGCCACGTCTCGCCCCAGCGCCTCGCCGATCAACCCGGGCGACACCTCCCGGTCCACCTGCCAGCCCGCGTCCTGCACGACGGCGGGCGTGAACAGCCCGTCGGTGTCGAACACCCGCACCGGCGCCAGATAGCCCACCCGCCCGATGTCCCGCCCCACGTACCAGGTCGCCTCCAGCGGGCGCGCGTCGGACTCCAGCAGGCGGTAGAGCTGGGTGATCATCCCGTGCTGGAACGGCCCCATCGCGTCCACATGCGCCGGTCGCTCCCGACGCAGGCAACGCCAGGTGTCCGTCCAGGCCTCCGCACGCTTCGGCAGGATCCAGCGCTGGCCGCGGCCGTGGGACTTGAAGTCGAACGGGCTGTAGCGCGCGTCGATCGTCGCCAGCTGCACGCCTGTCCACACCAACACCCCCGCCGCCACCGCCGCCCCAGCCCACCCGAGCGCCCGCTGGCCCGCCCGCTCACCGCCTCGCCCCACCGCCACCGCCCCCTCCAGCCCCGCCGCCCACACCAGCGGCGCGAAGCACCACAGCGGCAGGAAGTGGCGCTGGTTCGGCATCCAGTCCACGATCACGCCCGCCACGAACACCAGGACCGCCACGAACACGCCCAGCGGCACCGCCGAGCGCCTGCGCGCCCACACCCACACCGCCAGCCCAAGCCCTCCGAGCGCCATCACCACCTCCGGCCACGACGCCCCCTGCGCCCACAGCGGCGCCCACTGCCCGAACGCCAAACCCCCGCCCTGCTTGGCATAATACGTATGCGGCAGCCAGAGCCCCGTGGTCACACGCCGAAACACCCCATAGCTCGCCCAGGCCACCACCGCTGGCGCCAGCGCCAGCCCCAACCGCCTCAGCCGCGCCCCCGAGCCCCACGCCGCCCGGCCCGGCCCCAGCCACACCCCCACGGCCACCGCCCCCAGCAACAAAGGCGCCTCTGGCCGCACCAGCGCCAGCGCCGCGCACGCCCCCCACGCCAACGCCCACCCCCCACGCCCACCCGATGCACCCGCATCCTCACCGACACACCCCACCAGCCCCACCGCCGCCCACACCACCAGCGCCAGGTACAGCGGCGTCTCCAGCCCCCACGTCGACCAGCTCACCACATAGCTGTTGAGCGCCGTGAACGCTGGCGCCACCCAGGCCCCCCACCGCGTCAGCCCCAGCCCCCGACGCCCGAACGCGTACAGCCCCGCCAGCAAGGCGGCCAGGGAGCCCGCCCCAAGCACCTTCGACCAGCTCACCCCGCCCACGCCCAGCCACGCGCCCACCGCCAGCAAGCCCACCCACGCCGGGCTCGAGTGCCCCTCGACCGACTCCCCCGCGTTGTAGACCGCCCCCGCGCCCGACGCGAGGTTGTCTGCGTAGCGCAGGAAGATGTACATGTCGTCCACCGTTCGCGGCAGGTAGTACAGCAGGTGCAGGCACGCCAGCACCACCACCGCGCTCGCCGCCACGATCATGCCTGCACGCTCGCCACCAGGACGCGCCGCGCCGCTCGCCGGTTCTTCGCTCATGACCTGACCTCTCAACGCCGGCCCACCCGGAAGATCGTCGGTCCAGGGGACCTGGGGAGGCTCAGAGCAGTACCCCGACCGCGCACCGGGCGCAACTCAGGAGGTGATGTGGACCCCAACGCGTGGCTCCAATGGCTCCGCCAGCTCGACCCCCTGCTCGGCTACGTGATCCTCGGCCTCGCCTCGATCTTCGAGTACGTCTTCCCGCCCTTCCCCGGCGACACGGTCACGCTCGCTGGCGCCGTCATGATCGCCGCCGCCGACTGGTCCCTGCCCGCCGTCCTCATCGCCACCAGCGTCGGCAGCATGTTCGGCGCCTGGCTCGACTTCGCCGTCGGCCGCTGGCTCCACTCCACCACCACCCGCCAGACCTGGCTCCACCGCTGGATGCGCTCCGACAAGGTCAAGCCGAGCATCGACCGCGTCCTCGAACGGTTCACCCGCTACGGCCCCATCTTCATCGTCGCCAACCGCTTCCTGCCCGCCGTCCGCGGCGTCTTCTTTGTCGCCGCCGGCATGGCCGGCCTCCGCACCTCCACCGTCCTCATCTACGCCCTCCTGAGCGCCCTGGCCTGGAACAGCCTCATCATCGGCGTCGGCTACCTCGTCGGCTTCAACCTCGACACCCTCGTCCACCTCTTTCAGCAGTACACCACCGCCGTCTGGATCGCCCTCGCCGTCATCGCCCTCGTCTGGCTCGCCCGCAAGCTCCACGCCTGGCGCACCGCGCGCACCGCCGCGCCGCAACCCGCCGAGGAGCCACCGCGCGATGCGTAATATACTGTCATGCAAGCTGATTTAAACTGACGCGAGGTAAGGGCTTGTGGAAAAATAAGTGGGGGGGGGTCCGGGGGCGGCTCGCCCCCGGCCGCCGGAGGCACGGTGCCTCCGGCGGCCAGGGGGCAGCGCCCCCTGGACCCCATTTTTTCCGCCTGCCAAATAGACCACTTATTTCTAAACGAGCCCTTATGGAGCCTGCGCCGTTGTTGGTGCTGACGCCGTTGTTGGAGCTCGCGTCGTGCCTGCTGTCTGTCGATCCGTCGTCGCCGCACGCAGGGACGGTCAGGGCGAGGAGGGCGGCGAAGGCGGCGAAGGCGACAGGAGAGCGTGTCATGCGTACGGACCCGGTTTGAGAAGCCATTCCATGCCCCGAAGACCTCCACCGTACGCGTCCACAACTCGCTTCTAGCCTCCTCGAGCGCGTGCGAGACTTCTGGCCCACCGAGCGCAAGATCCGGGTCAGCGTCGACGCCGCCTACAGTTGCGAGCAGGTCCTGCAACACCTGCCTGAGGGCATCATCCTCGATGGACGGCTGCACCCAAACGCTCGACTCACCGATCCCGTCGTCGTTCAGTCTGGCAAGGGCCGCCCTCGCGAGTGGGGAGAGGATCTGCCCAAGCCCGTCGAGGTTGCAGCCGACACCAGCGTGCCCTGGATGCGCAAGACCACGGAAATCTACGGAGAGAATAGTGAAATGAACTTCAAGAGTCATCGCGCCGTATGGAAACAAGGCAAAAATGATCAAGCCCTTAAGGTGGTATTTGCCGCGATGTTCAAGGGCGTTATGATAAAGACTGGTACCTGTTCAGCACCGAGCCCGAGAGCAGCGAGGAGGAGGTGCTGCAGTCCGTTGTCCGGCGCTGGACCATCGAGACCTGTTTTCGTGATGTGAAACAGATAGAGCGGCGTGAGTCTCAGTCGGGGCCAGCTGCATCGCCGCTGCGCGGGCGCCCTGTCCGCGTGTGATGCTCGACGGGCCACCGGCCCGCCTGCGCTCACCCGCGACCATGGCGCCCACACATC